>Ga0308161_1001498_pt1 | contig 27877 bp, 23 predicted proteins | sample PhyFR2_FD_201034 | JGI IMG/M metagenome (GOLD analysis project Ga0308161, IMG submission 201034) | Phyllosphere microbial communities from UC Gill Tract Community Farm, Albany, California, United States - DLSLF.R2 | ecosystem: Host-associated > Plants > Phyllosphere > Unclassified | place: USA...
ACCGGGCAAGGAATTGCGCGATCGGGTGAACGAAGAAGAGGAAGAAGGCGTCTGAGTGTTTTTGGGGAAGGAGAAGGGTATGCGTGGGTTTAAGCGCGTTGTTGCGGTTTTGATTGCGGTGCTTGCGGCTTTGGTGGTTCTGGCGTTTGTGCTGGAGAACCAGCAGGGCGTGGCACTGTCGTTCCTGGGGTGGAGTACTGCGCAGATGCCGGTGGCGGTGTTTGTGGTGGTGGCTTTGATTTTGGGGATGTTGATTGGCCCGATGTTGGGGGTGGTTGTGCGTAGGCGTCGGGGTAAGGCGGTGGCTTAAGGTTTAAGTCTTGGTTGGCAGTTGTGATGGGGATCAGCGGTGTTGGCGACCGTTTGTCAGAAACCTTATCATGTCGAGCGCTTTGAGCTGCGTAGCGACCTAGTCCCGTTGGTTGCGACAGTTCTCTTGGGAGATTCAGAATCGCCCTACATACATGTCAAGACTTGTAATATGTCGAAGAGATGGCAGAATGGAATCTGTTCTCGATAACAGGCATTTTGTGCGCTCAAAATTTGGCAGAGACGCTGGGTTTTGGCGGTCACCCAATTAGAATAAAAAAACGCAATTTTGTCTGCATAACGAGCCCGCAGTTTCTCTTTGAAGGCAGGTTTTTGTTGTGAGTAGTAGCCTCCGTATTCCCCCAGCACCTATATCCGACGGGATCGACCTTGTCGCGATGTTTCAATCTGTTTGGCAGCAAAAAAAGCTGCTGGCTCTGGTGACCTTAAGCTGCGTGCTAATAGCAGCTTCTTATGCTTTCCTCGCGACTCCTGAATATAAGGTCAGTTCGGTGCTGCGGCCGGCTGCCATTAATGAGTTGGATGCGCTCAATCGCTCTGAGATTTATCAGTTGCCACCCTCCGAAGCTCTACTCCGGGTCGGCGCAGCGCTGGATTCTTACGATGCTCGATTGGCTTTCTTTAGGGCCAACCCCAAGTTGTTCGAAAAATTTGTGCGTCCGGGTCAAACGCTTGAGCAAAGTTTTGAAGATTTCAACCGAAACTCTATTCGATTGATTCTTCCAGAGCCTGAAAAGAAGAATTTGCTGAGCGCTTATGTAAAACTTGAAATGACCTATCCTGAGGGCGTTGATGGGGTCGCTATTCTTAATGGTTTTGTCGATTATGCCATCGCCAGTGAGCGTGAAAAAGTTGCTGCCGACTTGAAGGTAATTGTCAATAACCGTCTTAGCGAGTTGAAGGGTAAGCTTGAAGCCGCTCGCTCGGGTTATGATATTGAAAAAACTGCCAAAATAGCCTCGTTGCAGGAGGCCGACTCATTGAGGCTTGCGCAGCTTCAGGATGAGTTAAGGGCGCTTCGTGCCCAGTTGAAAACGCTTCGTAATGATCGAATCGCTCAGTTGAATGAGGCAATTGGTATAGCCAAATCCTTAGGCATCCAAAAACCTACTACACCCTCTTCATTGGGTGAGTCGGGGAGTGCTGTAGCCGGTAGCGTAATGAGAACAGAGATCAATAACCAGCAAACGCCTCTATATTTTATGGGGGTGGATGCGCTAAAGGCAGAGCTCGCTCAGTTGAGAAGTCGGGTGTCCGATGAATTTACTGAGCCGCGTATCGCTCAGATTGCCAAAGAAATTCAGCTATTGGCATCCAATCGAGAAGTTGAGGTGCTGAAAGCTCGGAAAAATGAAGAAATTTTTCTTGCTGGGGTTCAGCCGCTGCGAGCTGAGATGTCTCGACTAAGCAGTCTAAATATTGACATGACCAAGCTGAAGTTGGTGAGTGTCGATCAGCAGGCACTTGAGCCGTTGGCGCCAGCGAGCCCGAATCGGCCGCTGGTGCTTCTGCTTGGCTTGCTCCTGGGCGGGGTGCTTGCGATATGTATTGCGCTCGCCAGGCAGGCAATACAGGGAGGCAAAATTTTCGCGCATAACGGAAAGGTTGATTCTATCTCTATTGCTAGTTCTGACTCTCGTACAGAAGGGGGGTTATCCGGTCGGCGTTCACGGAGCGGTAATAGTTTGCTGGCGAAATGATCCGCTATTCGTGAGGCGTTTGGCCTCACTTTTTTATGTGTTAGGGAACGCTGGCTAGCTGACCACGTCGGACTGGGAGGCGTTGGCTGGGGCTCGGGGTAATGTGTGTGTTCTCTACGTAGGTTTGGGCCGGCTGGGGGCACCATCGCTAATAGGCGAATGATCTCATGGGGGTAACCAGGGCCGTTATGGTGTGGGTCAGAGGCTTGGTTGCGGTTGCTCACAGAAAGCCCTTGCGGCGATCGATATAACTGGTTGAGCGCGGGTTTGTTTGAGCTTTGAGGGTAAGGCGGCGGCCAGTTTCCGACGGCTGGAATTACGAGGGCGTGCGAAATGGGCTTGCTCGAAAGAGACGTTATGTCGTCAGTACGCTTGTTAATGTTATGCTGCCGAGCAGAAGCGGCCATGGCCTGAACAGTATAACCGGTAGGTTTGGCAGGAACATGCTCAGATCGCCAGTTTCGAGCTTATTCTCTGACTAAATTATGATATGGAATCATCGGTAATGACTTTAAAGATTTTGAGTGTTTTCGGTACGCGACCGGAAGCTATAAAAATGGCTCCTTTAGCTCTGGCGTTGCGCGCAGATGAGCGTTTTGACGCTAAGATCTGCGTCACGGGGCAGCACCGTGAAATGCTGGATCAAGTGTTAGAGTTGTTTAAACTCGAGCCTGATTTTGATCTCGCTATTATGAAGAGTGGTCAGGATCTTACTGATGTGACTACTTGCATTCTTCAAGGGATGAAGGAAGTATTTCATAATTATAAGCCTGATATTGTACTGGTACATGGTGATACTGCAACTACATTTGCAACTACTTTGGCGGCTTACTATAAGCAGATTCCTGTGGGTCATATTGAGGCCGGTCTGCGGACAGGTAATCTTTATTCTCCTTGGCCAGAAGAAGCCAACCGAAAGCTGACGGGAGCCCTGGCATGTCTCCATTTTGCTCCGACCGAAAGATCGCAGCAGAATCTCCTCCGTGAAGGGATAGCATCTAGTTCCGTGTACGTGACAGGCAATACCGTTATTGATGCACTACTTGAGGTCGTGCAGAAGCTGGAATCTGATGATCAGCTTAAACAGAAATTTTTAGAGCAATTTTCATTTTTGCGCGACCAGCGCCGCATTATTCTTGTTACTGGCCATCGCCGTGAAAGTTTTGGTGATGGGTTCGAAAGAATATGCAGTTCGCTTGCTTCGATTGCGCATGAATTTGATGATGTTGAAATCGTATATCCTGTTCATCTGAATCCAAACGTTCGTGAGCCTGTCAATCGTTTATTGGCCGGTATTGATAATGTTCACCTTATAGAGCCGTTAGATTACCTTCCGTTCGTCTATCTTATGAATCGTTCGTACTTGATTTTGACGGATTCTGGTGGCGTGCAAGAGGAAGCGCCATCCTTGGGTAAGCCTGTCTTGGTCATGCGCGATACGACTGAGCGCCCCGAGGCAGTTGAAGCGGGCACGGTCAGGTTGGTTGGGACCAATAGAGAGGAAATAACTCATCATCTGCGTGAACTTCTCTTGAATAAAAACGCCTATCAGGAAATGAGTTTTGCTCATAATCCTTATGGTGATGGTAACGCTTGCGCGCGTATTATCACGGCTCTTGCCAATTTTGATATTAAGGTTTAAATATGGGTTTTTCCACAGTTTCTGTCATCGGTTTGGGTTATATTGGTCTGCCAACCGCCGCCGTTTTTGCTGCGCGTAAGGTGAAAGTTGTTGGTGTTGATGTTAATCAGAAGGCTGTCGATACTATTAATGACGGAAAAATTCATATTGTTGAACCTGACTTAGATATAGTTGTACATGCCGCCGTGACTGAAGGTTATCTCCGCGCTAGTACTAGCCCTGAGCCGGCCGATGCTTTTTTAATAGCTGTGCCTACTCCTTTCAAGGATGATCACGCTCCGGATCTTTCCTATATTGAGTCCGCAAGTAAGTCTATTGCACCTGTTCTTAAAGGCGGGGACTTGGTCATTCTCGAGTCCACTTCGCCTGTCGGTGCAACTGAAAAGATGGCTTTATGGTTGGCGGAAGCTCGTCCCGACTTGACGTTTCCTCAAACTCATGGTGAAGCATCCGATATTCGTATCGCGCACTGTCCGGAGCGGGTGCTTCCTGGTCATGTGTTACGTGAGTTGGTACAAAATGATCGTGTCATTGGTGGAATGACTCCCAAGTGCTCTGATGCCGCAGCACGATTGTATAAGTTGTTCGTGGAGGGCGAATGTATCATAACAAACGCTCGAACTGCAGAGATGTGCAAGTTGACTGAGAATAGCTTTCGCGACGTTAATATCGCGTTTGCCAATGAATTGTCTATGATATGCGATAAGTTTGATGTTGATGTATGGGAGCTTATAAAGCTTGCCAATCGACATCCTCGTGTCAATATCTTGCAGCCGGGGCCTGGTGTCGGTGGGCACTGTATCGCTGTTGATCCTTGGTTTATTGTAAGTCAGGCAGAAGGCCAGGCCAGGTTGATCAAGACTGCGCGGGAGGTTAATGATTCGAAACCTCAGTGGGTTATGAATAAGGTCGACGCTGCGGTGGCTGATTATCTTTCGACTCATTCAGAGAAGTCTGAGAAAGACGTCGTCATTGCTTGCTTCGGTCTTGCATTCAAGCCCGATATTGATGATCTGCGCGAAAGCCCGGCCCTGGAAATTACTCGCAATATTTCAAGTCGTCACGCGGGGAAAATTTTAGTCGTGGAGCCTAATATTCTTTCTTTACCTGGCTCGCTCAAAAATGCTGAGCTCTGCACAGCAGAAGAAGCGATTTCTCGTGCTGATGTTCTATTGTTACTAGTAGATCACAAACCATTTAAATCTATTCCCGCATCGGCTCTTCAAGGCCGCCAGATTGTTGATACACGTGGAATTTGGCTGGTATGAAGATACTACCCGTTATTATGTCAGGGGGGGCGGGAACCCGACTTTGGCCTCTTAGTCGAACTCTCTACCCAAAGCAGTTTCTGGCTATTTCAGGTCGGGAAACTTTGTTTCAGCAGGCTGTTGATCGAGTTTTGAAGGTAGGTGGGCAAGGTGTCGAGGTACTGCAGCCTTGCATCGTTGCGAATGATGAGCACCGCTTCCTTTGCCTAGATCAGATCCGGGAAATGAATGTTTCTAAAGCTGTTGTCATTCTTGAGCCGATAGGACGCAATACAGCCCCTGCGCTTACGTTGGCGGCGCTCTATGCACGCGATGAAGTTGGGATGGAGGTTGACCCCGTCCTGGTTGTGGTCCCGGCCGACCAAATGATTCTCGATATTCAAGCCTTTACTGATACGGTCAGTAAAGCTGTAGACGTTGCAAAAGACGGCAGCATTGTAATCTTGGGCATCAAGCCTGATCGCCCTGAAACGGGTTATGGTTATATCCATTCTGCAGACCCCTCTGCTGTCAAGAGGGTGGATTCGTTTGTTGAAAAGCCTGGGCGGTCAACTGCAGAAAAATACTTGGAAGATGGAAGCTATTTCTGGAATAGCGGTATTTTCGTGCTGCGTGCGTCAATCTGGTTGAAAGCACTGAGCGCGTTCAGAAGAGACATCTTCGATGCCACTGAAGCCGCCTGGAAGGGCCGGGCCCAGGATAACGGGTTTATACGACCACAACTGGACGCGTTTTCCCTGATACCGCCAGAGTCGATTGACTATGCTGTGATTGAGCATTGTGCAAAAACGCCGTCAGTCGGCCTGACGTTGAAAATGCTGACGATGGACGCCGGTTGGTCCGACCTGGGGGCATGGGATGCTGTTTGGCGTTCGAGTGAGAAGGACGAAAAACAGAACGCTACCCATGGGGATGTAATATTAGACTCCAGTTCTAATACATTGGTTTACGCCTCTCACCGTTTAGTAACGGCCGTGGGGCTTGAAAATATCGTTATCGTCGAAACGCCTGATGCTGTGTTAGTCGCGGATAAAGACCGCAGTCAGGGCGTGAAGGCCATTGTCGAAGCGTTGAATGCCAAGGTCAGGCCAGAGTCAAAGCTCCATCGCCGCGTTCATCGACCCTGGGGCTGGTACGACAGCATAGATTCCGGCTCGCGCTTTCAGGTGAAGCGTATATTGGTGAAGCCGAAAGCAACGCTAAGTTTGCAGAAGCATTACCATCGGGCGGAGCATTGGATTGTTGTGTCTGGCACCGCAGAGGTGACCTGTGAAGATCGTGTTTTTCAGTTGAATGAAAATCAGAGTACTTATATCCCTATTGGCCATGTTCATCGCCTTTCCAATCCCGGCACTATTCCTCTTGAGATCATAGAAGTGCAGTCAGGAACGTATTTGGGCGAAGATGATATCGTTCGATTTGACGATACTTATGGACGTGTTTAGGGTTTAAATTTTTAGGAGTTGTATCGATGCAGAAGCACGCGCTGGTTACGGGTGTTACAGGTCAAGACGGGGCGTACCTTGTCGAACTACTGTTGTCCAAGGGTTATAAAGTCTATGGCGCTTATCGCCGGACAAGTTCTGTAAGTTTCTGGCGGTTAGAGGAGCTGGGAGTTCTTGAACATGATGATCTCCACCTCGTAGAATTTGATTTGACTGATCTGTCCGGGGCTATTCGTTTAATTCAGAATTGCGCACCGGACGAGGTTTATAATCTCGCGGCTCAAAGTTTTGTAGGTGTTTCGTTCGATCAGCCAATCACAACGGCACAGATTACTGGTGTCGGTGCGCTCAATTTGCTCGAAGCAATCCGTATAGTAAATCCCAAGATTCGTTTCTATCAAGCTTCGACATCTGAGATGTTTGGATTGGTCCAAGCGGTTCCTCAATCTGAGAGTACACCCTTCTATCCGCGTAGTCCTTACGGTGTTGCGAAGCTGTTTGCGCATTGGACAACGATTAACTATCGTGAGTCGTACGATATCTTTGCTACCAGCGGCATTCTATTCAATCACGAGTCTCCTCTGCGGGGGAAAGAGTTTGTTACTCGCAAGATTACTGATGCTGTTGCCAGTATCGAAATTGGCAAGCAGCAAGTCCTGGAACTTGGAAATATGGACGCCAAGCGGGATTGGGGGTTCGCTAAAGAGTATGTAGATGGCATGCATCGAATGTTGCAAGTCGACACGCCGGAAACTTTTGTACTCGCTACCAATCGCACTGAAACCGTTCGTGATTTTGTTTCGATGAGTTTTAAAGCTGTGGGTGTTGATATCGAGTGGTCTGGAAGCGCTGAGAACGAGTTTGGTGTGGACCGTCGAACCGGTATCACTAGGGTAAAAGTCAACCCGCGCTTCTATCGACCTGCAGAAGTAGAATTGTTGATTGGCGATGCGTCATTTGCAAAAGAGCGATTGGGTTGGAAACCAGAAACCACCCTAGAGCAACTGTGCCAGTTGATGGTTGACGCTGATCTAAGAAGGGTTCGCAATGGCACTTCAAAGTAAAGAGCGGACGGTGCTGATTACGGGGCTCTCGGGTTTCACTGGAAAGCACTTGGCGGAAAATCTCACCAAAGCCGGCTGGCGCGTGGCTGGCCTGGGAGGAGTGCGGCTCGCCTGTGAGTTTGATCACCTAGACGCGGATCTTAATGATACGAAGCGACTAAGTGATTGGATAAAGCAGGTTCAACCTACTCATATTATTCATTTAGCCGCGTTGGCACATGTTACTGGCAGCGATGCCTTATCATACTATCGCGTCAATGTACTGGGTACGGAAAGCCTTCTTAATGCGATTAAGGAGGCGGAGATAGTTGTAGAAAAAATTATAATTGCGAGCAGTGCAAATATTTACGGAAATGCAATTTCGTCGCCTGTTTCTGAAAGCAGTGAGCCGCAGCCTGTTAATCACTATGCGTTGAGCAAACTAACGATGGAGGCGCTTATTCGCAAGTGGTTTTCTCGTATGCCGATACTGGTAGTGCGGCCTTTCAACTACACTGGCCCCGGCCAATCGGAGTCGTTCGTTTTCTCCAAGATCGTGGGCGCGTTTGCTCGAGGGGAAAAAGAGCTCAGATTAGGTAACCTAGATGTTTCTCGTGATCTATCTGACGTGGGTTTCGTGGTTGAGGCATATACAAGATTGTTGACGACTAATCAGCGCAGCGAATTTATAAATATATGCTCGGGTCGTAGCATTTCCTTGTTAAGCGTGATTGATGAGATGGAGCAGATCGCAGGTTATCGGCCAGCGGTTGTAGTTGATCCTGCCTTTGTCAGAGAGGATGAAGTTAAAGAACTTTACGGCAGTCCAGCCAAACTCTTTGATACGGTAGGTAAAATTGATGTGCCTAGCTTGCACGATACATTGCTATCAATGTATCAGCAGAAGGCATTTGTTTAATATCGTGGCTGGTAACGGGTCGGTGCTCTAGTGCGCATATGTTTTTTTGCTAATATGTCTGCTCATGCTAATTGGCGCGAGATGTTTGATAAAGTTGAGTTTTATCGGGTGGATATCCGAATTCTCAAGGAGCTTGGGCATGAAGTTGTTTTGTCCGGGACGCCAGGCACATTAGACTGGAAGGCGGATCTTTATTTTTGTTGGTGGTGGGGGCACTCGCCGCTTCCATTGCTCGCCGGGAAGCTACGCCGTCGGCCGGTGATAGTGACTGGAGCTTTTGATTATTCTACCTGCCGGAAGGAAATTCCGGGTCTATGTTACCTAGATCGGCCTTTGTGGCAGAAGGCGGTACTGCGTACCTCTTTGTTGTTAGCTGATCGAAACCTGTTTATCTCAAGATCAGAGTGTGAAGAGGTTACCGCTAACCTGCGTGTCAGAAATCCAGTGTATGCAACACTAGCGATTGACACCGATTACTATTCTCCTGGCGAGGCTCCAACTGTTGAGTCGGATTATTTTTTCACGGTAACTTGGACGAGCCGTACCAATGCCATTCGCAAAGGGCTCATTCCGACGATAGAGGCGTTCGCGCGGGTTTCGGCTAGTGCCAGCCATCTTCGACTGGTTGTTGCTGGTAAGCATGGTGATTATCTGCAGGAGCTAAAGGCCCTGACACAGCGCTTGGGCATAGAAGAGAAGGTAGAGTTTGTCGGAATGATTTCTGATGAAGAGAAACTGCACCATTATCGAAATTGCCTGGCCTATGTTCAGCCAACGCTTTACGAAGGTTTCGGGCATGCAATCGGTGAAGCACTGGCGTGTGGGTCGCGAGTTATAACTTCTCCACGGGGGGCGGTGCCAGAAGTTGCGGGTGACTTCGCTTACTGGGTCCAGCCAGACAGCCCAGAGGAAATTGCATCCGCCATGGAGGCTGTTGTCGCAACGCCGGTTTGTGCTGAAGACGCCAAAGCCAGACACCAATGGATTTCCTCGAACTATTCCATCGCAGCTCGTCGTTCGGCGCTGAAAAGTGTTCTGGATTCCTTGTCGCTGGCGAAATAAGGAGAGTTCCAGTGAGAGTACACATAAAAGTCGATGGTGGTACCGCGTGTTGAGTCGTCTGATCGGCATGTTTGAAAACTCGAAGCTATTACAGCTTGTTGTTATCACCGCCTGCATTCAAGGTGGGGTAATAATAAGTCAGTTTTTAATCACGCCTTGGGTTGACCCATCAGTTGTTGGCATGGTGCGCTCGCTGGAAACAATTATTGCTCTTGTTATCCTTGCAGGTAGCTTGGGTATGCAGAGTATCGCCATTCGTGATACCGCGGCAAGTAATGGCACTACTGATAAAAATGAAGTGCTTCGACAGGTTTTTCTGCTAGTAGTTATAGCATCAATCGGTGTCATTGCCTGTATATATGTTGCAAATAAGTTCGTGTGGAACTCTGTAATGAGCTCCTACGTGTTTACCACCTGTGGCTTAGTGCTGTTAACTAACTTGCTCCGTGTAACTACGGGGTTTGCGCAGGGTGCGAAGGTGATACGTGAGATTTACTTCGCACTGATGTTGGTTACGGGTGTCAGCATTGTTCTGCATGTTGTGTTGACCAAGTTTTTTGGTATCGAAGGCTGGATGACGGCTCGTTATATTGGAGAGTTGCTCTGTCTTGTTGCTGTGTGGTGGAAGCTGCGGTCGTATATTTTTAGCGCGCTGGATTTTCGCTTGGTAAACAGGCGTGAGTTGATGATGACCGCGAAGTCCGGGGTGACTGTCAATGCAAGTCTATTTGTGCGTTTGATGGTCGATAGTTTGCCCGTACTTATGTTAACTGCTTATCATGTTAAAATTGATGAGATCGGTTTTTTTGGTATAGCTTTGTTGAGTCTTAGTCTTGGTTTGCTTCCATTGACAATCATCGCGCAAAGGGCTATCCCAGATTTGGTGGAAGTAGTCAACGATAAAGAGATGTTGCGTGAAAGGCATCATGCGTTCTTCAGAAGTATGTTGAAGATATCCTCGTCGGTTGCGTTGTTGTTGATAGTGATTTCCCTTGTATGGTTTTTGCTTGTGGGAGGTGTTTACAAACAGGCAGCCATCTATATGTTTGTGCTGGCATTAACGCTGCCGTTGAAAGCTATTGCTCTTGTGAGTGGTACTATGTTGCTTGCATTGCGTGTATTTAGTTTGAGTTTGAAAGTCAATATAGTCGAAGGGCTGAGCGTTGCTTTGATTTTATACTTGAGCATTACGCATTTTGGGGCGTGGGCGGGTGTTTTGGGGTATGCAACGGGTGTTGTTTTGTCCTCTATGCTGCTTTTGGTTGCGGTGAGACTCCGTCTCGCTGATTTATGACTCTAGAGGATAATGCCTTGGAAGATAAATATTCGGAGCAAGGGCGTTTACGAACGCCTATTGGAAAGAGAGTATTTGATTGTTTTGGTTTTGGTTTTTTCTTTATGGTGATCTGGTTTGCCGGCGTGATCGTTCCGCTGTATCCATTCATTGTGGGGTTCGATGGGTTTAGTCTGTATTGGGATTTCAACTATTCGGATAAAAGTAGTTCTATAGATTATGCTGTTTTGTTATATGTTCTGGCTTTGGTTTTTGTTTTAATGGGCTGTTGGTTAGGGCGAAAGACTCACTTGAATTTTCCCGTTAAGGTTCGCTACATAGTGAGCTCCAGAATCTTCTCTCAAAGGTCTACAATATTTACGTTAATGGCACTGCTGGCCTTTGCAGCCATTCTTATAATCCTCGGAGGGGTATGGGGGCTGCTTTATGGCGCGAGCGATAGAATAAGAGCATTTGCAGGGTTGAACGGCCTGTTTCTTCTTCAGAATCTGTTCCTGTCTGTCTCGCTTGCCTGGTTTATACGCCTGACGGGCAGTAAAAAAAGAACGCTGTCCGAACGCTTTTGTTTTTGGTTATATTTTTTTAGTGGTTTGTTTATTTGCGCGCTTCAAGGTCAGAAGTCGACAATTTTCATTATTGTATTGGCGATGATTGTCGTTAGACATTATCGTGTTAAACGTGTCAACCTCATAAAAGGGGCTGTGCTTGGTGGAGTGATGTTTGTCTCTTTAATGGCGTATCATCTTTTTAAGCAAGAGTTTCTTGTGGCTGGCAAGTTCTTTTTTATTAACGAAGAGCAAGGCGTTTTTCTATCCTTCATTCACTTTTTGGCGACTCAGTTCACAGGCAACCTAATGCAGTTGCAAACAATGACTGTGCTGGTAGATGCGATGCCTGAAAGGCTTGAATGGCAAAACGGAACAACTCTGTTGATGCTCGTGTTGATTTTGATCCCTTCGGGTCTTTTTCCCGATAAGCCGCTCACTGCCGCGGGCGTATTTACAGAAGCCTTTTGGCCAGATAAATGGCTTTTGCAGGGCACGACAATGCCACCGGGTATTTTTGGTGAGCTTTACATGAATTTTGGTACCTTAGGTGTACTGTTTGGCGGTTTTTTCCTTGGGCTTATAGGAGGACGGCTTTATGGCGCGGTTATCTATAACCCTCAAAGTGATCGAGCGCTAGGTCTATATGCATTGGCGGTGGCCTCCCTGCTTCACCTTTTTCGAGGCGAATTGGCTTCGGTCGCTCTTCTCATAGCGTCTATATTAATACCTTTTTTGTTCTTGAGCTCAAAGCGCGACGAGCCTGTTAACAACCCAATTTAGAGAAATTGATATGTGTGGAATTTTGGGCTACATCCATAACGGAACGCGAGAGTCTATTGATTTCTCTTCAGCGCTTTCGTTTATTCGACGTCGCGGGCCAGATGATCAAGGTGTTTGGTCTGATACCGACGTTGGTGTATGGCTGGGTCAGGTGCGCCTTTCCATTCTTGATACGACTTCAGCCGGGCATCAACCGATGGTCTCTGCCGATGGGCGAGTGGTGATGGTGTTTAATGGTGAAATCTATAACTTTCGTGAGTTAAGAGCTCATCTCGAAGCTGCGGGAGATCATTTTTCCAGCCAGTCAGATTCCGAAGTATTGCTCGCGCTCTTCTGTCGCTACGGAATCGAGTGTTTGAATCGGTTAAACGGGATTTTCGCGGTCGTATTCTGGGAACGTGATACTCAAACACTTTGGGTGGCCCGGGATCAGCTCGGCGTCAAACCGCTTTATATCCATTCCAATAATGGTTGCTTTGCATTTTCAAGTGAAATGAAAGGCTTGATCAGAGGGGGCTTCAGTAAAACTGAAATTGACCCGCAAGCCGTGCTGGCGCACCTTGGTTTTCTTTGGTCGCCAGGCGATCGCACGATTGTGCGGGATATCAAAAAAGTTTTACCTGGCCAAGCCTTATGTGTCCGTAATGGGCATATCGAGAAGAGCTGGTTCTACTATGAACTGCCTATTTCAGAGAAACCCCTGAAAAAGACGGTTGCCGATGTCGCTGTCGATGTCGCCGATGCAGTCAGGACTGCCGTCCAGCGTCAGTTGGTGTCTGATGTACCGTTGGGTTCATTCTTGTCAGGCGGGTTGGATTCCAGCGCTATAGTTGCGTTTGCCGCACAGGAAATACGCGATAAAGGGCGGTTGCAGTGCTTCAGTATTCGTGTCGACAATGGATCCACTGCAAACGAAGGCTTCGCGGATGACCTTCCGTACGCACAGCGCGTTGCCAAGCATCTGGACGTCGACCTACATGTTGTAGGCGTCGGTGATGAGATGATGGATCGTCTACCAGAAATGGTTTATCTGCTTGATGAGCCTACGCCGGATCCAGCTGCACTGAATGCGTTGTTCATTTCCGAGCTGGCAAGCCAGAACGGCATTAAGGTTCTGTTGTCCGGTGCTGGGGGGGATGACATTTTTACCGGCTATCGCCGTCATTTCGCTTTGGCGCAAGAGCGTTGGTGGGGAGGGATGCCTCGCCCGCTGCGCTCGGTACTGGCCCGTAGTTCAAGTTTGCTTCCGGCATCCTCTCCGCTGTCTCGCCGTCTCGGGAAGGCTTTTCGATACGCGGACTTGCCGGCAAATGATCGCTTGATCAGTTATTTCCTTTGGCTTGAGCCTGATCAGGCTTATAGTTTGTTAGCCCCGGACTTGCGACGTGAGTTGGCAGCTGATGATCTGTTTGCCCCCATGCGAGAAACACTCTCGCGGCTACCTTCGGATGCTACGCCCCTGGATAAAATGCTTACCCTGGAGTGCAAGCATTTTCTCACCGATCACAATCTCAATTACACCGATAAAATGGGTATGGCGACAGGCGTTGAAGTGCGTGTACCGCTGCTGGATCTTGATTTGGTACGCCTGGCAGGTTCATTGCCTTCGGATATCAAACAAAAAGGTCGGGAGGGGAAATGGATTTTCAAGAAAGCCATGGAACCCTATCTGCCTCACGATGTTATCTACCGACCCAAGACCGGCTTCGGTGTGCCGCTTCGCAACTGGTTGCAAGGACGTTTGAAGCCTTTGGTCGATGAGGTGCTTTCTCCTGCATCCCTGCTTAAGAGGGGGATTTTCGACCCTAAGGCAGTGGCGCATCTGATTGATGCAGATCGTTCTGGTCGAATAGACGCTGCCTATACGTTGTTCGGCATCGTTTGCATGGAACTCTGGTGCAAGCAGTACCTGGACGGCAATTTCGCCCTCGACGGTTGAGTGGGCGCCGACGCCCCGACCATATCCGATGGTAGGATAGACAGCTCTATACAAGTTTCTCAGTGATGAGTGAATTTTTAACTTTATTGGTGTGAATGCATGAAGCAGGTTGTTCAGAACATGGCTAGCGGTGAGACGTCATTGGTTAACGCGCCGGCTCCCGCTGTTCGCAGTGGCGCGCTAAAGATCAATACAACCAATACGCTGATTTCTGCCGGCACGGAACGCATGCTGGTAGGGTTTGGGCGGGCCAACTGGTTGGAAAAAGCTCGCCAGCAACCTGACAAGGTTCGTATGGTTCTGCAAAAGGTTCAGACTGATGGCTTGGCGACAACCGTCGAAGCCGTTCGCTCGAAGCTTGCACAACCGTTGCCCCTTGGATATTGCAATGTAGGTGTCGTGGGTGCCGTCGGGAAGGATGTGACCGGCTTCAAGCCCGGCGACCGTGTTGTTTCCAATGGTCCTCATGCCGATATCGTTGTTGTTCCCAAGAATCTGTGTGCCTTGATTCCGGACTCGGTGAGCGATGAAGCCGCCTCGTTTACGGTGTTGGCCAGTATTGGCTTGCAGGGTATCCGGCTCGCTCAACCGACACTGGGGGAAACCTTCGTAGTCACCGGCGTTGGTCTGATCGGATTGATGACGGTTCAACTGCTGCGGGCTCAAGGCTGTCGAGTACTTGCCATTGACTTCGATGAACAAAAGCTGGCTTTGGCTCGCAGTTATGGTGCCGAAACATGCAATCCCGGCAAGGGAGAGGATGTCGTTTCTGCGGGGATGACGTTCAGCCGCGGAAGAGGAGTGGATGGCGTCATTATCACGGCATCTACCAAGTCTTCCGATCCTGTCACCCAAGCGGCACATATGTGTCGCAAACGGGGACGTATTGTTCTGGTCGGGGTAACCGGGCTTGAGTTGAGTCGAGCTGACTTCTATGAAAAGGAACTGACATTTCAGGTTTCATGTTCTTACGGGCCCGGGCGCTATGATCCAAGTTACGAAGATCAAGGCAACGACTTCCCGATAGGTTTTGTCCGTTGGACTGAACAGCGCAACTTCGAAGCCGTCCTGGATATGCTCGCCAGCGGCCAATTGGAGGTCAACTCGCTGATCTCCCATCGGGTTGCATTCGAAGAAGCAGCGGATGCCTATCAGACGCTCACGACGGATAATTCGGCGCTGGGCATCATTCTTCAATACACCTCCCAAGATACCGAGCGAAACATCAAGGAAGTAGTACTGGCACCCGGTGCGGCGGCCAGTTTCGACCCCGTCAAACCTGTTGTTGGCTTCATTGGCGCAGGAAACTATGCATCAAGAATGCTGATACCGGCATTTAAGGCCGCAGGTGCTCAGTTCCATACGATTGTTACTGCCGGCGGTATCAATGGTGTCATTCACGGTAGCAAGGCAGGATTTGCACAGGCCTCGACTGATATCAATGCGATGCTTGGCGAGCGTACGATCAACACCGTCGCAATTGTCACTCGTCACGACAGCCATGCTCATTTTGTCAGCCAGGCGTTGGAGGCAGGTAAACATGTCTTCGTCGAAAAGCCTTTGGCAATTGAAGCCCAGGATCTGGTAACGGTTGAAGAAGCCTATCGAAATGCCGTTGAAAAAGGGCTCAAGCCACATTTGATGGTTGGGTTCAATCGACGTTTTTCGCCTCAGGTACAAAAGATGAAGGCGTTGCTTGCGGCTGTCAAAGAGCCCAAGTCTTTCATCATGACGATGAATGCCGGAGCGATTCCCTCGAGTCACTGGACCCAGGACCCCTCAGTCGGCGGTGGCCGTATTATTGGCGAAGCGTGTCATTTCATTGATCTGATGCGCTTTCTGGCAGGTAGCAAAATTGTTTCGATCCAGGCCCGTAGAATGGGGGATACGCCAGCTGTAGCAATTACTGAAGATAAAGCGGCAATTACCCTCGGGTTTGAGGATGGCTCTTTCGGCACAATCCACTATCTGGCCAATGGCGCTTCAAGCTTTCCAAAAGAGCGGGTTGAAGTCTTCGCTGCTGGCCGTGTCCTGCAATTGGATAACTTCCGCAAGTTGAAAGGTTTCGGTTGGCCGGGCTTCAGCAAGCTGAATCTCTGGAAGCAGAACAAGGGGCAAAGCGAGTGTGCTGCGGCTTTCCTGGCCGCGGTGGAAAATGGGACTGTCACGCCGATCACCTCTGATGAAATATTCGAAGTGGCACGCGTGAGCATTGAAGTTGCCCGGATTCTGCGCGAGCAATGAGCCTTCTTCTTGTTAAGGCCAAAACTGCGCTAGCTCTCGGTTTTGGCAATCTGGCGCGTGCATTGGGCTACCGGCTTGGGGTCAAGACGGGCTTGAACCCGGTCCGACGCCTTCGGGCTGAAGTTCCCCTGGGGCCGTTTTTTGCGGAAAGTGCTAGACAGGCCGCCTCGTTACCATGTGCATCCCAATGGGATTCCCAGGTCCGATATTTCGGGGCATGGGAATGCCCGATATCTGACGCACCTCCTGATTGGCATTTGAATCCTCTGAATGGAGTTCGAGTGCCTGATCCTGGACGGGAATGGTGGCGGATTCCTGATTTTGATGCCGCTGTCGGTGATATAAAGAATATCTGGGAAGCGTCGCGCTTTGACTGGACGTTGACCTTTGCCCAGAAGTCCTGTGTTGGCGGCTCTGCGGGAACTGTACAGTTAAACGCTTGGCTGGCGGATTGGTGCGTCAATAATCCTCCCTATTGCGGTCCTAACTGGAAGTGCGGCCAGGAGGCGTCCATTCGAGTCCTGCACTTGGCAATGAGTTCGGTCATTCTCGAACAGTTTGCCAGCCCATTACCAGGTCTCGTGGACCTGGTTCTGCTGCATCTCCAGCGTATTGAGCCGACGCTGAGCTATGCGATGGCTCAGGATAATAACCACGGGACTTCGGAGGCGGCTGCGCTTTTTGTCGGCGGCAGTTGGTTGACGTTAAGTGGTCGCCCTGAGGGCGAACGCTGGCAGCGTTTGGGGCGCAGATGGCTTGAAAATCGTGCCGCTCGGTTGATTGAGCAAGACGGCAGCTTCAGTCAGTACTCCGTCAATTATCACCGAGTGATGCTCGACACGTTTTCCATGGTTGAAGTCTGGAGAAAAAAACTGGCGCTCCCGGCGTTCTCTGCCACTTTCGAGCTCAGGGCTCGCGCAGCCGCGCATTGGTTATTTTCGTTAGTCGACGAGCATACGGGTGATGCTCCGAATATTGGCGCAAATGATGGCGCCCGACTGCTCCCACTGACGGATACGGACTATCGCGATTTCAGGCCTGCCGTCCAGTTGTCCATGGCGTTGTTTGCCGGAAAGAGAGCCTACGAAGCTGCAGGTGAGTGGGATCTGCCACTGCGCTGGCTGCTGCTGCCGAGTCCATCGGCTGTAGCGGCACGGCCAGCTAGTCAACTGTTTGATCATGGTGGTTATGCATTGTTACGGCGTGAGCAGACCTACGCCGTATTGCGCTATCCGCGATTCCGATTTCGGCCCAGCCAGGCAGATGCCCTGCATGTGGATCTATGGCGTGCAGGTATTAACTTGCTCCGGGACGCAGGTACTTTCAGCTACAACACCTCAGCGCAGTGGCTGAGTTATTTTCCTGGAACCGCCAGCCACAACACGCTTCAATTTGATGGGCGAGACCAGATGCCCAGGCTCAGCCGGTTTCTTTTTGGGGAATGGCTGCGAACGCGCGAGGTCGAAAGCCTGGTTGACCAGGTTGCCGCCAGCTCATGTGGCGCCACGTATGTCGATGGTAGCGGAGTCCGTCACGAGCGGCACGTCAGTCTGACGGATGTCGGCTTGCAGGTCAGAGATGAATTTACCGGGTTCAAGGATCGTGCAGTTCTACGATGGCGCTTGCAGCCGGGGGACTGGCGGCTTGAAGGCGACGTTCTGACCAACGGCTCGCATCGAATATCGGTCATTGGCAGCATGCCTATCGTTCGTCGAGAGCTCGTCCAGGGTTGGGAGTCTCGTTACTACTTACAAAAAACTGAAGTGCCGGTGCTAGAGGTTGAGGTGACTTCGGCGGGCGTTTTGACTACGGAGTATCACTGGTAGACATGAAAGTCCTTTATTTTCATCAGCATTTTTCGACTCCGAAAGGAGCGACCGGTATTCGGTCTTATGAGATGGCTTGTCGTCTGGTTGCCAGGGGGCACCAGGTGACAATGGTCTGTGGCAGCTATGGTGGTGGCCAAACCGGGCTGGAAAGCCCTTTCGTTGGTGGAAAACGCCAAGGTATGGTCGATGGTATCGAGATCATTGAATTTGACTTGGCGTACTCCAACAGCGATGGCCTGTTTATTCGAGCGCTGAGCTTTTTGAAGTTTGCGGTGCGCAGTATCGGTATTGCGTTAACCGAGCGTTACGACCTGGTTTTTGCGACCACTACGCCGTTGACAGCTGGTATCCCCGGGATATTCGCCCGGTGGTTTCGCAATAAGCCTTTTATATTCGAGGTTCGGGATCTCTGGCCCGAGCTGCCGAAAGCGATGGGCGTCATTCGTAATCCAGTGATCCTCGCTGCCATGTCTTTCCTTGAGTGGGCGAGTTATCGTTCGGCTCACCGCCTCATTGGCTTGTCACCCGGTATTGTGAAAGGTATTGCGCACCGCGGTGTAGCACATGATCGAATCGAAATGATTCCAAACGGTTGTGACCTTGATATTTTCAATACGCATGCTGAGCCATGGTTGCCGGCTGGCGTGGATAAAAATCATCTGGTTGCGGTTTTTGCCGGCACTCACGGGGTAGCCAACAACCTGGATGCGGTACTGGATGCAGCTCGAGAACTGAAACTGCGAAAGCGCGATGATATCCGGCTGGTTTTGATCGGGCAGGGCAAGCTTAAACCCGCGCTTCAAAAACGCGCAGCGCAAGAACACTTGGACAATGTGATATTTCACGACCCGGTGAACAAGGCCCGGTTGTCAGGTTTGATGGCCAGCGCAGATCTGGGCCTGCAAATATTGGCAAACGTACCAGCCTTTTACTACGGTACGTCGCCTAACAAGTTTTTCGACTATATCGCTTCGGGGTTACCTGTTTTAAATAACTATCCTGGCTGGCTTGCTGAGATGATCGCCAAGGAAAACTGCGGTTTTGTCGTACCTCCCGACGATGCTGCGCTGTTCGCAGATGCTTTGATACAGGCGGCAGATGATCGTAACGACCTGCTGGACAAGGGCGCACGCGGTAGAGAATTGGCGGTCAGAGAGTTTGATCGACGCAAGTTGGCCGATCGATTTGTGGATTGGCTGGAGGGTGTTGCCAGATGATCAAGCGTGGGTTTGATTTATTTGCGTCCTTGCTTGGACTAATTCTGCTTTCCCCGGTCATAGCAGTAATTGCATGGAACATCCGCAAGAAACTGGGATCTCCCGTTCTGTTTCGTCAGGTACGTCCAGGTCGTCATGGCAAACCATTCGAAATGATCAAGTTCCGCACGATGCGAGATGCTCATGATGCGAACGGCGAGCCTTTACCAGACTCACAACGCATGACAGTCTTTGGGAGTTTCCTGCGGTCCAGTAGCCTGGATGAATTGCCCGAGTTGTGGAATGTGGTTAAAGGCGATATGAGTCTTGTGGGCCCTCGTCCGCTGCTTATGGAATATCTGCCTCTCTACAACGCAGAGCAGTACCGTCGTCATGAGGTGCGCCCGGGCGTGAGTGGTTGGGCGCAAGTCAACGGGCGCAATGCAATCGAATGGGAAGAAAAGTTCAAGCTGGATACCTGGTACGTTGATAATCAGTCTTTTTGGCTGGATATTAAGGTCATTTTCCTGACAATCAAAAAAGTTCTGGTACGTGACGGTATCAGTGCCGAGGGCGAAGCTACAGCATCGAAGTTTACGGGCTCCAAGTCATGAGCCGCCTTGCGGTATTAGGTGCAAGCGGCCATGGCAAAGTCGTCGCGGATACAGCCGAATGCTGTGGATGGGACATCATTGAGTTCTTCGATGACGCGTGGCCTGGCTTGGTGCGAAATGGTGCCTGGAATGTTGTAGGCAACACCGAGAGGCTGATGGCCGCTGTGCATGAATATGACGGAGTGCTGGTGGCGATCGGCAACAATCGGGTCCGCCAAGCAAAACTGGGCGAACTAAAGGCGGCGGGCGCTAAACTGGTTACGCTGCGCCATCCGGGTTCAACAGTCAGCCGGTATGCCACGGTTGGTGAGGGATCGGTGATTTTTGCTGGAGCGGTTGTGAATGCCGATGCGAGAGTTGGCAGTGGCGCTATTCTCAATACGGGCTGCAGTGTTGACCACGATTGTCTATTGGGGTCGTGTGTGCACATCAGCCCCGGCGCCCGGCTTGCAGGGGGCGTCTGCGTTCAGGATATGAGCTGGATAGGCATAGGCGCCTGCGTACGACAACTTGTGAGCATCGGTTCAAAGGTCATGGTTGGCGCTGGAGCCGTAGTAGTCAGAGACGTGCCAGACGAGGTTACAGTCGCCGGAGTACCGGCCAGGTTATTGCACGGTTCTTGAAAAGTCGTCGCTGCGTGAACAACGTGTCGAGCGAATTGCAACGGGGCTCATGTTGACGAGTCTTTCATATTTTCGAATGAAAACTGACGGGTACTGGTTGTGTTGAATTCACCATTTTCTCCTTGGCCTTCTTTTACTGAAGAAGAGGCTGATGCCGTACGTGATGTGGTTCTGTCCAATAAGGTTAACTACTGGACCGGTACACAGGGGCGTGAGTTTGAAAAGGAGTTCGCGGCATGGGCGGGAACCGAATTCGCCATCGGGCTGGCCAACGGAACGGTTGCCCTGGACCTTGCCTTGAAGGCCTTGGGCATTGGTGCCGGCGATGAAGTAATTGTCACCTCACGCACTTTTCTTGCTTCTGTTTCAAGCATTGTAAATGCCGGGGCTGTTCCGGTTTTCGCTGATGTGGATCGCGATTCTCAGAACTTCAGCGCGCAGACTATCCGCGCTGTGCTGACTCCTCGCACCCGAGCCCTAATCTGTGTGCATTTGGCCGGCTGGCCTTGTGACATGGATCCGATCATGGCTTTGGCCGAGGAGTTCGATCTTAAAGTGATCGAAGATTGTGCCCAAGCTCATGGTGCTCGTTATAAGGGGCGCCCAGTGGGGTCAATTGGCCACATCGCAGCCTGGTCCTTTTGTCAGGACAAGATCATGACGACAGGCGGCGAGGGCGGAATGGTCACAACCAACGATCGTAAGCTCTGGTCGGATATGTGGTCGTTCAAGGATCATGGCAAAAGCTGGGAGGCCGTCTATGAACGTGACCATCCCCCTGGCTTTCGCTGGTTGCACGAAAGCTTCGGTACGAACTGGAGAATGCTAGAGGTTCAGGCCGTAATCGGTCGGATTCAACTCAAACGCATGACAGATTGGCAAGCCAGTCGGCTTGCGAATGCGGGTCAGATATGGGAGTGCGCCAGCCAACTCAAGGGTTTGCGTGTGCCAATCGCGCCTGAGGGTAGTGTTCACGCGGCGTATAAGTGTTACGTGTTTGTCGAGCCTCAGGCACTCAAGGCCGGGTGGGATCGTGATCGTATTCTGGCGGAGATTTCGGCGCGAGAAGTTCCGGTATTTTCTGGGTCCTGCTCCGAGGTCTATCTCGAGAAGGCGTTTGACAATACTGGCTGGCGGCCAGCGAGCCGGTTGCCGGTGGCGAGGGAACTCGGCGAAACGAGTATGATGTTTCTTGTGCACCCAACGCTGACGCGGTCTGAAATTGAAAAAACATGTTCGGTCCTAAAAGCGGTCATGCAGCTAGCTACCGAGGAGTAATCGGTTAGTACATGGGTAGTGGCGTGTGTTTTTCCAATGCTTAGGGATTTTCTTAACGTCTTGGTAAACGAGAATCCCCCAAAAGTTTTCTTGCCGTTACCCAACAAGGCGCAGGTGTGATCTTAGGAGTAGCAGAGGTGTTTCAAGGTGTTATGGATAAGTTAAGAGTCTTTTTATTGGGGCTGACGCGACGGCAAAAACGCGCCTTTCAAGTAGTGACCGACGTTTTTCTCGTCTGGTTTGCTCTGTGGATGGCCTTTGTTGTTCGCTTAGGGGTTGATGAGTTGATCAATCCGTTCAAGGAGTACCTTTGGTTGTTCTTGAGCGCCACAATCGTTGCTATTCCTCTGTTTGTGCGTTTTGGCATGTACCGCGCGGTAATGCGCTACTTCGGCAACGACGCATTAATTGCTATTATTAAAGCTGTGAGTTTGTCGGCATTAATTCTCGCTCTGATAGTTTATTGGAACAACAATCAGCAAGCCTTCGTTCCGCGCTCGGTCATCTTCAATTACTGGGGATTGAGCATGATTATGATTGGAGGCCTACGTCTTGCGATGCGTCAATATTTTCTAGGCGATTGGTTTGCTGCTGCACAGCATGTTCCGTTCACTAGCCGAGACGACGGATTACCGAGGGTGGCTATTTATGGGGCTGGCGCAGCGGGTAATCAATTGGTTGCGGCCTTACGAATGGGTAGACTCATGCGTCCTGTCGCGTTTATTGATGATGATAGCAGTATTGCTGATCGGGTCATTTCGGGGCTGCATGTTTATAAACCCAAGCATATCCAACAGATGGTTGATATGACTGGCGCTCAGCAAATACTTCTTGCAATCCCTTCTGCCAATCGTGGGCGCCGCCGAGAAATATTGAGTTTTCTTGAGGGTTTTTCCCTTCACGTACAAAGCGTACCCGGGTTTATGGATCTGGCCAGTGGGCGAGTGAAGGTTGATGATATTCAGGAAGTTGATATAGCCGACTTGCTGGGTCGAGACTCCGTGCCTCCGCAAGATGATTTGTTGGAACATTGTATCAAGGGGAAGTCGGTCCTGATAACCGGGGCCGGCGGTTCAATAGGATCGGAACTTTGTCGACAAATTCTTGCTCTTCAGCCGACAACATTACTGCTTTATGAACATAGTGAGTTCAATCTCTACAGCATTTTGCAAGAGTTGGAACAGCGGGTTTTACGCGAGTCTTTGACTGTAAGATTATTACCTATCCTAGGGTCTGTCCGTAACCAGGAAAAACTCTTGGATGTCATGAATACTTGGCATGTTGATACGGTATATCATGCAGCAGCCTATAAACATGTACCTATGGTTGAGCACAATATTGCTGAAGGAGTAATGAATAATCTGATAGGCACATTGAGCACTGCGCAGGCGGCTTTAAGAGCGAAAGTAGCGAATTTTGTGCTTATTTCTACTGATAAGGCTGTGCGTCCAACCAATGTAATGGGGAGTACCAAGCGTCTTGCTGAAATGACGCTGCAGGCATTGAGCAAGGAGATGGCTCCGGTCTTGTTTGGTGATAAAGCCAATGTTTCCTATATTAATAAAACCCGCTTCACAATGGTACGTTTTGGGAACGTTTTGGGTTCTTCCGGGTCAGTGATTCCGTTGTTTCACAAGCAAATCAAGTCGGGTGGCCCAATAACAGTTACACATCCAAAAATCACTCGTTATTTCATGAGTATTCCCGAAGCCGCCCAATTGGTTATCCAGGCCGGCTCAATGGGACAGGGCGGGGACGTATTTGTTCTGGATATGGGCGAGCCAGTGAAAATCGTTGAGCTGGCAGAAAAAATGGTTCATTTATCGGGTCTGAGTATTCGCTCTGATAAGGCCCCTCAAGGTGATATCTCCATCGAGTTTACTGGGCTGCGACCGGGCGAGAAGCTCTATGAAGAACTTTTAATTGGTGACAATGTTGTAATGACGTCGCACCCGATGATTATGAGTGCTAGTGAGGACTATTTGTCTTGGGATATATTGAAGGCACGTCTGACAGAATTGCTTAATGCTGTTGAGAAGGACGATTACAGCCGCGTACGTCAGCTTCTACGTGAAACGGTCAGTGGTTACTCTCCTGACGGTGAAATCGTCGATTGGATATATCAGCAACGACGACTTGATCCCTGATTTTTCCTCTAATTCAGGCGTTCGTGGTGACTTCATAAGTACAAGTTTTTTGTTTGCTTAGAGTCAACTCTCCTCCAACCTCTTCGAGCTCTTGGGATTGTCGAGAGGTTGGGGGCATTGATTTGATTCGCAGCGCTTGGGTGATTCTCTCACTAATTCTAGTTTGATCGGCCCTCGTGCAATTTTATGACCTGATTTTTAAACACACCCGGTTACTTATCAGTTTTTGACAGTCTCTAGCAATCACCTAAGTTAGAAAAGCAGCTTCGGAAAAGCTGCTTTTTTCTCTTACCGATGTCATGGAGCGTCACCAATGCAAAACCTCTACATTTCCTCCCTCATCTTCGCCTTCCTCACCAGCCTCTCCGTCGCCACCACCGCTGCGCCGTCCATCAAGCCGGAACCCCCAACGCCTATCTCCACCCAGATGGCCAAGACCGAGCAATCCACCAAGGTCAACCTCAACGCCGCCGACGCCGAAACCCTGCGTCGCGATCTGTTCGGTATCGGCGCTTCCAAGGCGAAGGCAATCATCGCCTATCGCGAAAGCAACGGCCCGTTCACTGCTGTGGATGAGTTGCTCGAAGTAAAAGGCATCGGCAAGGCACTGCTGGAGAAAAATCGCGACAGGTTGGTTATTAACTGAGTATCTGAAAACAGCGCGAAGGGTCGGTTGATGACCGGCCTTTCCTTATCCTGCCTCGCAAATTCCCCTCGCCGGCAGCATTGGCACAAAACGTGGTTACCTCTTCCTCAGTGATTGTTCAACAATCTCGAGGTAACAATGCCACTCACTTTATCTTTAGCCGACCAGATCGCCCTGGAACTGCGCGCCGACATCATCGGCGGCCGGCTGTTGCCAGGCATGCCGCTGATCGAGGTGGACCTGGTCAAAGCCTACAACGCGTCCCGCAATACGATTCGCGAGGCGCTGCATCGTCTGGGCCAGGAGGGCCTTACCCGCTATGTCCGCAACAAGGGCGTAATGGTTCGGCGCTTGGAGCGAGCAGAAGTACGTGACCTCTTCGTCGTCCGCCGCACCCTGGAGTTGCAGGCGATTGCCCACAGCAGGCCGCTGACGGACGCTCAATCGACGCGTATGCAAAGTGCCATTGACGCCACCCACTTGGCCCGGGAGCGCGAAGATTGGCGAGCCGTGGCCACCCACAGTCTTATGTTCCACCAACAGATCGTCGCCTTGATGGGCAGCCCCTTGTTCGACGAGTTCTTCGCCCAGGTGATTGCCCAATTGCGTCTGGCGTTCTGCGCCGCACCGGACGAGCAGCGCTTCCAGTCGCCCTGGCTGGAGCGCGACCATGAGATATACACATTGCTAACCCGCAACCAAACCCAGGCCGCCAGCGAGGCGATGAGCCTGTACCTGGACGATTCAGAACACCTTTCCCTCGCCCTGTTTGATCACCCTTGATGGAGGATTGCCCCATGTACAAAGACTATCCGGCCGCTTACCAGGTCAGCAAAGGTTCGGCGTTGCAGGTGGATACGGCGTTCTATGAGCGTATTCGTGATCAGAAAACCCAGCGCACGTTGATCGAACAGTTCGAGGTGCCGATTCGAACGGGGAGAGCGTGGAAGGTGCCGGCCGGGCATGTGTTCCGTGTGACCACACCGGTGGGGCCGCAGGTGGGGGATTTTAATGTCTGGAACGCCAACGACCCACGCGAACGCTTGTGGGCCGCGCGCACTCGGCAGCTGCAAGGCGCCCATGTCAGCACCCATGATCGGTTGTGGTCGAACCTGCCTTTTCTACGGCCCTTGGTCACTATTACCGATGACAGCCTGGCCAGCTACGGCATTGATGAGCACGGTGGGCGTTTGCATGATTTGTTGGGCACGCGGTGCGACCCCTATGTGAACCGTATGTTGACCGGGGAGGACTTTCACCACCATTGCCACTCGAACCTGACCCGTGCGGTATTGCCTCATGGGCTGACGGAGTTCGATGTGCATGACGTGTTGAATATTTTCCAGTGCACTGGCCTCAATCACGATGACATGTACTTTATGAAGGCCTGTCCGGCGCAGAAGGGCGATTACCTGGAGTTCTTTGCCGAGATTGATCTGCTGTGTGCATTGTCGACGTGCCCTGGCGGGGATTTGTCGTTGCCGATGTGGGGGCCGGAGGCGCAGGACCCGTTGACGGTGTGTCGGCCGTTGGGGGTTGAGATCTATAGGCTGGAGGATGAGTTGCTCAGTGGCTGGAGCCAACCGGAACGTGCGGCCTATAAGGGGCAACATGGGTTGCATATTGCCAAGGCGGCATGGGAGTAGGGGGGCTGCTTCGCAGCCCAGCGGGAGCAAGCTCCCTCGCCACGGGGGAATAAGCGTTTATCTGTCTTGTGCATCCTTGGCATCTGCCTGGGCATTGCGCTCGGCTACGCGTTTACGTTGTTCGTCGGTGAGTTCCACCTTGTTGGCGCTGTCACGCAGCATCATCAGGCCACCGACGATCGACCCGATCGCTACTACCATAATCAACCATGCATACCACGGCATAAGACGCTCCTTGAGGCAGAGGTTCGTGGGAGAATTTCCCACGGTAATCACTGCTTTGAGTGACGGGCTTTCTGAGTAGTTCAGTGTAGGCCCGTTCTGCCTCATAGGCGCTATTGTCCGGTCAACATTGCATCCGCCGGCGCATCGATGCGGTCTTGTGCGGTCATCTGGAAGTAGATGAAACCCACCGCCATAAAACCCAGGAAGATCAGCCCGATCAAGGCATTGAACCAGGCCATTGCCACCAGGCACACCAGCGCCAGTACCAATGCGATGCCGGGCACGATGGGGTAGCCTGGCGCGCGGAAGGTGCGTTCCAGCAGTGGCTCGGTCTTACGCAGTTTGAACAGGCTGAGCATGCTCATGATGTACATGACGATGGCGCCGAACACCGCCATGGTGATGCCCACCACGCCGCCGGCGAGGATGGCCCGGTGCGGCGTCTGGAAGCGTGAGAGTTTGGCCAGGAAGGACGGCAGGTAACCGGCACGGGCCAGGGCGAAGAACTGGCGCGAGTAGCCGAGGATGATGCCGTGAAAGCTCGCCACCAGACCAAACAGGCCAATCCATACCAGCATGTGCAACCACCCGGAGCTGTCGCCTACCACGGTTTTCATCGCCTGGGGCAATGGGTCGTTGATGTTCGACAAGGTGCGCCAGTCGCCTACGCCACCGGCGAAGAACATCACGCCCATGGCCAGGATCACCAGGGTGAGGATGCCGCTGATGTAGGCTTTTGGAATCGTGCGCTTGGGGTCCTTGGCTTCTTCGGCGGCCATGGCGGCGCCTTCGATGGCGAGGAAGAACCAGATGGCGAAGGGGATGGCGGCAAACATCCCGGCAATCGCCGGGGCACCGAAGGTGTCGGAACCGGCCCAGCCGTTGAGGGCGAAGTGGCTGAAGCTGAAAGCCGGGGCGACTACGCCCATGAACACCAGCAGTTCGGCGACGGCGAGTACGCACACCACCAGCTCAAAGGTGGCGGCGAGTTTCACCCCGAGGATATTCAGGCCCATGAACACGATATAGGCGCCGACAGCGGCGTGCTTGGGGTCGAGTGCCGGGAACTGCACGTTCAGGTAGGCGCCAATGGCCAAGGCAATCGCGGGCGGGGCAAAGACGAATTCGATCAAGGTGGCCAGGCCGGCAATCAAGCCACCTTTTTCGCCAAAGGCGCGACGGCTGTAGGCAAAGGGGCCGCCGGCATGGGGAATCGCGGTGGTCAGCTCGGTGAAGCTGAAGATAAAGCAGGTGTACATCGCGGCGACCATCAACGAGGTCACCAGAAAGCCCAGGGTACCGGCGACGCCCCAGCCATAGCTCCAGCCGAAATATTCGCCGGAGATCACCAGCCCCACGGCGATGCCCCATAGGTGCAAGGTGCCCAAGGTGGGTTTGAGTTGTGTGTTCATTGTGCTGCGCTCCCTGAACCGTTTGGAATGATTCAAGGTGTTGCAGT
>Ga0308161_1001503_pt1 | contig 27835 bp, 37 predicted proteins | sample PhyFR2_FD_201034 | JGI IMG/M metagenome (GOLD analysis project Ga0308161, IMG submission 201034) | Phyllosphere microbial communities from UC Gill Tract Community Farm, Albany, California, United States - DLSLF.R2 | ecosystem: Host-associated > Plants > Phyllosphere > Unclassified | place: USA...
GTTCCTCCCGGCCGCAGGCCGAGACAATCTCAGCTGCCTCAGTCGCAGTGAAGCTGCGGTATGTCCAGCCGCTGCGCAGCACGTCCACACCCTCCGGTACGACTATCTTTCTCCCCGAATCGAGCACGATGGAATTCGCCGTTGCCGGCTCGACCGACGACGCCGATTCAGGAGCAGCGGTAATGTCCTTGTCGCCGCCGCATGCGCTGATAGTGACGGCGAGAGACGAGAGAAGCAGGAGGGTGCGGATCTTCATAGCGCTGTGTCCTTTAGAATGAATTCATGGCTCGGGCGTGTTCGCCTTGAACGCGCTGCTCGTTCTTCAGCGTGCGCTCGCGATCGGTGGCAGCCATTTCTGCCTGCATGCGCACCATTTCATTCAGGAGCATATTTGTCTCAATCTGAAGGCGCGCCATCAGATCCATGACGCCTTTGAGGTCGGTGGCACCGTCAAGGGCATCGCCCAGGGAATCGAGCTTTGCAAATCGCGCGTTGCTGGTGTTGTAGAGCTGTGTCGCGCGGCCCCAGGCCTCAAGGTCATACTTGGCTGACTGCTCCAGCTGCTGAGAAATCTTGCCCGGTGCGAACTTCAAGTTGTCGCTACCAATCGAGCCAAGATCACGGCGAATGGAGTCGACCATTCCCTTGATCTGCTGGCCCTCTGAGCCGAGCGTGTCCAGCGATTCGCGCCAGTTTCGCGGAATGACGGCGCGGGTCTGATCTGTGACCAGTCGACGCATCCCGCGACTTCCGGTCATGCTTTCCAGCTGGGACTTTGTGTTACGCACCTGGTCGTTGAGCTTCTTGATCTGATCGACGCTCTGCTTAACCTGCTGGATGTTCTGGACCAAGTTGGTCGGGTCCATCGTGACGAGCTGGGCGAAGGCCTGGCTGGGCGCGATAAATGCAAGTGCGGCGAGCAACACAGAATATGAAAAGCGCATGGTCAGTTCCTCAGCATGTCGTAGTAGATGGGGAGCCAGGAGCGAGGGTCGTCGCTGGACTCAGCAATTGCAGCCTTCATTACGGCGTTCAACTTATCCGTGCCACTTAGTACGGAAAGCTCCTTGTTCATCCCTGCAAGATTGAGATTGCAAACGGTGCTAATTCCTGGCTGTTTGAATAGGAACGCTCGCGGATTGGTGGTGGGCAAAACATCGCGAATAAGTTCAAATTCACTGGCAGACAGACCCAGCCCTTCATCCATGTAGTGCTGAGGTTTGGCTTGAGTATTGGGCAGCAACAACTTCGTGGTGGTCTGTTCAATCAGCGTCTCGCTAATCTTCGATTCCAGGACCTGATTAGCCTGCTGCGTGCCGAGAATGGCGATGTTGTCTCGCTTTCTATTGAGGAGCAAAGTGTCTTCGATGAAATCGCGGAAGTAATCATCCTTCACAAAGGCGCGCAGCTCGTCGATATTGATGATCGAAGGGCCGCTACCCATGAAGGAATTTACGCGATGGAACAAGTACGACATGATGGCGCCACGCGTGGCGTCGTCACTGAAGAAGTTGGTCGCGTCAAATCCGAAGTGGCGATTGCCAACGAAATTCACCTGATCGGCATACGACGGGAAACACCACGCGTTCGATCCGGTTTCAGTCCATTGCGACAGTCGCTCAAGAGCCTCGCCGGAGAGGCCGTTTAGACCGTTGAACAGGTGCGTGAGGTTGCGAGCCTCGAAAACCTCATCCGTCATCACGAACAGTGTGCGCTTATGGATTTCGTTCGCTTCACCTGACGTGATACCGACATTGCCAGCTGCCAGTCGTTGAACGAGGCCCGAAGCGAAGGCAATGTTCTCTGCATTCGGTTCGAGAGAGAACGGATTGAATCCAGTCTCTGTACCTCGCTGCAACACCTTATACAGACCACCCATAGCCTTCACAAACACGTGTTGGCCTTGCGAGCGGTCGAATGTGAATACAGTCGGCTTCGTCTTGTCCGACTGAGCAACGAGGCTTGTCTGCAGTGTCGTCTTGCCGCCGCCGATAGGGCCGAGAATCAGCGTGTTGCCTGGCGCCTTGTCTTCCTCGGATTCCGAACCGCCGCGTGTCTTCGTTTTACGCATGTCGTGAAGACTTGCAAAGAACGGGCTGCCGCCTTCGGTGAGGAACATCGTCGTGGCCGCTCCCCACTGGTTGCCATCGCGGCGCCCAGTGGGGAAGTTGTGAAGGGCCGCGAGCGCGGCGTAGTTGCGCGTGGTGATGGGGGCGCGCCGTGGCCGGAACTTGTAATTGCCCGGGAGCTGCGCCATCAGCGCGGCCTTCAGCGCAAGGTCCTCGCGCGCCATGATGAACCCGTTGTCGGTGCAGTTTTCTTCCGCTGTCGCTACGCGCCTGGCCAGGGTTTTCTGATCCGGCGCAGTAATGCAGATGCTCAGGTCGTGACGGCCGAGCGCCATTGCGCGCGTGGTCAGACCCTCCTTCAGCTCTTTCAACGCGTGCATCTCGTTGACGGCATCGTCCGCGGTAGCGTTCATCCGGCGTTCTTGAAGGATGACCGCGTTCTTCGCCTCCTGCTGACCCATGAACGTGAAGCTGTTCGTCATCACGTACTCGAACGGCAGCGAAAGTGTCTTATTGAGGCGCCCTGGGTTGAGGTACCCGCTGGGGTAGGTATTAGCTGAAATCACGGCTCCATACTCCCGCTCGCCGGAGCACTGCCGCACGAACGTGTCAGCGCCCTTTGCGAAGTAGTAGCGGGATCGATTCAGAATGTCGCCCGCGCGATGCGGGGTGACAGGAGTCTTGAACTTGCGGCCGTTGAGCAGGAGCGTCAGATACTCATAGATTTCCGAGAACTCAATATTTCGCTCACGGTACATCCCGAGACGTCGCGGCCTGTAGCTTGACAGAGACTCCTCGATGCGGACGCAGACACCATCGAGCTTCGCTGCTTGTTCGTCGCGAGCCTGCCGGAATCCGCCTTTTCCCTTGCCCATCCGGGACAGACTCCCGGCCCCCTGGATGAGCACGGCGAGGTATAGGTCGTTCGCGAACAACGGTTCTTTGAGGCATCTTGCCTTGTATGCTTCATTGAACTGATGCGCGAACGTACCAGGGTCAAATACCCCCGGCGCGAAGTCCTTCAACGCATAGTGGTGCGTGGTACGCCACAGCGCGAGGTCGGGCGATGCAACCGCCATCAGCATTGAACAGAGACTTTCGTGCCAGCGGAGCAACTCGTCGTCGCTGGCGGTTTCATGGAAAGCGCCTTCGAACTTCAATACGGCCAGCAGACTACCGTTGTCCAGGGAGACAATATCTCGCTCGATATGGCTTTCATAAGGAATAGCCAGCGCAAGGCTTGGTTCACTGAGAATGTCGAGTTCGCCCATGGCGTTAGCGCTTCCTTAGCGGCGATGCGGAGAACGTTTCAATGCCGCGCGCAACGGTCCGGCCTTGCGCCTTTCTCCAGAAGTTGAATGCGACCTTCAAATACTCAAAGGCATTCGGGTCATCCGCGCAAACGATGCGGGCCGACATGAAGCCGAGTGCGCCGAATACCGCACCGCCGATGCTCCAGATGAAGGACAGTCGGAAAAGGACCGGTAGGATGATGGCCAGGATCGCGACGATCAGGAGTACCCCAAAGACAAGTTGGGGCACTCCTGCGACCGTGGCCGGACGGGTCATACCGCCGAACACGTGATCCGTCATATCAGCTCATCACTTCGATGGCGATACCAGCGATGGCGCCAACCAGGATGGCGGCGATGATCCACTTGACCATGGACTTCCATTCGACAAGATCGAGGGCCCACATGACGACCGAGCCGACCGCGCCGAGCGCGATGATGCCGCCGGCGATCGGGATCGCGTAGCTGGAGCGCGCCGAATCCAGCTTGCCGCGAACGGCCGAGCCTCCGTCAGCCAACGCCACATCCGGGAAAACGAAAAACAGCACCGCGAGGGTGCTGACTACTGCGTACATCAAAATCGTTTTGGTGGTCGAGCTCATTTGATCCCCTATTAGATCGGCGGTCCGGTACGGACCAGCATTTTTGGGAGTGGTCCAAAGTTGGTTACGGAACGGATGAAGGTGTCGAGCGACTTGTAGTAGCGCACCTGCGACCGTTTAACTGCGTGCAGTACGAGAAATCCTTTTTCTTCAGTCGGCTTTATCCTCACTACTTTCTGTTTTTCACGGGTCAGGAACTTCGCGCGGGCGCTTGGAAGAACGGCGATCCAGTAGCCCGCAGGTGTAACAGTTACGGTGATTTGCTCAATTGCCTTGCGGCCGACAAGCTCGGCCAATTCCGCCTCATAGATCACTCCTCGCGGCCTATGCCGAGATCCAAACAGGAAAATCTCGTCGCTCTTGATTGCCTCGATGGCCATTTGCCGGGTCTCCGTAGCTGGGGGCGCAGCTAGGATACCGGCAAGCCCTGTCGTGGAAGGCTTCATCCTGGTCATTGAGCGGGTAGGTCTCGGCGGGCTCGGGCGAAGGTAAGCCCTTGATTGGCATAGGCTCGGAAGCGTTATCGGCTTCGCCAGCCTGACCTTGAGCCGGCGCCTGGCTCCCATATGCAGCCCGCCGCTGGCGGGCGTACACGTCCCAGCTTGGCGCGGGCGTCTCTGTGGGCTTCGATTGAGCCTGGTCAACCTGCAGTCCAGAGCGGCGCATTTCACCGGCCAACCACGTCTCCACTTCAATCCGCGTGGCACCTGCGGCTGTCTTCCGATTTGCCTCCTTAAGTATTTCCTCAAGCGGCCGATACCGAACCTGCTCGGTGGCTGGGGTTGCCGGTACCGGGGCAGGCGCGGCCTGCAGGCCAAAGGCCACGCAGTGAAGCGCGGTCATCGCGAGAAGCTTGATGTAGCAGGCTCTTGGCGACATGGCAAAAAGACGAAATGGGCGAATTGGCGCGCACTGTCGCACAATTGCGACACGAAGGCAAATCGCGTACGCTGGCGCCCCCAAGCCCAAATTCCTTTCCGCGCATGCGTTATTTCGGTGGCATCGCGTCGGCTTCTGCCGCGCTCATGCTTGCAGCTGCCCCTGGGGCACATGCAGGCCCTGCTGTGGTTATCAGCCGTGACATGCTCGCCCTGGTCACGGAGCAGACGAATTCGTGTCCACCAGACCGGGTGATTTTTGTGACCCGTGACAGCCGGGTGGTAGCCACATGTGATGGCCCACCGGAGCCAGAGCCGCGCATCCTTGCCGAGGCACTGGACGTGACCGGCGATGCCCCGTCAGTTCTGCCTTCGCCACAACAAGCAGGCGCGCCGGATCAAACGCCGGTGTTCGTTGCGGCGCCGGTGCCCAAGTGGTCCGTGGAGCAGGGCGAAAGCATTCGAGACGCCATCGCCGCATGGCTGCCTTCAGATTGGACACTGGCTTGGGACACGGATTCCACGCCCTCAGCGAACGCCCGCTTTGAATACCAAGGCGATTCCATGGCGGCTATTGCGGATCTGTTCGACCGTCGCTCACTGTGGCCAGATATGCCGCTGACTGCATGTTCGTTCCCGAAGGAACGGATATTGCAGGTTCGCGCAGGAGGGGAGTGCGGCGCCCCATGAGCATGCCCCCCTACGCGCGTCATCCATTCTTCCTCGCCGGCGGTAATGGCGCCTTGTCGCAAGTGCAGCTGGACGATCTGGCCCGGGCCCTGGCCTTGTCAGAGGAGGTATCGCCGTGCCCGGCGGCAGCGCATACCGCGTTGCTGATCCTTCGCAGCACGCTCGCAAAGGCACTGGACCTCTCCGTCACCGATCTTTTTGCCGCCACCGGCACGCACCGGGCGGATCTGTCTGTTCTACCGGAAATGACCCTACCCACCCAAAAAAAATCCGAGGCCACCGCGTGATGAGCACCCGAACCACCAAACGCGCGGTTGTCGCCGCGCTCGCTGTTTCATTCCTCCAGGCAGCGGGGGCAAGTGCCGCCGATGCGCCCGTGGTCGCCAAGTCGAAGGGCTTCACAGTGGTAGAGAACGCCTCGTACACGCGCCCTGCGCCCCCGCCCCCGCCGCGCCCGGCCGAACGCCGCTATGACGTTCCTGCGGAGACCCCTCTGCGCCAGGTGTTGCAGGGCTGGGCGGCCGCCGAGGGCTGGGCCGTCTACTGGCCGACCGCCGCTGATGGCAGTGAGTGGGTCACGGAGATTGCGGTCAGCTACACCGCAACCGACTTCCAGCAGGCTGTAACCAAGCTGATGGGCGCACTGCCCGGCAAGGTCGGCCTTGCCGCAACTTTCAATCGCGCGAACTCACCCATGCTGGTGCATGTCAGCGAATCGTCCAGCATGCAGGAGATTCCGTAATGCGTGTCATAAACCACGTTGCACTTGCCGTCGCGGTTTCATTTGCTCTGAGTGGCTGCTTCTCGCGTGAAGTGCGCCGATCCATCGATGATCGACGGGAGGAGGCGAAGACTGCCTTTGAACGCCCGACCATCACCAACGATCGCAACACAATTCAAGCCTCAGAGCGCCTCTATATTCCGCTGCGCAAGGTGACGCTGGCCCAAGGGCGCAGCGCATGGTTGACCAGCCGCAGGGTCACTCTTTCACTGGATGCTCCGGTCCCCCTGCCGACTGTGCTCCGTTCGATCACCGAGCAGGGTGTCAATGTGGTCTCCGGCCTTCCGCTGGATGGCTATTCCTGGTCGGGTCAAGTCACCGCCGCCGATGCGGAAACTGCTTTGAGGGTAGTGCTGGGGGGCGTTGGCCTCGATTACGACGTTGACGACGCTCGCCGTCTCGTCACCATTCGTCCGGTTCAGTCCAGAACGTGGACATTGAATCTCGGCAACCGCTCTACGAAGTTCTCTAGCGGTGGTCAGAACTCTGTCGGGTTGAACGACAACGATACCAGCGTCACCAATGCTGGCAACGGGGCCGCCACGGGCAGCAATTTCAATAACCTTGGGCGGTCCGGATCTTCTACCGAGGAAGGGGCGAAGATCACCAGCGAAGACAACTTCTGGAAGTCGCTCGAAAAGGAGCTCGAATCTCGTTTGCAGGTGCGCTTGCCGGGTCCGGCCGGTGGCGCGCCGGCCGGCGTGGCGACCGCACCCGCAGCCGGCGCGGCCGTTGCCGACGACGGCCTGAAGAAGGTGGGCAGCTACGCGCTGAATCCCGAAACAGGCGCAGTGACTGTTTCCGCGCCGAGCTGGTTGTTGCAGGACTTGGACGGCTACATGTCCCGCGTCCAGGCGATGTATAACGCCGAAATCACCTTCACCGGCGAACTGCTGATGGTGTCGCGTACACGGTCAGACAGCGAGGGCCTTGACGTTTCAGCATTCGCTAGCTTCGCGAAGGGGCGATACGGCGCTGTCGTGCGTAACAACGCGCTCGGCGGGGTGACGCTTTCCTTCCCCGAGGGAGCCAACAATCTCGCGAATGTTGTAGCCGAGGGACAGACGGTACCGGGTGCCCTGATCGGTATCGCATCGAAGGCAGATTCGCTGCAGATTTTCAACGCTTGGCTGTCGGCAGTCGGTCGGGTAAGCGTGGTGCAACGCCCCATCATCACCACTACCTCCGGTGTGCCGGCGGAGTTCAGCAAGCAATTCCCATCCTACTTCAACTTGGTATCGCAGGACGTTGCTGCCGGTGGAATCAGCGGCGCCGTCAGCGCTACTCGGAACACGTTGCAATCCAAGACGTTCGGCACTCAGCTGACGATCAACCCGCGTTATGACTACGGCACCGGGCTGATCCGCGCTCACATCAAGCTCAACCATGTCCTGCCGAATGGGCAGCAGTCGGTCAGCCAGACCATCAGTGTTGGCGATTCCTTCAAGACGATCACCACCACGATTCCCCTTGATACGAAGCATGCGTACAGCGGCGAAGCGCTGTTGCGTGACGGTGATCTTGTCGTCATCGGTGGTCAGAAGGAAGAGACCCAATCCCTGGATGAGAATGGCTTGCCGGCGAAGCAGGGCACTATCAGTGGCATTGCAGGCAAGAAGTCGGTGCGCCGCGACGAGGCGACGTACTACTTTGCCTTGCGCGTGTCGGTAAAGGCTCGCTGACATGAAGGGCCAGCGCGGCTTTACCCTCATCGAGATGGTGATCGCAGTGGCCATCATGGCTGTGTCGCTCATCATCCTGGCACCGATCTTCGGCAAGTTCCTGGCCGCAATGTCCCGCAACCACGCGGAGCAGGCGAAGCTGGACAACCTGCGCATCGCCGATGCGATGCTTGCTGTCTCGCAGAATGAAGGTCTCGGTGTCCTGCCAGCACCGTATACCGGGGGAGGCCTCAACTCGGCCATCGTCAACACGGCAGACAACTCTGCAGTGGGTATCGCGTTCCGGCAATCGCTTGCTGAATCTGGAATCACGCCAACGGCTATCAACGACGACGGTACCGAAGCCAGGAATGCTCGCGTCTACCAGCGCCTCAGTGGCCTTCAGCTTTCCACGCCCCTCTACTTTCGTTCCGGACCGTTGGTGACGCTGACCTACGACTACGGCGTTGTGTACCTGACCCGATGCCCCGCAGCCGATTCCTCATGCAAGGCGTCGGGCAGGCCGGGCGCATCGCAGACGATGACAGCGGCAAATCGTCAGAGTTGGGAGGTGGCGGGTACTGACCTGGCGCCAGTATTCGTGTCGAGTTTGCCCGTGCAGAAGTCGATGCTCGCGGCCACCACCCGCCGGGTGGACCGCGTGCGTGATGCGCTTCTGTCCTATTACCGCGGCAAGCAGCTCACGGCGAATGCTACAGATACGACCAACTGGTACCCGGGTACCGGGCTCGGCGGAGCGGCGCCGGCATCCAACCAGGGCTGCCGAGATGGCTGGTATCCCCTGGACAGTTCAGACGTCCTCCCCCTGGCCGGTCTCTCCCAAGGGGAATTCGGCCGAACCAGCTGGGGGGGGCGAATCGAATACTGCCGCGACTTTGATCCTGCGGCCTCAAAGAGTGCAAATGCTCCGCCTCACGCGGCGGCCATCCGCTTCCGGAGCGACATTTCACAGGGCGCGGCGCCCGATGCCGCAGTTCTTGGCAACAACGTAATCCTCACTCTCTAAAGGAGCTGTACCGTGAATCTCAGCAACAAGAACAGGAAGGTCCGTGGCTTCACCCTGGTGGAACTTGTCGTGGTTGTCGCGCTGATTGGCATCGTCGCCGCGATTCTGCTGCCGAAGCTGCTGGGCAACACCAACCCGGCCAAGGCGACCCTGCTTAGCCGTACGTCAACCTCGATGGTTCAAGCCATCAACCTGATAGCGATGGAGTGTGGTGTCTCCACCACGGTCAACGGCAGCGTGATTCCCGCTGGTGGCAAGAACCTGGCGGATGTGCTCTTCGAGGGCGAGTCGGCCGTTGCCCCGGCCAAGCAAGGCTGCTACCGCAAGGCCGGTGTGCTCCCCATGCGAGATTCCGTGGCCCGTGCTGGCACCGGCTGGGAGGTAGGTGGGTTCCCGGTCACGGTAACGGGCGGCGGCAGCAGCAAGATCAGCATCTCCTATGCCAACGTTCCCAATGAGGTGGTGCTTCCTGCAGCACAGCCGTACACGGCAGGCATGGTCCAGCTCGCTGCCAGCGATACCACGAGCGATGTGGTCAATTACAGCGTGGAGAGCGGCGGCACCCGCACGCTGACCTACAAGCTGAACTGACCCATGTACGCTACGTTCATCGCTGCGGTCCTCTTTCTTCTGGCCACGGTGACTACGAGCGTGGCGGTCAGGTATGAGGCGCGCACTGAGGCCATGAAGGAAAGCCGCGCCCGGGTTGAGCAGACCCGGATCGCGGAGGCTCTGTACGCCTATCGGGAGCAGTTCGGGCGTTTGCCCGACTCTCTCGATCAGTTGGCGTCCTCCCCTGGGTTTGAGCAGCTGCGCTCCTATCGCAACGAGTGGCAGCGCTATATGCGCGCTTCGGATCTCAGCGACGGCACATGGCGCTTCGAGCGAGCGGCAAGCTGGACCGTCGCGCGGCGGGATGGGGCGAATTCTGTCAGTTCCGAGAACAGCTGCGGGGCAGGGGATTTCACTACGGCGGCCAGCTGGTGTGGTCCCAGGGACGGTGTGTGGCACCGCCTTGAGACCCGGGAGCTGTTCTCGGAGGAAATCGCGCAGGAGAAGCTTCGCCAGCGCCGCACGCTGCAGCTTTTCTCTGACTACTGGACCACGCGCCAGGCGTTCCCTCGCGTGGCGGCCAGTGGGCAGCAGCTCGGCACCGGGCAGATGCTGCCGCTGCCGGTGATGGCCGGTTATGCCGGCACAGCCGACAGCTGCAGCGGCGTGCACGTCTGGATGGGCATCCCCCTCGACTGCGCCGCGCTATTCGACGTTTGGGGTAGCCCGGTCGGCTACCAGTATCAAAGCGACACCTACGTGATTCTTGCCAGCGAAGCTCCATTCTCCGCAGCAGACGGCCGGCGCGTCATCGTCGCCAGCCCGCTCAACATCCAAGGCTGAACATGAAAGATATTGACCTGATCGCCAGTTGGGGCTGGCAAAACCCACCTTCAGACATTGCCGCACAGGCGACCTTGGCGGCAAACGTGGGCGGCGACCCGTTCTCGGCCTATGCCGCACTGGAGCTCATGGATTCCGCAATGCTCATGCAGTTGCGGGAACGTTGCCCGGCCGACGCAGACGCGGTCGATTTCGCCAGCCAAACGTTTCCAAAGCTTCGGGCCTACGAAGACCAGGTTCGCTCGCTGACTGTCGGTACGCCGTACTACGAGCGCCTCGCGCCGATGACCAGGCATCCGTGCATGGACAAGGCAGAGGTGGTGCGCGAGTGCAAAACCAAAGACTGCGCGGTGATGCAAATCGAGGGTAAGCGCGCTGTCGTTGTCTTCTCGTCCTACCAATCGATGATGCGATTCAAGTTGGCCGGCCGCACGGCCAAGCTGACCGACCCAATCGAAGTGGCGCTTGGCGATGAGAGTCGCCTCGTAGCGACCGGCGACCGAGATGATATCTCCGCTGTCCTGGGTGACGGTGTGCCTGCCAGCGCGGTGGGAGAAGAGCAGGTCGACCGGGTTTGGGACTCTCGTTCCAACGAAACCCGCGAGGACGAGGAGCAGCTGGAGCTCGCCCGCCTTCTGGACCACGCTATCACTGCCCAGGCGACCGATATCTCCATCGCCCCATGGCAGCAAGGGTACCGCATCCTTATCCGTCGTCTCGGACGGCTCGTCAAGCCGCGTACGGCAGCCGCCTGGGACAGTCCAGTAGCCCAGCAGATCATCCGCACGTTGGAGGCGAAGTCGGGCGCAAACCCCGGTGTCTCGGCATACCGTGAACCGCGGGATGGCGCCTTTACGTACCGCTCCGCCGCCGGCGAAGTGTTCCTGCGCCTGAGCTTTATGCCGCTCAACCATCGGCGGGACACGTCCAACAAGAAGAGCGTCAGTATCCGACTTCTACCCACCGCTGAGGACGCGATCGACCTCGCCGAGTTGCGCCTGCCACAGGAGGTATCTTCTGCCGTGGAGGATGCCGTACGCATGCCAAGCGGCCTCATGCTTGTGGTGGGGCCGATGAACTCCGGCAAGTCCACGACCTTGGCAGCTGCCCTTGGAAGGCACGCCCAGCTGTACGGCAGCACCAAAAAGCGGGTGAGCGTGGAAGACCCCATTGAGCGCTTTATCCCCGACGTCGTGCAGGTAGAAGTGCCCCACGTGATGAGTAGCGATATCGATGAGAACAAGCGATTCAATCGCATCCTCTCCGGCAGCAAGCGGCACGATATCAATGTCTACTGCGTAGGCGAGGTTCGTGATGCGCAGACGGCATCTTTCTGCGTTAGCGTTGCGAGCTCAGGGCACCTTGCAATGTCGAGCCTGCACGCGAAGAACACAATCCTCGCCTTTGACATTCTCGCCAAACTCGTACCCGAGGACATGCGGTTCCAGCTGGCTGAATCATTGACTCTAATTGTCAGTCAGCGGCTTGTTCCAGCGCTCTGTCCGCACTGCAAGAAGAAGGCCAAGCCGACCGCCGCTGAGAAAAAGCACTGGGCGCACTACCAGGACATGGAAGGCGAAGACACGGTACTTCCGGCGACGATCTATCGCGCAGGGGAGGGGTGCGATCACTGCGAGAGCGGGTATCTCGGCTATCGATCCGTCTGTGAGGTTCTGCCTTTCACCCGTGCTGTCCGCGATGCCGCATCCGGGATTCTCGACGGCGGCGCCGTCGCGAAGGCTTCCCGCGACACGATGGCCGAGAAGCGCACTCTCACACTCGCAAAGTCCGCCGCCTACTACTTGAAGGCTGGCGATATTGATTTCGGCTCGGCTGTGTATCTCTGAGGATAACAATGCAACAGACAATGCCCTTGCTTGAACAGCAGGCATCGGTGGCCGCTCTACGATCCTGCTTGGCGACGGGGATGCCTGCCGCCGAAGCCGTAGAGAAGCTCGCCGAGTTCCAACCAGCCTACGCCGATCAATGGCTCGAAATTGCCAAGGATGTGAGCAACGGTAGGCAGCTGTCAGCCGTGCTGCAGAGCGTATGGCCTGACGCCGCCATCAGTGCCATCCGTGCCGGCGAAGAGAGCGGCAAGATCGTTCCTGTGTTAGAGAATCTCGCAAAGACGATCCAGATCCAGCGCGAGGTTAGGGCGGAACTGAGCAAGCTGCTCTACCCGGTTGCAGTTTTGCTGGGTGCGTTCGTTGTTTTCGCCACAATGCTCATTACCTTCGTGCCGAATATCACCCTGCAGCTGCAGCGGGCAGTAGGCAACTATGGTGAGCTCAAGGGCGCAGCCGGATTCGGCTTGGCCACCCGGCATTTCCTTGTTGAGCATTGGATCGTCTCCATCGTCGTGCTGGTGGCTGGCATCTCTGCCCTGGTGCATTGGCTCAGGCAGCCAGCCACCATCCGTGAGATGACCAGGGTTCTGTCGGATCTTCCCTTGATCGGCCCCGGTTTGTACCAGCTTTGGTTCGGGCTGTGGGCCAGCTATGTCGCTATGGCATTTGCCGCCGGCCTTCCGACAATCGACGCGCTTAAGGCCACGATCAACGTGCTGCCGGAGGCCATGAGGGCTGGTGTCCGAAGTCTCATCACGGATCTTTCCGTTCGGCACATGCCAATGGATCGGGCTACCAACGTAAAAGAGATGCAAGAGGCTGATCCCCGCCGGAAATGGCCGTTCTTTCTCCGCCGTGCATTTGCGGTGGCCGCACACAACGGTGAGCTGGATCTAGAGCTCTACCGCGTCGCTCCGGAGATGATCTTCTTCGGTAAGGAAGAAGTAAAAAAGACCGTCAAGTACGGCTATGTCGTGGCCATGGCAGCGGCGGCGGCAATGATCGCCAGCGCGATGATCCTCTTCTACGTCCCGATGATGGACGTTTTCAGCCGAGTTATGTGAGGTATCACCATGAAGAATAAGCTCACAGGATTTATCGGCCGGTTGCGGCGTCCCAAGGCCAGAGGTTGGCTGGACGACGATCTGCCTGAGCTGACTGCAGACCGCGCAGTGCCCGACCAGGTGGACGCAGCTGCAGCGCCTGCAGGGCGCGAAGAGCGTGCCGCGCAGCCCGATATCGACGCGTTGGTACCGCGCCGCCAGTCACGTTTGGCAGGCAAGTTCGCCGCCCGGCGTGAGGCACGCCAAGAGCGTAAGGGCGGGCCAGGGCCTGAGTATTTGACCATCGTGGCCCCGGAGGATCTCGGCGCTGTGACCGGGCGTAGGTTGCTGGTCTGCGGCCATGGGCTTTTTGCCTCCTTGCACCCCAATGCGGCTCGGCCAAGCGATGGCTTTGTGGATCAGCCTCCTCGGCGTGCGTCCACCCAGCTGCGTGCCTTGAAGTCCAAGGGCCGCGGTCCGCGTCTCTACATTGCTGTGGACGAGCGCCTGCTGCATCAGCCCAAGGCACGCTACGCCCTGGCGCTCGATTATTACCTTCGCTGGGGTTTGGCCCACGCAAAGGGAGACGTGGTTCTGCTGGGTGGGGCAGAAGCTGGCGGAACTAGCTACATCGATGCACTGGTGTTCTCGGGCGGACAGCTGACGGACCTGTTTGAGCACGAGCTGCCCGCTTCGGACGATCGTGAGTTCATTCCGTCTCTGAAGGTGTTGCTGAAGAAGCTCCACGACGCGTACCCAACAGCGAAGATCCTCGCGTCCGCCCCACTGCCGGACTGGAAACAGGACGGCATCGAGTACCTCGGGCAGAAGCCGCTGAAGGGGCTGACCTTCAAGCCTCTCGGCTCGCGCGGCGAAGCGGCCACGGGCGTGCGAGCCGCGGTTGTCATAGGCGTTCTTGGACTATGTGCTTACGGCGCGCAGCTCGCGCTTGGATGGCGGGCATACACCGAGGCAGGCTTGGCCTATGAAGAGGCTGTGACCGACCCGGTTCTGGCAAAGGCTGGCGGCATCAGCAATGCCCGGTTGGAGCTGCTGCAGCAGCGCGAGTTCTACATGCAGGAGCAGCGTCCGCAGGAGGCCCTCGCCAAGCGGTCGAGCCAGATTGTGGCCGGTATTGCCGGACTGCCAGGCGTCCGTATTGCATCGATCACATTTGCTACGCGGAAGACCGCCCAAGCGGCCATGGCCGGTGAGGTATCTGCTCCAGGTGATCCATCAACCGCTTTGGAACCTGACGTGGCCATGGAGCTGCTTGTCCAGCAATCGGCCGATTCGGCGCTGAGTGATGCCGAAGCACTTATGACAGCGATCAGTGCGAGGACTGCCATGAGGCTTCGACTGAAGAAGGCGCAAGGCTGGTCGACCGAGGAAAGCACGGGTGTGCGCAAACTGGCCATCGAGGGGTTTACCGAATGAACAAGGCGATCCTGATTGCACTGGTTGGCGCAGGCCTGCTCGGCTACGCCGGCAACCTGGGCATGCAGGCCTTCAACGAGAAGGCCAGTCAGCAGCAAACCGAGACGGACGTGGTTCAACGTTGGAAGAACAGCTACCAGGCTCTGGCAAAGAGCCGCGCGATGTGGGATCGGCGGTATCCGGAGCTGGCCAAGTACAACGATCTGCTTGGCCTGTTCAGGGGTTTGCGCCTTGAGCGATACGGCCTGTCTGCGGACCCCGATCAACTCTCCACCTCCAAGATCGAGAGCGTTCGCCACAACGACATGCCCGTCGGGCTAGTTCGGGTCTGCATCGCATCGAGCGCGGCAGCGACGAGCTCCGGATTGCAGGTGCGCGCACCCACATACTCGGCGCTCCTGGCCGGCGTCGGTTCACTCGCGACGCGAAAGGACGTGGAGATGAGCGCGATCACGGTGTCCACCACTGCGGCTGGTGAGCCCGAGGCCAATCTTGCCGACTTCTGCATGCTCCTGCGCAACGAGGTGAAAGCATGAAGATCCTCCAGTCGTCCATTGTGCAAATGGCAATCGCCGGTGCGGGTCTGACATTGATTTGGTCAGGACTGGATGCGCTGAACGGGAACATCCGGTCGCTGCCGATTAAGCAGGTTCAGCGGTCTGATGACCAGGTGGTAGCGGAGGCTGTGCCGGATATCTTCCCGGTGTGGGTGACACCGCGCCGTGCGGCGCCTGTCGCGCAGGCGGAGGAGCTCTTGGACGCGGCCTTTGGTCCGCAGGCCAGCCAGAAGGAGGAAGACGCTCCCGAGGTGCCGGCGTATGGGGAGGCCTTGTCATCCACGGTCCGTGTGCAGGGCACGTCCGGCAATGGCGCTTTTCTCAACGGCCGCTTCTACCGCACTGGAGCGGAAGTTGCGGCTCTTGCCGTTCTCAGCCCTGACGGCATACCGGTTGTGCCGCTGCTGACTTCGGTGGGTGACGAGACAGTGGTGCTATCGATCCAGGGACAGATGGTAACTGTGAAGAAGGGGGGCGCCGGATGGCAGTGAGCCTGTCCGATCTGCGCTTTGACCACCCACGCGCTTTCTGGACTGGCTCGCTATTGCTCGCGGGAGGGCTCCTTGCCGGGGGCTTTCTCGCGCTACCTCAAAATCCCTTCTTTGAGGCCATCGGTATTTCCGGCGCGCAGCGGCAGGTTTCTGCAGTCAGAAACGCTGCCTACTGGTACGGTCGAGCCATGATTCACGCCTCTGCGGAGGATCTGCACTTCGAGACACGCTTTGGCAACGTGGTCCGTTACGACGGTGCTCTAGTTGCGCGTTTGCCGGATGGCGACTCGTTCAGAGAACGCCGCCTGCTCTTTGCCGACGTGGTTGTTGTCTCAGCTACGGAGGCCGATCGCGTGGTCCATGCAATGCGCTACCGCAATGCGAAGTTTGAAATCTACGGCGACGCCAAGTCAGTCGTGTGGATTGATGGCAAGCCGCTGAACATCACGCTGATCGAGTCCGGTGCAGCCAAGCCAGACCCTGATCCGCCCACCAATATTGTCGACCTGGCATTCGCTTCCTACTACTGGAATCAGGTCCGTGGAGAGTCCGATGAATAAGCTAGTTCCAACAACGCTGCTGCTGGCCATGGCCGCGGTGGCAGGTGCCCAGCAACGTCCTGCCAAGACGTTTGACGGGGCAGTAGTTGTCGATGGGCGGCCGCAGCAACAAGGCAGCGAAAGAGCGGGCTCCGCACCACCTCTTGTTGTCGTAAGCGGATCGCGCGTCGACCCGACAACCTGGAATCCTGCTGACACCGGCCAGGTAGTTATCAAGGGCGTCAACAGTGGGGTATCCCAGTCGGTGCTGGTAAACCCTGGCGCTGCGGCAAAGCTCTCCGGTTCCGGTGCTGGCCAGCCGGCAACGATCGTTCGGACTGGCGCCAACAAGCGCGTGGTGAAGTACACCAGCGCGTGCCCGGCCTTCCATTCGGGAACCATCACCTGGGATCAGGAGGAGATTCGGACGGTCAATGATCCGAACTGGAAGCCGATCGGGCCCAAGATGAACCTGGTGGACACCTGCACGCCGATCGAGGAATTCCGCTGGGTTGCTGAAGCCCAGGCATGCCCGGCGTACTACAACGGCTCGATCACCTGGCAGGCAGAAGAGCGTCGCATCGGCGGCGGGCCTTGGGCCAGGACCGGCCGCACGCAGAATCGCGTGGAGAGCTGCACGCCAGTTGTGGAGACTCGATGGGTGCCGGCGTCCCAGGGCTGTCCGGCCTATTACACCGGCAGCATCACGTGGCAGGCGGAGGAGCAACGGGTTGGAGGAGGCGCGTGGACGCCTACCGGGCGAACGCAGAATCGCGTGGACTCCTGCACCGGTGTCGTTGAAACCCGGTGGGTAGGGGCCTCCGCCGGATGTCCGGCTGGCTATGCTGGTTCAAACACATGGGAGGCCGAGGAGCGACGAACTGCAGGCGGCCCATGGTACGGAACTGGCGCTACTCGAAATGCCTCTAATACCTGCGCGCCGGTAGCGCGGCCTTGTACGCCAAGCACACGCACTGACACGCGAGGCTTTACTTACGTCGATCCACCGCCATGGACGGATCTGCGGGTGTGTGATGCCAGCAATCAGGGACAAAGAGCGGTTGCCGCATATGTTGTCGCGGCTCGTGGCGGCAGCTGGCGCTCGTTGGTCTGTCAGGGGGGCGGCTGGGCGGTAACGGCTGGCCAAGGCAGCTCTCCATACAACGGGACTCTCCCAGGAGAGTATGCGTCTCTGGAGCAGCAAGGAAATAGCGACTGGACGGCGCTGAATGGCAACACCGGCTACGCCAACAGGTCTTGGACGACCTACCAGTGTAATTAGCGGACTTCGCGCACCGCGTTCTGCCCGGCTTGATGCAGAACGCGGTCGCGCTCCACGACATAGCCATGCCCGCTGGCAATATCCTCCGCACTGAACCCGGCCGGGCCGCGCTTCTGGCGGCTGTTGAGCGGAGTGAGAGCGCCGAGGACCAACCTGTCCTGGGCATTGACACGATATTCGCCGATAGGATGGGAATGGAGGGTATGGCCAGAGTGCGTCAGCCCTGCAGGAACCTTGGTTGCATCATTCACACACAGGGTATGGGCCTGATTGGTGCCTACGATCACCGCGAAGCGGGCACCATCGCTGGCCAGCACACCACAAGCTTCAAAGCCAGTCTCGCGGCTGTATTCGCGCAACCGGGGTGCTACCCGGACCACGAACGCATCCAGTTCCTCGCCGGGAGCACTGTGCTCCTCGAACAACTGCAGATAGGGAAGTCGGCCCACGCCCGGGACCGTCATGAAGCTTCTCTCTGGCGCTGCCGAACCTGCGCCGGGTTTGGTCTCGATCACAGTTCCGGCGTATGCGAAACAGGGGAGGGCGCTCAATACCAGCCATGCCGCGGTCAGCATCTTGGAAGTGGTCATCGGGCAGTTCCTTCTCATGACGGTCTAGGTTGAAATGAATCTAGCAGCAACTTCATGCAGAAACATTGATGTATATCGCACTATACACAAATAATCTTTGGTGTTAGGATATTTTCAATCCGACAAAGCCGAAGGGGCCGAGCTTCAAGTCGCACACATGTCTTCAGAATTGCCACTCTTTGCCGATACCCGCCATGGGCGCTACAGCCCGGCCGCAAATGAACGTAGGAATCTCGTATATGACTGACATGGAACGGCCGCTGGCAATGGAAGCCGTCGAAACTGCCACGTTGCGAATCACGCGGGTAGGGCAACCACGTGGCGATTTTCCGGAGCGTGCGCGCGTCGACTTCGTGACGGAGGGCAGATGCGTTGATCGGGTGGAAGTTGAGGCATGCCTTGACGGGGTTGACGACGACACACTGAGCGTCGGTCAGTACCACGTCGAGACGCGAACCGGCTACTACACCGTGGTTGATGCTTATCCGATGGTCGCTGTAGGACAGTGCGTCGATATTCCGGCGGTCCCTCAGCTCGATGAGGTGGAGCTACGCAGGGCCTACGATGCCGGCGTGCAAGCTCGCGGCAATACCCCGGCCGGGTGGGCCGGTGACGAGTATCCCTATTGGACTGCGTGGGGTAAATACCAGGATGCAAATCCCGTAATCGCGGCACGCGTAAGTACCCAAAGCTTGTACTTCCACGGTGGCTACTACGGTTACGCCTATTCTTCTGAGTTGTCTAAGCACCCCATGGATAGGCTGCCAGGACAGGTCAGGGGGCTTGACGACAACACAGATACGCCAACGAAACCGATGATGAGAGAACCGTTCGCCACGGTAGGGGTCGATGACGGCTCCAGGGTCGTGGTCGTTATGCCGAGCGAATCGCATGCCCACCGATCGGTTGTAAGCCTGCTGGCCGAGGGCGGCTCTCCTGTAGCGTCTGCGGCGATCAACGCGAATTGCAATAACACGCCTGACTGAGGCGGCCGAACTGCCACCCGTGGCCTGTCCAAGAATAGTCTTATAAATCAAGAACTTAGTTCGCATAATGTATCTTATGTTTCACAAACGTGAATGGGGGTTTGAATGAGCGGGTTGAGTGACAAAGAGCGCGATGAACTCGTGACTGCGTTGTTCGGTGAAGGGCGTCGTTTCTCTTTCCGAGATGAAGAGAACGCACGCGAAGATGGCGGACTGAAAGGCCTTCCCGAGATTAGCCATCTGCCTGCGGATGGCGAACACGTTACCAGCCTCGCGATGAGCGAGTGGATCGACGCGGTTGCCAAGCGCATCCGAGAGGTTGTCGGCCCGGGACCAATCACTTGCGTGCTTTGGAGCTACCGCCTTGGTCGGGGCGATAACAGTCACTGCAACATTGCGGCGGATTGGCATCCTTCGGATAGCGCTACTGCTGATATCGGTTACTCAATGACCCTGGCCATTGATGGCGCACCGTACTTCCGAGTGTCCCCCAGCCTCAGCGATCCGTTGATGCCTGACGTTGCGGAAGCGATGCACTGCATTGCTCGAATCGCCAATCTGCTCGGCGCAACGGTCAAGCTGGCGGTTTAGATTTTTGCTTCGCTTGGCGCGGCAGTACGCGCCGTCGTGAGACCTATGCTCTCCATAACGACTTTAGGGAACATCAAATGAGCATCAGCCTTCAGAACTTTGCATCTCACATGAAGTTCATGACGACCTCGGAGGGATTGGCGCCAGGCTTGCTTGTCGCTGCGCTGTTATGGTTGGCATGGGGATTCTTGTACGCAGGCCTCAGCCGTTCTGCAAAAAAGAAGGGTTTGGCGGACGCAGCCTTTTACCACGGCAAGACTTCTACCAACTCGTTTATCACCGCCGGCATCTTACTCCTGGGGGCGTGTTTTGTGTTCGTTCTCGGCCTATTGGGAGTGTTCTGAAGGTGCGCGCAAATTCCGAAACACCGAACGACCTTCAGGGCCGTACTCCATTCCAAAGGCTCTGCGCGCTGCTGGCCCTCCCGTTCGCAGTTGTAGGCTGCATGGTTTGCAGCGTAATGGGCCCAATTTCCATGGCTATCGCCTTTGTTCTCGCTTTTTCCCATCGATGGCACTTCGCCGCTGGCGACTGGCTGCTTGGGCTTTCTCCTGCTGGCTGGAGCGAGCTTCAGTTTATCAACGCCTTGCTGTGGGGCGGTGCCGCGTCAGTAGCCATCGGCATTCTTCTTCGTCACGCTAGTTGCTGGTTGGGTGACTTCGTGTTTGACAACAAAACCTTAGCTGATTACCGCTGACATGGAGCAGTGGAGAACCAATGATGCGATATAAGACTCCGATTACTTTGATGGTTTCGCTATTGATGGTTCTCTCTTCATTAGCCTGCACGGCTGGATTTTGGCAGCTGCGCGCTGACCTCGTTGAGTCGACTACATTGATGGACGCTCAGGGGAAGATGGCACAGCTTGCTTTCAAATACGCGGATAGCGGCGACGCTGATGCCCGGGTAGCCGTTGAATTGTGGAAGTCCGCAATGGCGGGCAGTGACGATCGCGGTGGCAAGATTGCCCTGTCGCTCTTGGCGACTTTTATGTTCGGTTTAGCAGGCGTCACGGCGCTCGCTATTTCAGTGCAACGCCGGCGCACCCAGGCAGGCGTCGCAGACCGCTAGACCCCACGCGCAGCGTGCCAGCTTGCGCGATCACACAATCGACCACACGCCGAGGAGGCGACTGAAATGACGACCAGCACCACCGTTCCGTTTCACCTGACGGCCGCCGGCCAGTCCATCCGGATGCTGATGCAACTGTTTCACGCAGCTTTTATCGCCGCACTATGGGGTGCGGCGGCTGTTGGCGCCCTGGTGGGCTACATTCTGCTTGTTGCCCAGGAGCCCGTGTCTCTCCCTTTGATTCCGCTGGATAGCCCGCTCAAGCACTTCGCGGTCATCGTGTTCATTATTGGGGCGATTCTGGGGCTCATGTTCACCGCTTTCTTCGATGGCTTCCTGTTCACCAAGCGAGCTGTGGAGAGCGGGGTGTTGCCCTCACGGTCCCACTTGCTGAGCGCCAGAGCCACAATTGAGCCGCGCTCCCGCCAGATCTGATTCCCAATAGTCGCGGCTGGCAAGGAATTCGCATCCTGCCGGCCGCGCAACTACCGTGATTAACGACATGAACAATCAGCTCACCGAGCAAGACGCGCTCAACATGGGCGCCTACTTTGGCTTCCTGCTCGACGCCTACAAGGTCGGCGCAGCGTCGAAGGAACACTGCATCCCCATTCTGACCAAGTTGGCGGCCCTGCTGGACGATGGGAATTATGAAGAGTTTCGGCGCCTTTGCGCGGAGGGCCGAAAGCTTGGCCTTGACGAGGGCGTAATGCACTTCTACCAGCATCGGGGTGCTATGGACCTGCGCGCTGTCAGGATTTCGGAGGCGTCCCCCATGGGCGAACATGCCGAGCGAGTCCGTTCCCGCATTGATAGCGACGTCCCCAACCTGACGACCCGCAGCTCGCCGCATTACATCGAGGACGTAGATGACTGGACGGCTCGGATGAGTGGCTATATCGCGGCGGCCGATGATTTCGGCCTACTTTCGAACGCCGAATCACAGGCGTTGCGAAATCACTTGAGGTTCGTCAATAGCACCGCCATGGAATGGCGGTTGACTCACTCTGCAGAGCAAGCACTTTGAAGATCCTCCTTACCCTGCCCTTGCTGGCTGTTGGTCTAGGTATCGTATCGAGGGCCGATGCCAACAATGTCTCCGTCTCTTCCACGGTCCAAGCTGGACGCGTGCTGCTGGTACTGCACAACAACCACCCCGAAACGCCTGTGGCCCTGGAGCGTATTGAAGTACCCACCGGCATGGTCAGAAAGCGCGGTGGCCTCGCCGCTGTCGACCACCGGGTTATCCAGCGGCACCTGGCCATTGGCGAGGCGAGTACCGTGGACCTTGGCAGCATCGAGCAAGTGTTCGATGGCGGCGGTACCACCGAGGAGTCCACCGCGGCCATCCGCAGTATTACGGCAGTGGGCGCCGATCGATGCCTGACCAGGCATACCCCCGTGACCGTGCACATGCGCTTGGCAGGCGGCTCGATCCGGCTGCTTCATGGCGTGCCGGTTAGTTACTGCCACCCGCGCGCCGACACCGCCAGGTAGTCGCTTCCATATTCTGGCCGGGCTATTCCGGTGCTTGCTCGGCGCGAGCACGACACGCATACTCATCGTGTCGCAACTATGCGACACGAACCGGCAATTACTTAATTTCATCCAGTTATCGCATTGCAGTAGAGGAGGTATGGGTATGGAGAATTTTGCTGATCGTGCCCTGCACGCTGCCGGCTTGTGTTCTGCTGCATTCGGAGCTTTGCTTCGCGTGTTCGCCAAGGTGGGCGCGGCTCTGACCCTTGTGTGGTGGATCTATGAGCTGGTGGTAACCGGCGGGTTGAGTTTTACCACGATCATTCCTGTGGCCCTGTTGATGGCCTGCGGTGTCTCGTTCTTGGTCGGCAGCGCCATCAAGAACGTGGGCGTCTCGCTCATGGGTGATTGCCGCCCCGACAAGGATCGGTCATGAGCAAGGTCAAAATTTCAGTCGAGCAACTGCAGCAGTTGATTGCCTGGGCGGGTGCCGAGCCGCACACCGAGGTCACTATCGAGCGAACTGATGGTGACGAAGGCCCCGGCCTGTACGCTTTCAACAGCGATCACCCCGAAGAAGGTGCCATCCGCCTCGATGAAGGTGTGCAATCGGCATCCGAGGGCAGCGCCGTCTCCCTGCCCTGGTCACCGCCGATGCTGGACGGCCCGAGGTCGCCCATCGCCGGTGCGTGCGTTTCCCCAGGGAGGCTGCGTGCGCTGGTCAAGCATTCCTTTGAGTCTGCATATGATCCCGATGACGCCGCGCTACGGATCTGCGTGGCGATCGACGCTGAGCTCGGCCTGTCGGGAAATGGGTGGTTTGACGATGACCCGGCAGTGCTGGCGGCTGGCAGCACCGCCCATTCTGGCTCGGCGGACGCCACCGATGCAGGCGGGGGTGCCCTGCACCTGCACCTGCATCTGATGGATGAGTTTCACGCTAGCCCGTATGCCTTCAACAGCGATCACCCCAAGGAAGGTGCCATCCGACTTGATGAAGTTGTGCAAGCGGACGAGCTCGCTCGGGATCTGCAGGTCCAGGAGGAGTCGGACAGTACTCCGGCGCCGCCTTTGAGGGGGCTGAGCATCGATGGCGTGTGCGTCAAATGCTTGGGTGCCGATGCAGACCGGGCTAAACGAGAGGCGGCTGCACGACAGCTCATGGAGATGATGTTCCCGGACGACGAATCAGACGAGCTCGACACTATTCCCACACCCGCGTCTGGAACGCTTCACTGATGGCTCGCCTTCGCGCTTTCGGCCGTCCACCTGGCTGTGTAGAGCTCACTGCGCGGGCAATCGCCTCGCATCCCGTGACAATGATCTGCGGTGCAGTTTCGGTTGCTGCCATCGCCCTTGTGCAGGGCCCTGCCGAAGCATCCGCCGGGCTTGCCGCCGCGGTTGGCATGGCGTTCGGTATGGGCCTTGCAGATGCCGGCAGTGATATGGCCGAGCTGGACCGGAACGGCGTTGCAGCCCTTGAGCAGCTGGCTGCTGAAGATCCCGAAATCTGGCTGTGGGTCGTGCAAGGTCGGGAGCGCCATGGCCGTGCCTTGCATTGCGACCTTATCTCCGCGCAGCGCTACAGCGCTGCGAAACAGCGGCGCGCCCGTGCTGGGCGCATCAACACGCTTCTTTGAACCACCCTGAACTACGAGGAAAATATGAAGAACATCGACCTGTCGCGCCTGAGCTCCAGGGATCTTGGACAGCTGATCCGTGATGCCAAGCGCCAGCAGGCTGTCGTGGCAAAGCGCAAGCCCCTGGCCACCGTCCGCGCGAAGTTGACCAAGCTGGCCAAGGCCGAGGGCTACTCGATCCACGAGCTTTTTGGCGGCGCCACCGCCCCGGCCGCCAAGCGCCCCACACCGCGCAAGGCCAAAGCCGTCAAACGCGCTGGAGCCAAGATTCCGCCGAAGTACCGCAACCCCATGAACGCTCAGGAGACCTGGACCGGACGTGGCCGGCAGCCGCGCTGGGTTGAGAACGCGCTGAATGTTGGCGCCACCCTGGAATCCCTGCTGATCCAGCAGGAAGAGACCAGTGCTGACACCGCGCCCCGGGGCTGGGCCACCGCCCAGGCCTGATCGCGCGGACACCCGCGCGCTACCACAAGGACAGACCATGGCCAGCAGCTACCTGATCGATAATCAGACCTTCACTACCAGCGACCACGGCGCGCAGGCGTTGCTGGCCAAGGCCTATGCCGCGAAGAAGCGGCCTGCGTGCCCATGCACCAGGCCGCCCATCCCGATGTATATCGCCAAGATCGAGGGGCATTTCTACGTCAAGCGGATGCCCAACACCGGCGCCAAGCATGCCCCCGTGTGCGACAGCTACGAGCCGCCTGCAGCGCTTTCAGGCCTGGGCGAGGTCTCTGGCGCGGCGATCCAGGAAGACACCGAATCGGGCATCACAAGTATCAAGCTCGATTTTGCGCTGACCAAGACAGGAGCTCGCCCGGCGCCGGCGGCCACCGGTGCCGAAAGCGCCTCTGTGCGCACCGATGGCAAGAAGCTGACCATTCGGGGCCTGCTGCACTACCTGTGGGATCAGGCGCAGTTCAATCGCTGGTCACCGAACATGGACGGTCGACGTAATTGGGGGACCATCCACAAGTACCTCACCGTGGCGGCCAGCAACAAATCGGCCAAGGGCGAGAGCCTGGCCGAAAGCCTGTTCGTACCTGAGCCCTACTCTCCCGATCGACGCGCTGAAATCGATGGGCGGCGACGCAAGCTCCTGGCGCCGCTGGTCCCATCGGGCAAGTCCCGCCGCCTGATGCTGGTGGTCGGTGAGGTGAAGGAAATCGGTGCTGCGCGCTACGGCGGCAAGATCACGATCAAGCATTTGCCCGGCATGGCGCTCCTCATCAATGAGGATCTGCACAAGCGCCTGGACAAGCGGTTTGCTTCGGAGCTTGCCCTGTGGGACACGCTTGCAGAATCAGGCGTACGCCTGATGCTGATCGGAACCATGGGCCAGAACGACGGCGGAACATACTCGTTGCATGAAATCGCGCTGATGCTCGTGACCGCGCAGTGGCTGCCGTTCCAGACCAAGGACGAATACGACCTCATCGATGCCATGGTGCGCAGCAACCGGCGCTTCACTGTCGGGCTGCGCTACAACCTACCCTCCGATCGACCGCTGGCCACCGCAGTATTGTCCGACACCACCCCTGCTGCAGTGGCGATGTACGCCCTCCCCATCCAGGCTGGTAGCGCCTATTTCGAGCAGCTGGCCGAGCTGGTGGACGAGGCGCAGATGCCGGCATGGTTCTGGCGACAGGGTGAGGCGATGCCGGCATTGCCCTCGCCTGAAAATTACGTCTCGATGCCGGTGCCGACCGAGGACGAGGTGGCCACCGAGCACGCCGACGCGGACGACTACGCGTCCTGAAATAGCCAAGTTCCGTTCACCCTCGCGGGTTCAAAATTCAACTGTCGCAGGTGCTGCGACTCCCTGTAGCAATCTTCGCCGGCGGCGGCCACTACCACTACTCCCTGAGCGGACGTGGCCACCGCCGGCATTTTTTTGCCTTTTTCCCGGGTTGAAGGACTGAACCGATGACTGCACACACAGCTGAGGTTTACGCACGCGACCACATGGGCCGCGACACCATGCCAGTATTCCGCCTCGCCGGACTGACCACGGTTACCGGAGGTCCAACATGCGCCTGAGCAAACGCGATCGCGAGTTCGTTCGCACGCGCTACGACGGTCGCTGCGCTTATTGCGGCGAGGTGCTCGGTCCCCGTTGGCATGCCGACCACCTTGTCGCGGTCGTGCGCGATTTCCGATTCACTGAGAACGGTACGCGCGCCACGGGCAAGCTGCTGCGCCCGGAGAACGACAACCTGGCCAACATGATGCCCTCATGTGTGCCCTGCAACATCGACAAGCACTCGATGCCCTTGGAGGCCTGGCGCGCGAAGCTGGCCCGCGCGTGCGCCGTTCTCGCCAACAATATTCCCACGTATCGGCACGCTGTCCGCTTCGGCCTCGTGCGTGAGACGCACGCGCCCGTGGTGTTCTATTTCGAGCGCTTGTCCCATTCCCGTGAGCGCATCGCCTGCGAGCACTGCGACGCGACGGCCGATGCCGGCGAGCTCGAAGCGGCGGCCGAATCCGGCTGGACGTGTGGCATGGGTGGCTGGCGGTGCCCGCGTCACAGTGAGACCTCGCCCGGGGCAGCTGGCCATGGCTGACATGGAGACCATCACCTACGGCGGCGGCCCGCTTCCTGGCCGCACGGGACGGGTATCGCTGCCCCGTGCTGAGCTGCGCTTTGCCCCGGTCGAGGATGGGCGCTGGATGTGGGCTGTTTCCTATCAGTCCGCTGGCGGCTTCGGTTTCGGGTCGACCCCACTGCCGAAGTGGGGCCGCTTCGCCGCCGACCGCGCCGCGGCCATTGCCGCGGCGGTGGCGGACCTGCGCGAGCAGCTGCAGCGCGCAGCGGAGCGCCCGCCGGCGGCGCTTACTGCCTGGCTGGACTCGCTTAGCCAGCGGCCCCAACCCTCCCAGCTCGAACTGTTTTCCCTGGAAATTCCCGGCGAGACCGCATGAACGATCATTTCCCCGCCCTGGACGCCCTGGATCAGGCGGCCAAGCAGACCGCCCCTCTGACTGTCGAACAGCGCGTGCAGCTGGCTCAGATCCGTCAGCGCATGCAGGAGCTCACTGCAGCCGCTGGCCACAGCAGCGCCGCTCTGGCGCCGATCATTGCAGCGCAACCCGCAGACTCTGTCCTGCGGACTGAGAGCCGCAGCATCCGCCGCCTGCATCTTGCCGTCGCTGCGATGCTCCGGCCGGTCTAAGGCCAGCGCGGCGGCATTCCGGATCTGCGAGGCTTCTTTCGACCGGAATGCCGCAGTAGCTCCTGCAGGTCGCTCTCGCCCGCCTGGCGCTTTCGCCACCCTCTCGCGGGCGCAATTCAGCGCTACCTACCTCTCCCCTGCCGGCAGCACCGCCGCTCCGCTCACTGCAAACAAGAAGGCGGCTCTGCTACGCAGAACCGCCTTCTTCAGTATTCCTCGCGCCAGGTTCTAGATCGCCTCGGCGACTTTGCCCACGCCGCCTGCGACACAGGGGCTCGGTGATTTCCGCGTGCGTGGCGTATTGATCCGATCAATGACGCGCTCTGACGCGCTTTGCACTTCCTCTACCGAATAGCCCAGCTTGCGGGCCTTGGCCACGAGCTGAACCATCAGTGCGTCAAGCTTGGCGATTCGCTCGGACTCGGCCGGCTCCTTCACTTCCAGGCTGACCATGTACTTGGGCAAATTGCCGCGTTCGTCGCTATCTACGATGACACCCTCGTTCAACAGGTGCTTATACGCTCTCTGGACCGAATCCTTCGATTGTCCCCAATCATCCGCCGCCTCACGTACCGAGGGGAGACGATCGCCGGCCTTGAGCCGACCCATGAATACCAGGTGCCTAATTTCGTCTGCGATCTTACGGGGCTTGTTCGGGGCACTTCCTGCAGGCACTGCAAGCCGAAGTTTCTTCATTCGATGATG
>Ga0308161_1001509_pt1 | contig 27744 bp, 26 predicted proteins | sample PhyFR2_FD_201034 | JGI IMG/M metagenome (GOLD analysis project Ga0308161, IMG submission 201034) | Phyllosphere microbial communities from UC Gill Tract Community Farm, Albany, California, United States - DLSLF.R2 | ecosystem: Host-associated > Plants > Phyllosphere > Unclassified | place: USA...
GCGTTCTCCACAGATTTCAGGTTGTCATGGGGTACGTCCAGGCCCAGGGCCTGGGTGACGCCCAACAGGCGTGCAGCGTCACGGAAGGTTGCAGTGCAACCGTGGAAGCCGGTGCCCAGGCCTGCCTCGCGACGGGCCTGCACGAAGGCGCACAGCACCTGCATGCTGGCGGTGTGGATGCGGCCGACCTGGCTTGCATCCAGGGTCAGCTCGCCTGCTTCCGCCACCAAGGGCGAAAGGCGGTTCTTGAGCTCGGTGCTGCTCTCGATGCCGAGATCCTCACCCAGTTCGACAGTGCTCATCGTTGCTCCGGACAAACGGTTCCAGCATTCATAACGGCACCATGGGGCGGTTCTTTAGGGGTATCGGCGCTGCGCGCCGATTCAGAGCACGGATTCACCCCAGCAGCTGCGTGGCGTCGAGCAGGATCATCGGCCGCTGGCTGATGCGGGCCACACCACGGAACAGTTCATTGGAGATCTGGCAGATGCGGGCGGTATCGGGTGGTTCGATCTGCGAGTCGGTCAGGTTGGCGACGTCCTCCACGGCCGACACACGCAGGCCCAGGGTCTCGCCGTTCTCTTCAAGCACGACGATGCGGGTCTGCGCGTCATCCTCGGCGGAGGCCGCGCCCAGGTGCAGGCCGAGATCCATCACCGGCACCACCTGGCCACGCAGGTTCATGATGCCGAGCATTTCCGGGGCAGTGCCGCGCAATGGCAGCAACGGCACCGGCAGCACCACTTCCTGCACCTTCAGCAGTTCCAGCGCATAGGCCTGGGTGCCACAGCGCAGGCGCAGCCAACGCGACGTGCGTTCGCCGGCGCGGCGGTTCTGCGGATGCGGGCTGCTGGCGGGCTGATGCGCCTGGGCCTGCAGCTCCTGCCAGGAACCGGGGCGGTTGCTGGAGGGGGTGTCCACCGCGAGCCGTGGAGGTGCGACGGCTGCGCGGGTCATCGATGGCATCGGTGCTGGTGCGGGGCGCGCGGCGGCCTTGGCAACGGCCGGCGCAGCGATGTCAGCAACCACTTCGCCGTCGGCGGCGGCTTCGAAGGCGGCCTGCAATCCGGGGCTGTCGGTGTGCGCCAGGCTGTCGGCGGCGTCGGTTTCGTAGATCACTTCGTCCGGCAGGTCATCCCAGGTGGGTTCCGGCGCGGGCGGTGCGACAGCGACAGTGGCCACGGGCGCGGTTTCATGGACGACCTCGGCCGGCAGGTCATCCCAGGTGGGCTCGCGCTCTGTGTCGACCGCAGGCACGTTGGCGGCGTCGAAAGCAGCCTCCAAGGCCGCATCATCATTGGCCGGAGCGGTTGCGGCGGCGTCGGTTTCGTAGATCACTTCGGCCGGCAGATCGTCCCAGGTTGGCTCGCGCCCGGTATCGGCCGCAGGCGTGGCAACGGCGTCGAAGGCGGCTTCCAGCGCCGCATCATCATTGGCCGGGGCTACTGCGACGGCGTCGGTTTCGTAGATGACCTCGGCCGGCAGATCGTCCCAGGTCGGCTCGCGCCCGGTGTCGGCCGCAGGCGTGGCAGCCGCGTCGAATGCGGCTTCGAGCGAAGCATCGTCGTTGGCCGGGGCCACTGCGACGGCGTCGGTTTCGTAGACCACTTCGGCCGGCAGATCATCCCAGGTCGGCTCGCGCTCGCCGTCGGCTGCTGCGCTCGTCGGGCGTGGCGCGGCATCAGCGGCGACCGGTGCGGCGGCAATGTCGCCGAGCAGTTCGTCCAGATAGTCGTCCAGCATGCCGGTGGTGTTCATGCCGCCTGCTCCAGGGCACGTGCGTCCTCACCGAGGATCCAGTTCAACGCACGCCGATAGGCTGCCAGGCCGCGTCCCGGGTAGTCCTCACCGATGCTCGGCAGGGTCAGGCCGGCCGCGTTGCTGATGCGGGTGTCGATCGGAATCGCGTCTTCCCAGACGCGGCTCGCGTGGCGGTCCTGCATGGCGCGCAGCGATTCATTGCCGGTGCGGGTGCGGCGGTCGAACAGCGTCGGCAGGATCGAGATCGGCAGCGGGCGGCGGCGCGAACGCTCGACCATCTCGCCGGTGCGGACCATGCCATCCAGGCCGTGCAGGGCCAACGGCTCGGCCTGGGTGGGAATGATCAGGCGATCGGCCGCGGCCAGCGCATTGATCATTAGCAGGCCCAGGGTCGGTGCGCAGTCCAGCAGGATGTAGTCGTGCTGGCCCTGGTGGCGGGCGAGCGCGTTCTGCAGGGCCAGGCCGAGGCCAGGCTGGTTGGCGCTGCGTCGTTCCAGCGTGGCCAGCGAGGCCTGCGCGCACACGTAATCGAGTCCGCCGATGTTGCTGGCATGGCTGAGCTTGGACAGCTCGCCCGGCGGTGCGCCGAACAGTTCCAGCACGCCGGCCGGTGCCGGCTCGATCGGCACGCCGAAGGCGCGGGTCAGCGAGGCATGCGGATCGAGATCGATCAGCAGCACGCGGTGGCCGAGCGCGGCCAAGCCGCGACCGAGGGCGAGGGTGGTGGTGGTCTTGCCGACTCCGCCCTTCTGGTTGGCGACTGCCCAGATGCGCATCGGATTACTCCTTCATTGCCGGGGGAACGGCGGCGCCGACACGGCTGCCAGCCGGCACCGGTGGCAACTGCACCGGTGCGATGGGGGAAGTGGGGGTGGTGGCCGGTGCTGCGGTGGCCTGTTCGCTGGCGCCGCGGGCAGTGCCGGTGGCGGCATTCAGGCGTTCGCCGAGCGGGCCCACCGAATGACTGGTGTCGGCCAGGATGATGACCATCACCCGCCGGTTGCGATTGCGGCCCTGTGCGCTGTCGTTGTCTTCGCGGGGGCGGAACTGGCCGTAGCCGACCATCGCCAACCGCGATGGCTGCAGCCCCTGGTCGGCAAACAGATGCACCACGCTGGCCGCGCGCCCGGCCGACAGTTCCCAGTTGGACGGGAAGGTGGCAGTGGCGATCGGCACGTTGTCGGTGTGGCCTTCCACGCGCACGCTGTTGGGCACGTCGCGCAGCACACCGGCCAGGCTGGCCAGGGTGTCGCGCGCATGCACGTCCAGCGCCGCCGAGCCGGTCGGGAACAGGATGTCGCTGTTGATCTCCACTTCGATCCACAGTTCGGTACGGCGCACGCTGATCATGCCGCGGTCGATCAGTGGCGCCAGCGCCGCGGTCAGGCGGTCGGCGATGCTGTTGAGCTGGCGCTCGGCACGCGCGATCTGTTCCTGGTTGTGCACCGACACCGGCATGCGCATCTGCGAGGCCATCGCCGGCAGCAGGGTGGGGTCGTGCGAGGGCGCGGGCGCGGACGGCCCGATCTTGGTGCCGGACTTGATCACCGACGGGCTGTCCCAGCCGCCGCCCTGCACCTGCTTGTTGCCCACCTGCACCGGATTGATGGTGCGCGGCGCACCACCGAAGGCGTCGGTGAGGGCGTCGGCCATGATCCGGTACTTGCCCTCGTTGACCGAGGAGATCGCGTACATGACCACGAAGAAGGCGAGCAGCAGCGTCATCAGGTCGGCATAGGGGATGGCCCATGCCTCGTGATTGGCGTGCTCTTCGTGGTGCTTGCGGCGGGCCATGTCAGTGCAGGAAGCCGGAGAGGTTGGTTTCGATGTTGCGCGGGTTCTCGCCCTGGGCAATCGAGATCAGGCCTTCGATGACCATTTCGCGGTCGCGGCTGGAATGGGCGATGACGCCCTTCAGCTTGGCGGCGATGGGCAGGAACAGCAGGTTGGCCGAGGCGATGCCGTAGATGGTGGCGGTGAACGCGGCGGCGATGCCGTGGCCGAGCTTGCTCGGGTCGGCGAGGTTCTTCATCACCGCGATCAGGCCGAGCACGGCGCCGATGATGCCCAGCGTGGGCGCATAGACGCCCATGCTTTCGAACACCTTGGCGGCGGCCTGGTCCTGGTGCTCCTGGCTGCCCAGTTCGATCTCCAGCATGTGCCGGATCGATTCGGGTTCAACGCCGTCCACCAGCAGCTGCAGGCCCTTGCGCAGGAACGGGTCCTGCTGTGCTTCCACCTGCGATTCCAGGCCGAGCAGGCCCTGGCGGCGGGCGATGTTGCTCCACTCCACGATCTGCTGGATCAGTTCACGACGGTCGCTGTGCGGCGGCCGCACGACCCAGCGCACGATCCTGAAGGCGTGCTTGAACACCGCTGGCGAGGTGTGCAGCAGGATGGCGGCGATGGTGCCGACGATGACGATCACGAACGCCGCAGGCGACCACAACGACGCCAGGCCGGCGCCCTTGAGGATGCTGCCACCGACCAGCGAGGCCAGGGCGAGGAAAAGTCCAATGAGGCTGAGTCTATCCATGGGTCCGGTATCGGCTTGTATGAATGGGACTTGAGACACCGGTAGGTCGTGTACAGACGGTAGTCACAGTTTTCGGGTCGCCGGGCATGGCCCGGCGCTACCCTGCGGGGCCGTTTCCGGTAGCGCCGAGCCATGCCCGGCGGGCTTCAGCGCAGCCCGTCCACGTCCAGGATCAGCGCCATGCGACCATCGCCGATCAAGGTTGCACCGGCATAACCACGCAGGCCGCGCAGGGCCTTGGGCAGTGGCTTGATGACCACTTCCTCACGCCCGCGCACCTGGTCCACCACCAGCCCGAAGCGTGCTTCACCGGCCTGCAGCACGACGATGGTCAGCAGGGGCGAGGTGGCCGGCGTCACATCCAGCCATTGCCGCAGGTCGACCAGCGCCAGCGTGTGCGAGCGGCGGTCGAGCACGGCGCGGCCGTCGAACCAGCCCAACGAGGTGCGCGGCGCATGCAGCACTTCCATCACACGGGCCAGCGGCAGTGCGTAGACGTCTTCGCCGGCCTGCACCAGCAGGGTCGGCAGGATCGCCAGGGTCAGCGGTACGCGGATCATGAAACGGCTGCCGCGGCCCAGTTCCGACTGGATCTGGATCTGCCCGCTCAGCTCACGGATGCGCGACTGCACCACGTCCATGCCGACGCCGCGGCCGGAAATGTCGGTGACCTGCTGCTTGGTCGAGAACCCTGGCAGGAACACCAGGTGCAGGCATTCCTCGCTGCTCAGGCGAGCGGCGGCTTCCGGATCGATCAGGCCCTTCTCGCGCGCCTTGGCGCGCAGTTTTTCCGGATCGATGCCGGCGCCATCGTCCTGCACTTCGATGCTGACGTAGTCGCCTTCCTGCTGTGCCGACAGGCGCACGTGGCCCATCCGCGGCTTGCCCTGCGCTTCGCGCAGGTCAGGCATTTCCACGCCATGGTCGATGGCGTTGCGGACCAGGTGCACCAGCGGGTCGGCCAACGCTTCGACCAGGTTGCGGTCGAGCTCGGTTTCGGCGCCGATCAGTTCCAGGTCCACTTCCTTCTTCAGCGAACGCGCAACGTCGCGCGCCACCTTCGGGAAGCGCGAGAACACCTTGCCGACCGGCTGCATGCGGGTGCGCATCACCGCCGACTGCAGGCGCGCGGTGGCGATATCCAGCGTGGACACGGCGCGGTCCAGCTCTTCATCGCGCAGGCGCGCGCGCAGCGTCTTCAACCGGTTTCGTGACAGCACCAGTTCGCCGATCAGGTTGACGATTGCATCCAGGCGCTTGGTATCCACGCGCACGGTGTGTTCGGCTTCAGCGACAGGCTTGTTGGGTGCGGGCTTGGCAGCGGGCGGGGCCGGCGAGGGCGCCGATCGCGGTGCCGGTACCGCAACAGCCGCTGCGGTGCTGTTGCTGCCCGGGGCGGCGCCGCCGTGCAGCTGGTCGAGCAATGCCTCGAACTCGTCCTCGCTGATCATGTCGTCGGCCTTCTTCGCCGCCGCCACGGTTGTCGGCGCCTTGCCGCCATGCAGCTGGTCGAGCAGAGCCTCGAATTCATCGTCGGTGATCAGGTCGCCACCGCCCGCACCCGGCGCAGCGGCCGCAGGCGCGGCAGCGCCGCCGCCATGCACGTCGAACTGGGCGACCAGTTCGGGCGGGGCAAAGCCCGGCTCGGTGCCCGAAGACACCGCGTCAAGCATCGACTGCAGGTAGTCCAGTGACTGCTGGGCGGCATCGAAGTGATGCGCCTGCAGGACGGCCTGGCCGGCGCGTGCGGCGCCCAGCGCTTCCTCGGCGGCGTGGCACAGCTCGACCATTGCGGTGATGCCGAGGAAACCTGCGCCGCCCTTCAGCGTGTGGTAGCCACGGAACACCGCGTTGAGCTGTTCATTGTCCTGCGGTGCCTGTTCCAGCGACACCAGCTGTTCGCCGAGGCGATCCAGGATCTCCTGGGCCTCGATGATGAAATCGGCAGTGATGTCGTCGGCTACTGCGCCCATGGTTACAGCCCCAGATCCGACAACAGGTCGTCGGCGTCGTTCTGCGAGACCGCATGGCGGTCCAGTCCCTTCAGTGCCGGCCCAGCCAGTTCCGGATCGGTGCGATGCTGTTCCGGCGGCAGGCCGAGCGCGCCGAAGCCTTCGTGCACGCGGCGGACGATGCCCACCACGCGACGGATGATCTGCCCGGTCAGGTCCTGGTAGCTCTGGGTCAGGGCGATCTCTGTGAGGTTGTGGCGGATGCGGTCGAGCTGCACGTCCTGGCCCGGCTGCAGGCCGTCGGCGCGCAGCTGTTCGGTCAGGCTGCGGCACTCTTCGGCCAGGTCCAGGGTGCGGTGGGTGGCCTGTTCGGTCATCGCCACCACGTGGTCCAGGCGCGCGCAGGCATCGTCCAGCTCGCCGGCTTCATCGGGCACGGTCGGCAGTTCGCCCAGCGCCTGGCCCAGCTCGCGGGCCAGCCGCGAAAGGCCGCTCATCATCGGCTGGGTGCGCAGCGCGACCAGGCCGTCGATGCGCTGGCGCCACGCCGCCTCGTCGCCGGATTCCAGTGCATCCAGGGCTTCCTGCAGGCGCAGGGCGAGGGCGCTCTTGTCGACCGTGGTATCCATCAAGCGCTGGCCGCCAGGCGTTCGAAGATCTTGCCGAGCTTCTCTTCCAGCGTCTGTGCGGTGAACGGCTTGATGATGTAACCGTTCACGCCGTTTTGCGCCGCTTCGATGATCTGCTCGCGCTTGGCTTCGGCAGTCACCATCAGCACCGGCAGGGTCTTCAGCTTGGCATCGGCACGGATGGCTTTGAGCAGTTCGATGCCGGTCATCACCGGCATGTTCCAGTCGGTGACCACGAAGTCGAACGGCTGGCTCTGCAGCAGCGACAGCGCGGCATGCCCGTCCTCGGCTTCGGCCGTATTGGTGAAGCCCAGATCGCCCAGCAGGTTCTTGACGATACGACGCATGGTCGAGAAATCGTCGACGATCAGGATACGCATGTTCTTGTTCAAAGCACTTTCCTCGGTATCAAGTGTTCGCGAGGCCGGCGTCGGCCGCCTCGAAGATCTTCAATCGGCCCCGCAGGCGCAGCACGGCCTGGCCGTGGATCTGGCACACGCGTGACTCGCTGACGCCCAGCACGGCGCCGATCTCTTTCAGGTTCAGTTCCTGCTCGTAATACAGCGACAGCACCAGCTGTTCGCGTTCGGGCAGCAGGCCGATCGCATTGCCCAGTTCGCGGCCGAATTCGCCACGCTCCAGCACCTGCTGCGGGGTCGGGCCACCCTGGGCGACGGTGTCCAGCTCGCCCTGGTCCTCGATCCGCGATTCCAGGCTCAGCACCTGGCCGCGTGCGGCGTCTTCCATCAGGCGCAGGTAGTCCGGCAGCGGCATGTCCATGGCGGCGGCCACTTCGGTGGCGCTGGCGGCACGGCCGGTGCTCTGCTCCAGGCGGCGGATGGTGGACGCGGCGTCGCGGGCGCGGCGGTGCACCGAACGCGGTACCCAATCGCCCCGGCGGATCTCGTCGATCATCGAGCCGCGGATGCGGATCGAGGCATAGGTTTCAAACGAGGCGCCCTGGTCGGCGTCGTAGCTGCGCGAGGCTTCGATCAGACCCATCATGCCGGCCTGGATCAGATCATCCACTTCCACGCTGGCCGGCAGGCGCGCGGCCAGGTGGTGGGCGATGCGGCGCACCAGGTCCGAATGCTGGGCAATGCACTCGTTGGCGGCGGTGCGTTGCACCTCTTTGTATCGTGCGGCGCCTTTCATGCGGTCACCCCGCGTTGCTTGAGGATGCGTTCCAGGAAGAACTCGACCCCGCCACGCGGCTCGGTCGGAGCCTGCCAGCGGGCGGTGCGGCGGGCGATCTCGGTGATCGCCTGTGCGGCCGGGCTGGACGGGTAGGCCTTGACCACCGGCTGCTGGCGCTGCACCGACAGGCGCAGCCAGTCGTCCTGCGGCACGCAGCCGAGGTAGTTCAGCGACACATCGGCCAGGAACTTCTCGCAGACCCGGGTCAGCTTTTCATACAGCACGCGGCCTTCGTTGGGGTCGCGCACCATGTTGGCCACCACCTGTATGCGGTCCACCCCGCGTTCGCGCGAGAGCACCTTGATCAGCGCGTAGGCGTCGGTGATCGAGGCCGGTTCGTCGCAGACCACCACCACGGTGTCCTGGGCGGCCTGGCAGAAGGTCAGCACGCCGTCGGTGATGCCGGCGGCGGTGTCCACCACCATGAAGTCCAGCTCACGCTCCAGTTCGGAGAACACGTTGACCAGGCCCACGTGCTCTGCCGGCTGCAGTTCGGCCATGTGGCGGCGACCCGATGCGGCCGGGACCACCAGCACGCCACCGGGGCCTTCCATGATCACTTCATCCAGGGTGCAGCGCCCGGCGACCAGGTCGGCCAGGGTCAGCTTGGGCTGCAGGCCCAGGATCACATCGATGTTGGCCAGGCCCAGGTCGGCGTCCAGCAGCAGCGTGCGCTTGCCCATGTCGGCCAGCGCCACGGCCAGGTTGGCCGACACGTTGGTTTTGCCCACGCCGCCCTTGCCGCCGGTGACGGCGATGGTGCGCACAGGGCCCAGCGGCTGGCTGCGGGTGGCAGACAACGGGAAGGTCTTGGTCAGCTTGGCGTACTCACGCGACGGCATGGTTCAACTCCGGGTTGCAGGGCATATCGGCCGCGCGGCGCAAATCTTCAAGGCGAAGTACAAGATTGGCGGCACTGGCCCGGTGCAGGTCTTCGGGAACGTCCTGGCCATCGGTGACCCAGGTGATCGGCAGGCGGTGGTCCACGGCCACCGACAGGGCGGTGCCGAAGCGGCCTGTTTCGTCCAGCTTGCTCAGCACCACGCCCTGCGGGTTGGCGGCACTGAAGCGGCGGACCACCTCGTCCATGTCGCCGAAACTGGTGTTGGCCGGCAGCACCAGCAGGGTGCGGATCTGCTCGGCGGCGCGCAGCCACTGCAGCTGGGCGGCCAGGGCACGGTCGCGCGGGCCCAGCCCGGCGGTGTCGATCAGCACCAGCTTGTAGTCCTGCAGGCGCTCAAGGAGCTGGTTCAGGTCGCTGCCGCTGTTGGCTTCGTGCACCGCGATGCCGAGCTGGCGGCCGAAGCCGTACAGCTGCTCGCGGGCGCCGATGCGGCCGGTATCGGTGGTGACCAAGGCCACGTCGCGGGCGGCATGCTTCTCGGCGAAGCGCGAGGCCAGCTTGGCGATGGTGGTGGTCTTGCCGGCACCGGTCGGGCCGACCAGGGCGATCACGCCGCCGGACTCGAGCGGGTCAACCGGGGCGATCGGCAGCTTGCGCGACAGCAGGCCCAGCATCAGCCCGCGGCCACGGTGGGCTTCGGTGTCCAGCGGGATCTGCATGGCCACGTCGCGGCTGATGCCGGCGTCGAAGCCGTATTCGTCCATCAGGTCCAGCGCGGCGGCGCGTACCGGCGACCCGCGCAGGCGCTCGTCGGTGAAGCGGTGCATTTCGCGCTCGATGACGTGGCGCATGCCGGCCACTTCATGGCGCAGCTGGCGGATCTCTTCGTCATCGCGCTGCACCACTACCAGTTCGGCGGCGGGCTGCGGCTGGGCCTGCGCCGGTTCCGTGACGGCCACCGGCGCCGGGTTTTCGACGCGGGTTTCGGCGACGGCGGCCAGCGCCTGCGGCACGGCGGTGTCGACGGCCTCGGCGACCGGCAGGGCCGGCGGCACGGTGACGCTGACCGGCAGCGTCGGCATCGCCACGGCGGCAGCCGGCACATGCATCTGGAAGTGCGGTTCGTCGTCCAGCGGCGGGTCGATGATGAAGCGGGCGCGGTTGATCGGCGGGGCGACGGTGGCGACGGCCGGTTCGGCGGCAGCCGGCTCGGCCTGTGCCGGTGCCGGCGACGCGGCGGCGGCCTGCTCGACGTTGAACGGGGCGAAGATCTGTTCCGGCAGCGCGCTCATGCCGGCCGCCGGGGCGGTGGCGGCGCGGGCCAGGGTGGCCGCGAAACCGCTGCTGCCCGGCGGCGGCACGATCTCGTTGGCGGTGTCCAGGGTACGGCCGGTGGCACCCACTGCGGCACGGGCCAGCGCGGCCACCGCGGAGGTGGTGGCGGCCACCGGTTCGGCGGCAACCACGGTCGGCTTGCGACGGGTCACCGCGGCGATCACCGCATCGGCGGCATTGCGCGGTCGCGGCGCCGGGGCCGGGGCCACGTCCTTGCGCGCCGCTTCCAGCGCACGCTGCACCGCACCTTCGTCGTAATTCGCCGCGGCCACGATCTCGACGCCTTCCTCGATCCGCCGGTTCGACAGGATCACCGCATCAGGACCATGTTCCTTGCGCACCAGGTTCATGGCCGAGCGCATATCGGGAGCGACGAAGCGTTTGATTTTCATGCTGTGGTACCGGGACTGGGGCGGCGGGGTGGTGGAAGGGAAGCGCTGGTTGTCGGTGGTCTGCACGGTCCGGGTTTCCCTTTGTGTCCTGCTGCGTTGATATCGAAATGGGGGTGTGTCTGTTTTCTGGCACATGTCCGTCGGGGTTCCGACGTCAGCTGATCGTGCCGACCAGCTTCAGTCGTTTGTCCTCGGGTACCTCGCTGTAGGCCAGCACCGACAGCGAGGGGACGCTGTGGCGCACCAGCCGTGCCAGCGCGGCACGCACCGGGCCGGGTACCAGCACGACCGCCGGCTCATTCTTCGCTTCCTGCTTGCTGACACATTCGGCCAGGCTTTGGTGCAGTCGCTCAGCGAGTCCGGGTTCCAGTGCGGCGCCGTTGCCCTGTGTGGACTCCTGCAAGACACGTTCCAATTGCGGGTTGAGGGTGAACACCGGCAGCTCGGCCGACATGCCGGCGATCTCCTGCACGATGAAACGGCCCAGTGCGTTGCGCACTGCAGCGGTCAGCGTGGCCGGGTCCTGGCTGATGGGCGCGTTCTCCACCAGCGATTCGACGATCTTGCGCAGCTGGCGGATCGGAATGCGTTCGATCAGCAGGTTCTGCAGCACCCGCACCACCGCCGACAAGGGCAGCGACTTCGGAGTGAGGTCTTCGACCAGCTTGGGCGCGCTCTTGGCCAGGTTGGCCAGCAGCTGCTGCACTTCCTCGTGGCCGAGCAGTTCCGGCGCGTGTTCGCGGATCAGGTGCGACAGGTGCGTGGCGACCACGGTGGCCGGGTCGACCACGGTGTAGCCCATGGTTTCGGCGTGGGCACGCTGGTGCGGCTGGATCCAGGTGGCGTCCAGGCCGAACGCGGGGTCCTTGCCGGCAATGCCCTCCAGCGCACCGAGCGCGCTGCCCGGGTCCAGCGCCAGCTCGCGGTCGGGGTGGATCTCGGCGGTGGCCACCGGCACGCCGTGGATCAGCAGGCGGTAGGCGGTGGCCGGCAGCTCCAGGTTGTCGCGGATGTGCACCGAGGGAATCAGGAAGCCGATGTCGTGGGTGAGCTTGCGGCGCACGCCCTTGATCCGGGCCATCAGCTCGCCGCCCTGGTTTTTGTCCACCAGCGGGATCAGCCGGTAGCCCACTTCCAGGCCCAGCGGGTCGACCGGGCGCAGTTCGTCCCAGGTCAGTTCGGCGGTGGGCGAGGGCGTGGCACCGGGCAGGCCGAGGGTCTCGCCGCGGCTGGCGGCCGGCGTTTCGGCGGCGCGTGCGGCGGCGGTGCTCTTCTTCCAGGCCTTCCAGGCCACCACGCCGAGGATCGCGGCCAGCGTCAAGAAGGCGACGTTGGGCATGCCCGGCACCAGCCCGACCACGCCCATGATGGCGGCGGCGATGGTGAGCGCGCGGTACTGGCCGAACACCTGGCCCATCATGGCCTGGGCCATGTCCTGCGAGCGCGAGGCGCGGGTGACCAGCATGGCCACCGCCGAGGACACCAGCAGTGCCGGCAGCTGCGCCACCAGGCCGTCACCGATGGACAGCAGGGTGTAGGTGGCGGCGGCGTCGCCGAACGGCATGCCGTGTTGGAGCACCCCGACGGCCAGGCCGCCGAGCAGGTTGATGAACAGGATCAGGATGCCGGCGATGGCGTCGCCGCGGATGAACTTGCTGGCACCGTCCATCGCGCCGTAGAAGTCGGCTTCCTCACGCACTTCCTCGCGGCGGGCCTTGGCCTCCTCGCGCGTCAGCAAACCGGCGTTGAGGTCGGCATCGATGGCCATCTGCTTGCCCGGCATGGCGTCCAGGATGAAGCGGGCGGTCACTTCGGACACGCGCCCGGCACCCTTGGTGATCACCACGAAATTGATGATGGTCAGGATGGCGAAGACCACGATGCCGACCGCGTAGTTGCCGCCGATCACGAACTCACCGAACGCGGCGATCACCTTGCCCGCCGCCTCGTGGCCGTTCTGGCCGTTGAGCAGGATCACGCGGGTGGAGGCCACGTTCAGCGCCAGCCGCAGCATGGTGGTGATCAGCAGCACGATCGGGAAGATGGTGAAGTCCAGCGGGCGCTTCACGTACACCACCGCCAGCAGCACCATCAGCGAGATGGCGATGTTGAAGGTGAACAGTGCATCCAGCACCGGCGCGGCCAGGGGCATCACCACCATGGCCAGCAGCGCCAGCACGATCAACGGCGCGCCCAGGCCGTTGCGGATCATGTCCAGGACCTTGCGGGCGTTCATGCCGGCACCGACGGGCTGGGCGCTCATGCGCGGCCTCCCGTGCCGAATTCATCCACGTTGATGCTCGGGGCGGCCGGCATCGGGCCGCCGCGCCAGGTGCGCAGCTGGTAAACGTAGGACAGGACCTGGGCAACGGCCGAATACAGTCTCACGGGAATTTCCTTTCCAAGTTGACCTTCCCGATACAAGGCGCGTGCCAAAGGCGGGGCAGAGACGATGGCGACCTTGTTGCCGTCGGCCACTTCACGGATGCGCAGGGCGGTTTCATCCACGCCCAGGGCCACCACGGTGGGGGCGCCCATCTTGCCGCCCTCGTATTTCAGGGCCACCGCGTAGTGGGTGGGGTTGACCACCACCACGTCGGCGGTGGGCACCGCTTCCATCATCCGGCGGTTGGACAGCTGCTGCTGCAGCTGGCGGATGCGGCCCTTCACTTCCGGGCTGCCTTCGCTTTCCTTCATTTCCCGGCGCAGCTCTTCGCGGGTCATCTTCAGCTTGCGCATCCAGTTCCAGCGCTGGTAGGGCGCATCGAAGGCCGCCAGGAGCATCATCGCCCCGCCGGTGGCCAGCATCAGCTTCAGGGTGAAGCCCAGGCCATGCACCATGGCTGCTTCCAGTGGCTGGTTGAGCAGGTCGCGCAGCGAGCGGGTGCCATGCCAGACCACCAGCCCGGCGGCGGTGCCGACAAAAGCGATGCGCAGCAATGACTTGGTGAACTCGGCAATGGCTTCGGGTCCGTACAGGCGCTTCATCCCGGCCATCGGGCTGAGCCGCTTGAAATCGGGCATCAGCGACTTGTTCGACCAGCGCAGCCCGCCCATCAGCACCGGTGAAAGGAAGCTGGCCAGCAGGCAGATCAGCACCAGCGGCCACATTGCCCACAACAACTGCAGCAACAGCTCGCCGAAGTGGCCGAACAGGGCCTGGGGGTGCATGCGCAGACCGGGTTCCGGGCTCAGCGCCAGCTTCATCCAGGCCTTGGCACTGCTGCTGATGGTCCCGGCATAGGCCATCAGCGCCAGCACGCCGGCGCCGAACACCGCGGCGGTGGCCAACTCCCGCGAGCGCGGGATGTTGCCCTGCTCGCGGGCATCGCGCAGGCGTTTTTCGGTAGGTTGCTCGGTCTTTTCGCCGGCTTGTTCGTTCTCGGACATGGGCTGCACGACACGGGGGGATTACCCGGGGTCGTGCAAGAACCGTTCCGTGACGGGCAAGCGCGGGGCCGGACCGGGGTAGGGTCGCGCCCCAGCCGACTGCCGGTAGCGCTGGTTACCGCCTGCAAGGGCCCAATGCCGGTCGAAGCGGGTTCTTCGCGGACAGCCCGCTGCGTTCGATGTTCATGCCGCTACCGAACGTTGGCCGAGGATCGGCAGTCGGCTGGGGCGCGACCCTACCGGTGGCGGCGTTCGCGGCGTTCGCGGCGGCCGCGGCATCCGGAGCATCCGGAGCATCTCGGGTGTCTGCAGTGCTTGCGGGGTTGCCTGCAGGACTGACGGTGAGCTCGGCAGCATGGTGCAGCGCTCGCGGGAATCGCGCTGGCTGCAAGAGCCCTTCCAGGGCAGGGAATAGCGCAGGGGCCGAGGTAGGGTCGCGCCCCAGCCGACTGCCGGTAGCGCTGGTTACCGCCTGCAAGGGCCCAATGCCGGTCGAAGCGGGTTCTTTGCGGACAGCCCGCTGCGTTCGATGTTCACGCCGCTACCGAACGCTGGCCAAGGATCGGCAGTCGGCTGGGGCGCGACCCTACCGGTTGCTGGCGCCTGCGGCGTTGGCGGTGTAGCCGGCGGCCATCTCCACCCGCGGGCGCGGGTGGTCGTGCAGCTGCATGAAGCGTTCCGGGTCCACCGGGCGCCCCAGCAGGTAGCCCTGCAGGTAGTCGCAGCCCAGCCGCTCCAGGTACGCGCGCTGGCCGGTGGTTTCGACGCCTTCGGCCACGATGTCCATGTCCAGCGCGTGGCCCAGCGCGACAATCGCCGAGACAATCACCACGTCTTCGGAGCTGGTCTCCAGGTCGCGTACGAAGGCGTGGTCGATCTTGATCTCGGTGGCGGGCAGCCGCTTGAGATACAGCAGGCTCGAATAGCCGGTGCCGAAGTCGTCGATGGAAATGCCCACGCCCAGGCTGGCCATGCCCTGCAACAGGGTGAGGCTGGCCTCGGTGTCGCGCATGACGGTGCTTTCGGTGATCTCCAGCACCAGCCGCCGCGGTTCCAGCCGATGGGTCCGCAGCGCGTCGCGCACCTCCTGCAGCAGGTGCGGCGAACTGAACTGGATCGGCGACAGGTTCACCGACACCGTCCAGCTTTCGTGGCCGGCGTCCTGCCACTGGCGCAGCTGGCGACACGCCTCGCCCAGTGCCCAGCGCCCGATCTCGTTGATGACGCCGCTGCGCTCGGCCAGCCGTATGAAGCGGTCCGGTGGAATCAAGCCCTGCTGCGGGTGGCGCCAGCGGATCAGGGCCTCGGCCCCACCGACCCCTTGGCCGGCCACCCGGAACTTGGGCTGGTAGTGCAGGAACAGTTGGTCGGTGCCGATCGCCCGGCGCAGGTCGGCCAGCAGCTGGAACTGCTGCTCGGCGCTGTCGTTCATCCAGTCGGAGAACACCGCGTAGGCGTTGCGGCCGGCCTCCTTGGCCTGGTACATCGCCGCGTCGGCAAAGCCCATCAGCTGGCGTTCGCTGGCGGCGTGATCCGGGCAGATCGCGATGCCGATGCTCGCGGTGACCTGCAGTTCGTGGTCGGGCAGCAGCGGGCCGCCGCCCACCGCCTGCAGGATGCGGCTGGCCAGCGTGGCGATGTCCTCGTCGTTGTCGATCCGCACCACCAGCACGAATTCGTCGCCGCCCAGGCGTGCCAGCACGTCCGAAGGACGCAGCAGCTGGCGGGTGCGCTCGGCCACGGCTACCAGCAGCGCGTCGCCGGTCTGATGGCCGTAGGCGTCGTTCACCTGCTTGAATCCGTCCAGGTCCATGAACATCACCGCGAAGCGGCTGCCGCGCTGCTCGGCCTCGGCCAAGGCCTGTTCGATGCACTGCTGCAGCAGCAGTCTGTTCGGCAGGCGGGTCAGGGGATCATGCAGTGCGGCCTGGGTGAGTTCGGCCTGGGCATCGTCCAGCGAACTGCGCAGTGTGTCGTTGCGCAGCCGTAACAGCTGCGCCTGCATGCGCTGGTCCAGCCAGGACACGATCAGCACCACGGCCAGGATCGCGGTGGTGAGTACCAGCACCAGCGCGGCCAGCCACTGTGCCTGCAGGCCATCTCCGGCGGCGGCGCCGCAGATGCTGCCGGCCGGGAACCGCGCGGCGGCCATGCCGGTGTAGTGCATGCCGACAATGGCGCTGCCCAGCAGCACGGCCGGCATCAGCCCGTGGCGCATGCGGCGCTGGCTGTGGCGCAGCCGGAAGGCAATGAACAGCGCGGTCCACGAGGCCGCCAGCGCGATCAGCAGCGACGCGGTGACCCAGCCGGGGCGGTAATCGATGCCGGGCTGCATGCGCATCGCCGCCATGCCCAGGTAGTGCATCGAGGCGATGCCGCTGCCCATCAGCAGGGCGCCCAGCGCCAGCCGCGAGTGCGGCAGGGTGGGGCGTGACACCAGCCACAGCGCGAAGATCGAGGAGGCCATCGCGGCCAGCAGCGACACCGCGGTCCAGCCCAGGTCGTAGCCCAGTGGAATGGGCAGGCGGAAGGCGAGCATGCCGATGAAGTGCATCGACCAGATGCCCAGCCCCATCGCGCAGCCACCGCCGAACAGCCATAACGTGCTCAACCGCGCGCTGGGCGCGGTGGTGATCCGATTGGCCATGTCCAGCGCGGTGAACGACGCGAGCGTGGCGACCAGCAGCGAAACCACGACCAACCACGGTGTGTAGCTGCCGTCGAGCATCGATGACTCTCCTTGGTCAGCATATCTGCAATGGCGTTGGGCATGCAGGCCGCACGTGCCTTTCCCCGGTGTGTGCGGCTCCCGGCCCCGGACTGCGGGCGGTGACTACAGCCTACCGCCAACGATGGGGGGGAGGGCAAGTGTCCGCGCGCACTTTTTCGTGAGGGCGGGGTGAATCAGTGGGTCACGCCGTCGGCGGCCTGGAAGGCGGCATCGAACAGGCGTTGCACCGGGGGGCCCATCTCGCCGGCCAGGACGGTCAGCAGGAACAGGCCCAGCAGCAGCGCCACCGGCAGGCCCAGCTGGATCGGGTTCAACGCCGGCGCGGCGCGGGCCAGCACGCCGAACGCCAGGTTGATCGCCAGCATCGCCACCGTCAGCGGCAACGCCAGGCTGAGCGCCCCGCGGAACACCTGCAGGGCAAACGTCGGTGCGGCACTGAGGAAGGCATCGATATCGGGCAGCGACGTGCCGATCGGCACCGCCTTGTAGCTGTCCATCAACAGCGAGATCAAGGCCAGGTGGCCGTTGGTGCTGAAGAACAGCAGGCCGAACAGCAGGTAGAACCACTGGCCGATCACGCCGGAGCTGCCGCCACGCAGCGGATCGCTCATCTGTGCGAAGGCCAGGCCGGTGCCCTGGGCGACCAGCTCGCCGGCCATGGCGCCGGCTTCGAACACCAGCCGCAGCAGGAAGCCGATCGACACGCCGATCGCCAGTTCGCGGGCGATGCTCAGTACGGTGGCCGCATCGAAGCCGGTCCATTCCGGCACCGGCGGCAGCAGCGGCGACAGCGCCACGGCCAAGGCGCCGGCAAGCACCACGCGCACCCGCGACGGCACCGCGCGCGTACCGATCAACGGCATCGCCATGAGCATGGCGCCGATGCGCAGCATGGTCCACAGGATGGTGCCGATCATGCCGAAGGCCTGCAGGCCGTCGGCAGCCATCTGGGTGGCGGAATCCATGGCCTGCTACCCGATCAGGTGTGGGATGCGCTGGAACAACAGCGTGGTGTACTCCACCAGCTGGCCGATCAGCAGGCTGCCCAGCGCGAACAGTACCGCGGTGAGCGCGGCGGCCTTGGCCACGAAGGCGATGGTGGGCTCGTTGAGCTGGGTGGCGGCCTGTACCACGCCCACCACCACGCCGACGATCAGCACGGTGAGCAGCAGCGGGCCGGCCACCCACAGCACCACGATCAGGCCGCCACGCAGTTCGGTCAACGCAAGTTCGGGCGTCATGTCACTGCACCGCGTTGAAGCTGGCGGCCAGGGTGCCGACCACCAGCACCCAGCCGTCGACCAGCACGAACAGCAGGATCTTGAACGGGGCCGAGACCAGCATCGGCGACAGCATCATCATGCCCATCGACATCAGCACGCTGGCCACGACCAGGTCGATGATCACGAACGGGATGAAGATCAGGAAGCCGATTTCGAAGGCGGTCTTCAGCTCGCTGGTGACGAACGAGGCCACCAGCACCGGGAACGGAATCGCGTCCGGACCGGAATAGGTGCCGTGCCCGGCCATACCGGCGAAGGTCATCAGGTCGGTTTCGCGGATCTGCGCCAGCATGAAGGCGCGCAGCGGCTGGGTGGTGAGCGTCCAGGCGGTCTGGAAGTCGATCTCGCCATTGAGGTAGGGCGCCATGCCGCTGCCCCAGGCCTTCTGCCACACCGGCAGCATCACCATCGCGGTGAGGAACAGGGCCAGGCCCAGCAGCACCTGGTTGGACGGGGTCTGGCCGGTGCCCAGCGCCTGGCGCAGCAGCCCCAGCACGATGATGATGCGGGTGAAGGCGGTCAGTACCAGCAGCATCGACGGGATCAGGGTGATCGCGGTCATCAGCAGCAGGGTCTGCAGCGGCAGGCTGACCGGCTGGCCGCCGATCTTGCCGACATTCACGTCCGGCAGCGCCGGCGTGCCCGGCAGGCCGGGGGCGGCCATCGCCAGCGCCGGCAGCGCACACAACAGCAGGAGCAGCAGCAACGGCAGGTAACGGGTCCAGGAGGCGTTCGGGCCACGCATGATCAGGGTTCCTTGCGCAGCCGCTGTTGCAGCAGCTGGGCGAAATTCGGGAGGTTCTTGAGATTCGGCAGGTTCTTCAGGTCCGGCAGGCGCGCCGGCACCGGCGTCGGCAGCGGTTCGGGCAGGTGGTGCAGGGTGTTGATGCCGCCGGCGGTGACGCCCAGCAGCAGCTGCTCACCGTTGACCTCCACCACCACCACGCGTTCCTTGGCGCCCACGTTCAGGCTGGCCACCACGCGCATGCCTTCGGCCGGGCGGAAGCCGCTGCCGGGCATGCGCTTGAGCAGCCAGCCCAGGCCGACGATCAACGCCAGCACCGCCAGCAGCGCCAGCACCGCACCGAACATGCTAGGTGCGGCGGCCGCGTGCTGGCCGACCTTGGCCGCCGGGGTGCCGGCGGCGATGAGCAGTGATGCGATCAACGCAGTCTCCGGATCCGTTCGCTGGGGCTGACCACGTCGGTCAGGCGCACGCCGAAACGATCGTTGATGACCACCACTTCGCCATGGGCGATCAGGGTGCCGTTGACAAACACGTCCAGCGATTCACCGGCGCCGCGTTCCAGTTCCACCACCGAGCCCTGGTTGAGCTGCAGCAGGTTGCGGATCGGCAGGCGCGCGCGGCCCACTTCCAGCGACAGCGTCACCGGCACGTCGAGGATGACATCCAGGTTCAGTTCGGGCCCCAGGCTTTCATCGGACTGCAGCGTGGTGAACTGTGCCGGTGCCGGTTCGTTGGTTTCGATATCGTTCATTGCGGGTCTTCCTGGATAACGGGAACGCGTGGGCGGGCGCCCGGGGGATGGGTGGCGATGATCTTCACCGCGTTGCTGCCATTGGCGACGCCGAACTCGCCGGTGAACACCGGAATGTTCTCCACGCACACCGGCACCTGCGGCTGCAGGTCGATCGGCAGGATGTCGCCGACCTTCAGCCCGGTCAGTTCGCGCAGCGTCATGCGCTTGCTGGCGAGCACGCTGGACAGGGTGACTTCGGCGATGTTGAGCTGTTCGCGCAACATCACGCCCCAGCTGGCATCGCGGTCGTTGCGGTCGCTCTGGATGCCGGCATCGAGCAGTTCGCGGATCGGCTCCAGCATCGAGTAGGGCAGGGTGACGTGGATGTCACCGCCACCGCCATCGAGCTCGACGTGCAGGCGGCAGACCACCACGTACTCGCGCGGCGTCACGATGTTGGCGAAGTGCGGGTTGATCTCGGAATTGATGTATTCCAGTTCCACGTCCATCACCGGCGCCCAGGCTTCCTGGAGGTCGGCGAAGGTCTGCTTGAGCAGCAGGTGGATCACGCGCATTTCGGTGGCGGTGAACTCGCGGCCTTCGATGCGGGTGGGGTAACGCCCGTCACCGCCGAAGAAGTTGTCCACGATCGCGAACACCAGCGTCGGCTCGAACACGATCAGCCCGGTGCCGCGCAGCGGCTTGAAGCGGATCAGGTTGAGGTTGGTAGGCACGTACAGCGAGTGCATGTAGTCGTTGAACTTGATCAGCTCGATGCCGCGCACCGACAGCTCGGCCGAGCGGCGGATCAGGTTGAACAGGCCGATCCGCCACAGGCGCGCGAAGCGTTCGTTGACCATCTCCAGGGTCGGCATGCGCCCACGGATGATGCGGTCCTGGCTGGCAAAGTCGTAGCTGCGCGCTTCGCCGGGCGTTGCCGCGTCCACATCGGTTTCGACCGCACCCGAATCCACGCCGTGCAACAGCGCATCGATCTCGTCCTGGGAAAGCAGGTCATTCATGGTGTGCCCTTACTGGGTGACGAAGCTGGTGAACAGCAGTTCGTCGGCGCCCTTGGAGCCGGTTTCGGCCTTGAGCAGCTTCTGCACTTCGGCCAGCGAGTCGGCCTGCAGGCGTTCCTTGCCGGCGCGGTCGGCGATCTGGGTCGGCTCGACCTGCGAGAACAGCATCAGCAACTTGGCGCGGATGGCCGGGGCGTGCAGCTTGATCGCCTCCAGCGCGGCCGGGTCGCGGGTCATCAGCTGCACTTCCACCTGCAGGTAGCGTGGGCCGTCGAAGCTGCTGTTGAGGTTGACCACGAACGGCGGCTCCAGCCCGAAGTACTGCGCCGGTGCGGGCATGGCCTTGCTGGCGGCCGGCTTGGCGGCCTTGGGGTCGTGCGACTGGGACGAGGCGAAGTACCACGCACCGCCACCGGCGGCGCCGGCGGCGAGCACGGCCACCAGGGCGGTGATCAACAACGGACTACGCGGCTTGGCGGCCTTGTCCTTGTCGGCGGATTTCTTGGTTTTGTCGGCGGCTGCGGCCACGAGGGGAAGCTCCATTGGATTGCTTCCTGCCTACATGCAAAGGCCGTGCCTGAATGCCGGGGCGCGCCGGTGTCGGGTTTCTGGCGCCCGCGGTGCCCAGGTAGAGCCGACCGTTGGTCGGCTCCACGCATGACCGTGATTCCCCCGGTAGAGCCGACCGTTGGTCGGCTCCACGTGTACCCGTGATTTCCTGAGGAGCCGGCCAGCGGCCGGCACTACCGGGTGCGGGCGGTGCTTGGCGAGGAGGAAAGCCCCCTGAGTCAGGGGGCGGCCGCGAAGCGGCGGGGGTATGGAAGAACGGTAAGACGGGGCCCACGCGTTGCGCAGCAATGCGTGGGAGCGTAAGCGCGCATGCGCCTACGCGTACGCGTCAACCAACCCGCGCTGGCGCATCAGCTGCGCAGGCGAGACGGTGATGTCGGCCAGCGTCGGTTCGCCGTCGCCGCCGGTCGCGCCGCCCTGGCCATTGCCGTCCTGGCCGCCCTGCGCGGTGTGTTGCTGGCCCACATCGGCGTTGCCAAGCTGGAAGCCCTGCTCGCCGAGCATCTCGCGCAGACGGGGCAGGCTGGTTTCCAGCGCGTGGCGGACCTCGGCATGGGCGCTGCTGAAGCTGGCGTGCACCTTGTCGCCGTCAATCTGCAGGCGCACTTCGATCTGGCCCAGGTCATGCGGGGTCACCCGGATGACCGCATGGCCGATCTTCTGGTCGGCCAACCAGCCGATGCGGGCGCTCATGGCATCGCCGAAGTCATCGGCGCCTACGTCCGGGGTGGCGGTCGGGCTGCCGGTGAATGCCGCCGTGACGGCACTGGTCTTCAGCTCGGCGGCGGCGTGCAGCGCGTGCAGCAGCGGGGTGGCCGGGGCATCACCATTGTCGGCGCCGGCCAGGACGTCGGTCACAGCCTTGAGCAGCGCCGGGTCGTCGGCCACCGTGGCATCGGCGGGCAGCACCAACGCGGCGGCCGGTTCGCTGGCGGTAGCGGCCCCCGCCGCAGCGGCCGCCAACGGCAGCGTCGGGGTGGGCAGCGGGGCGGCAGTGGCCAGCAGCGGGTCCGCATCGGACGCCGCAGCGGCGGCCGGTTGTAGCGCCGGCGGCAGTTGCGGTGGAGTGCCGGCCAGGGCCAGCCCGGCCAGGCCGAGCGGTGGCCACGGCGCGGGCTCGGTGTCGTCCGCACTGTCCTGGGCCGCCGGCTTGGTGGCGGCGGTGCCTTCGGTGGTGCCTGCGTCGGCCGTCGCTTCGGTGGCGGTGTCGCTGCCCGGGCGCTTGGGCGCATCGGCAGTGGCGGGGGTGTTCGGTTCGGTGCCGGATTTGGCCGACCCGTCGGCAGTGCCCGCGTTGCCGGCCTTGCCGGCGGGGCGCGTGGGCGCCTTGGCGGTGCTGGCGGTATCGCCGTTGAGCAGGGCGTCAAAGTCCCGGCGGGTATCGCCGGCCTGCGCGTCGCTGCGCGGGGAGGTGCCGGTGGCCTTGGCAGCGCCCGTGGACGCGGTGCCCTGGAGTGCGGGGGGCATCACGGCGTACCTCCGGTGTCGGTGTCTTCGCGCTGCGCCTGGCGGCTGCGGCGTGCGCCGAGGTCATCCATCTCACGCTGGTCGCGGCGGTCGGTGACCACCTTCTCCTGTGCGCGGTAGCTGGCGGCCAGCTGTTCCAGCACCGCCTTGTCGCGGCTGGCCAGGATCAGGCGGGCGCGTTCGGCCTCGACCTTTTCCCGGTTGTGGTCCACGGTCTGCCGCTGCTGCGCCACCGCACTGTCCAGGCGGTCCAGGAACGCGCGCCGGTTGAGCAGCTGGGCCGGGCTGGTGGCCGCCATCTGCGCGTTGGCGTACTCGTCGGCGTAACGGCGCAGCTCGTCCAGGCGCGACAGGTGGGTGTCGAGCGTGCGCTGGCGGTCGGCCAGGTCACGGGCGACCTCGTCTTCGTGGTCCTGGGCCCGCTTCAGCAGGGGATCGAAACGCTTGGACTGGATCATGGCTTAGCTCTCAGGTTCCACCAGGCGCTTGAGTGCGGCCTGGCTGTGCGGCAGGTCGGCAGCCTTGCCGACGTCCTGGCCGAGGAATTCGGCGATGTCCGACCAGCGCTCCAGCGCTTCGTCGGTGGCCGGATCGTTACCGCGCTGGTAGGCGCCGATCGCGATCAGGTCGCGGTTGGACGAGTACGCCGAGACCAGGCGCTTGAGCTTGCGGATGCGCAGGCGCCACGGTTCGTCGGCAATTTCGGTGACCACGCGGCTGACCGACGATTCGACGTCGATGGCCGGGTACAGGCCGCTGTCGGCCACCCGGCGCGACAGCAGGATGTGGCCGTCGAGAATGGCGCGGGCGGCGTCGGCGATCGGATCCTGCGGATCGTCGCCTTCGGTGAGCACGGTGTAGAAGGCGGTGATCGAACCCCGACCCTTGGCGCCGTTGCCGGCGCGTTCCACCAGGGCCGGCAGCTTGGCAAACACCGACGGCGGGTAGCCGCGGGTGGTGGGCGGCTCGCCCACCGACAGGCCGATCTCACGCTGGGCCTGCGCGAAGCGGGTCAGCGAGTCCATCAGCAGCAGCACGTTCAGGCCCTGGTCGCGGAACCACTCGGCAATGGCGGTGGCGCGGTAGGCGCCGTGCAGGCGGGCCAGCGGCGGGCGGTCGGCCGGGCTGGCCACCACCACGGCGCGGCGCAGGCCTTCTTCGCCGAGGGTGCTTTCAACGAAATCGCGCACTTCGCGGCCACGTTCACCGATCAGGCCCACCACGATCACGTCGGCAGCGGTGTAGCGGGTCATCATGCCGAGCAGGGTGGATTTACCCACGCCCGAACCGGCAAACAGGCCGACACGCTGGCCACGGCCGATCGGCAGCAGCGCGTTGATCGCGCGCACGCCCACGTCCAGCGGCTGGGTGATCGGCTCGCGGGCAAGCGGGTTGATCGACACCCCGGCCATGCTCACGGTGCCTTCGGCGCGGATCGGGCCTTTGCCGTCCAGCGGCAAGCCATCGCTGTCGATGACCCGGCCGAGCAGGCCTTCGCCCACTTCCACGCCGCCGCGGCCCAGCACCGGCACCACCCGCGCGTTGGGCAGCAGGCCATGCAGTTCGGCGCTGGGCATCAGGTAGGTGCGCTCGCCGGCAAAGCCGACCACTTCGGCATCCACCCAGCCGCCGTCGGCCACTTCCACCTTGCAGCTGGCGCCCATCGGCGATTCGCAGCCAACCGCTTCCAGCGTCAGCCCGACCGCGCGGCGCAGCACGCCTTCGCGGATCAGGCCGCGGCCGTGGTTGCCGTCGGGCTGGATGCTGTCCAGGCGCGCGGCCAGGCGCAGGTTGCGCGCGGGCGCCCACTCGGCGGCCGGGACGGGCAGGGGTTCGGTATTCATGCATTGGCTCCGGATTTGCGCAGCACGGCATCCAACGCGCCACGCAGGCGGGCTTCCAGGGTGCCGTCGATGCGCACCGCTTCGGCGTGCACGCGCAGGTCGCCGCGGCTCAGGCTGACGTCGGGGGTGAGGCGCTGGGTGGACGACAGCTGCAGCAGCGGGGTGAGCGCGGCAATGTCGTCAGGGTGCAGGCGGACTTCAACCTCGCGGTTGGCGCCGCCGACCGCGTCGACCGCCTCGCCCACCAGCTGCGCGAGCAGCGCCGGGTCGGCCTGGTAGGCACGGCCGACCAGGGTGCCGGCGATACGGACGGCCAGCTCGCCCAGCGCGGCCACCACTTCATTCTCCAGACGCACCAGCGGCCGGCTGAAGTTGTCCAGGATGCCTTCGATCTGCGCGACCAGACGGCGCACCTCGGCCTGGCCCTGGGCCTGGCCGTCGGCATGACCACGGTCGAAGCCGTCTTTTTCGGCGGCGTCCTGGATCTGCTGGATTTCCTCCAGCGTGGGCAGCTGCAGCAGCGGTTCCGGTTCGTGCTCCGGATCCGGTTCGGTGAGCTCGAAACTCTCCTCCACCGGTGCCGGTTCGGGCACCGCCAGCAGGTCCGGGGCAAGCCAGCGCACGGCGTTGTTCACAGCATCGCCTCCGCGTTGCCGCCAATGGTGACGGTGCCTTCATCGGCCATGCGCTTGACGATGGCCAGGATCTCGCGCTGCGCCACTTCCACGTCGGACAGGCGCACCGGACCGCGTGCTTCCATGTCTTCGAGCAGGATCTCGGCGGCGCGCTGGGACATGTTGCGGGTGATCTTGTCGCGCACCTTGATGTCCGCGCCGCGCAGGGCCAGGCCCAGACGCTCGCCGCTGACTTCGCGCAGCACCAGTTGCAGTTCGCGGTCGTCCAGGTCCACCAGGTCGTCGAACACGAACATCAGGTCCTGGATGCGCCCGCTCAGCGGGGCGTCGATGCGGGCGATCTCGCCCAGGATCGCCTGGTCCTGGCCGCTGTCCATGAAGTTGAGGATGTTGGCCGCGCACTGCACGCCGCCGATGTTGGACGACTTCAGGTTCTGGTTGCCGGCGAACTGACGCTCCATGATTTCGTTGAGCTCGTTCAGCGCGTTCGGCGGAATGCCGTCCAGGGTGGCGATGCGCAGCAGCACGTCCACCCGGGTACGTTCGGGCAGCAGCTTGAGCGCGTCGGCGGCCTGGTCGGTTTCCAGGTGGGCCATCACGATGGCGATGATCTGCGGATGCTCGTTGCGGACCAGGTCGGCCACCGCACGCGGGTCCATCCACTTCAGTGCGTCCAGGCCGGTGGTGTTGCGGCCGAGCAGGATGCGGTCGATCAGGTTGCCAGCCTTCTCGCTGCCCAGCGCCTGCACCAGCATGTTGCGGATGTAGTCGTCCGAGCCCACGCCCAGCGAGGTCTTGGAGCCCAGTTCGGAACTGAACTGGTCCATCACCCCTTCCACCTGGGCACGGGTGATGTCGGTCATGGTGGCCATGGCGATGCCGATCTTCTGCACCTCCTTGGGCTCCATGTGGCGCAGCACTTCGGCCGCGTCCAGTTCACCCAGCGACAGCAGCAGCACGGCGGCGCGTTGTACGCCGCTCAGCGGCGCAGTGGTGGCGTCAGTCATTGGCCACCCAGCCCTTGACCACCTGGGCCACGCGCTTGGAATCGGTCTTTACAGCTTCACGCGCCATGCGCAGTCGTTCCTCGTAGGAGTCCACCGGCAGTGCCAGGGTTTCATGTCCGGCCGCGTTCAGGCGTTCGCTGCCCAGCGCGGGCAGGCCTTCGCCATCGTCGACCAGCTGTACATCGGCACTGTGCGGTTCCAGTGCCTCATCGCTGTCTTTCTTGGTCTGGCCGGTGATCGAGCGCAGCGCCGGGCGCAGCACACCGAACACCAGGGCCAGCACCACGATCGCGCCGAGCAGCAGACGCAATGCGTCCTGCACCTGCGGCAGCTCCCACCACTTGGGCCCTTCGACCGGGGTGACTTCACGCACGAACGGGGCATTCATCACCGACACCGTGTCGCCTCGTTCGGCATCGAAGCCGACCGCCTGCTTGACCAGGGCCTCGACGCGGGTCAGCTCGGCCGCCGACAGTGCCTGCTCGGTGGTCTTGCCGTTGGCGCCGGCTCGCGGCACGTTGTCTACCAGCACCGCCACCGACACGCGCTTGATGCGGCCCGCCGGCTGGCGGGTGTGCTGCAGGGTACGGTCCAGCTCGTAGTTGCGGGTGGCGTTCTTCGAGGTTTCGGTCGGGGCGGCGGCGGTGGCCGGCGCGGCGGCCGGGCCGGGCGGGGTGTTGCTGGCCGCACCGGGCACGCCCTGCGGGCCGGGCACGTTGCTGCTGTTCTCGCTCATCTGCTCGCTGCGCAGTTTCTGCGGCTCGCCGTTGTAGAGCTCACGGGCTTCCTCGATGACCGAGAAGTCCATGTCCACGCTGGTTTCCGGATTGACCCGGCCCGGGCCGGTCATCGGTTCCAGCAGTTCGCGGATGCGCTGGTTGAACGAGGTTTCCTGGCGGCGCACCTGTTCAAACTGCGCGGCATTCATCGCCGCATCGCTGTTGGGATCGGACACGCTGAGCATGCGCCCGCTCTGGTCGACCACGGTCACGCGCTCGGGGGCCAGGTCGGGAATGCTGGCGGCCACCATGTGCACGATGGCGTCGATCTGGCCGCGTTCCAGCTGCTGGCCGCCGCGCAGTTCCAGCACCACCGAGGCACTGGCCACGTCGCGCTGGCGGGTGAAGGCGCTTGGCTTGGGAATGGCCAGGTGCACGCGCGAATCGCGCACCGGGCGCAGCGTGTTGATGGTGCGCGACAGCTCGGTTTCCAGCGAATGCTGGTAGCGGGCGTTTTCCATGAACTGGCTGACGCCGAAGCCCGGATCACGCTCCATCAGTTCGAAGCCGAGCCGGCCGCTGTCGGTCAGGCCCGAGCCGGCCAGCTTCAGGCGGGCGTCGTGCAGGTTCTTTTCCGGCACGGTGATGCCACCGGTGGCCGGGTCCAGTTCGAACGGAATCTGCGCGGTGCGCAGCAGGTCGGTGGCTTCGGCGGTGGCCTTCTGGTCCAGGCCGGTGTACAGCGGCACCATGCCCGGCTTCTGCGACCAGAAGAACACGAACAGACCTGCCGCCACGGCCACGGCGATCATCGCCATCAGTCCGAGCCGACGGGTGATCTGCAGGCTTTGCAGCCGGTCGAACCACTGCCCAGCCTTTTCGGTGTTCAGCGATTCTTTGGAGAGCGACAGGGCCATGCGTTTCTATCCTTACAGCGGCATGTTCATCA
>Ga0308161_1001511_pt1 | contig 27741 bp, 28 predicted proteins | sample PhyFR2_FD_201034 | JGI IMG/M metagenome (GOLD analysis project Ga0308161, IMG submission 201034) | Phyllosphere microbial communities from UC Gill Tract Community Farm, Albany, California, United States - DLSLF.R2 | ecosystem: Host-associated > Plants > Phyllosphere > Unclassified | place: USA...
TAGTTTCGAGAACGAATGGAGGAATACGAATGAGTTCAGGCAAGATTGTTCAAGTCATTGGTCCCGTCGTCGACGTGGAATTTTCTCTAGACCAATCCTTACCAGATATCAACAATGCGTTGATTGTATATAAAAAAGACGCCCACAAAACAAAAGTCGTTTTGGAAGCGGCGTTGGAACTTGGTGACGGTGTGATCCGCACGATCGCCATGGAATCCACAGATGGATTACAACGAGGAATGGAAGTGATCGACACGGGTGCCTCTATTTCTGTTCCGGTTGGTACAGAAACACTGGGACGGGTCTTCAACGTCTTAGGTGATACGATTGACTTGGAAGCACCATTTCCTGACGATGCGCCTCGTAGCGGGATCCACAAAAAAGCCCCTAATTTTGATGAACTATCTACCAGTACTGAAATCCTAGAAACTGGGATCAAAGTCATCGATTTGCTTGCCCCTTACTTGAAAGGTGGTAAAGTTGGTCTTTTCGGTGGTGCCGGTGTTGGTAAAACAGTATTGATCCAAGAATTGATCCACAATATCGCCCAAGAACATGGGGGGATCTCCGTCTTTACAGGTGTAGGTGAACGGACCCGTGAAGGGAACGACCTATATAATGAAATGAAAGAATCAGGCGTTATTGAAAAAACAGCGATGGTCTTTGGTCAAATGAACGAGCCGCCTGGTGCCCGGATGCGGGTGGCATTGACCGGTTTGACATTGGCGGAATATTTCCGTGATGTCGAAGGCCAAGATGTACTGCTCTTTATTGATAATATTTTCCGCTTTACCCAAGCGGGTTCTGAAGTATCAGCCTTGTTAGGCCGGATGCCTTCAGCTGTTGGGTATCAACCAACTTTAGCAACTGAAATGGGTCAATTGCAAGAACGGATCACTTCAACCAAAAAAGGATCTGTTACTTCGATCCAAGCCATCTACGTACCAGCGGATGACTATACCGATCCAGCGCCTGCGACAGCATTTGCCCATTTGGATGCCACAACCAATTTGGAACGTAAGTTGACCGAGCAAGGGATCTATCCTGCCGTCGACCCATTAGCATCCTCTTCAAGTGCATTAGCGCCTGAAATTGTCGGTGAAAAACACTATGAAGTCGCTACTGAGGTCCAACATGCATTACAACGCTATCGTGAATTACAAGATATCATCGCTATTTTAGGGATGGATGAATTGTCTGATGACGAAAAAACACTGGTTGCCCGTGCGCGCCGGATCCAATTTTTCTTATCACAAAACTTCCATGTTGCCGAACAATTTACCGGACAACCAGGCTCTTATGTGCCAGTTGAAGAAACCATCAAAGGGTTTGCTGAGATTTTGGAAGGAAAATACGATGATCTTCCCGAAGAAGCCTTCCGTAGTGTTGGCCGAATCGAAGATGTGATCGAAAAAGCGAAGAAAATCGGTTATTAACTAATCAGCCAATAAGAAAGAGGGGAACCTCATGGATCATTTTCTAACAGTGAATGTGGTGACACCTGCTGGTTTGGTTTACGATCACCATGCCAAAATCGTGGTTGCCCGCACGACCGATGGCGAAATTGGGATTTTGCCGCGACATGCACCAATCATCGTGCCTTTGGCAATCGATGAGATTCGTGTCAAACGGGTCGACTCCGATACCCACGTTGACTGGGTAGCAGTCAACGGTGGGATTTTAGAGGTTCGCGACAATGTCGTATCGATCGTAGCGGATAGTGCGGAACGTGATCGGGATATTGATGTATCTCGAGCAGAACGGGCCAAACAGCGTGCGGAACGACAAATCGAAGAAGCCAAACAAGTTGAAGATGTCGATCAATTGCGTCGGGCAACTGTTGCGTTGCACCGGGCAATCAACCGTATCAACGTGTCAAAACACTCTTAAAAAAGCAAAGGCTGCGGCCTTTGCTTTTTTTATAGAATAGAAAACGTTTTAAAAACTTTTTAAAGACTTTTCTGCCCTTTTTAAGGAAAGATTATTTTTTATATTTACAGGTTTGTGTTATGATAGTAACGTTCATAAAAAAGGGAGAAATGTTATGCAAGTATACGGGATCGATGCGGTTATCCGAATCATCAGTCACCTGGCTTTTATCTATCTTGCCTTTTGGGCATTGCAGTCCATTAGGATCGAAGCTTTTTTCAAAGCGCTGCAAACAACGCAAATTAGAATGGTCATGGTGCTTATGGCAATCGTATTAGGCTATACGGCAAGTACCTTTTTTCTTGAGCTCATCGCGCTATGTCGCAACTTATTTTTAATAGGATTTTAAGATTTTCAATAATACATGCAAATATACAAGAATTTGTGCTATAATTGGCAAGGTTTTGTGTAAGTTTCGACGCATTATTTGGAGGGAACATAATGGAAGAAATGATCGTTCAAGGTGGTAATCGACTAACTGGTACAGTGAAGATCGAAGGGGCAAAGAATGCTGTTTTACCTATCTTAGCGGCAAGCTTGTTGGCAGAAGAAGGCACAACGACATTGACGAATGTACCGATTTTATCGGATGTTTTAACTATGAGAGAAGTGATTCGCCATTTAAATGTCGCAATCGATTTTGATAAAGACAAAAATGAAATGACCATAGATGCATCAAAAGATTTGGCGATCGAAGCACCATATGAATATGTGAGTCAAATGCGTGCATCGATCGTTGTCATGGGTCCATTATTGGCCCGCAATGGTCATGCGAAAGTGGCGATGCCTGGTGGATGTGCCATTGGCAAGCGACCAATTGATTTACACTTGAAAGGATTTCAAGCATTAGGCGCTGAGATCATTCAAAAAGATGGATACATAGAAGCAATCGCAAGCGAATTAAAAGGGAACAGCATTTACTTGGACTTCCCAAGTGTTGGTGCGACCCAAAATATTATGATGGCTGCGGTCAAAGCCAAAGGCACAACAACGATCGAAAACGTTGCGCGTGAACCAGAAATCGTTGACTTAGCGAATATCTTAAATAAAATGGGTGCCAAAGTCTTTGGTGCTGGTACAGAAACCATGCGTATAGAAGGCGTGGATCATCTGCATGCAGTGAGCCATTCAATCGTCCAAGACCGTATCGAAGCTGGAACCTTTATGGTAGCAGCAGCGATGACTGAGGGCGATGTCATCATCAAAGATGCCATTTCTGAACACAACCGTCCATTGATTTCCAAGTTGACTGAAATGGGCGCAGTGATCACTGAAGTTGCAGAGGGTGTTCGTGTTGTTGGTCCTGCCCAATTAAAAGCAACAGATGTCAAAACAATGCCTCATCCTGGCTTTCCGACAGATATGCAAGCACAAATGTCTGCGATTCAGTTATTAGCAGCAGGCACAAGTGTGGTCAACGAAACGGTCTTTGAAAATCGTTTCCAACATTTGGAAGAAATGCGCCGCATGAATGCCCATGTGAAGATCGATGGCAATGTAGCAGTGATCGAAGGTGGCCATGATTTACAAGGCGCACTCGTCTATGCGACTGACTTACGGGCCGCTGCAGCCTTGATTTTGATAGGCTTACGTTCTACTGGTCGTACACGGGTACGCAACTTAAAATATTTGGATCGTGGCTATTACAAATTCCATGAAAAACTGCAACAACTAGGTGCAAATGTTGAGCGCGTTTCAGAAGCAGTTGAAGAAACAGCAACAGTCATTGCCTAGATGAATAGGAGAGATAAAGGTGAACTTAAATCGCTATATTTTAACTAGCTTAATGAAAATATTGTTGGTTATTCTAGGTGCTATTTTGTTGTTTATAGCAGGGACGATGATCGGCTATGGCATTATTGGCGACGGCAGCCCTTTTAAAGTATTCTCTCCAAGTCTTTGGAATCATATCTTCGATTTCATGAAATAAACGATTAATGAGGACGAAGCACATGCTTTGTCCTTTTTTCAACTCGATAGTACATACCTAATAGAAAGGGAGGTAGGGATAATGCGTCAATTATTGATTGGATTGGTTCGATTTTATCAACGTTTTATCTCGCCATTATTCCCCCCGAGCTGCCGCTATTACCCCACTTGTTCGAGTTACATGATCCAAGCGATCCAAGTACATGGGGCCGTCAAAGGAACAGCCATGGGAGTGTCTCGGATTTTACGTTGTCATCCATTTGTCAAAGGCGGCATTGATTATGTGCCGCGGACCTTTTCGTTGAAGCGGAACTCTTTGGATACAGAAAAGCCAGTCTATCACACGTTTAAACGTGGATAAACGCCGTAATGAGTCCTTTGTCAAAAAGTGAAAGGAGTGCATCCATTGATTCGAAGCGTGCATGCAGATGAAGTCTATCCTTGGTCATTGCTGCTTGACGCAGATCCAGATAAAGCAATCGTTGAGGGGTATCTTGATCAAAGCCAAGTGCTGATATATGAGGAAAAGAACACTGTGATAGGCATCGTGGTGTTTCAACAACAGCTTGATACTTGGGAGATCATGAATATTACAGTAGCACCTGATCACCAAAATCGCGGTATTGGCCGACGTTTGTTGCAAGCGGTGGAAGATACGCTTTTAGCGGCTGCCGCACCAGAAACACCGATCAGGTTATTGATCAAAACTGGGGATCATTCCCCTGCTCGTTTTCTGTATCAGAAGCAAGGTTTTACAATTTTTAGTTGCCATAAAAATTATTTTGTCGATCATTATGCCGAGCCTATCTACGAAGAAGGACGGCAGCTATTTGATCAAATCACCTTAGTTAAGCACCTTATACGCAGCTGACGGATTCAGCTGCTTTTTTCGTGCTTTTTAAGGAAATCGCTTTCTTCAAACCGGCGGTTGCGGTAAAATGAAAGGGATAAACCAAAGATAAATGAGGGAAATGTATGGCGATTTTAGTATTTGATATGGGTGGTTCTGCCGTGAAATATGGCGTATGGACAGGAAACGAATTGAGGGATAAAGGAAAATTTACCACGCCGAAAACATGGGATGACATGAAGGCGCAATTAAAAGGGGTCCGAGAGGAAGTCACTGCTGCACTCGAAGGTGTTGGCATTAGTGCGCCAGGGGCTGTCAATGCTGCAGAACGCCAAATCAATGGCATCAGTGCGATTCCGTATATTCATGGATTTGATATCATTAGCGAATTAGAAACGTTATTCGACTTGCCAGTTACGATTGAAAATGATGCCAATTGTGCTGGGTTAGCTGAATTCTATCAAGGCGCCGGCAAAGGGTTTGAGCAAGCGGCTTTTGTGGTGATCGGGACAGGCGTTGGCGGTACGTTGATCCATCACGGTCAGTTGATTCGCGGGGCCCATCTCTATGGGGGCGAATTTGGCTTGATGATCTTAGATCAAGGGAAGACCTTTTCGCAATTAGGTACCGCTGTGCAAATGGCATGGCGCTATTGTGACCGGATGGGGATCGACCGTGACACGATTTCTGGGGAAGACGTGTTCGCGAGAAGTGAATCAGGGGATCCAATCGCCGCTGAAGAAGTTGAAAATTTTTATCGTTATTTGGCACAAGGACTATTCAGCATCCAGTTTGCCTTTGATCCAGAAGTGATCATTATTGGCGGCGGCGTTAGTGCCAAAGCAGGTTTGTTGGCGGAAATCGAACAGCGGTTAGCTGTCATGCTGGCTGCACAAGGATTAAACGATTTCACCCCGCTGATCAAGCTGTGCGATTATCGCAATGATGCCAATTTGGTTGGGGCGGCAGCAAATTTTAAAGCACAAAGCTGACATCTGCGGATATCGCCAAGTGCCATTTATCTTGTGTGGATAGATTAGATGAAAAGAAACAAAAGTGTCAGGCTTTTGTTTCTTTTTTTTGAAAAACGCTCCCAAAGTGAGTATGACAATGTTTATCTGCGTGCGGATTTTTTTATGGTAAAAAAAACCAAATAGAATAGATGAAATATTCTGATAATTTGTTGACATTTCCTCCGTTTTTGCGTATATTTGATAACATATCTAGGGGATGTAAAGGAGAGGTTCATAAATGAAAAAGAAGTTTGCATTTTTATTTGCGAGTTTGTTTCTATTAACAGCCTGCAGCGCAGGACCAACTGGTGGCTCATCAAGTGACGGTTCAGCGGACGGCGGCAATAAACAAGAAGGCGATACAATCAAAATTGGGGTCAACTTAGAATTATCAGGTGCCGTAGCGGCGTATGGTTCTGCTGAAAAAGACGGAATCGATTTAGCGGTGGAAGAAATCAATGCTGCTGGTGGTGTTTTAGGCAAAGAAATTGAAATTATTTCTAAAGATAACAAATCTGACAACAACGAGGCTGCCACGGTTGCTGCCAACTTGACGACCAACGATAAAGTTGTAGCGATGATTGGACCAGCCACATCAGGTGCAACGAAAGCAGCTTTACCAAATGTCACCAAAGCACAAGTACCATTAGTGACACCATCTGGAACAGATGATGCGATCACTGTGAGCAGTGACAAAGTCCAAGACTTTGCTTTTCGCTCATGTTTCCAAGATAGTTTCCAAGGAACGATCCTTGCAAAATATGCGGAAGACAATCTAGATGCATCTAAAGCCATCATTCTAGGAGATAATTCCAGCGACTATGCAATTGGTTTAACAGAAGCGTTCAAATCTAGTTATACTGGCGATATTGTGATGGAAGAAAACTTTACCGAAGGAGATAAAGACTTCCAGGCAGTCCTAACAAAAATCAAAAATGCCGATTTTGATGTCTTGTTCATTCCAGGGTACTATACCGAAGCCGGCTTGATCATCAAACAAGCACGTGAGTTAGGTATTGACCAACCAATCATCGGTGCCGATGGGTTTGGTGATGAAAAAATGGTGCAGACAGCTGGTGCTGAAAATGTATCTGATGTGTATTACACGGGTCACTTTTCTACCAATGCACCTGCAAACGATAAAGTAGAACCATTTGTCGCTGCTTTCAAAGAAAAATTTGGCAAAGAACCTTCAGCATTTAATGCATTGGCTTATGATGCAGTCTATATGATCAAACAAGCAATCGAAGATCAAGATTCTGCCGATTCTTTAGACATTGCGACAGGCTTATCTGAATTGAAAGATTTCCAAGGTGTGACAGGGGATATCACGATGGATGCCAATCACAACCCTGAAAAATCCGCAGTTGTTTTAGGTTTGACCGAAGGCAAGGAAACGTCAGCTGATACAGTGAATCCTTAAACAGAATACGAAAAACACAAACAAAACTGAGGCAAGCCAGCAACGGTTGTCTCAGTTTCTTTTCTTTCAATTATAATAGTAGTACATATTAAACAATATTGGATGTGAGCATATGGAAATGATGATCCAGCAGTTGATCAACGGCCTATTCCTAGGGAGTATTTACGCTCTTTTGGCTCTAGGGTATACAATGGTCTATGGTATCATTAAATTAATCAACTTTGCCCATGGCGAAGTATATATGATTGGTAGTTTTATCGGTTATTTCTTGATCAATCAATGGCAGTTGGGCTTTTTCCCAGCTTTGTTCATTTCAATGATCGCTAGTGCAGCACTAGGTGTAACGATTGAGTTTTTGGCGTATCGACCATTGCGCAATTCAACCCGTATCTCTGCATTGATCACCGCCATTGGTGTGTCTTACTTTTTGCAAAATATCATGATCTTTTTCTTTTCAGCAGATGTTCGGCCTTTTCCACAAGCCATTGCCCGTAAAACGTATTCAATCGGGTTTATCGAGGTCAGCAATATTCAATTATTGATTTTGGCCATTTCGCTGACACTGATGATTCTACTGCAATTGATTGTCAAAAAGACCCGTATGGGGAAAGCGATGCGTGCGGTGAGTGTTGACGCCGACGCTGCTCGGTTGATGGGGATCAATGTCAATCGGACGATTTCATTTACATTCGCGTTAGGCTCTGCGTTAGCAGCTGCTGGCGGTATGCTGATTGGCTTATACTACAATTCGATCGATCCTTCAATGGGTGTCGTTCCAGGTCTTAAATCGTTTGTGGCGGCAGTATTAGGGGGGATTGGGATTATTCCTGGTGCAGCACTAGGCGGTTTCGTTATCGGACTGATCGAAACCACAGCAACAGCATTAGGCTTCTCAGATTATAAGGATGCTTTGGTGTATGCAATTTTAATAATTATATTACTTGTTCGCCCGGCAGGGATTTTGGGCAAAAATATCAAAGAGAAAGTGTAGGTGGTCAGAATGAAAAAAAATATCCGTTACAATTTGATTTGGCTCGCTCTGGCAGCTATCGTTTACTTTGGTTTATTTGCAGCATATAACGGTGGGATGATCAATTTGTTCTCAGATGCGATTATCGTCAATATCGGCATCAATATCATTTTGGCCGTTGGACTGAATCTGATTATTGGTTTTTCTGGCCAGTTTTCATTAGGTCATGCCGGATTTATGGCGATCGGTGCGTATGCTGGTGCGATCTTATCTGCCAATAATCCTACCTTTGGCGGGTTTTTGAGTGGTTTGTTGGTAGGCATGCTAGTATCTGGATTTGTCGCGTTAGTCGTTGGGATCCCAACATTGCGCTTAAAAGGCGACTATCTAGCCATTGCCACGTTAGGTGTTGCGGAGATCATTCGTATTTTGCTGATCAATCTCAGAGGTTTGACTAACGGACCAGCAGGGATTTTCGGACTGCCTCAGTTTAGCAATTGGCAAATCGTGTTTATCTTTGCGTTCTTATCGATTTTGGTGGTATCGAACTTTATCCATAGCGGACCCGGACGTGCAACACTAGCTGTGCGAGAAGATGAAATCGCCGCTGAATCGATGGGGGTCAATACGACCAAGTATAAAGTCATTGCGTTTGTAATGGGCGCAGTCTTAGCAAGCATCGCTGGTACGCTCTATGCCAGCTATCAGCAATCTGTCTTTCCAAAAGATTATGGGTTTATGAAATCGATCGATGTGTTGATCATCGTCGTTTTTGGTGGTCTTGGCAGCACGACAGGCGCAGTAGTCTCAGCTGTTGTGTTAGGGATCCTAAACATGTACTTACAAGGATTTTCTGACTTGCGGATGATCATTTATGCTTTGGCGCTGATCATCATTATGATTTTTAAACCAAGTGGTTTATTGGGCACCTGGGAATTCTCAGTAAAACGCTTGATAGACAAATTCTCGAAAAAGGGGGATGACAAAGATGCCTCTATTAGAAGTTAAAAGTTTGACCAAAAATTTTGGCGGTCTAGCAGCTGTTTCTCATGTTGATTTGCATCTTGATCACAATGAACTTGTTGGATTGATTGGACCTAATGGGGCAGGAAAAACGACGTTGTTCAATTTGTTGACCGGGGTCTATGAACCAAGTGAAGGAGATGTTCTGCTGGAAGAGCAAGGTACGCCTATGCGCTTAAACGGCAAGAAACCTTACAAAATCGCTGATTTAGGTTTATCAAGAACGTTCCAGAACATTCGTTTATTCAAGGATTTGACAGTGATGGACAATGTCCTGATCGCTATGAACAGCAAACACAATGAAGGCTTATTGACAAGTATATTACGCTTGCCTCGGTTCTATAAAAATGAAGAGAAGATGCGGGAAAAAGTTTTAGACCTTTTACGGATTTTTGGCTTAGACAGCAAGAGTCAGACTTTGGCTAAAAATTTACCATATGGAGAACAACGTCGTTTGGAGATCGTTCGCGCGTTAGCGACGGAACCCAAAATATTGTTCTTGGATGAACCGGCAGCGGGTATGAATCCACAGGAAACAGCGGACTTAACAAAATTGATTTATCAAATTCAAAAAGATTTTCAGTTAACGATTCTGTTGATCGAGCATGATATGAGTTTGGTCATGGAAGTATGTGAACGAATTTATGTACTGGAATATGGTCAAGTCATCGCTCATGGTCAACCTGACGAAATCAAAAACGATCCGCGGGTGATCGAAGCGTATTTGGGAGGAGAGATTTGATGCTTACGATTCAAAACTTAAATGTGCATTATGGCATGATCCAGGCTGTACACGATGTATCCTTCCATGTAGAACAAGGAGAAATCGTTTCTCTGATCGGTGCCAATGGTGCAGGGAAAACGACGATCTTAAGAACGATCTCAGGTTTGATCCGCCCTTCTAAAGGCAGTGTGACATTTGAAGGGAAGCCGATAGAAAAAGAAGCACCGCAAAAAATCGTGGCTTCAGGTTTATCACAAGTACCAGAAGGACGCCATGTCTTCCCAGGATTAACTGTTCAGGAGAACCTAGAGATGGGGGCCTTCTTGCGAAAAGACAGTGGTGTGAAAGCCGATTATGAGCAAGTCTACCAAAAATTTCCCGTACTGAAGGAACGGTTATCTCAAGATGCTGCCACACTATCTGGTGGAGAACAGCAAATGTTGGCCATGGGACGTGCATTGATGTCCAAGCCTCGTTTACTGCTGCTAGATGAGCCATCCATGGGGTTAGCGCCGATTTTTATCAAAGAGATTTTTTCGATCATTCAAGAAATTAAGGAGCAAGGCACCACGGTTCTATTGATCGAACAAAATGCTAAGATGGCACTTTCTATTGCTGATCGCGGCTACGTACTTGAAACAGGTAAAATCGTACTGGAAGGTACCGGGCAAGAATTAATGGCCAGTGATGAAGTTCGTAAAGCATACCTAGGGGGATAAAGAGATGAGTGTAAGTGATTTTATGACAAAATCAGTCGTGACAGTCCAGTCGCAGACACCGATTTTCGATGCAATTGATTTGATGAAGCAACATGATATCCACCGTCTGCCAGTTGTTGACAATGGGGGATTGGTAGGATTGATCACGGAAGGAACGATCGCTGAGGCGATGCCGTCCAAAGCAACCAGTCTGAGTGTCTATGAAATGAATTATCTGTTGAATAAAACAACAGTCGCAGATATTATGTTAAAAAAAGTAACCACCGTGGCACCAGATGCCTTATTAGAAGATGCCATTTCTTTGATGCGGGGAGAAAATGTGGGCGTCTTGCCAGTATTAGAAGATACGCGCTTAGTAGGGATCATCACCAACAATGATATCTTTGACGCCTTTCTAAAAATCACCGGCTATCATGATGGGGGCACAAGGGTATCGATCGAGATCACTGATGACCACGTTGGGGTATTGGCAGAAGTCACGAAGCTGCTGGCTGAGCATCAGTTAAGTATCTTAACTGTCGTTGTGAATCGGATGGCACTCAAGACGATCGTGGAGATCCAAGTAGAGTCACGACAAGTGGACGAGATCAAACGCGTGCTGCATGAGGCAGGCTATACAGTCACTAGTGCGGTATTGACCAATCAAGCTTAGTTCCATGTAAAATATGCCAGGCGAGGGCTTGGCATATTTTTTCGTTTTCAAAAGAGATTTGCTTTTGCTTTTAGTGATTTTCTGGTAGAATAATGAAGTGCTTGAGAAGAGAGGTGTCAGATATGTCTAAAAAAAATAAAGATATCGAAGTTCGGATCGAAGAAACCAACAAAACAATTCATGGCAAAGACTATACCGTCAACCAATTATTCATTGGCAAGAAAATGATCGGCGAGATCATGACCATCGGACCAAAAGAATTTCAAAGCTTTTTGGGTGATGAAGATTTAGGTGCAAGCCGCAGTTTAGAAACAGCAATCGAAACAGTTATCCGCCAATGGAATTTACATGATTAATTTCTAGAAAAAGTTGCATTTTGCTCTTGCAATTTGTTATCTTTTTCGGTATTATAACTATTGTCAGGTTTTTGAGAAAGCTTTTGGAGGAGTAGCGAAGTGGCTAAACGCGACGGACTGTAAATCCGTTCCTTAGGGTTCAGTGGTTCGAATCCACTCTCCTCCACCATTTATTGGGGTATAGCCAAGCGGTAAGGCAACGGACTTTGACTCCGTCATGCGTTGGTTCGAATCCAGCTACCCCAGTCAATCATTATTTACCGAAAAGCAGCGATCGATGTCGCTGTTTTTTTTCGTTATTTATTTCAATCAGATTTATAGCGATCAAGGGCTATAAGTTGAAGATTTGTTTCATTTACGATAGGCTAAAAGAAAAGCATACAGGAGATGAAAAAAATGAAATTCAAATTGAGCATCAAAGATAAAGTCACAGAAGCTGCTGAGCACGTGTATGATGTCATGAAAAAGAATGATTATGTCATCAACGTGGCACCTAAAGGACTTAAAGTCAAGAAACAACGCCAGACGCAAGACACGATCAAATGGCGGGCGAAGAATCATTGATTTTGCTCATAGACTAAAAAAAACTGCCAATGGCAGTTTTTTTAGTCTTCGATTTCAATTCCTAAAACCGTCAAATGACCATTCGCCACCAACTTGATCACTAGTTTCGCTAATTGATTAGGCGGCATCGTAGTTTCGGCCGTCAGCCACCAATGTAAGGTGCCGACAAAGATCGATGTGATATATTCAATCACAAAGTCAAGGGGGACATCGATATCGCTTTCTGTGATTCGCAACGATGAGAAAATCTCCGCGTAACGCATAGGAAGCAGAATTCCTAATTTCTGGCGAATGACTTCAATCGCTGAACCATCCATGATCGTTAGATAAAATTGTCGATTGTCGTGGATATGCTGGAAAATAGCGGTCATCGTAGTTTCGACGTTTTTTAGTCTGATTCGGTTTCCTTGGACGATATCTTCTGAAGAAAGAATCCCCGAGAAGGAGTCTAACGCCAAGTCAAAGATCCGCTCATATAAGTCTTGTTTGTCTTTGTAATGGGCGTAGAATGTCGCACGATTGATCATCGCTTCATCTGCAATGTCTTGGACAGTTACTTGTTCATATCCCTTTTTTTCAACCAAATGAATAAAAGCATCCACAATTAGTTTGTTGGTACGCTGTACACGAAGATCGGTTTTTTTCATATGTGAACTTCCTCTCAATTTAAACGACAGATTCTATTGAGTTGTTGCTTAACCCACACTAGACGTCAATCTGTTTGTTGAATTATCAATGAATTGTCTTACAATAGACATAAGTATTATAACAAACAGTTTGTTAGTTATTCAACAATGTGTTGTTTAAATGGAGGCCCAACATGAAAAAATTCAAAGCAGGCATTGACGTAGGATCGACAACGGTCAAATTTGTGGTGCTTGATGAAGAAAATAGAACGATTTTTGCGAAATACGAACGCCATTTTGCGGACATCCAAGGTGCAACCGAAAAGATTTTGACAGATGCCCAAGAGATTATTGGGGAGGAACCACTGGCTTTGGCGATTACAGGTTCCGGTGGTATGGGGCTTGCGGAAGTCCTGCATATTCCATTTGTACAGGAAGTGATTGCTTGTACTGAAACAGTAGAAACCTTTATTCCTGAAACCGATGTGGCGATTGAATTAGGTGGAGAAGATGCCAAGATCACCTTTTTTGAAGGGGCACTGGAACAAAGGATGAACGGTAGTTGTGCAGGTGGGACAGGGGCGTTTATTGATCAGATGGCCGTGTTACTGAAAACCGATGCCAATGGGGTCAATGAATTAGCGAAAGACTATCAAACCCTTTATCCGATCGCATCTAGATGCGGCGTTTTCGCCAAGACCGATGTACAGCCTTTGATCAATGAGGGGGCAGCGAAAGCAGATATTGCAGCGAGTATTTTTCAAGCAGTCGTCAACCAAACGATTGCTGGATTGGCGGCAGGCCGCAAAATCAAAGGCAAAGTAGCCTTTCTTGGCGGTCCGCTTTATTTCATGTCAGAATTGCGCCAACGCTTTGTTGATACGCTAGATTTGCAACCAGAGGACATTATCTTCCCTGACAATCCTCAATTATTTGTGGCGATGGGGGCAGCCTTATATGCAGAAGGCGTATTATCGATCACCACCCTGCTGGATCGTTTGGTCAACGGGGATCAAGGGAAATTGGTTCCGACAGATACTTTACCACCTTTGTTTGCAGATGAAGCAGATTTGGCTGCTTTTCGCAGACGTCATGCACAAGCTACGGCACAAGAAAAACCCTTAGCAACACACAAAGGCCCTGCCTTTCTAGGTATCGATGCCGGATCCACCACGACGAAGGTCGTATTGATCAATGACGTCGGGGATATTCTTTTTTCTTTCTATGGCAATAATGAAGGGGAACCATTGGCAACGACTATGACAGTCTTAAAAGAGCTGTATCAAAAAATGCCGGCAGATGTCTTCATTGCCAAATCAACCATCACGGGGTATGGAGAGCATTTGATCAAACATGCCTTGAAAGTCGATCTCGGCGAGGTAGAAACAATGGCGCATTACAAGGCCGCCAATCATTTTCAACCGGGTGTCGATTTTATCTTAGATATCGGTGGTCAGGATATGAAAGCCATGACCATCAAAGACGGGGCGCTATCTGCGATTCAATTAAATGAAGCGTGCTCTTCAGGGTGCGGTTCTTTTATTGAAACATTTGCCAAATCGATGAATCAAGATGTACGAGATTTTGCACAAGCTGCAGTCATAGCCAAAACCCCAGTAGATCTAGGCTCAAGATGTACAGTCTTTATGAACTCAAAAGTCAAACAAGTCCAAAAAGAGGGCGCTTCAGTTGGTGATATTTCGGCCGGCTTGTCTTATTCCGTCATCAAAAATGCCATCTATAAAGTGATCAAGGTCAGACGTCCTGAGGATCTAGGCAAAAATATCGTTTGTCAAGGCGGTACATTCTATAACGAAGCAGTCTTACGGGCCTTTGAACTGATCAGCGGTCGGGAGGTCGTCAGACCTTCGATTGCGGGACTGATGGGGGCTTACGGTGCAGCGCTGATCTCATTGGAAAATTATGAGTTGGGTGCTGAAAGTACCCTGTTGTCGCTGAATGAGATGGAAGCCTTTGAAGCGGAAAAAGAGTTTACCCATTGCGGCTTATGCGAAAACAATTGTTTGCTGACTGTCACCTTGTTTTCGGATGGTCGGAAGTTTATCACGGGCAACCGCTGTGAACGAGGCGCCCGGATCAAAATCAAAAAAGAAGACCGCAAAGTCAATTTAGTCGATGAAAAATATCGGCGATTGTTTAAGTATCGTTCTTTAAGGAAAAAAGAGGCCATTCATGGGGAAATTGGGATGCCACGGGTATTGAACTTATATGAAAACTATCCGTTGTGGCATACCTTCTTTACTGAACTAGGCTTCAGAGTCACGTTATCACCACGCTCGAATAAAGATCTCTATGAAAAAGGCATCGAAACCATACCTAGTGACACTGTATGCTACCCAGCAAAACTAGCCCATGGGCATATCCAATCCTTGATTGACCAAGAGATTTCGTTGATTTTTTATCCTGGGATCATCTTTGAAAGAAAAGAAACACTGAGTGCTGAAAATCATTTCAATTGTCCAATCGTCCAAAGTTATCCTGAAGTGATCCGAAACAATGTGGATGCGATTCGGGAAGGCGTAGTCGATTATCGGTGCCCATTTTTGAATCTGGCGGATGAGGGATCAATGGTCAAAACACTGACGACGGCTTTTCAAGATTTTCACTTTTCAGAAGAACAGGTAGCAACAGCATTACGTCATGGATTTGAAGAACTCGATCAATTCAAAGCGGACATCGCTGCAAAAGGGGAAGACACCTTGCGGATGCTGATGGAAACCAATCAAAAAGGCATCGTGCTGTCTGGTCGGCCGTATCATTTGGATCCAGAAATCAATCATGGTATCGCAGAAGTGATTACCCAAGAAGGGTTTCACGTTTTGACAGAAGATAGCATTGCCCATTTAGGCAATGTTGGCAATCTGCGGGTAGTCGATCAATGGGTCTATCATTCAAGGTTGTATGCAGCCGCTCGAGTAGTTGCCAAAAATAAACAACTGGAGTTGGTTCAATTGAATTCCTTTGGTTGTGGGATCGATGCGGTAACGACAGATCAAGTAGAAGAGATCATGGCTCAATATGGAAAATTGTATACTGTCTTAAAAATCGATGAAGGGGCAAATCTCGGTGCGATTCGGATTCGTCTGCGCTCGCTGAAAGCGGCCGTCAATGAGCGAGAAAAAATGAAATTTGAACCGAAAAAGCAGTTCGATGAACCAGCTAAGATCACCTTTACGAAAGATATGCGCAAACAGCACACCTTACTGCTGCCCATGTTGTCGCCAATCCATCAAAGTGGTTTGGTAGATGTCGCATTGCAAGCATCTGGCTATCGCGTTGTCTGCTTGCCTGCAGATGACCGGGAAGCCGTCAATGTCGGCCTGCGTTTTGTCAATAACGATGCGTGTTATCCAGCAATCATCTCAATTGGCCAACTCGTAGAAGCCCTGCAAAGCGGGACTTACGATGTAGATAATACCAGTGTCTTGATGACCCAGACCGGAGGCGGTTGTCGCGCAACGAATTATATTCCGTTGTTGAGAAAAGCATTGAATGATGCCGGATTCCCGCAAGTACCAGTTGTGTCGATCTCAATGGGCAATACAGGCGTTGAGTCTAATCCGGGCTTTCGGTTTACCTATCCAATGATGAAACGAGTCGCAGTTGCATTCTTATATGGTGATTTATTTGAACGCTTGGTCTATCGGACACGTCCGTATGAACAAGTGGCGGGGGCAGTCGATCAACTGCATCAAGACTGGATCAAAAAAATCGAGAAAAATGTAAGCAATGGCTCATTTACCTTATTTAACCGTCAATTGAAAAAAATCATCCAGGATTTTGATACCATTCCATTAACAGATGCCCGCAAGCCACGTGTAGGTGTTGTCGGTGAAATTTTGGTGAAATACGCACCAACAGCCAATAACGATATTGTGCGTTTGTTAGAGGCGGAAGGTGCAGAGGCCGTCGTGCCAGATATCATTGGGTTTATGAATTATTCATTGTATAACCAAGTCTGGCGTTATGAACATTTAGGTATGGCCAAGAAAAGCCAAATGCTGGCGAGTTTCATGATCGCGATGATTGAAAAAATCCAAAAGCCCATGGACAAAGCTTTACGGGCGTCACAACGCTTTGAAGGGATTGACTCGATCCATCAATTGGCGGATGAAGCCAGTAAGATCATTTCAATCGGCAATCACACGGGTGAAGGTTGGTTCTTGACTGGGGAAATGATCGAGTTGCTGAAACATGACGTCAACAATATTATTTGCTTGCAGCCCTTTGGTTGTTTGCCAAACCATGTCGTCGGCAAAGGGGTCATGAAAGAACTGCGGCATCAATACCCCAAAGCCAACATTGCGGCCATCGACTATGATCCGGGGGTTTCAGTGGTCAATCAGCTCAACCGTATCCGCTTATTGATGGCGACTGCCAATAAAGCGATCGTTGCTGAATCAAAAGTCTAAGAGACCTAAACCAATTTACACAGAAGTGCTAACAGCTTGAATCTGTATTTCAGTCAATTCTTTGCAACTAGGCTTTAAACCTAGGCAAAGAATTGGCTGAATTTCGTTTTTTAAGGATTTTTTCCGGTTATTCTATTGGTATTTTAGGTATATACCAGTTATAATATAGAGGAACGGAGGAATGTATTGTGGTGGAAAAATTACCTGTTTATATTCAAATTCATGATCAAATCAAAGCAAATATTGAAGATAATACATACAAAATCGGCGACCGTTTGCCTTCTGAACGGGAACTATCCAAACAATTTGGTGTCAGTCGAATGACTTTACGGCAAGCTATTCAAACATTGGCCGATGAAGGTATCCTTGAACGCAAAATTGGCTCAGGGACTTATGTTGCACGCCAAAAAGTGCAGGAGAAAATGAGTGGTACGACTAGTTTTACTGAAATCATGCATTCTTTAGGCCGTGTGCCATCAAGTAAGGCGGTTGCTTATTTTTTGACAGCGCCCAGTTCAAGTGAAATGGAGAAACTGCAACTTGCAGGACACGAAACGATATTACGAATGGAACGGATCCGTTACGCGGATGATGTGCCGATTTGTTTTGAAGTTGCAAGTATTCCTGAGAAATTGATTCGGGATCTCAGCAAAGAAGAAATCATCTCTTCCTTGTATAAAGTTTTAGAAGAAAAAGGACAACATAAAATTGGCGGTTCTTCTCAAACGATTTCTGCAATGGTCGCGTCTGAACAAATCGCAGAATACTTAGATTTAAAACGGGGCGATGCGATTTTACGGATGCGGCAAATCACTTCCTTTGAAAATGGCCAACCTTTTGAATATGTCAGAACCCAATATGCTGGCAGCCGCTTTGAATTTTATATGGAAAAGTAGCCAATCACGGATACGCATAAACAAGCCGATAGACAGCATAACAATGGATAATATGTCATCCATGCGCAGTTTTATCGGCTTGTTTACCCTTTATTCGGTTATAGAGGATTTATTCCAGGAATGGACAGCAAGGTCAACCATCGGAAGCTGAAAGCGAAAGAATCGGTTTTTCGACATAAGAGGCCGGTCCGTGTTCGATCATGACCTGTCCTTGCAACAGATCGATCAATGCCGCTTCGATACGGTCTTTTTCTGAATCGGGGATCATCAATGTCAGCACGATTTTGTCGGTATAATTGATTTCTTTCGTCACGATTTGGTGTAAATCCAAGTAGTTCTGTAACTTTCCCAATAAAGAATAATCGATGGTTAATATCAATGATTGATGAAAGATGCCTTCGACAAGACCGACGTGATTCAATCCGGTTGACACAGCACTTGAATAGGCCCTGATCAAGCCGCCAGCACCTAATTTCGTGCCGCCGAAATAGCGTGTGACAACAGCCGCTACATTGATCAACTGGTTTTTCTTTAAGACTTCTAACATAGGCACACCAGCTGTACCGCTAGGCTCACCATCATCGCTACTGCGCTGGACTTCGTTATGGGAACCCAGCACATAGGCACTACAGTTGTGGTTGGCTTTCCAATGCTCTTTTTTGATTTGTTGAATCAATTGCTTGGCTTCCTCTTCATCTTCAATTCGTTTTAGAAAACAAATAAAGCGGGACTTTTTGATCTCGATTTCACTTAGACCGTCGTGACTGATCGTTCGGTAAGATTCGATAGTCTTCGCCTCCTTTTGCTTTTAGTATAGGCAAAAAGGGCACAAGATTCAAATACCAATATCATTTGTAAAAAAATAAATTCAAAGGAGGCGTTGACGCTGGGCAGACGCAAAAAGTACGATTCAATCACCCATTACCTCAAAAACAACGGCGGCTCACAAGTCACACTGACATTTACGCAATTTGATGAATTTCTTTTCCCAGCAACTGGATTGCCCCGCAGCGCCCGCACAAATAGTGATTGGTGGGCCAACGATTACCGTCACCCTGAAAATGGCGCCTATGCGTGGTTGAATGCTGGATATGAAGTCGTTCATGTGAATTTAAAAAAAGAGTATATCGTTTTTAATCGCTTGGTCAAATCAAACTGGTTGATAGATAGAAAGCGTTGACAAATTCGTAACTTGATTTATACTAGAGATAGGAAATGTTATCTTATTCTTAAAATCCAGGGAGTGTTCGATATGGCAAAAAAGACAATCATGTTAGTTTGTTCTGCAGGGATGAGTACAAGTTTATTAGTAACAAAAATGCAAAAAGCTGCTGAAGCGAAAGGTTTAGAAGCAGATATCTTCGCAGTTTCAGCATCAGAAGCTGATCAACATCTAGAAAGCAAAGATGTCAATGTGCTATTATTAGGACCGCAAGTTCGTTTTATGAAGGGCGATTTCGAAAAACGTTTAGCACCTAAAGGCATCCCATTAGAAGTCATCAATATGGCTGATTACGGTATGATGAATGGCGAGAAAGTCCTAGATCAAGCGTTGACTTTGATTGGGGAGTAATCCATTCCAATAGCTGAAGATATCAAAGAGAAGTATTGCAGTGAAAACTGTCGTACTTTTCTTTTTTTTTTTTGCGTATTTGTTCTTAGGAGTGTGATGCGAATGGATATTTTTTTTGGCAAGCAGTATCTGATAGATAAAGCACAAGTGCCTGATGACCAAGAAGGGCACTATTGTCGGGCGGCGTTGGTCATAGAAGGTTCTTTGGTTATCTGCCAGCGTTGTGGAGAAAGACACCGAAAATCTGACGTGCAATTACCGTCACAACGCTATTACTGTCCCAGTTGCAGTCGTTATGGTCGGATTACTTCTGAGGATGTGTTATGCTGGCAAGAACATCGATTGCAACCGATGGCGCATCAAATCGTGTTTCCCGGACCGTTGACCCCTTTCCAAAAAGCGCTCTCTGATCGCTTAGTCAAACATTACCAATCCGGTCGTTCGACGTTAGTTTGGTCCGTGACAGGCTCTGGAAAAACAGAAATGATCTTTGAAACGATTGCCGCAGCACGTAAAAAAGGCGAACGAGTAGCGATCGTATCACCGCGGATCGATGTCTGTCGAGAGCTGTACCCCAGGATCCAACAAGCGTTCCCCAATGAAGATTGTTTGCTTCTGCATGGTGATTCAGAAGAACCTTATCGTTATACCAATTTATTGGTGGCAACGACCCATCAATTGCTGCATTTTTACCAGAGCTTTCCATTGATCATTGTGGATGAAGTTGATGCGTTTCCGTATGAAGGAGATCGGCAATTGCATTATGGGTTGCAACATGCGTTATCAGACACAGGCTGTTTGGTCTATCTGAGCGCCACGCCATCGAACCGATTGTTAAAGGAAATCAAGGGAAGATTTGAGATAGAAAAAATGCCCCTGCGCTTCCATCAGCGGCCATTGATCGTGCCGCAGTTGTGTTGGCTTGAGAGATGGCGGCAGCTAGATCAACGCAAAAAATGGCGCCGTCCTTTGATCAATATTATGCGCAGATTGGCAGATAAAAATTTCGTATTGGTCTTTTGTCCGAGTATCCCATATATGGAAAAAATGGCCGCACTCGTTGCCAAAGAACTCAGCGACTATATCGTTTCCAGTGTTTCCTCGAAAGATCCGCAGCGAGGGGAGAAGGTCTTAGCCGCCCGTCAGCAACAATTTCAGATATTGTTCACCACGATGATCCTGGAACGAGGGGTGACTTTCGAAAACGTTTCAGTAGTGGTCTTAGGGGCCAACCATTCGATCTATACCAAATCAGCCCTCGTTCAAATTGCTGGGCGCGTTGACCGCAAAGGGGCGTTTCATCACGGCGAAGTGTTATTTTGCTACAACCAAATGACATCAGCGATCCGTCAAGCGATTACCGAGATCAAACATATGAATCAATTGGCAGAAAGGTGGTTAGCTGATGAGATGTAATTGGTGCATGCAGATGGTTTTAAGAGACGTATCGATGCTGGAGTTGTTGTGGCCGCTGTTGATCCCGACCAGCATTCGTTGTCACGCATGCGAAAAACGTTTCGCACGGATCGATGGGCAAACCTGCTGTCCATCATGTGGGAAGCATGCGTCGACATACTGTTCAGATTGTCAGAGCTGGGCCAGTGCTTATCCGGGTTTCACCCTCAAACATCGAGGAATATTTGCGTATAATGAGGGAATGAAAGACTGGCTTCATCAATATAAATTGATGGGGGATTTTCGCTTACGGGAAGTCGTGGCAGCAGATGTCAAGAAAGCGCTGAAAACCTATCGCTATGATTGCTTGATTCCAATCCCGTTATCTGTGGACCGCTACAACGAACGTGGGTTTAATCAAGTAACAGCAGTTCTTGATACAGCAGCGATCGCCTATCAGGAATTGCTGCTAAAACCTGTTTCTCTTGTCCCGCTCGCCACGTTGTCAAAGATTGAACGTATGGCGATCCAGCAACCATTTTCTTTAGTTGATGGTGCAGAAGAACAGATAAAAGAGAAGAGAATTTTGTTGATCGATGATGTCTATACCTCTGGTCGGACGTTATATCATGCAGCTGAATTGATTCATAGTTGTCAGCCGGCATCCATTGAATCAATATCGTTTGCCCGGTAACTTTCTTTGAAAACGCTTAAAATTTGTATTCGATTTACTAGGCAAATTCATCATAGTTCGATATAATAGAATCAAGAAGAAGAAAAGAGTGGTCCTTTTCCTTCTTTACTGGTAGACGAAAGGGGTAATTTTTATGTTTAGATACAATGTGCGTGGCGAAAATATCGAGGTAACAGAAGCAATCCGTGACTACGTAGAAAAAAAAGTAGGTAAACTAGAACGTTATTTTAATGATGTGCCGGAAGCAACAGCGCATGTCAATTTAAAAGTATATACAGAAAAAACCGCAAAAGTGGAAGTAACGATCCCACTGCCATTCTTGGTTCTACGTGCGGAAGAAACGTCACCTGATCTATATGCTAGTATTGATTTGGTCGTTGACAAATTAGAACGTCAAATTCGCAAGTTCAAAACAAAAATTAACCGCAAATCAAGAGAAACAGCATTGGTACCACCAACTGATGGTGATTTGTTCACTACAGAATCAAATGATGAGGAAACCAACGGTTCAGATTTGGATATCGTGCGTACAAAACGTTTATCATTGAAACCGATGGATAGTGAAGAAGCTGTTTTACAAATGAACATGCTTGGACATAACTTTTTTATCTTTGAAGACGCTGAAACCAATGGCACTAGCATTGTCTACCGCCGCAAAGATGGCAAATATGGCTTGATTGAAACTGATTGATCATTGGCTGTCTTTGACAACACGTAACACCCCAATTAAATAATCTGGATAGAGCAGCCATAGCTGCTCTATTTTTTGCCAAAAAAAAAACTGTATGTCGCCTTATCTCAATCAAAGATAAGTGACATACAGTTTTTCTGCATACAGGCCATTGATACTTATTTGACAGACCCTGAGGTAATCCCTTGAACATAGTATTTTTGCATATAGATAAAGAGCAAAGTGATTGGGATCGCAATCAATACACATCCGGCTGTAAAGGACATGAACAATGAATTTGCGGTCGTTTTGGTCATCATCGAATAGAGACCAATCGCGACGGTGTAATTTTTTACATCATCTCCCATAATGATTCGTGCAAAGATAAAGTCCATCCAAGGTCCCATAAAGGCCATCAAAGACGTATACACGATGATTGGTTTAGATAATGGTAAGGTGATTTTTGTAAATATATCCCATTTATTGGCGCCATCGATCATTGCTGATTCATCTAAAGCCATAGGAATCGTGTCGAAGAAGCCTTTTGCTACATAGAAGCCTAGTGCGGCACCTGCAGAATAAACCAAAATCAATGCCAACAGGCTCTGGGTTAAGTTCAATGCTTTGAGAATATAGTAAACTGCGATCATACTCATAAAGCCAGGGAACATATTTAAGACCAATGCGACTTTCAAAAACGGTTTTCGCAATTTGAAGCGTAATCTTGACAATGAGTAAGCCATTGCGATGGTGATAAACGTTGAAAGCAAACAGCTGCACGCTGCAACAAATAATGTGTTTAAGAACCAACGTACAAATGGGTAATTTCCAGATGCGTTGGTGAGTAGTTGTCGATAGTTTTCCAATGTAAATTCTTTTGGAATGATATAGGGAACGAAAGCACCACCTTCGCTTCTGAAGCTTGTGAGAACGATCCACACAATGGGGAATAACCACACAACGGACAAGATGATCAGAATCGTGTAAATCAAGAAGCGCGTGTTCGATTGTCCCTTTCTGTAACTGCTTTGTTTTGCTTTAGTAGCCATAGATCAGCCCTCCTTATAAGAATTGGTTCGCGTATAGGCAAATAGACTAAAGACTGCTGATAGAATAAAGATCAAAATACCGATGACGGACGCAAGGTTATAATCCATTGTATTCACAGTCAAGTTGTACAGCCAAGTCACTAGCAGGTCGGTTGAACCGGCACCATAATAGTTGGAATTGGAAGGCCCGCCGCCAGTCAATAGGAAAATGACATTAAAGTTATTGATATTGCCGATGAATTGTTGGATCAGCGCAGGCATCATCACGAACAAAATTTGCGGAAAAGTGATCGAACGGAAAATCTGCAAGCGATTCGCGCCATCAATTTCGGCAGCTTCAATTTGTTCTTGGTCTAAGTTCTGTAAAATCCCAGTGGTGACTAACATCGTTGCAGGTATACCGATCCACATATTGACAAAGATAATACTCACTTTCGCAAATAAAGGATCCGTCAAAAAGGGAATGGCAGAATCGATCCAGCCGAGACTCAACAAAATCGAATTGATAGGTCCAGATCCATTCAATAAATTTCTCATGATCAAGAGTGAAACAAATTGAGGAACAGCCATGGTCAAAACAAAAATCGTACGCCATACTTTTTTATAGCGAATGCCTTTTGCGTTGATCAATAGCGCCAAAATCACACCAAAAAAGAAACAAGTGATCGTTGCTAAAACGGCCCAAATCAATGTCCAAGCCAAAACTGGAAAGAAGGTGGATGCCATGTCACCGGAGATCACATTGGTGAAGTTTTTCAACCCGACCCAAGTGAATAGATTCTTGGGTGGCAAGTTTTTATGGTCATAATTTGTAAATGCGATTGAGATCATATACAAGAGCGGTAAAATCGTAAAAAAGAGGACCCCAATCAAAGGAATGGTCATTAAGGTTGCATGAAAGCGTTCGTTGACTAAACTACGCAGGTCATCCATAGTCGATGGAATGGGCTGACCAGATTGTTTTAACATGTATAGATTGCGTGCGCTCTTCAGGTTGAGAACATAGAGCACGATCAGTAAAACGCATACGAGGAAGGAGGCAATCCCGAATAATAAAAGTAGCATTGAATTATCGCCTTTTTGTAAAATATCGATGCCTAGTTCTTCGTTGTAGACTAATCCTTGTTTTTGGGTACCTAATGTTTGCAGCATCAGTAATGCATGGAATCCGTTCCGTATGAACCAAGCGAGAAAACCGATCTGTGCTGCTAAGAAGATGATTCCTTTAAGCCATTGTTTGTGGGCGAGATTGGCGCAGCCCATAATCAAGAATGAGGCTTTCTCAGACCAATCACCCTTTTGCAGCACTTCTCTAAATGTTACAGTGGCTTTACTTTTTTTATTGAACATCTTTATTCACCTTACTTTCTTTCCTTAACTAGAAAAGGGAAAGCAGGCTTTCCCTTTTCTATCCCATATGTGATTATTCGCTTACTTTTGAAATATCAGAAACAAATTTATCTAATTTGTCTTGGAATTCATCTGGACTGATTTGTCCTTTGTAGGTATCGTTGATCAAAGCATCCATTGGTGGCCAGAAGGAAACCATTTCAGGTAGTTTCGGCATAACAACAGAGTGTTCGTTATCAGACATTTCCATCACTGCTTTTGCCACTGCGTCGGAAGTGACTGCCTCAGAAGCTTGGGCTTCTTTATTTGATGGAACAACACCATTCTCAGTGAATTCAATTTCTTGTGTTTCTTGATTGCTCAAGTACTCAGCCAAAGCCATTGCTGCTAGCGGTGATTCTGTTTGTTGATTGACTGCATATAATTTGACCCCTAAAAAGGCCTTCATTTGTTGTGCGCCACTTCCAAAATCGATCGTAGGATATGCGGCAACGCCCATTTTATCGCCTAATGCTTTTTCAACATCATTTTTAGACCAAGGACCGGAAAGGAATGCATCAGATTTCCCTGATTGTAAATCTGATAGGGCAGATTCGCTTGCTTGCAGCACACCTGAATTATCTTTTTGATCAGCGATCCATTGCATCACTTCGATGCCGGCTTCATTATTAAAGTTTGTTCCACTAATATCTTCACCATTTTCACCATATAAGACATTACCATTACTCATAAACAATGGACCGAAAATATAGTTGGCACCATCTTCAGCAAAGTTGGTACCGATCACGCCTGCTGACGTTAGACCTTCCCAAGTTTTGACATCATCTTCAGTTAAAGTAGATGTATTGTAGTAAAGGACTTGCGACTCAACACCATATGGATAGCCATAGATTTTGTCTTGCCAAGTCACAGCATCAACTGCAGCTTCAACATTGTCTTCTTTGATCGTTTCGGATTGTTTTGTTCCTATTGGATAAATGAGACCAGCTTCAGCCATTTGTCCGACTTGATCATGAGGCATCATAAACACATCAGCTGCTTGCTCAGGATCTTTCGATACATCTGCTTTGGCATCTGCTGAGGAACCGACAGCGACAGTCACGGTCACATCTGGATATTCTTCTTCGAATTTATCGACCTGACCTTGTAACGCATCAATATGTTCAGTGTCGACCCATAATTTGATATCTCCTTCAACTTTGGCGCTTGTTTCTGTATCGCCAGCTGTTGAGGTATCTGTTGCATCGTTGCTGCTGCCGCAGGCCCCTAAGACCACTGCAGATAAACTAAGAATACTGCCCCCAATAAGTAATTTCTTTACATCTACCTTCATCTTATTTCCTCCTAATATGAATGATTACGTTTACATCTATCATTATGCAACCGATTGCGGTTATAGTCAAGCTGTAAATTGTTTTTTTTATAAAATATATCTAGAACCTTGATAGAACAGTGATATAGAGTATTTTAAAGATTTTTCAGACGATTTAATGGCGTTTATTATAAATGTGAATTCGTAATTATTTTAGAGAAGGGCAAAATATAGTAGAGTTTCAAAGCAATCGGTTGCGAGGGTGTAGAAAAATTCAATTTGGTCAAGAATAATGAGAAAACCAGCTTATGGATTAAGTTTTTATAGCAGGATGGACTTCCATCACGAAAATTATTTCATTTATGATGAACAAGTGATAAAATGGTTAGGAGAGTTTATAGCTTGGAAAAGTAGATATAAAAGGAGAATTAGTTACGCATGGCCAATTTTTTTAGAAAATTAATCGAAAACGATAAAAAAGAATTAAAACGTCTTGACCATATTGCCACTCAAGTTGAAGCCTACGCGGATGAAATGGCCGCTTTAACAGATGAACAAATTCGTGAAAAAACCGATGAGTTTCGTCGCCGTTATCAAGGTGGAGAAACATTGGATCAATTATTGCCTGAAGCTTTTGCAGTCGTCCGTGAAGCAGCGAAGCGTGTGCTTGGTTTATATCCTTATCATGTCCAATTGATGGGTGGGGTCGTCTTGCATGACGGTAATATTCCTGAGATGCGTACCGGTGAAGGGAAAACCTTGACGGCTACATTGCCCGTTTATTTAAATGCAATCAGCGGAGAAGGCGTTCATGTCGTCACAGTCAATGAATATTTGGCAACACGTGACTCAACTGAGATGGGCGATCTTTACAACTTCTTAGGTTTGACAGTGGGGTTGAATATCAACTCGAAGTCTGCTGAAGAAAAACGTGCTGCCTATGCATGTGATATCACATATAGCACAAACAATGAACTTGGATTTGACTATTTGAGAGACAATATGGTGGTTTACCGTCATCAAATGGTACAACGACCTTTGAATTATGCCATCGTCGATGAAGTCGATTCAATCTTGATCGATGAAGCCAGAACACCATTGATCATCTCTGGCCAAGCAGAAAAATCGACAGCCTTATATAATCGAGTAGACAATTTCGTTAAACGATTAAATGAAGAAGAAGATTATAAAATCGATATTCAATCAAAAACGATTGGCTTGACTGAAAAAGGAATCGAAAAAGCAGAAGAAACATTCGGCTTGAATAATTTATATGACATCGAAAATACAGCGTTGACGCACCACATGGATCAAGCATTGCGGGCAAATTATATCATGATCCGCGACTTTGACTATGTCGTTCAAGACGGAAAAGTGTTGATCGTCGATCAATTTACTGGGCGTATTATGGACGGCCGTCGTTATTCTGACGGATTGCACCAGGCAATTGAAGCCAAAGAAAAAGTTGAGATCGAAGACGAAACCAAAACAATGGCGACCATTACTTTCCAGAACTATTTCCGGATGTACAAAAAACTTTCTGGAATGACCGGTACGGCCAAAACGGAAGAAGAAGAATTCCGTGAAATCT
>Ga0308161_1001513_pt1 | contig 27713 bp, 27 predicted proteins | sample PhyFR2_FD_201034 | JGI IMG/M metagenome (GOLD analysis project Ga0308161, IMG submission 201034) | Phyllosphere microbial communities from UC Gill Tract Community Farm, Albany, California, United States - DLSLF.R2 | ecosystem: Host-associated > Plants > Phyllosphere > Unclassified | place: USA...
ATTTTGGGTGAATGATGGGTCTCGAACCCACGACCTTCGGAACCACAATCCGACGCTCTAACCAACTGAGCTACAATCACCGTTTTGTGAGTGCAAATATAGGAAAGATTTTTTAATTACCAAACAATTCCATCAAAATTTTTCATCGCAATCAGCTTCTCAGACGTAAATCCCTCAGCATAAGTCACTCCCGATAATCTTCCTAAATCTTGAGCTCTATATGTTAAGCTCTCATAAAAATCTTTAGAAGTAATTGGCGTTTCCGGTTCTTTAGATTCAGGATCGTAAAACTGTGTTTTAAATGCCATACAGGCCTCAATTTTTTTATCAAGATGCTCAGAAATATCAATTACAAATTCCGGCTCAATATTTTTCCATTGTATATAGTGGAAAATATGCTTGGGCCTCCATATTTCCTGATTTTCTCCTTCCAGAACTGTTTCAATTTTTCTTAACCCCGCCAGAAAGCACGCATCAGACACTAATTTCGCGCCTTTTGCATGATCGGGATGTCTATCATCGATAGCATTCGCTAAAACGATTTCCGGCCGGTATTTGCGGATCATTTCTACAATTCTCATCTGGTATTCTTCAGAATTCTCAAGAAACCCGTCTTTCATTCCAAGATTTTCCCTTGCCGCAACACCTAAAATCTTTGCCGAATCCATGGCTTCCGCTTTTCTGGTTTCTTCAGTTCCTCTAGTTCCCAGTTCCCCTTTAGTAAGATCAACAATAGCGCAGATCTTTCCTTCAGAAACCATTTTAACGATTGTTCCGCCACAACCTAATTCTACATCGTCAGGATGTGCACCAAAAGCTAATACATCTGTTTTCATATATTCAAAGATATGACTTAAATAAAAACTTCCCAAACATAACGATTGGGAAGCTTTGTATTATTTAAATTTAAATTATTTATTGATTTCAGCATTCAGCTTAACAGCATCCTGATAACTAGGATCCAACTGAACCGATTTTGCAACATAGTCCTTAGCTTTAGCAATATCAGAATCTTTGCTCATATATGCTACAGCGAAATAAGCGTAGGCAAGAGTTTGCTTGTTGGCTTCCTGATCTGCCGGTTTTACTGTGCTGATGAATTTCTCATAGGCAATTTTTGCAGCATCATTATTACCTGCCTGCTGATAAGAATATCCTAAGCTGTAATAACCAGGTGCCCAATCAGGAAGAAGAGCATTCATTTTCTGCCATGTCTGGATTGCCCCATTCCAGTTTTTCGCATCCTGATATGCAGTTGCTAACTTAAATAAAGAATCTGAATCCTGAGCATTAGCTGCAACTTTTTGTTTCAACCCTTCAATTACAGGATTTGTAGGTCCTGCGTCAACATCCGCTTGAGATGCCCCTCCTCCGGAAATTTTTGCTAGCTCCATATCCCACTTCATAGTCTCATCTTTAGCTGCTTTTGCAATAGCAATTTTCTGTTGGGCTTCAGTTGTCAAAGCTGTTTTTTTAGCGGCATCCGTTTCCGTTTTAGCTAAGCCAGCAGCGATTAATCCCATCAATCCCTGGTCTGCAGGCTGTACTCTTGATTTGTCTGCCTGAGAAACGAAATTATCTATATTTTGTTTTGCTTCTGCATATTTACCGTCTGCATACAATTGATAAGCTCTCAGTTTAAATTTAATTGGGTCATTGATTTTATCAAAAATCTTATCTAAAACCTGCTTTGAGTTTGCATAATCTTCATTGGTGAAGTAAAGCTTGGAAATTTCTAATTGTGTATACGGATCTTCATCAGCATATTTGGTATAGTTGATAAGATCCTGTGTTGCTTTTGCATTTTGCTGATATCGGATATCGTATGCAGCCAATGCTTTGTAAGCCGGTGCATACGTTGGATCTGTAGCAATAGCTTTATCAATACTTGTTTTAGCCTGCTGCCATTGTTGTGCTGCCATCCATAATGTTCCGATTCTTGTATAAACGGAAGCTTTATTTTTGGCTAATGGAAGTGCTTTATCATAAGCCGACATGGCATCTCCAGGCATTCTCTTTAATCTGTACGCATCACCTAAGGTATAGTAATAGTGCGCCGGAACATCTTTTCTCGATGCTCTTTCAATAGCCTTATTAAGGAATTGAATAGCTAAATCCGGGGAATTATTTTTTTCAAATAAAGTTAAAGCTTCTGCAGCTCTGAATAATACTTCGGCATCTTTTTCTCTTGAATCCGAAACAATATTCTGAATTTCCGAAACAGCATTTTTATCTCCTTTTCCGAGTTTTACGGTTGCCAGACCTAGTCTGTTTAAATAGCTTTTTTTATCTGCTGCAAGACCTTTGTTAAAATTATCTGTCGCCGCTGCAAAATCAGGTTCTCCCTGTTTTAAATATGTATTTCCAAGATAGAAATAGTTTTCGGCAGTAGGTGCCGATGCAATCATATTGGTGAAGTTAGTTTTTGCTTGAGCAAACTTGTCGCTGTCCATACTGTTAATTCCATCCTGTACAGTTTGCGCAAAGGCAAAATTGGTAAAAAATACCACTGCTGCTCCAAAAGCAATCTTCTTTACATTCATATTCATTATATCTCTCATTTTATATTTTCAAATCGAATTTCAATTTATATTGTACACAATTTTCAGACCAAAATAGGGATTTATTTTGGGGTAACGTGCTTATTTAATATATTTTAACGCATCTGTACTTCTCTTCTGTAGATGTTGTAAGGCTGTAAACCTTCCTTCTGAACAATCATCTGACCGAGTTGCGTACAGGAATATCTTATGAAGCCGTTTGCAATATTGAAGTTACCTTCATTTGTTAAAAAATATAAAACTCTTGTGAAAGGATAGTTCATTTTGCGAAGATTTTCATAATCGGTGTTGTACTGCTTTCCTTTATATTCTACAGGAAGTATCTTCACCATATTCCTCAGTGCTTCAGATTCTTTGTCATAGGGACGGCTGAAAGTATTAAGACCGATAACCCCAATTTTATCAGGATATTTAGTAATCTCTTCAATAATATTTTTATTTCCCGGAATAATTGAAAACTTCAAATCTTTTGCCTGCTTTTTTAGTTTCTGGGCAACAAAATTAAGGTTGCTTGAATTGGTACCGTCAAAAATAAATTTTTTATCATCAGATTGCATTCCCCGTTCAATTTCTTCCATAGAGATACTTTCTTTAGGCGAATCTTTAGGAACAACAAAAACAACTGCATCTGCAGCAAATTTTGCAGGTAAAAATTTAAGATCTACTCTTTCTTCGTAGGTTTTTATCTCTTCCGGAGTTAAATCTCTGGACATCACTACAATTCTAGCTTTGTCATTCAGTAAATCAATAAAACCGAGATCTTCCTTTTTGGTAACCACTTTTATTTTAGTTTCAGGATAATTGATCATATACCCTTCTGCTAGTGCTTCCGTAACACTTTTAAATGATTCATCGGTAAAGATGGTCATTTCTCCTTTGTGATAAGATGGAGATTTTTCTTCTTTTTTACAGCCAACAGCTATTATACTGAAAAAGAACAGCATTATGATTTTAATACTATTTCTCATGATCCGTATTTTTAATTTTTGAGATGGCTCTGTAGATTCTGAAAATACCGTAGAGAATTAGCAATCCTCCTAATGCATACGCAACGCCGGGCTCCAGAACAGTAAAAAAGAATTTGTAGAGAATGACAACAATTCCCAAAACGATATAAAATAATCCCGTTACAAGGGATAACCAGTTGAACATCATATAACAAAAATACCAAAAAAAATAAAAAGAGAAGCATATGCTTCTCTTTTTTAATTATTATTTAAAGATAAATTATCCTTCAAAATTCATAGTCAGAGGTAATCTGAATCTATAACGTACAGATTGTCCGTTGATTTTGGCAGGAGTCCATTTATTTTTAATAGACTTAATAGTTCTAATCGCTTCAGCATTGAAATCTGAATTTCCTCCACTTGCTTTAACGTCTGTAATACTACCGTCTCTTTCTACAACGAAAGTAACTTCAGCTTTTACCGTACCTTCATCTCCGTTCATTGCAGAACCATCGAAATTACTTGCCACTTTATTTCTGAAAGCATTAATACCTCCAGGGAATTCAGCAGTCTGCTCTACTTCAGTATAAACCTGGGTATCACTTACCTGAGGCTTAACTTCAGCTGTTGAAGCTTTTGTACCTGTTGATGGTGGCGGTGGCGGTGGCGTATAAGCCGGAGCTTTAACCCCTTCCTGATTTACCAGACCAGTCGTAGTTTCTAACTGCTTAGAAATCGGCGGTGGTGGCGTTTCAATTTTGGGAGCTTTTACAGGCTCCGGAACCACGTTCTGAATAATTTCAATCTTCTCCTCTTCTTTTGGTGGCGGTGGTGGCGGTGGTTCTTCTTCTTTCGGCTGCTCAATGATTGGATCATCCTCAAGAATATTAATCAAATCTGCCTTAACTTCTTGTTTAGGCGGTTCAGTTAATCTTTTAATAGTAAGATAAATAAAAGGAGACAATGCCAGAACTAAGAATATTGCTGTTCCAACGATGAAAGATTTTGTCAGAAGTTTTGGGTACTGATGTCTTAAATCGTATGCACCATATTCCTTGTTTCTATTTTCAAATACAATCTCATCTAAAGTAAGATTCGGATCGTATACATTTTCATTTGCCATAGATTTACAATTTTATGGTTTAAATTACTTAGTAGCCGGTGCTGCAGCAGCTCCTGAATTCCCAACCTTTCTGTCGTAAATAGCTTTTTCCCAAGGCTTAAGATCGGTAACCCCATACTGTTCGCTTTTGGTAATCGCCATTTCGTCAAGAATATCTACAAAGTTTTTATATACAGCATCGTCAGTAGGCTTGATAATCACGGTAAATTTGGATTTATCAGCTGCATTTGCTTTTGCCTGCTCAATAACCTTTCTGATTCCCTCTCTGTCAAAAGTAGTTTCATTAAGATTCTGATCTGTCAAAGAGGTATTATCCTGCTGGTGCCAGAAAATCTTATTGTCTTTACCTAATAATAAAGAGATAGAGTTAGAAAGTTTAATTTCTGTTGGAGGTGGTTTTTTTGTTTCATCTTTCGGTTTTGCCGGAAGACCCAAATCCATTACATTCGGTTTAGAGAATGTGGTTGTGAACATAAAGAAGGTAATCAATAGAAAACCCAAGTCCACCATCGGAGTCATATCGACTCTGGTACTCTGTTTCTTGGAACGTACCTTGCCGCCTTTGGCGCCTTTTTCCTGTACTTGTACTTCTGCCATTTCTAATCGATATTATTCGTTAGGTTTACCTTCTTGTGATGTAATCAACCAAAATTTAAGAAAATCCATATCTCTTAAACCCTCAAATAAGTTTTTTACTTTAGGATATTCTGTAGAAACGTCTCCTTTAATCGCCAATTTGTAATCAGGATTAACAGCAAGACTTTCTTTTACCCAGTCTACCAATTGCTTATTTGTACTATCCATAGGAATCCCTGTAGGACTCTTGAAATTCTTCTGCGCGTCATCTGGCAAATCAAGATAGCTTTTCAGCTGGTTCATAGGAACCCCGATAGCCTGTACTTTCTGGAATGCAGCTTTTTCGTTATTGTCAAAAGTAATACCGTACTTTTTACCCATATTGTCTAAAAGCTGTAATCTCTCTGATGCATTTTCTACGGGCTGGAAATAGAATTTTCCGTCCGGAGTAGCGTTGATGGTCATCAAACTTGCATCAGGAAGTAACTTCTCTGATATTGAAGATGGCGGTTTGATCTGCTCCACGTCAGGTTTTTTAAACTGAGTGGTCAAGATAAAGAATGTAAGCAGTAGGAACGCAACGTCACACATTGCCGTCATATCCGTTACTACTCCATGTCTTTTTGGTTTGACTCTCGCCATTATTATTAATAATTTTTAATTAGACTTCTTTTTACTTAATGCAATTCTTTGCTAAGATTCTTAGTTGAATTCAGCGAAAGACTGTTGGATACTCATTGCGATCTCATCGATCTTATAAGTTAATCCGTCAATTTTAGAAGTAAAGAAGTTATAAAGGATGATAGCGATTGCTGAAGTACCAATACCTAACGCCGTGTTGATCAAAGCTTCAGAGATACCTGTAGAAAGTGCAGCCGCATCCGGAGTACCACCTCCTGAACCTAACGCGAAGAATGCCTTGATCATCCCGATTACCGTACCTAAAAGCGCTACTAACGTTGCAACAGTACCTAAAGTAGAAAGGATCATCATGTTTTTCTCAAGCATTGGCATCTCAAGAGTAGTCGCTTCTTCGATTGCTTTGTTAAGCGCTACCATTTTTTGCTCTTTGTTAAGCGTAGTATCATGAGATAAAGCTTTGTAAGTAGTAAGACCTTCTTTAACTACGTTTCCAACAGAACCTTGTTGTCTGTCGCACTCTTCTAAAGCTTCATCAATTTTGTTTTGGTTTAGTAAGCTTCTTACCTGTACAACGAAGTTATCTAAATTTCCTTTTCCTGCTGCTCTTCCTAAAACCAATGCTCTTTCAATTGAGAACACGATTACAGTTAGCATGAAAGTAATCAAGATTGGTACGATAACCCCTCCCTTGTAGATAATTCCTAAGAAAGAATCTGGGTGAATGTCTTTTCCTTCAACATCTGAAAACGCTACCGATCCTGCTCCTAATTTGTCAGCATCTTTAAAGTTTCCAGGGCTACCCAAAACGAATAAATAAATACAAATTCCTATAGCTAAGATAATAGGAATAATTACAGCTGGGTTTAGACCTCCCGCTTTTTTAGCAACTACTTGCTCATCATTTTTTGAAACATTCATTTCCATATTTAACTAAATTATATTGTTTTAAAATTTTACAAGGTGTAAATTAAAGGCAAAATTAATTAAAATGCAAGAGTCTCAAATAAACATTTCTGTTTTTTTTGACAATAAAATTTTAATACGATTTCGATATTATAATTATTTTCTTTTTTTTTGGCAATAATCATTAAATTTTAGCATTACATTAAAAATTTAAAAAATATCCGCCGTCATTTTTTTTAATTTGCCAATGTTAATTTTTATTTAAATTACAATGTTCACAATTCTTCCCGGCACCACAATGATTTTCTTCGGTGCTTTGCCTTCCAGAAACTGCTGAACTTTTTCATTCTGCAATACCAAATCTTCCACTTCTTTGGGAGAAAGTTGTGCAGATAATGATAATTTATGTTTTGTTTTCCCGTTTATACTTATTGGGTAAGCAAATTCATCTTCTACCAGATAATCCTCGTTCAGCACAGGGAATTTCTCAAATTCAATTGACGCTGTATGGCCAAGTAAACTCCAGAGTTCTTCACAAATGTGTGGCGCATACGGAGAAATGATAACGGACAAAGGTTCCAAAATATTGCGCTTGTTGCATTTTATTTTTTGCAGTTCGTTCACTGCAATCATAAATGAAGAAACAGATGTATTAAAAGAGAAGTTTTCAATATCGTAAACTACTTTTTTAATTAAGGTGTGCAATACTTTATATTCTGCTTTTGTCGGTTCCTCTTCAGACACTTCAAAAACTTCGCCATTAAAATATAAATTCCAGAATTTTTTAAGAAAACCGTAAACTCCGCTTAGTCCTTGTGTATTCCAAGGCTTGGATTGCTCCAGCGGACCCAGGAACATTTCATACAATCTTAATCCGTCCGCTCCGTATTCTTCACAGATATCGTCCGGGTTTACCACATTGTATTTTGACTTGGACATTTTCTCTACTTCACGGCCAGTAATATATTTTCCGTCTTCCAAAATAAATTCTGCATCTGTATAATCAGGTCTCCATGCTTTGAATGCTTCCGTATCCAATTCATCGGAGGTTCCTTTTAACAAGGATACATCAACGTGAATCTGTTGTGTTTGATATTCTTTAGTTAAATTTTTAGAAACATATTGATTGGTTCCCTCAATTCTATACACAAAAGCACTCATCCCCAAAATCATCCCCTGATTGATTAACTTTTGGAAAGGCTCATTATGGTTAATATATTCTCTGTCTTTTAAGAACATATTCCAGAATCTTGAATACAATAGATGTCCGGTCGCATGCTCACTTCCCCCGATATACAGATCAACCTGTCCCCAGTAATCAGCCAGATCTTTTTTAACGAAAACATTCTCGTCATGCGGATCCATATAGCGTAAAAAATACCATGAGCTTCCCGCCCAACCCGGCATTGTAGATAATTCTAAAGGAAAAACTGTTTTATCGTCGATGATATTTGTATCAACTACTTTCTGATTTGCCTCGTCCCACGCAAAAGTTTTTGCATTTCCTAATGGCGGATCTCCATCCTCTGTCGGTAAATATTTTTCAACTTCAGGAAGTTCCAAAGGCAGCGCAGAAGTCGGCAAAGTATATGGCATTCCATCCTTATAATATATAGGAACCGGTTCGCCCCAATATCTTTGTCTGGAGAAAATCGCATCACGCTGTCTGTAATTGGTTGTTCCGTGCCCAATCCCTCTTTTTTCAATAGCGGAAATAATTAAAGCTTTTGCTTCGTCATATTTTAAACCATTTAAAAAATCAGAGTTTACACATACAGAATCTTTGGAATCGAAAGATTTCTCCTGAATATCTTCATCGGTTTCTACAACCTTTTTTATTTCTAAATTAAATTTCTTCGCAAATCTGTGATCACGCTCATCATGCGCCGGAACTGCCATTACGGCTCCTGTTCCATAACCCATCAATACATAATCTGAAATATAGACCGGCATTCGTTCATTGCTGAACGGATTAAGTGCATAACTTCCCGTGAAGGCTCCTGAAACATTTTTCACATCCGCCATACGGTCTCTTTCCGTTTTCTTGGAAGTTTCTTCGATATATCTATCGACTTCTGCCTTTTGTTCCGGCGTGGTAATGGCTTCTACCAAAGGATTTTCCGGAGCCAGCACCATAAAAGTTGCCCCAAAAATAGTATCAGGCCTTGTTGTGAATACTTCAATTGTTTCATCAGGATGGCCTTCGATTTCAAATTTCACCTGTGCTCCCTGCGATTTTCCGATCCAGTATTCCTGGGAGTCTTTCAAAGGTTGTGGCCAGTCGAGACTTTTTAAACCTTGCAGTAATCTCTCGGAGTATGCGGAAATCCTCATGCTCCACTGCATCATTTTCTTTTGAAACACCGGGAAACCTCCTCTTTCGGATTTTCCGTCTTTCACCTCATCGTTTGCCAGTACGGTTCCAAGCGCAGGACACCAATTTACGGTAGTTTCCGCTCTGTACGCTAAACGGTAATTTAAAAGAATATCTTCTTTATCTATTTCAGAAGCCGTATTCCATTCTTCTGCAGTAAAGTGAAGCTCTTCGGTCTGGTTCGCATGTAAATCTTGCGTTCCTTTATCTTCAAAATGTTTGATCAGCGTGGAAATCGGTTCTGCCTTATCCGTATTTTTATTGTACCACGAATGGAATAGTTCAATGAAAATCCATTGGGTCCATTTATAATAAGAAGGATCTGAAGTTCTTACTTCCCTACTCCAGTCAAAAGAAAAGCCTATTTTTCTAAGCTGCTCTTCGTATCTGGTAATATTCTGTTCGGTAGTTACGGCAGGATGCTGCCCGGTCTGGATGGCATACTGCTCAGCAGGAAGCCCGAAACTGTCGTAGCCTACCGGATGCAGCACATTGAATCCCTGATGTCTTTTATATCTCGCATAAATATCTGACGCAATATATCCGAGAGGATGCCCTACGTGAAGTCCGGCCCCTGAAGGATACGGAAACATATCGAGAACATAAAACTTAGGTTTATCAGTGCTGTCGGAAGTTTTATAGGTTTTGTTTTCTTCCCAGTATTTCTGCCACTTTCTTTCTATCTGCTGATGATCGTAAAACACTTTTTGTAAATTATATTAGATGTTAGACTTCGATATTTAGATTAAATTTCTTTTAACTCTAAAAAATCAAGATTCACAAAAATAATGATTTTAACAGAAATAGGATTTAATTTTAAATGAAATCTCATAAAACAAAAATCTCATCCGAAGATGAGATCGTAAGCTTTAGTAAGAAAGCTTTTATTATTGAGGAATTCTCTTTAGGGTATAAGTTCTTGACTGGTATTTAGTAGGGTTTGAAGTATCCTCTATCTTAATATTCAAAGTAGTTTCATTAAGGGTAACCACGCTTCCTTTGTCCGGTTCAACAATTCCCTGGTATTTTATCTGGATAGCCTTACTATCTTTATCGTAGGTATATGTAAAATTTCTGTCGAAAGTTGGCTGGCAGGTTCCTGGTGTAGATCCGTCTCCGTTATCGGTTCTTTTTCCTGAGCCTGCCGCTGCAAATACCCATCTTGATGTTTTCTGGCAGTCGGTATCAAAAGAAATTCCGTCTGAAACAGGAGTCCCTGCTGTTGGTACAGTGGTAACAACCACTTTCATGGGCTGCCAGGTTCCCACAATCGGATATTCCATTGTGTTATCGTCGTCGTTATTACATCCTGTCGCTACTAATAATGATAGACCTGCAAATAGTAATGCTAATTTCTTCATGTATCAAATTTTTCAAGTGCTAAAATTATAATTTTTTTGATTTATTTAATAATATTTTGCAAAAAATAATTGTAAACTTAATTATTTTTAAAATATTAAGGCTTAGAAGTATCTATATTGCAGGAAAAAGCTATTTTTGTACAAAACAACACAAATGATAACGAAAAATAATTTCGACTTTATCCGCGTTCTCCTGGCTTTCATTGTCTTTGTGGGCCATCTTGGAACTTTAAGTGTCTCTCCGGAGCTGAAAATCCTTCAATGCAGCCCCATTGAAATAGCGGTTTTCGGTTTTTTTGTTGTAAGCGGTTTTCTTATTGCAAGGAGCTATGAACGTTCTTCAGGTTTAAAAAGCTATCTGGAAAAAAGAATCAGGAGAATTGTTCCTGCGTATCTGCTGGTCGTTTTTCTGTGTGCTGTTTTACTGAGCCTGGTAAGCACTTATTCTTTTGCTGAATATTTCACCAATCCACAGGTCTGTAAATACCTTTTCTGGAATTCTTTATTTCTGAATTTCAAAGCACCCTGGCTGCCCGGAGTCTTCGGGAATCAGGCGGTAAACGGAGCGTTGTGGACTCTGAAAGTTGAAATGTCCTATTACTTCTGTGTCCCTTTACTTTTTTTATTGTTTGGAAAAAATAATAAATATAGAAACACCAGTCTGGTGATTATGTATTTTCTGTCTCTTATTTATCTTAATTATTTTGAATCTTTAAACAACATGTCAGCAGCTAAGCAACTGCCGGGATCACTTTCTTATTTTATTCCGGGAATGCTGATCTATTTTAATTTTGATCATTTCATAAAACATAAAAATACTCTGTTTATTATTGCTTTAATCACGGTCTGGATTGATCTGATTTTTAATTTTAAACTATTCTCTCCCATGATGATCGGCATTATTGTACTGTATATTGCCTATTCTTTTTCATTCCTGAATAATTTTGGGAAATACGGGGATTTCACTTACGGAATTTATATTTTTCATTTTCCCATCATCCGGGTTTTTACCACCTTAGGATTATTTCAGGATTATAATCCTTATGGGATGGCGGTAGTCTGCATGCTTGTCGTCGTTGCAGTAGGGATTTGCTCATGGCATCTTTTTGAGAAAAAATTTTTATAAATCAACACAAATGAAAGAACTTGTTTCCATTATCACACCTTCATACAATTCGGCAGAATTTATTGAGGAAACGATACAGTGCGTACTTGGCCAGACCTATGAAAACTGGGAATGGCTGATTACGGATGATCTTTCCAGGGACAATACTGTTGAAATTTTACAGAAATATAATGATCCGCGAATACAGCTTCACGTTCTGGAGCAGAATGGCGGGGCGGGCAACGCCAGAAATAAAAGCCTTGAAAGAGCTCAGGGAAGGTATATTGCCTTTCTTGATTCCGATGATCTTTGGCACCCGGAATATCTCGAAACCATGATCCGTTATATGAAAGACTATAATGCAGAACTCGTTTACTGTAACTATTCGAGATGCGACGAACACACCATGAAGCCCGTACTGAAAGATTTCCAGGCAGATAAAATCGTAACTTTTTCAAATTTGCTTAAAACCTGCAGACTGGCGCCGGTATCAACAATGTACGACACAAAGAGAGTCGGCAAATTTTTCTTCCCAATAAAAAGCAAACGTGAAGATCACGTAATGTGGCTGAATCTTCTGAAAGAAATTCCGAAAGGCTATCCTTTACAAAAAACTCTTGCCAAATACAGAATGCGTCAAAACAGCGTTTCCCGCAAGAAACAAAATATTATTAAAGATCAATATCTGGTGTATAAGGATTTTATGGGGTTTTCTACAATTAAATCTTTGTATTACACGGCAAATTGGGCATTAAACGGATTTATAAAATATTCCAGAATTTTTAATTAAATTTAAAAAATGGAATATTCAAAAGATTTCAAAGCTGCAATAAGCAATTTTTCTCCCGCAGAAAAGGACAGGCTTATCTTCAGATTATTGAAAAAAGACAAACTTTTATCCAAAAAATTATATTTTGAACTTATTGATCCTGAGACTACTGACAATAAGCGGGACGCCATGGAAGATATTGTTGAAGAGAAGGTAATACTTGCTTCAAAATACATCAGCAACCAAAAATATTTCCTGAGCATCGTCAGAAAAATAAGTGCGGAAATCACGGAACATGTAAAAATCACGACCGATAAATTCGGAGAAGTAAGCCTTAATCTTTTGCTGATAAATACAATCCTGAATTATAATGATGATCTTGGACGTCTGAGATTTGATAATGTGTATAAGCTTTACCTCTATATTATTAATAAAACTGTAAAAGCTCTGCTTCTTACCAAAAAGCTGGATGTAGATTACTGGATGGAAATTGATGAATATCTTGATGAACTGAAAGGAAAAATTCTTCAAAACCATTATCTCTCAAAACTTTTCATTAACAACGGAATAGATCTTAACTGGCTTACAAGCGACAAAATTCCGGAAAATTTTGATCAGATGATAAAAGAAATTAAAAGTCAGGGATTTTTACGATAAAATTTTATTGATAATTAATTCCGTTGAACCCGGTTTATCATCGACGAATTTTTTAGCATTTGCAGACATCATCTGAAGTGTTTCTTCATTATTGATCAGGAACATCACAAAATCTGCCGCCAGACCTGTTTTTTCAAAAGATTTCCCACCATCTGCGGAGATCAGCTCATCGGCTTCAGGATTTTTGCGGTAATGGTTGCCGAAAATTACAGGTACACCGAAAGTTGCCGCCTCCAGAATATTGTGCAGTCCTGCATCATGAAAACCGCCTCCCACGACTGCAATATCTGCATATGAATACAATCTTGAAAGAAGACCGATACTATCGATAATTAAAACTCTGGAGTTAAAATTTTCTGCCGAATCTTTAATCGTACTGTACAAGACGGCTTCCGGAAACATCTGTTTCAGATGCTGGACTCTTTTAAGATCATGAGGCGCAATAATCAGTTTTGCATATGGGGTTCCCAAAAAGACTTCTTCAGCCATTTTTTCTTCGGCCTGCCAGGAACTTCCAAAAACAACAGCTTTATCCCGTCCTATGAAATCTTTAATACATTCAACATGATTGTCCCGGTTTCGGAGCTGCTTTACGCGGTCAAAACGGGTATCTCCTGTTACGGAAGATTGAGTAAGCCCCACACTTTTCGCCAGTGCATAAGACATTTCTGTCTGATGGAAGAACCAGTCAATATTTTTCTGCAGCTGTTTTACAAACCATTTACCGTACGAAGTAAAGAAGGATTGTGTATCATAAAAGAGAGCGGAAATAACATACGTTTTTATACCTTTTTGTTTAAGCTCTTCTAAAAGGTTATACCAATAATCATATTTTACGGTGAAAAACAAGGCAACATTGATCTGAGCGACAAATTCTTTAATATCTGCCTTTTTGTCGAACGGCAGATAACAAATGACATCTGCAATATTTTTCTTTTTCACAATATGTTCATATCCGGAAGGTGAAAAGAAAGTGACCAGGATTTTATGATCCGAAAGGTTTTTCTTCAGCCCCTCCAGCACCGGCAGTCCCTGCTCGTACTCGCCAAGACTTGCAGCATGCATCCAGATTACTTTATCCTTCGCAGAAAAAGCCGACTGCACTTTTTTTAACGATTCTTTTCTTCCGAGGACTCCTTTCTTTGCTTTCTCGTTAAACAAAGCAAAAACCTTCATTCCGAAGATCATTAAGCTGATAAATATGTTGTAGAAAAAAGCCATTTTAAAATTCATTTAAAAAGTCCTACAAAAATGAATAGGACAACCAAACTTCCAATGATTGAGAATAACAATGTCGAAAATGCAACCCGCGGTTTTGCATTTTCATTAAGTGAATATCTAAGCATGTAGTCTTGGCTATTAAGAAAAATCAATGCTACTAAAAGGAAAAGCCATCTTATGAAAATTCCCATAATTAAAAACTGAGCATTTTCATTTTTTTTGGTAATCTGTACGGGATAATTCGCAGACTCCGGACTCCGGACAATAAAAGCAAACAAAAAATAGACAATCGTGAGCACAGCAGGCATCAGATAAAAGTATTTTTTATTTCCGAAATTATCTGCTTTTCCGTCAAAATCAAAATGAATAGGAATGGTCTTCGGTAATGCTTTGTAATTTTTAATACTGAACCACCATAGAAACACAAGCAGCCCGAAATTTAAAACATCAAAAATCAGCAACAGAATATTTTCCATTTCAATTTTGTTTAAAAAATTTATAATATGCTTTTGATTACTCTCAGTTTGTGGGTATGTTTATTCATTTCTTTATTAAAAATCCCGGTAGAATCCAGCGTATCGATTCTTACTTTTCCGGATGCATGAATGATTTTCTGGTTATCCAGCATAATTCCCACATGAATAATTTTGCCTTCAGGATTTTCAAAAAAAGCAAGATCTCCGGGCTGGCTTTCTTCAACAAAGGTTAAAGACTCTCCCACTTCTACTTGTTGCGAGGTATCTCTTGGCAATTTTATATTATGAATTTTGTATACCAATTGTGTAAATCCGGAACAGTCTACCGCAAAAAAACTTTTGCCGCCCCACAAATAAGGGACATTAAGAAATTCTTTCGCTGTTAAAGCGATACTCTGCCGTATATCGTGGCTTCTTCTGGATGCAACTACCGGGAATTCTACTTCAGAACCCATAGAAAGCAGTATTTTTCCGTCATTCATTATTACGGAAGCGAAATCTTCGGTTACAATGGTTACTTTTCGAGCCCCCAGTTCTTCATCGGTTACGGGCTTCAGCTGTTTGGTATCCATCCAGCCTTCATATCCGTCATAGTGCATTTTTATCCGGGTCCAGTTTTTATTCACTTCGAGGATATCGGCGCTTTCGCCAAAAAGTATTTCCGTAACAATTTCAGCCTTGTCTGAACTTTCCGCACGCACAGGTGCCACCGTTACAATACAAACTCCTTTATTCATTAATTTATATTAAAGGTTTAGAATGAAGATAAGATTGAAATTCATAATAAATTTTCAGCCTTACACTCAGCCTTATTTTATTTTCTGCGTAAAAAATTTACACCATCCCGCAAAGGTAAAATAAGATTTTCAAAATCATCATCTTTCGCGATCAGATCATTGAGTTCCTTAATAGCCTGTGTAGACTTCTGCTTGGGATTTTCTTCCAGTACTTTCCCATACCAGAGTACATTGTCGAACATTACTACCGAACCGGATTTTGTGCGCGGCTTGATCAATCTAAAATATTCCGCATAATTTTCTTTGTCTGCATCGATAAAAACAAGATCGAAAAACTGGTCGGTTTCTTTCAAAAATTCTTTTGCGTCCTGAAGCCTGAAGTCAATTTGAGAAGAACGCCCGCTTTCTGAAAAATACTTTTCAGGCAGGTAAGCAAGATCTTCATTCACATCAAGTGTAGTAATCCTGCCGTTTTCTTTAAGTCCTGATGCAAGGCAAAGCGTGGCATATCCGGTAAATGTTCCTATTTCAAGAATATTTTCGGGCTGCATCATTTGGGAAATAATCGTCAGCAATCTTCCCTGCTGATACCCGGAAATCATGTGGGGCTGAGTTGTTTTCTGATAGGTTTCCCTTCTCAGCTTTTTCAGTATTTCGGGTTCCGATGAAGCATGGGTTTCCAGATAACGGTCCATTTCCGGATTCTTTTCTTCAAAAAAGCTCATTCTACAAATTTTGTTGATTCAAATTTACTTAAATATAAGCAAAAAGCCCAACGAATCACAAATATTCCGAGTCATGGGAGAATCCCCGGAAAAATTACCGTAAAAACACGGGTGTTTTGGCTTTCGGAATAGCTATATCTTTGGACGAGGGTAAAAACACTAACTAAAATGAATGCAGGAGTAAAACAAATTAACAAGGAGAAAAAGAGAAATGCGCTATCTAAAGACAGAACAGAATCTCTGAAGAAAACTAAGCCGGAAATATCCAATTCATTTTTACAGCGAATTATTTCATTATTGAAAAAAGAAGAACTAATTTGATTAAAAAAATAAATCCCGAATTACTTCGGGATTTATTTATATTGATTGAATGTTTGCTCTTATTATTTTTTCGGCGCGATGTCCATTAATTTCATGAATTCATCCAGCTTCGGCATGATGATGATTTCCGTTCTTCTGTTTTCAGCTCTTCCGGAAACACTCATATTAGTTGCTTTAGGATTGTATTCTGATCTACCCCCGGCTGTGATTCTCGCTGGATCTACTCCGAACTGAGTCTGTAATACTTTAGCAACGGCAGTACCTCTCAATGCAGAAAGATCCCAGTTATCTTTAGGCAGGTTTGGAGAGTTTAAAGGAGCATTGTCGGTATTTCCTTCGATTAGTACAGAATATTTGTCGTAATCGTTGATTACTTTCGCTACTTTTCCTAACACTTCCTGTGCTGCAGGCAATACGTTGTAATCTCCTGTTTTGTAAAGCATTTTGTCAGAAAGAGAGATCATAACCACTCCTTTCAGAACTTTAACCTGAACATCGCTGTCCGCTACATTATCCAACGATCTTTTCAGTTTGTTTGATAATGCCAGATTCAAGCTGTCATTTTTAGCATTGCTGGAGATAAGCTGCTTGATGTAAGAGTTTGAAGAGTTGATCTCTCCCACCAGCTTATCGATATTGGCAGAGCTTTTCCCTGTATTGGAAAGACATGCATCCAATGATGATTTCAAAGCATCGTGCTGACTTTTTAACAGGTTGTTTTCGCTCGTCAAAGCAGAGTTCTGAGACTTCAGATCCTGAATTTCTCTCTGTCTTTCTCCCACGTTCTCAATACATTGTTTGTAATTTGAGCTCAGTGCATCATACTGTTTTTTGCTGATACAAGATGTCATTCCCAACACCATTGCAGATACTGCTAAGATTTTAAAAATTTTCATAAATAATCATTTTTAGACGATCAAAGGTAACAAAATTCATTTTAATTATATCGATTATCTTTGCACAAAGAAATTCTTAGCATACCTATTGAAAACGTCTGACCTAAAAAATCAATTGCAAGATCTTGTCCCGGCTCCCGAAACAGGCACCTATCTTCTGGCAGTAAGCGGCGGTGCAGATTCTATGGTTTTGGCCCAGTGTTTTAATGATTTAGGAGTAACATTCCAGGTTGCTCATATCAATTATAAACTGCGTGGTGAAGATTCTGACCTGGATCAAAAAGTAGTGGAGGATTTTTGTGAAAACAACAATATCAAATTCCATTTATATACAGTTTCTGATAAAGATAACAAACCTGCAGGTTCCATTCAGCTGTGGGCACGGGAACTGAGATATAATTTCTTTAAAGAAATCCGCGAAAAAGAAAGCCTTGATTTTCTGGTAACTGCCCATCATCTGAACGACCAGCTGGAAACCTTTATTATTAATCTTTCAAAAGCAGCAGGAATAAACGGATTGGCAGGAATCCCAGCCAATGATAATCATATTTTACGGCCGCTTTTACCTTTTAGCAAAGAAGAAATTTATGCTTTTGCCAAAGAAAACCATATTGAATACCGCGAAGATATTTCCAACTCGAAAAATGATTACCTGAGAAATAAAATACGACATGAAATTGTTCCTAAACTAATGGAAACCAATGGCCATTTCCTGGAAAATTTCAAAAAAAGTTCGTTATACCTCAACCGGACAAAACATTTTGTTCAGCAACAGATTGAAGAAATCGAAAAACGCATTACCGTTTTTAACAAGTACCACAAAATATTATCCAAGGAACAGTTTGCCGCAGAAAGCGATTTTGTAAAATTTGAAATTTTAAGAAAGTACGGCTTTACACAGGAAGAAGAAATTGCAAAAATTTTTATAGCAGAAAACGGAAGCGTATTTTTTTCGAGAGAATACCAGTTAGCTGTCGATCGGAATGGTTTTGTCATCACAGAACTTAAAGAGCATATTTCAAAAGAGTCTGAAGAAATTATTTTGGAAAACAATGATAATGAGATATTACTCCACGAAAACAAGGAATATCAATTTATTGATTTAAAATCATTTGACTGGCTTGTAGACCTTGAAAAGATCAGCCTCCCATTAAAATTAAGAAAGAAAAAAGAAGGAGATATATTTTTCCCCGTTGGGATGAAAGGCAAAAAGAAGATTTCCAAATTCCTGCGTGACGAAAAATTATCTATTTTAGAAAAACAAAATATATGGCTGCTCTGCGATTCGGAAGATCAGGTGCTCGGTGTAGTACCTTATAGACAGGACAGGAGATTTTACGCAGAACAGCACACCGAAAAAACACTGAAAATACGATGGATAAAAGAACAACAAACACTTTAGCAATAGAGGACTTCAGAAAGGACAGCAACGTTGCTTTCGCGATTTTATATCAAAAATATTTTGTCTACACAAAAAAGTTTGTTCTTAACAACAACGGAAACCTTGAAGATGCTGAAGATATTTTTCAGGATGCACTTATTATTTTATACGAAAAATTATACGCCGATAATTTCAAAGCATATACTTGCCTCGCCAATTATCTATCGGGAATTTCTAAAAATTTATGGCTGAAGAAGCTGAGAAATAAAGAGTTTTTAACAGAAATCCCTGATAATTACTATATAACCCATCAGGAGGAAATAAATACCGCCATTGAAAATGAACGTGATTATTGGGATAAGCTTAACGATTATATGAATGCCATATCTTCACACTGTAAAAATTTGATCCAGGATATTTTTATGAATAATAAAAACATTGAAGAAATTCAAAGCAAATACAAATATTCCAGCAAGCACAATGCACAGAACCAAAAGCATAAATGTGTAGAGCAAATCAGAAAAATTAAAGATAAAGATAATTTTTAACATTGAAATGCTGACAGTTACAAAAAATCACCCGAAAACCGGGTGATTTTTTTTTGTTTTTGGAACTTATGGATAAGTAACAATATCATGACAAAAAAAATAATACTAAGCCTGTGTTTTTTAATAGCAATCTTTGCAAATGCACAGGGTAAAAAAGGAATCAACTTCCAAAAGGTAAGTTTGGAAACGGCAAAACAAATTGCAAAGAAAGAAAACAAGCTCATCTTCATAGACATCTACACAACATGGTGCGGGCCGTGCAAACTGATGCAGAAAAATACTTTTACCGATGCAAAGGTTGGTGATTTTTTTAATAAAAACTTCGTGAATCTTGCCATAGATGCTGAAAAGGAAGGTGTAGCACTGGCAAAAGAGTTTAAAATTGTCAATTTCCCGTCATTCTTGTTTTTAGATGCAAGCGGCAAATTGGTTCAGTATGATTTCGGATATTATAACGCCGAACAATTCTCATCCATAGGAATGTCGGTGGTGAATAAAATTTCATCAGCCTCACTTCCGAAAACAATTGATATGGTAAAAGGAAAGATGATAGGAGATAAAATTCCGGACTTTTCTGCGAAAGATCATTTGGGAAATACATTTTCATCATCAAATCAAAAAGAAAAACTGGTCGTGGTTTTCATTCGAGGGCAATGGTGTCCTTACTGCAACAGATATATAGAATCTCTTCAAAATATTTCTCCTGAATTAAAAGCTAAAAATGCGAAATTGGTTATTATATCTCCGGAAAAACCGGAATTTATAGAAAAAACCATCGAAAAAACCAAGACATCATATACGGTTCTATATGACGACGGCTACAAGATCGCCGAAGCGTTCGATGTACTTTATACTCCGGATACAAAAATACTGGATCTCTACAATTCAAAGGTAGAAGGGTTTGCTACTAGCAGATCTGATAATTCCGGGAGGCTTCCGGTTTCCGCAACTTTTATTCTGGATGAAAATAAAATTATTTCATGGAGACATTTTAATCCGGATTATAAAGAAAGAGCATCAATAGAAGATATTTTAAAACAATTATAAAAATAACACACTATGAAAACATTTTATTTCACTTTTCTAAGCATTTTTTTGATGACTATTCCCGGAATTTCACATGCCCAGGGTTGCAGTGACGCCGGTTTTTGTACCGTAAACAGTTTAAAGCCGCATAATGCTGCTGACTCTGCCAATAGTCACCGAAATGAACTGAAAGCAGGATTTTCTTTCGGAAAAGCTGATAATTCCATATCTGTTTACGGACAGTATCTGGAATATAACAGACAGATTAATTCTAAATTTGGCATCAGCGCCAAAGCTACTTCTATTGCCCAAACAGGAAATGGCATCAGTGTATTTGGATTATCAGACATTTACCTGAATTCAAATTACCGGGCAAACAAAAATCTTACATTCACATTAGGCACGAAAATCCCGCTCAATAATGGGAATAAGGCAGACAACGGAAATATTCTTCCCATGGATTATCAATCCAGCTTAGGAACCTTTGATCTTATTGCAGGGGTTGGATATCAGATTAAAAAACTGCAATTGGTTGCGGCCTTACAGCAGCCTTTAACACAAAATGAAAATCAGTTTAACGCTAAAAATTATCCTGCCGGTTCCGCATTAGCAGATTTTCAGAGCACGAAAGATTTCAAGCGAAGTGGTGACGTGCTTTTGAGAGCTTCTTATCCTATAAAAATCACGGAAAAACTATTATTAACACCTGGCTTGTTAAATATTTATCATCTTTCTAAAGATAAATTTACCAATTCAGCCGGCTTCCAGCAGGAAATTGACGGTTCTGACGGCTTAACCATTAATGGAAATGTATTCCTGGATTATAAATTGAATAATACCAACGCGTTGCAGCTGAATGTAGGGGTTCCGTTTTTAGTGCGCGATACAAGACCCGACGGATTGACAAGAAGCTTCATTGCTAATCTGGAATACAGTTTTAAATTTTAATAACATCATTATTTAATAATTAAAAAATAAACAAATGGAACATGTTTTCATGTCCTGAATCTTACCATAACTCTTTATAAATAACTGTTATTTAAAAAAAAGAAAGTTTCTAAGTTTTTTAGGGACGAAAAAATATCTAATTTAGCGACACAAAATCCGGTTCCGGACCGATTGTGATTCTGTATTCGGGATAATTCCCTACAGACAGGACCGGAAACATGCTGGGAGTGAGAAGTCCCGACACCTTCTCAAAATTTTTAATAAGAAGCAAAATGAAATTTAAAAACTGGTTTTTATTAATTCTGCTGTTTTTAGCAACAGGAATTAATGCACAAATCAAAAATCCTGTAAAATTTAAATTTACAATCAACGAATTAGGCGACAATCAATATGAAGCTGTGCTGAACGCTACAATGGAAAGCGGGTGGCATATTTATTCTAAAGACATTCCGGAAGACACGGGAATTCCTACTGATTATAAAGTTTCCGGGAAAAATATTGAACTGATCGGCAAATTTACCGAAGTTGGGAAAAAGCATGAAGAATTTTCAGAAGCTTTCGGAGGAACGATTGTGTATTACTCCAATTCAGCAGGTTTTAAACAGAAATTTAAACTCAAAGACGGTACAAAACCAGGTGATGTTGTTGCTGAAATTACCTACCAGACCTGTGACGACAGGGTTTGTCTGGCGCCAAATACTTTAGAATTCAACAAACAGGTAACACCAAAAGGTGCTGTGGAAGAAGCGGCTGAAATACCTGCAAAAGATTCTGCAAAAACAGACACTGCAGTAGTGAATCCGGTAAAAGGCACTGTTACTGTAACAGAAACAGCAAAGCTGGATCCTAAGCAATTAAAGATAGCATCGATCAATTTCCAGAAACCGCTTACCGATTGCGGAGTTGCTACTGAAAAAGTATCTGAAAACTATTGGACCTACCTTCTTCTGGGGTTCATAGGAGGACTTATCGCATTGCTTACACCGTGCGTTTTCCCGATGATTCCGCTTACGGTTTCATTCTTTACGAAAGGCAGCCTGAATAAGGCCAAAGGAAAAAGAGATGCCTTTATCTACGGATTTTTCATTTTCCTGATCTTTGTTTTGCTGAGTGTGCCTTTTCATATTATTGATGGCATTGCGGGAAATATTTTTAACGAAATATCCACCAGTGTATGGCTGAATATCGCATTTTTCATCATATTCATTTTCTTTGCGGGAAGCTTCTTCGGATATTATGATATCACATTGCCAAGTGCCATTGCCAATAAATCTTCAAAAGCGGAAGAAGCAGGCGGAATTGTAGGCATTTTCTTTATGGCTTTAACATTGGTGATCGTTTCATTCTCCTGTACGGGTCCTATTTTAGGAAGCTTATTAGGAAGTGCGGTGACAGGCTCGGCAAATGTTCCGATGTTACTTACCTTTGCATTAGCAGGTTTTGGTTTGGCGTGGGCGATTATTTTCGGATTGCTGGCTTTATTCCCGCAGGCACTGCAAAGTCTTCCAAAATCCGGAGGATGGATGAATACCGTAAAAGTTGTTTTAGGTTTCGTAGAATTGGCTTTAGCGTTAAAATTCTTATCAAAAGCAGATTTGGTTTCCAAAACATTCTTATTGAAAAGAGAACTTTTCATTGTGATCTGGATTCTTGTAGCTTTAGGTTTAGCACTCTATTTATTTGGTGTGATCAGATTTCCGCATGATGATAAAAAACCGAAAATTTCCATTACCCGAAAAATCCTGGGGGTTTTAGGATTCGGATTTGTGATTTATCTTGTTCAGGGATTAATTCCTTCAGAGCGTCCGAAGTTGCAACTGTTAAGCGGAATTTTGCCTCCATTGAACGTCAGTTATTTCCATGATGAAAAAGACGGAATTTTAGGAATGCATCCGGAACATGATTTCTTTAAAGCGGTTGAACTCGCTAAAAAGGAAGATAAACCGATCTTGATTGACTTCACTGGTTATGGTTGCGAAAACTGCAGAAAGATGGAAGAATTTGTGTGGAGCGAAAGCGATATCCTGCCTATTCTTCAGAATGATGTCGTCCTTGCTTCACTTTATGTCGATGATAAGGAAGAACTTCCCGAAGATCAGAAAACAAAAATTGATCTTGGTGACGGGCAGGTGAAAAAGGTAAAAACAATCGGCGACCGATGGAGTTTATTCCAACAGGTTAATTTTAATAACAATTCACAACCACACTACGTTTTACTGACTCCGGACGGAAAAGTTATTAATACTCCGGTTTCAGGATACATGCCTAAAGAGGATTTCAAAAAATTCCTTGAATGCGGAGTAAATTATTATAAGAACAATAAATAATTTTACGATTAATACAGAGTAAAGCCTTATCAATTCTTTGGTAAGGCTTTTTTATTATGCTGATTTGCAGAAAAATACGAAATATCCTATTTAAAGAATATAAAATCTATATTTAATTTAATAATCAGGTATATAATTTGCATATAATTTTGCAAATAAGTAAAAATTCGACAAACTTATTTAGAAACCGTTTAACATTTAAAAACTATTAACTATGGCTGAAATTATCGCACAAGAAAAGCAGGGAGGCAGCAAGCAGAGAAAAAAAATGATCCGCGTAGACATGACTCCAATGGTAGATTTAGGATTTCTCTTAATTACCTTTTTTATGTTTACCACTAATTTTACAAAACCTAATGTGATGGATTTAGGATTACCGGCGAAAGATCCGAATCCAATTCCTCACACTTCTGAAATCTATCCAAAAAATCAAATTACCTTTATTTTAGGAAAAGATAACAGAGTATTTTATCATCAAAGTTTTAAAGAAGAATTAAACGCAAGCAATTTAAAGGAAACAGATTTCAGCGGAATCAATATCACTAAAATCATTTCCAAAGCTTACAATAATGCTCCTAAAAAAGAAAATTTTACCATTATCATAGAACCTACAGATGATGCCAATTACAAAAACTTCGTAGATATTCTGGACAATATCGCGATTTCCAAAAAAGAGCGCTATGGCGTTACCGACATCAAGCCCTGGGAAAAGAAAGTTTACGATGAATTAACCCAATAACAATCAAGAGCATTTTCAAAATGCTCTTTTTTTATTTATTTTTGGCTATAATTTTATATAATGAAAAACTTTTTAACAGCAGCTGCTGTAGCCGCTTTTTTGGTTTCCTGTTCCAAGAAGGAAGCAACTTCCACTCCCGATAAGACCGACAGTACAAAAATTATAGATTCCATTAACGCTGCAAGAACAAAAATCAACGATAGCATTAAATCTAAAAATCATTTTAAAGATTTCAGCGGGTCCCATAAACTCACCCACAATTCCATACAAGGCTCAGGAACCATTTCATTCGAAAAAATTGAAGGTGAAAGAGACCATTATAATGTCTCCGGACAAATAAAATCCGGAAAAAATTCCCTTGAAATCAAAGGTTTTATGGCTGTAGTTTCCGATAAGCACATGAATTTTACAGGAACCATTTCACAGCGTATTTCTGACTATGAAAACGGAAAGCCATATCTTAGAAAAGGAACAAAAACATTCATGTCTAAAGATGGCGGCAAAACATACAGACTTCAGGATATGGTAAATGGTTCGGGATTTGTTGACTATATTGATATTCATTTTTAATCTGAAATTATGCTAAACTTCGAGAGAAAAGGAAACGGAAAGGAAACGCTGGTCTTACTTCATGGTTTTATGGAAAACATTACGATCTGGAGTGACATGGAACCCCATCTTTCCGAAAATTTTTCATTACTGAAAATCGACCTTCCGGGACATGGGCAATCGGACATTATTGCGGACGTTCAGACTATGGAACTGATGGCAGAAGAGGTAAAAAAAGTTCTGGACGATCAAAATTTGCAAAAAGTTCATTTGTTAGGACATTCAATGGGTGGCTATATCTCTCTCGGTTTTGCTGAAAAATATCCTGAGTATCTGAAAAGTTTAACCTTATTTTTCTCATCCTATCTTGCTGATGATGCTGAAAAAAAAGAGCAGCGCATCAAAAGTTACCGAATCATTGAAGATGCTTTTGCACACTACGTCAGAGCTGGAGTTCCCAATCTTTTCAATCCGAATGAAAGAGATGTTCTTGAAGGCAAAATAGAAACAGCGCTTGAAGTTGCTCTTTCTACCAATAACCTTGGCACTCTGGCATCCGTAAAAGGAATGGTAGAGCGAACAGACAAAAAGCACATTTTGGAAAATCTTGACTGCAAAATTTTAGTGCTTGCCGGGAAACACGACAATGCGGTAAAAACAGAAACGATGATAAAGAACCTTCCGGACAGAACCAACATCAAATCTTACGTGCTCGACTGTGGCCATAACGGTCATTGGGAAAAGCCAACAATCTGCGCAGAAATCATTAATACGGAGCTTCTTCATCATTTACCGAAACATTTAGTTTTCTAAGATGCTGGATTTTCTGTTCAAAAAAAAGAAACCCGTAATCGGCCTTACACTTTCAGGCGGAGGAATGCGTGGGATTGCCCATATTGCAGTTTTAAAGGCGTTGGAAGAATACAACCTTAAACCCGATATCATTTCCGGAACCAGTGCCGGATCTATTGTAGGCGCATTTTATTCCCTTGGGAAATCGCCGGATGAAATGATGGAAATTATAAAACAGACTACTTTTTTCTCCAGATCGTATTTAAAGCTTTCTAAAAACGGAATTTTCAGTTCGAAATTTATTCTGAAATTATTTATGGATCATTTTCCGGAAGATGATTTTAAAATTTTAAAAATCCCGGTATATGTAGCTGCAACCGAAATGACACACGGAATTGTAGATTTCTTTTCGGAAGGCGAACTTTTCGGGCCGCTGCTCGCTTCATCCAGCGTGCCTTTTATTTTACCCCCTGTAAAAATGGGTGAGAAAATTTATGTAGACGGTGGTGTTTTAGACAACCTTCCTATTGAGCCCATTATTGATAAATGCGATTTCCTGATTGCTTCACACGTTAATTCCATCAGCTATGACAGTCTCGAAAAAATGAGTTTGATGAAGGAATTCGATAGAATTTTACACTTGGCAATCGCAAAATCGGTTTACTCCAAAGCTAAATCCTGCGATATTTTTCTGGATCCGCCTAAAATGACAAAGTTCAGTTTATTCAACAAAAAATTCCTTGATATCATGTTTCAGGAAGTGTATGAATACACCTGCAAAGAACTCGAGGAAAAAGGACATTCACAGTTTCAGAACTAAACTGAAAGTTTGAAAGTTTAATGTATGAGTGTTAAGTGTGTGTTGCTAGGAACAAAACGACAAAGCATCCTCAAATAAAATTTGAATTCTGAGTATATTATTTAAACACTGAGATGCAGCTGAATGACAACAAAACGCAATTTGCTTAGACTTAACCTAAATATTAATTACAAACTTTCTTCAGCTTGAATTTTATTTTTGAACGTTTCAATGGTGTCCGGCAGAGATTCATGGGACTTCCCACCTGCTGCATTGATGTGGCCTCCTCCGTTAAAATATTTTCTTGAGAATTGATTAACATCCATATCATCCTTGCTTCTGAAAGAAATCTTAATAAAATTCTCATACAGATCTTCCATAAAAAATGCCGCCATTTTCACTCCCATAATACTCAGTCCGTAGTTTACAAAACCTTCTGTATCTCCTTTCTGGAAACCATATTCTTTTAATTCTTCCCTTGTTAAATAAAGAACAGCAACTTTTCCGTCTTTTACCACTTCGATTCTTCCTAAAATTAAGGCTAATAAATGAATACGTGAAACGGTATTCGTATCCCAGGTATTCGAGGTAATCATTGCAGGATCTGCTCCGTGCTCAATAAGGTTTGCAATAATCCTGTGGGTGGCCGAACTGGTAGAGCGGAAACGGAAACCTCCTGTATCCGTCATAATTCCCGTATAAAGACATTCGGCAATATCTTTATTAACGAGATTTTCGTCATCAAGTGCTTCAATAAAATGATAAACCATCTGGCAGGTCGCCGGAATAACCGTATCCGAATATACAAAATCAAACGGCTCAGGCTGCTGATGATGGTCGATAAGAATTTTTTTTGCTTTTGCATGAGCCAGCCAGTCACCTAGCAGACCAATTCTGGAATGGGCATTAAAATCAAGACAGAAAATAACATCCGCTTCACTGATAAGGTCAGAAGCTACTTTTCTTTTGTACTCCCCTATCAGAACTTTTTTAGCTTCCGGCATCCATTTCAGAAATTTCGGAAAATCGTTCGGAACGATCACTTCCGCAAAAATTCCTCTTGCTTTCAGATAATGTTTTAAACCCAGGCTGGAACCGATCGCATCCCCATCAGGATTGTAATGGGTAAGGATTACGATTTTGTTTTCCGGAGTCAGTAACGTATTGATTTCTAAAAGTTCCGCGGGTGTAAACATGGGATGTTTTATTT
>Ga0308161_1001517_pt1 | contig 27656 bp, 31 predicted proteins | sample PhyFR2_FD_201034 | JGI IMG/M metagenome (GOLD analysis project Ga0308161, IMG submission 201034) | Phyllosphere microbial communities from UC Gill Tract Community Farm, Albany, California, United States - DLSLF.R2 | ecosystem: Host-associated > Plants > Phyllosphere > Unclassified | place: USA...
TTCCTATTTGTGAAATAAATGTGATGCAAAAAATAACGATGCCCGGCGTTGATTTATTCAATGCCGATTGTTTGCGCGTGCTGAAAACCATGCCAGACGATTCAGTTGACCTGATTGTTACCGATCCGCCGTATTTCAAAGTAAAGCCGGAGGGATGGGATAATCAGTGGAAAGGGGATGAAGACTATTTGCGGTGGCTGGATTGCTGCCTGGCAGAGTTCTGGAGAGTGCTGAAGCCCAACGGCAGCATTTATATGTTTTCAGGGCATCGACTCGCATCTGATATTGAAATCATGATGCGTAACCGCTTCAACATTCTTAACCACATCATCTGGGCTAAGCCTGAAGGGCGCTGGAAGGGCTGCAACAAAGAAAGCCTGAGAGCGTATTTCCCCGCGACTGAACGGATATTATTTGCAGAGCATTATCAGGGGCCATACAAACCAGACGCCTACGCTCGGAAATGCGATGAACTGAAACAGCAGGTGCTGACACCCCTTATTGATTATTTCCGTAATGCCCGGTCAGAGCTGAGTGTAACCGCTGCCCAGATTGTTGCGGCAATCGGTAAGAAGAACATGGTCTCGCACTGGTTTGGTACCAGTCAGTGGCAGCTACCCAGCGAGGCTGATTACCTCAAATTGCAGGCGCTGTTCAGTGAGATAGCCATCGCACGGCATCAATCAGGAACGTTAGCCACACCTCACCACGAGCTGGTGGACACGTATCACTCATTGAATCGTAAATATCTGGAGCTGCAGGAGGAATACAAATCCCTTCGACGATATTTCGGCGTCACGGTAGCGGTTCCCTATACAGACGTATGGACACATAAACCGGTTCAGTTTTACCCCGGCAAACACCCATGCGAAAAACCCGCCGACATGCTGGAGCAGATAATCAACGCCAGCAGCAGGCCGGGTGATGTAGTCGCTGATTTCTTCATGGGGTCAGGGTCAACGATAAAGGCGGCAATTAAGCTGGGCCGCTGTGCAATTGGCGTAGAGCTGGAAGAGGAACGTTTCAGGCAGACGATAAGCGAGCTGAAGCAGCTAATCGAGTAAGTCAGAATTTATTAATCATTAAGAGGGACCGCTAATGGCTGAGCCATTAAGCACCGGCGCTACTGCAACCGTAGCTGGCTGGGGCATTGTCACGTCTGCGCTGGTGGGATTTATCACCTCTGTAGATTACTCAATCGCGTTTGGAGCGTTTGCCGGGTCGATGTGTTTTATCGTTACCGCCAGTGATCTTACGAGGCGACAGATATTCGGGTATTTCCTGTTCGGCTATGCGGCTGGAGTATTCGGGGCCGGTTTTGTCGCTGACAAAATTGAGGACTATCTGGATTACCGCGAAAAACCTCTTGATGCCCTGGCGGCTGTCGTTATTTCCGCTGCAGCGGTCCAGGGCTATTTCTGGCTGAAAAACGGCGGCGTTTCAAAACTGCCATTCGTTAAAAAATGGCTGGGGGATAAATCATGAGTATCCACTGTGATCCGAAAACATTATTAGTGGTGGCATTCAGTGCGGCTATTGCTCTGCGTCTGATGCTGTTCAGCAAACAGGGTAGAACGCATAAACCTCTGTATTCCTGGATTGCTGCAGGCTTAATTCTGGCCTACGGCAATTTTGTATTGCTGTGGTTATTTGGTTATTACCAGTCAACCGGATGGTCGATAGTGACTGCGCAGGGGTTGGCGTGCATCGCTGTATTTGCAGCACGCGGGAATGTGGCGCGTATCCTTTCAAATCCATCACGGAGTAAAACCGGTGAGTAAAATTATTGAAATCCTCAATTTTGAGGAAGGTTACCGCGAGGCTCCCTATTGGGACACCCGCAATTTTCCAACAGTTGCTGGTGGCATCAGGATTGGCCCTCAGAACGCACCGCTGAATCAATATCAATTTACCGTCCCGCGCCGTGCTGGTGACGTCTGGAAACAATGCCTAGTAGATGCGAAAACCGCCTCTATGAATCGACAGCCTGCAATTATTGCCGCGCTGGCGCAGTGTAATGACGCACGTCGGGATATTCTCTGCAGCATGGCCTATCAGATGGGTGTGACCGGTTTAGCTGGATTCACTAACACGTTGGGCATGATTGCACGCGGTGATTTTGCCAGTGCGGCTTGTGGAATGCTGAATAGCCTTTGGGCGCGCCAGACCCCTAACCGCGCACGCCGTCACGCTGAGGTAATGCGATCCGGCACTTATGATGCTTATAAGGGGCTGATTTAATGGAAATCCTACAAGGGGTAGCAATGCACTTGTTGGCACTGGCATGAAGCGCATAGCGTTCATCATGAGCTGTGTGGCCGCAATAGTCCTTACAATAACTGCGCTCAGCCGATTATATGATGCTGGATATCATGCAGGACATAATTTTACAGAATCTGCATGGCAGCAGCGATGGTCTCAGCGCGATTTATCCGACGCAACATTGGCGCTTCATCATGAGGTTGCCATTCGTGCCGAAGAGCATCGTAGACAGACTGAAACTAATAATGAGGTGAAAAATGCTCAGGTTGCTTTGGCTAAGGCGCGCAGTGAGTATCTCCATGCTGAGTCTGCTGCTGGTGAGTTGCAGTCAGAACTCGACAAGGTCAAACGGCAACTTAAACGAAGCGAATCAGGCCGAATTTCCGCCACTGCCTACGCTGGCCAGGCAAAAACCCAGGTCGCCACAGTGCTTGCCGAGTTGCTCAGCGAATCTGATCAACTGGCGGGAAAATACGCGGCAGAGGCTGACGCAAATTATATCGCAGGTTCATTTTGTGAACGCATCTACACCAGAGTTACTAAAGTGAATGCACATAAATGAATGAGTTTGAAACAGGCCTGAGAAGATTCACTAGGACGGCCTCGATCTCGCTGCTTCTTGTTGCAAACTCCTTGGTAAGCCTTTTATCAGAAATGTGCCAGTATTATCCCAATAGAGGGTATGGTAGTATTGACTTTCTTCTTTGTAAGTGATAGCAGTGGTTTTCACGTGGCGCCGTATTACTGATGCAAGATTTTTTAAGGAGAATAGCATTTTTTGCTAAAGGGATTTATGCACAGACTTATGCACAGAATATTAGCCTGTTGATAATTTTTTTGTTATGTACCAGCCTTTACATTGATTTTATCAACAGGTCTTGTGGATAACTTAAGGCAACATCAGCCTTGGCAGAGTTATGCACAGCACGTAATTGGTGGATAACTAATAATGGAAATGATAAAAATCGCGGCGTCAACTACTGTGAAGTAGTCATAAATTGAAAATGATCGGGGGAACCTGATCATCACGCACTTAAAACATTCGCCTATAGCTGACTCAAGTTTTACACAGTTGCGCCGATATCATATGGAAATTGGCCATTGAAATTGGTCAAGGTGTTGCGGAGGAGATGGAGATATGAGTATGAATTCAACAATCAAGGGCTTTAGTCTTGCGTTGACAACTGTCTTTTGTACAACTCAAGCTCAGGCAGTTCAGACTCCTTCTGTGACCTACAACTATGTGATTTCAGCAGTTAAACCGAATGAAAGGCGGGGTTTAGGTTTCTTAAGTTTTTCTAAAGCTATGAAGGCGCACTTAAAGAGTCTATCGACTCAGCGTCAAGAGCTAGACGTAGTCATTGAGCAAATATGCTTAGAAAAGCCAAAACCTATGGACTTTTTAGTTCCAGAAGTGGTTCTAAATGGTGCTTCCCGTACAATCGATGTCGTGAGAGATAACATAATGCAGAGTCAAGACGTTTTTGACACCCTCATTGCTAATCTGGATCAGGACGAGGCTTATCAAGCTGAGCTTTTACGAAGTGATACCGTAAAAGAACTTAATCTAGTTATTGCAAGTATGGAGCGCATTATAAATATCAATTCTGCAGTTAATAACGACGATGTTCAAATCGAACCAGTTGTACTATTTGACATTGCTAGGATGGAAAACGCTTTAAAAGGTGATACCATTATGGTTCCGCCTGGACTTTCTCGTGAAGAAAAAAGAAAGTTCATTTTATCGCATGCTTGAGAGGGAGTTTGAATGACTGCTGGATTTAGTTGGTCTTTCAATACGCAATTCGCGAAGGAGTTTGCTAACTACCCGCCAGTTCAGCAAGATGCGATTCTTGATTTCACTGACCTTATTGAAACTCATGGGATTTACCCGGGAAATTACGGTAAATTTCCAGGGAAACTAAGTGTTTCTTGGCGAGGTGTAGATCAAAGTCATCCGAACTATGCATATGCAAGAACTTATCACCTTTGGCACTATCATGTAGGTCTACCTACTTACGAGCAGGTGCATCAAGGTTTCAAAACGTCTGCTTGGGTTCTTCATTTTCAGTATAAAAGAGGAACTAATCATGTTCACATCGCAGACGTCTATGATCACCATACGAACGACAATAAATTCTACCTGCCTAGTCTGACCTATCTTGATCAAGAAGTAGGGTAAAATCATCTCCCTTAGCCACATGAAAAGCTGCCTTTAAGGCGGCTTTTTTATGTTTGAAGGATAGGTTTCATCTGCACTCAACCTCAGTAAATACTTGATGTTACTAATTTAGAAAATCAATAACCGCCTAAGGGCGGTTTTTTTATTGGAGTCGATAATGATTGTTACACCCGATGCCACTGTCATTGGTGGCACTAATATGCAGGGAATATCAGTACCCGGCGATATCGTTATTGGCGGCCAGAATAAACCGCCAGCCGACACGATATTCATCCAGAACGACAGCAACAAAACACTCACGTCGCCGTGGTATGTCACTCAGGTAGATAGCACGCATTACACGATGCTGAACGCGACCGCCCCTAAAGGCTGGCAATACCTCGGCGCGTTTTTAGTCAGCGGTGAGACCGGCGCTCAAATCGGGCGCGCAGACGGCGCGGTCTGGACGATATCTAACCCCAGTATGGTGCAGCATATCAGCACATCCGCCGGTGGTCAGGCGGCTGTCAGTATCCTCACTGCCGGAACATGCACACTGACGGTTAAGCTGCGTGACATGGTTTCAACGCTTGTGATAACCGCCGTCTAACAGCCAACCCAATAAATGAGAGGTAGCTATGTCTGAGCCATTAACCGTAACGAGAACGCCTATCCAGATTACGGACGGCACGAACAGCGGCCACGTAACGGTCGCTGAAGGGTTTATCGAATATGCCGACAGCGCAGATTCAATCGACTGGCATCAAGGCCGGTCGCGTTCTAAATGTATACGCGCCATGGGTAGTCTGGCTGCGCGTTGCATCTGGCACGGAGGCTGAAGTGGTAGTGACTAAACGGACAGGATAGGCCCATGCAAATCGACCAGTTAAACCGACCGCGACCACCACAAAGTTTTTTAAATGAATTTAACCCTCACATCAGCCTGACCCCAGCTAATGAAATTCATGAGTGGATCACTGAACACATCCTCAGTGAAGAGGGGGCACTCCACAATCCTGAACATCTCCATCTACAGCATGCCGATGTTCGGTTTATGTGGGCATCGACCGCCTTCACTAAACGCGGCAGAACTGTGCTGGGTCAGGCTGAGGAGATCACCATGCGGGCAGGTGGCTGGCAAAAGGCGCGCATGCAGCAACAGATGCATGAGTGGTTCGGATATGTTCCCCGCTTCATCATAACGCTAGCTGCAGATTACTGCTGTGAATGCAGTGACCTCGACTTCTGCGCTCTCATTGAGCATGAGCTTTATCACATAGCACAGGCGCGGGATGAATTCGACGCACCTAAATTCAATTCAGAGGGGCGACCAGTTATGACAATGCGAGGGCATGACGTTGAGGAGTTCGTTGGCGTTGTTCGCCGATATGGTGCCAGCGCTGACGTTCAGCAATTGGTGAAAGCCGCAAGTCAGCCCGCTGAGGTGGCACAGCTTAATGTAGCCAGAGCCTGTGGAACGTGTCTGATGAAACTGGCGTAAATTTTAGAATGCTTTGGAAGAATGGTGAAATATGGCCGCATTAAAACCAGAGGTGAAAGCCTTCATCATTCAGTCACTTGCATGCTTTGATTCGCTAGCGATTGTTGCTGAGGCCGTCCAAAAACAATTTGGCATTAAAGTCACACCCCAACAGATTGAATCACACGATCCTACAAAGGCCAGCGGCAAGGGGCTTGCAAAAAAGTGGGTCGCTCTGTTTAACAGCACACGCGCCCGGTTTCAGACCGAAATATCTGACATCCCGATTGCCAATAAATCTTATCGTCTACGCACGCTTGATCGCATGATGAACAAGGCAGAAAAAATGCAGAATCTTGCGCTGGCCGCATCACTGATGGAACAGGCAGCCAAAGAGGTTGGGGAAGCCTACACTAACCGGCAGAAGTTTGAGCACACCAGCCCTGATGGCAGCATGGCATCAAAACCAACTGTGATTCAGCTTTTACCCGTTGAGCCGAAGCATGAGTGACGCCGTACAACTTCCAATCCCCGCTAAACTTGCCCCCCTTTTTACTGCGGTAGGTAAACGCTATCGCTGTTCACATGGTGGGCGCGGCAGTGCAAAGACACGCACGTTTGCCTTGATGACAGCCGTCAGGGCATATCAAGCGATGATGAATCGTGAGAGCGGCGTGATCCTTTGTGCGCGTGAGTTCATGAACTCACTGGAGGAGTCGAGCATGCAGGAGGTTAAGCAGGCGATCCTCTCCGTCCCATGGCTGGCGTCCAACTTTGACATTGGTGATAAATACATCCGTACCATCGACAAAACGGTGACATATGTTTTCTCTGGTCTGCGGCACAACCTGGACAGCATCAAGTCGAAAGCGCGTATTCTACTGTGCTGGGTGGACGAGGCTGAGTCAGTAAGTGAAATTGCATGGCAGAAGCTTAGCCCTACAGTCCGTGAAGAAGGTTCGGAGATTTGGGTAACGTGGAACCCGGAGCGCGACGGCAGTGCTACCGATAAGCGGTTCCGAAAAGAGGCTGGTGACGACTGCATAACCGTAGAGATGAATTACACGGATAACCCCTGGTTTCCTGACGTGTTGGAGAGGGAGCGACAGAACGATGAGCGCCGTCTCGATCCAGCAACTTATGCCTGGGTATGGGAAGGCGCATACCTCGAAAACTCAGACAAACAGGTGCTGGCTGGAAAATACCGTGTTGCTGAGTTCTCAGACAATCTGTGGAAAGAGGCTGAGCGGCTTTTCTTTGGTGCTGACTTCGGTTTTGCCAAAGACCCCAACACATTGACACGCTCATTTATCTTGCACAACCGACTCTATGTTGAGTACGAAGCCTATGGACAGCAAACCGAACTCGACCACATGCCTGCTCTATATGACACCATCCCCGGTGCACGCGATTGGCCCATCAAGGCTGACTCAGCGCGCCCGGAAACAATCAGCTATCTCAGGCGTCAGGGATTCAATATCTCTGCGGCTGAAAAGTGGCAGGGCAGTGTAGAGGATGGTATTGCTCACTTGCGCGGCTTTGATGAAATCATTATCCACCCACGCTGTAAGAACGTGGCGCGTGAAGCCCGAATGTGGTCCTACAAAACTGACCGCATTACCGGCGAGGTATTACCGAAACTGGCAGATGGAAATGAACACTGCTGGGATGGCATTAGATACGGTCTTGATGGACACATTAAACGCAAGGCTCAGACGATGGGCATGATGATTCCTAAGCGCCTGCAGGGATGTTAAAGCTAACTTGTGGTGAGAGTGCCGAAAATAACCCTTTCACTAAGATTTTTGGCTATGCATTTTTAGGCCGGTTTTATTCACGGTTTATGCAGCCTGATTTCAGCTTTGCCATGAAGAAATCATATAGAAATAACCCGTCCATCATGAATTTCGCATGAGTGGAATTTCTGAATGGCGGGTAACACCCATTATGTTAAAAAGGGGCCGAAGCCCCAGATTTTACCAGACGCCATTATCTTCTTTTACTTCTCGCAAAACTTCTGGCTCGAAGAAGGAAGATTTAACTTCTGAATCTTTGAACCATGTACAAACATGCTCATCACTATCAGGTTTGTAATAGCTTACGGTCATCAAGGGACCGCCTGACTTAAGTTGAACCACTGTTCCATTTGCAAATTTACTAGCCATGTAAGTCTCCAAAGTTATTGATAAAGCTTTTTTAATATGTGCCCAGCAAATTCCTAATTCAAGCGATAAAATACACCTATCTCGTTCTCTTTAGATTTCTGCAAGCCGCACTTAACGCCGGTTTTTTGATTGGAGAATGGAGATGCTTCATTGCATCCGGGTTAATCCTGAAATTCTGCCTGTGCTGAAAGCCTTATAGCGGAGTATCCCTGCATAGTTCATTAACTTAAGGTCGCTTATGCGACCTTTTTATTGCCTAAAATCCACCAGCGAAAAAATCATGACTGATAAATTATTACTCGCCGTCAATCACGCGCTGAATGACGTCAGGATGGCCCGTGCGCGTGCAATGGCATTCAACCCCAGCATGGGGCTGGATACAAAGCGCGAGAGCGCATGGTGCGAATATGGCTTTAAAGAAAACCTGACTTTCGATGATCTGTACAAACTTTACCGGCGTGGCGGCATTGCTAACGGCGCAGTAAATAAGCTGGCTTCCAATTGCTGGAAAACAAACCCGCAGGTTATTGAGGGCGAGCAGTCCGACGAGTCGCGAGAGGTGACCCCTTGGGAGCGTGGCAGCAACCAGGTATTTAACCACCGATTCTGGCGCACATTCGCTAAGGCCGATGTCAGGCGGCTGGTGGGGCGCTGGGCTGGCATCCTGCTGCACGTCAAAGACAGCAAGGAGTGGATTGAGCCGGTTGTTAAAGGTAAAGCGCTGCAGAAAATCACGCCGGTATGGGCTAGCGCATTGAAGGTTGCCACCCGCGACAGCGATGGCGCTATCACGATGTGGCAGTACACTGAGACGCTATCGGACGGCAGCACTGCACAGCGTAAGATTCACCCTGACCGCGTTCTGATCATCGGCGATATGTCAGAGGACGAGATCGGTTTTCTGGAGCCGGGTTATAACGCTTGCGTCAGCCTGGAGAAAGTCGAAGGCGGCTCAGGTGAGTCATTTCTGAAGAATGCGGCGCGTCAGCAGAGCATCAACTTCGACAAGGAGGTCGATTTCAAAAATCTGGCCTCATTGTATGGCGTCACGGTGGATGAACTGCAGGAGCGTTTTAACGAAGCCGCACGCGAACTAAATCGTGGTAATGACACGCTACTGATTACTCAGGGCGCACAGGTCACATCGATGGTTAATGCCGTCTCTGACCCGGAGCCCACCTATGAGGTGAACCTGAAAACGTTTTGCGCCTCGGTTGATATTCCCTCGCGCATCATCGTTGGCAACCAGTCAGGGGAGCGGGCCAGTACTGAGGACCAGATTTATTTCAACAGTCGCTGCCAGTCACGCCGGGGTGATCTGTCGTTCGATATTGAGGATATGGTCGATAAGCTCATAGGCCTGCAAATCATCAAACCGGTGGCGAAATTCAGCATCGTCTGGGATGAGCTAAACGAGCAATCGCCCTCTGACAAACTCGAAAGCGCCAGCAAAATGAGCAGCATTAATCAGACCGCTCTCGCCTCGGGGGAGCAGGTGTTCACGGTTGATGAAATCCGTGTTGCGGCAGGCTATGAGCCTGGTGGTAGTAAACCGCTGCCGGAGGATGACGATGACGAAGAGGAGTAAGACGCCCAGTTTCGCAATCCTGCCCAGCAACAAAACAGACCCGACCGGCATTGGCCAGTTAGAGCGTAAGGCGATGAAAGATTTCGCCAGACGCATTAAGAAGGTCGGTAAAATTTATAAAGACTCACTCCAGCGATTCCCGGCATCCCTCGCCATTAACGCCCACTATGAATACCAGCTCGATCCGGTTCTGCTGAATATGGTTCTCAACGACGCCAGCATTCTCACCGATGCCGTGCTGGTGGAGGGCGACCAGAACAATAACTGGTTTACTGAAAATTACGTTGAGGTTGCCGTTGTACGCGGTACCGCCCAGACATTTGCCAACCTGTCCCAGCAGTCAGCAACCTACCTAGCCGACAGGCAGTCCCTCCAATCCCTGCTAATGAGCGAACCCTATCAGCGCCGAATGACGCTGGTTTACACGCGCGTGTTTGAGGAGATGAAGGGGCTATCGGCAGAGGTGAAACGGAACATGGCGCGAGTGTTGACTGAGGGCATCGGGCGCGGGCTTCACCCGTCCGTTGTGGCTAAAAACCTTACCGCGCAGGCAGGTATTGAAAAACGTCGCGCTAACAGAATCGCCAGAACGGAGCTGACCACAGCGCTGCGGCGTGCCCGCTGGGATGAGGCAGACGAAGCCACGCGAAATTTGGGCCTGAATATCCAGTTACTGCATTACTCAGCACTCAGTCCCACAACGCGACAATCACACGCTATACGACACGCTCACCTTTATACGACTGAGGATGTGAGGCGGTGGTATGCCATCGGAGCCAATGCAATCAACTGCAAATGCTCACAGGTCGAAGTGCTGGTGGACGCTAAAGGTAACCCACTCAACTCAAAAATTATTGAGATGGCTCAGGGGGAATACAAACGATATATGGCACTCGCCGCCAACCATTCACATCACTGCTGCGGCCACCAGCACGCAGCCTAATCGAGACATAACCATGCCTATGCAGATTAACGTCACCACCAGGGTGAACAATCAGTCTATTCGCCGCGAAACGCACAACGGTCGCCCGCATCTGGTGCTGCCGAGCTACACGCTACCGGCAAACGTTGTGATGAACGGCGGCCTGTATTCGGCCTCAGAAATTGACGCTCATTATAAGGGGCTGGAGGGCACTCTGGCACCCCTCGGTCATCCGACCGTTAACGGCCAGTTTGTCTCTGCGTTCTCACCAGAGGGCATCAATGTCGGTCACATCGGTGCGTGGAATCGCAACGTGAAGAAGTCTGGCAACCGCATTTATGCAGAGAAATGGGTCGATACCACCGTTGCCACTCAGAGTGAAGGCGGGCGCGAATTGCTGGAGCGCGTAGCAGCCATTGAGCGCGGTGAGGATGTACCGCCAATCCATACCAGCGTTGCCGTGTTTCTCGACCAGCTGGAGGCCAGCGAAGAGCAAAAAGCCCAGGGCATCGAATGGGTGGCGAAAATCAACGCCATGGACCACGACGCCATCCTGCTGCATGAGGTGGGTGCAGCTCAGCCAGAGCAGGGTGTTGGTCTGATGGTCAACGCTGATCAGGCCAGAACACTCAAACCTAATTCCGGCGCGCTGGTGGGGGAAAGCTACCGCGAACGCGAGCGACGCCTGGAGCAGGCTGCCCGCGATAAATTTGTGACTGGACCGGATGAGTATGCCTGGATCGCCGATTTCACTGACTCACAGGCCATTGTCATCCGTAACGGGAGTGATGCGCAGGTTTACGGCTACACCAATGAGGGCGGAAAAATCACCTTTGACGATACCGGCTCAAAGGTAACGCGCCAGGAGTCATGGGTGGCAGTCGTTGCCAACAAATTCAAATCAATTTTCACATCGCAGGATGGTCCTGCAGCAAACCACCATAAGGAGGGCGAGATGCCTTTAACCAAAGAAGATGTTGAGCAAATCGGCAACATCGTGAGCGGCGCTATCACTGCGAACAATGAGACTACGCTGAAGCCCATCGTAGAGGCGTTGGCAGGTATTCAGGCAAACCAGAAAACACTTTCTGACACACTGACTGCCAACGCCCGTTCCGAAGAGAAAACCATGCGTGACGCGGTGGCTGCCGTTCATGGCGAGGTCATTGCCAACGCACTCACAGGTGAAGCGCTGAAAGAGATGTTCAGCAAAATGGGCGAAGCTGCACATCTCGGAACCAACAGCGCTAAAAACCCATCAGTTACCGGCGCGCCAGACCCTGCCGCCTATTTCGGAGGTGCTGCGTAATGGCACGTTATCGTCGCATCAATATTGACGGGAAATCACTCTATAAGACTGAGACCCGCATAGCTGCCACGGACCTGCTGCCCGGCAGCGCCGCAGTCATCAACGCCGATGATGAATTTGTGCAGGCTACGTCATTACGTGGCCGCATCTACATCATTGACGTCGCACACCATCAGGGGCTGTCAATTACGAACGCGGTTCCTGCTGGTGATTCAGCGGTGGGCAATTACGTGGAAGAGGGCCGCGAGCTGGCATTGCGTTGTGGTCCGGGGACATACGCCAAAGACACCCCGATCAAGCTGGGAACTAATGGCAATTTCACACCGGCAACCGCTGACACTGACTCGGTGATCGGCTATAGCCAGGACGATGCCACGATTGCGACCGGGACAGCCGATTTCATTCGCGTGCGCATGCGCGTTGGCACCATTGCCGCTGGCGCATAATCAGGAGAATAAAATGTATTTTACCGCTGAAACACTGGCAACAAATCGCCGCCTGCAGGGTCACTGGAATGAGCTGTGGGCAAACCGTAATATCTGGAACCAGCATCACGACATGATGGTGAATGCCTACCGTTCGAGCATGACGCCTGAAATGCTGGTGGCAAACGCCATCGGCGGCTTTACTCGCGAATTCTGGGCGGAGCTTGATCGTCAGGTTATCCAGTTACGCGATCAGGAAATTGGTATGGAAATCATCAATGATCTGATGAGCGTCCAGACCATCCTGCCAATCGGCAAAACAGCCAAATTGTATAACGTTACCGGCGATATTGCTGATGACGTGTCTGTCAGCATCGATGGTCAGGCTCCGTATTCGTTCGACCATACCGATTACGATAGCGACGGTGACCCGATCCCTGTGTTCACTGCCGGTTATGGCGTCAACTGGCGACATGCTGCTGGCTTGAATACTGTGGGCATTGATCTGATGCTGGATTCTCAGGCCGCCAAACTGCGTAAATTCCATAAACGCCGCGTCAACTTCTATCTGAACGGCGATCCATCAATCTCGGTTGATGGCTATAAGGCACAGGGAATAAAGAACCACCGCAACACCACCAAAATTAACCTGGGTGCCGGTGCTGGTGGTGCAAACATAGATCTCACCACCTGCACGCCTGCGGAGGCGCTGCACTTCTTTGGCCCGACAGGCGCATTTGGCATCAATGCCCGTCGTAACAAGGTCACGCGTTACAGCAAGTTGTGGCTCAGCTCAGAGATTATGGCAAACCTTTCCAAGCCGTATCTTATCGACATCAACAGCGGCACCAATGCGTTGATGGGGGGCACGGTGCTGGATGCCATTGGCAAATTCATTCCTGCCGAATCTATTCAGCAAACCTACGCCTTGACCGGTAATGAATTTCTGGCCTACGAGCGCCGTCAGGACGTTATCACCCCATTGGTGGGCATGGCCGTGGGTATCGTTCCGCTGCCTCGCCTGATGCCACAGAGCAACTACAACAACCAGATCATGTCTGCGGAAGGTATCTCTGTTAAGCGTGATGGTGATGGTCTGGGTGGCGTGGTTTATGGCGCAGAGCTGGTGGCATAAGGGGGCAATATGGCTGAGAAATATGAAGTAGTTAAAGCCTGGCACGGTGTGTCAGTGGGTGATGTGGTAGTGCTGGAAGGTGTTCACCCAGCATTAAAATCCCATGTCCGCAGAATGTCTGGGGCGATGCTGGCTGAACTGGTCCCGGCCACCCCGGAAGCCAGTACCGATAACAAGGCGCGCAAAGCCATCATTACTGCCCGGCTTGATGAACTCGGTATCGAGTACAAAGGCAACCTCGGAGCTGACCGGCTGGCAGAACTGTTACCGGTTGACGAGCTGGAAAAGCTTTTCCCAACCACTGAATAACAGCCGCCGCTCAGGCGGTTTTTTTATGCCCTCTGCGGAGGGCTATTGGCAGAGGTGCGCATGATTACTACGGCACAGGCAAAAGAGTATCTGACCAGCCAGGGCATTACGCTGCCTGATTTTATCCTTGAGGCACTGGTGGAGCAGGCAAACAGTATTCAGGCGTGTCTGGATGCCAACTATCCACCAGCGACCGCACTGCTGATCCAGATGTATCTGTTAGGGCTTATGGGACTGGGGCAGGGAGACAAATACATCAGCTCGCAGTCAGCACCATCTGGTGCGTCACGCTCCTTCCGTTTCCAGTCTTTCTCAGACCGCTGGAAAGGTTCTCTGGCGCTTTTACGGAGTCTCGACAAAAACGGATGTGCCACGGATTTAATACCTGCCGATCCGACCCAGCAGGCATTTGCAGGAATCTGGATTGGTAAAGGCGGGTGCATGTCAGGCGGCACTCGATGAACTGGAAGCCTGCGGCGCAATCACCCAAACCGTTCCGGCGCGTCTGGGTGAAAACGGATAGCGGTGCTCAGACAACGGGCTACGTTAACGAGGCAGGCGAGTGGCGGATTAACTGCCCACGCATAGCCGCACTAAAACCCGCTGTAATCAGCTGGAGGGAATAAGTATGTCCGAGATTGCCCGATGGTCATATACCGGTAAAGCAACGTTCTGGAAGCGGCTGCAGGGGCAGAATGAGTATGGCGACCCGCTGGGATTTGCTGAGCCTGTAGTCATCGACTGCGGCTATCAGGGTGGATTGAGTCGGCGGATCGGTGATCTCGGTTCGGAGCAGGTGGTTAAAAACACGATCTGGACTGAGTTTGCTGACGCCGATACAGGCGATTACATCCTGATTGGCGTCTCTGCTGAGCCAGACCCGTTGAAGGCTGGTGCTGACCAGATAATGCAGTCCGTCCGCTTTGAGGACACGTTTGATCGCCTTGTCGATGACTGGGCGATTATTACAGGAGGCTAATGTGGGTGTTAAAGTCAGGGGGATTAAGGAAGTCAGGCGCAACGTTAATCGCATTATCGATAACATTCAGGATCGGCGCATAGTTCGGGCGCTGACCGGCGCGATGATTGTCGGGGCGGCGCAGGCGTCCATCTATACGCCAATCGATACCTCATACCTGCTGAACAGTCAGTTTCGCGAAATCGTGGTCAATGGCACCCGCATCACCGGTCGCGTGGGCTACACCGCCAGCTATGCAGCCTATGTTCACGATCCGGCAATCCGGCAGCAGTTCCGCCGCTCTACGGCAGAGAAAGAATTCCTGACCAAAGGGTTTGAGGAGAGTCGAGACCAGATTGATCGCGTCGTGCAACGGGAAATGTCGCTATGAATCCTCCAATGCACACCCGCGTGCGTAACCATTTTGTTGATGCGGGACTGACCACAGGTTTTACCACTCAGCTGCTGATGTGGAATGACACCGGCAATCAGGACGAGGCGTTCATGGTTTTCCGTCCGGCTGGTGGCACGCCAATCGATGCTGTTATCAGCGCTGAATATTATGTGATGGTCGATGTGGTTGGCGCTAAAGGGGGCAATGGCCGTGCAGATGCTGCCGTGCAGGACATTGTCGAGCACGTCAAATCGAACCCGACAGGCAATCCCTGCCTGGGGCAGATAACCAATATGGGTGGAATACCTGCACCAATCCCGACCACAGAGGGGCGTCTGGTTTACCGCCTGATGTTTTCCTGCCTCTACGGCGAATAAAAAAACTTTTTGAAATCACAGGTCGCTCAGGCGGCCTTTTTTTATGAAATGAGGAATTATATGAAGGGTTGCAAAAGTACATTTGACCGCCTGATTGGCCGCGCCAAAACGCTGGAACTGGCCTATGGTTGCCCTGATGCTCGTCCGGGTGAGGCAGAGTGGAAATTACTCGGACTACCGACATCGGCAACATGGGATATGAGCCCCGAATCACTGACGTCCGACGCAGATGATGGCGGGTTTACCTCAACCATGATTGCCAGCCTGGACCCAACCTACTCGATTGAGGGTGAGGTTCGCGTTAACGATCGTTCTGATGAGTTTGGCATTCAGCAATTCACCAAATATTTCGTTGATGAAGTTAAGGCGCGCCGCAATCCAACGGTCTGGATGCGTTTCCATTGGGGGAACTACTATCACATCGGTTACATGGTGGCATCGGGCCTGAGTGATGGTGGTGGCGTCAAGGAGATCGTGACCTACAGCCTTGAGCTGAAACTTAATGAAGGCACCACTTTCGCAATTGAGCCTGATGGCGAAGACGAGGCCGTAACCGGCGTGACAGTCACACCCACCAGCGCCAGCATTGCCGCAGGGGCATCCACCAGCTTCACCGTAAACGTTGCGCCAGCTGATGCGTCAGATACAACGTTTACCGTCGCCTCATCTGTACCAGCGCGTGCTACTGCAACCATCAAGGGCAATACGGTGACGGTGAGCGCCCCATCGGGAGCGACCGCAGGCACAGCCAACATCACCGTAACCACTACCGATGGATCATTCACAGCTGTTTTCGCTGTAACCGTGACCGCGTAGTGATCATTCCCTGGGTCTCCTGTGAGGCCCACACAATGATTACTGAGGAGAACAGCCATGGTCCCAATGAAAGAAATCGGCGAGTGCCTGATTAGCACGCCTGAGGCCGATTATCTGTTTCGCCCCTCGTTCATCAACATGATGCGTATTGGTGAGCCACAGGAAATCGTTCAGGTATTCGCTGACCTGCACAGCGACGAAATCACTCCACTGACTGAGCGTGCGCTGGCTGCATATGGACGCATCCCGTTGTGGCTGATTAATCACATCCGCACCAGTACCTACGGTAAACGCGCGCTGGTGGCTGCAATAACCGTGCTGGAGGCATGCAGCAATGATGATTTGTCTCCGCTGATTGGCGAGTTCCGACCGGCTAAAGCTAAGGGCAGGCCGTTCAAGCGCCGCAAGGGGCTAATGGATGATTTGGATATGGTCTTGATCTCCCTATCGCTAATCACGCACGGCATTATTGGAAAGGCCAAGGTGCGCCAGTTGCAGCGCAATGAGAGCGGCGCGACCACAAACGAATTTAACGCATTTGAATATATCAGTGCTGCCCGTACCCATTTTGGCATCAGCCGGGAAGAGGCTCAGCAACTAACGATGACAGAATTTCAGCTGATGCTGGCTGCTAAATATCCCGCCCAGAAGGGGTATACCAAAGAGGAGTATGACCAGGCAGCGGATGATTATTTTGCTCTTCGCGAGAAGCGACGGGCTAAGGATGTTTGATGGTCCGAGATTAATTAGCAATGCTTTGGTGGGGTTATCGCTTACTATTAAATAGGGCAGGCTTTAGGATTATCGCCACACTTACTTGTGGGGATAGGGATATGAAAAAATTTTTTGTGGCACTCGCTTTAACGTGTTCGGTGTTATTGGTAACAGGCTGCGCGCCTAAACCACCATCAATGACATCAATAAAAAACGCCAGCTATGGCGTGCTGCCTAACGATTATCAGCAGCAGATTAAAAAATACATGACATCGATATTAAAAGACCCTGAATCTGCCAGATATACATTCGAGCCGCCATTCAAGGCTTACTCTCAGGATGGCTCTTTGTCATCCACGGCTGGTGGAGTGGTATATGGATATGCCGCAGGTGTTCAAGTAAACGCAAAAAATAGTTATGGCGGCTATACCGGAAACCAGCTTTATGTCTTCATGTTTTCGAACGGTGTTATGTATGACACCACTATGAATTTTAAATATGGACGGGTACACCGCGTTCCATAACTGAAATATTTTTAAAAACCTCGCTCAGGCGGGGTTTTTTTATGCCTGGAGAATATGAATGGCAGGTTCAGTAAACGCTGGAAGCATCGTCTACGAGGTGGACATGGACACCGCCCGCCTGCTGGCGGCCCGTCGTGAGGTTGATGCCGCCCTCAGTGGTATGAGCGGGACTGTTGGGCGTCTTGATACGTCTGTAACCCGTGCAGAGCGTTCATTGGCAACGTTGCAGCGCACTATGTCGCGATTGAACGCGGTAGCCAGTAGCGTAATGGCTGCTATTTCGGTGCAGCAGATTGCGCAGTACGGCAATGAGTGGGTGACGGTTAATAACAAACTGGTTAACTCCGTCCGTGCCAGTGAGTCTTTGGCTGACGTTACTCAGCGTATTTTCGATATTTCACAGGATACTCGCGCCGGTCTGGAGGCAACAGCAACCCTCTATGGACGCCTTGAGCGATCAACACGCAGCGCCGGAACGAGCACTAAAGACCTCATTACACTCACCTCGACGATAAACAAAGGTCTGGCGGTCTCTGGGGCAACCACGGAGGAGGCCAGCTCCACTATGACGCAGCTGTCTCAGGCGCTGGCGTCAGGCGTTCTGCGCGGGGAGGAGTTTAACTCCATCTCGGAGAACGGTAGCCGCCTCGCTATGGCGCTGGCTGATTCTCTGGGCGTTACCATCGGCCAGCTCCGCAACATGGCTGCAGAGGGCAAGCTGACGACCGAAGTGGTGGTTAATGGCCTGCTCAAACAGAGTGATGCGATTGCTAAAGAGTTTGCCAATACAGCACTGACAATGGGCCAGGCGTTCACTGTAGCCAGCAATAACATCACCAAATTTGTGGGCGAGAGCACCACAGTATCAACCTCTATTCGTGTGTTTAACGATGCGGTGATTTCACTCAGCCAGAATCTTGATCTGGTCGCTAATGCGATTGGTGTGGCCGCTGTGATATTTGGTGCGCGTTTTACCGGCGCACTGGCGCTGGCTACGAAAGCACGCATCGATGACGCGCTCGCGGCAAAAGCGCAGGCCACCGCCACGGCTCAATCCACTGCGGCCACCGCTAACGCTGCTCGCGTGACCGCGCTGAAAGCAAGCCTGGATAAAGAACAGGCATTATCAAACCTTGCCCTGGCTCAGGCTGAGTACAACGTCGCCAGAGGATCGGCGGCGGAAGCGTTCGCACTTGAAAACCTGATCGCCATTAAATCTGTGGCCATCCAGCGATCTGCCACCTATGCAGAGGCTCAGATTGCCGAGGCGGCTGCAACCAGAACGGCAGCAGCTGCTGCTGCGGCGGCAACCACGACTATTGGCGGGCTCGCCAGAGGGGCGCTTGCCCTGATTGGTGGCCCCGCTGGTGTGGCAATGATAGCGGCTGCCGGGATTTTCTATTTTTATCAGAAGATGCAGCAGGCGCGGCAGGAAAGCATCGATTTTGCTGACAAGTTAGATGGCGTCATTGCCAAAATGAAAAATATGAGTCAGGTGCAGCTCGCCGCTCAGATTGATAATGCCACCCGGTCTATTAAAGCCCAGGCTGATGCGATCAAGGACAACCAGGCAACACTGGAGGCTAATGAGCTGCAGCAGGACCGTCTGCGTCGCACTCTGAGCTATTTGCAGGAGGGCAGTCTTTTATACAGGATGACCCTCTCAGAGCTAACAGACGCCCAGAGTGAGCACACTCAACTACTGGCCGCCAATGAAACCGCACAGAACAAACTGAGCCAGACGGTCAACAAAACAGGCATGCTGCGTGCACAGATGAACGGGACGTTTGTACAGGGTATCGACCTGCTCAAGCGTGATGGGCATGAAGCCAGCGTAACCTCTGGCCTGATGAATCAGCTCGGAACCGCGATTGATTTCGCCAGCCGGGCAAAGGAAAAATTCAATTCCACCAGTCTGCAGATACCGCGCAGTGAAAAAGCCGACGCCTATAACAAAGCGTTGGAGGATGAAAATACACTTCTGGCCATTACAGATAAGCGTCTTCGTGCGGTCACTAAGGCGCGAATGGAGGCGACCGAAAAAGGGGGGAATCAGAATCAGATCAACGCTGCAGGTCAGCTAGCCGGTGCTCAGTACGATCTGCAGCTCGCTGAGAAGGCCCGAAATAAAGAAACGCGAGAGGGACTGGCTGCCGGGAAGAAAGCAGAGACTCAGGCCGAGAGCGTTGCAAGCAAGCTGGCTAACCTAAAGCAGCAATCAGAGCTGGTGGCTGATTCAACCCGTCAACTTAGTCGCGAACAGGCGATACTGGCCGCTCAGCAGTCCCTCGGCAGCGCTGCCACTCAGGCGGATATTAAACAGGCCGGGGAGTATGCCGCTGCCAAATGGGACGCCAGCAACGCGATACGCGCTCAGGCCGCAGCCGAAAAACTTCTGCCTGAGACTAAAGAGAATGCCAGCTATAAACAGGATGTGGCTGACCTGCAGGCGGCATTATCCGCCAAAAAAATCAGCCAGGCTCAATTCAACGCATTCTCAGAGCGTCTTGAGCAGGAGCACCAGGTTAATCTCGCCAAAATTAGGGCTGACCAGGTAGTAACGCCACAGCAGTCTGCTGCCGGTACAGTTGATCCGGTTCAGCAACTGGCAAACGAGAACGCCCAGAAGCTGGCATTAATCCAGCAGTTTGAGGCAGATAAAACACTGACTCAGGATCAAGCCCTGGCTTTGAGAAATGCAGCCAATACCACGTTTGAACAGGCACGCATAGCGGCACAGTGGGAGATATGGAGTAACCAGAATGCTGCCAATCAGTTATTGGCGGCCTCGTTTGAATCGTTGGCAGGCAATGCCTCTAATGCTCTCACTGGTGTGATTACCGGCTCAATGTCTGCACAGGAGGCCATGTCATCCCTCGCCAGCAACGCGCTCAACAGCCTGATAAATGGCTTTGTGCAAATGGGTGTCGAGTGGGTTAAATCTGCCGTCACAGGCGGAGCGCAACAGATAGCCATGCAACAGGCTGTAGCCGCGTCATCAGTTGCAGCAACAGCCACTACAACAGCAGCGAGCACCACCGCTGCAGGAACAACCATGGCCGCATGGCTGCCAGCCGCGCTGGTGGCATCTGTGGGTTCATTTGGTGCGGCAGCAATCATCGGCGGGGCTGCTCTGGTTGGCGCGTTTGCATTGTCTCAAACGTTATCAGGCAAGCGCAAAAACGGCGGTCCGGTGTCAGCGGGCAGCATGTACCAGGTAGGCGAGGGCGGCATGCCTGAAATCTATCAGGCCAGCAGTGGCAAGCAGTTCATGATCCCCGGCGATAACGGCAAGGTGGTCAGCAATAAAGACCTGAACTCTGGTAGCAGCGGGCAAATTCAGGTCTCCATTGAGTTCAATGATTACACCTCTGGCACGCATACCTATGATGCGCAGGCAACACAGAGCGGTAACACGCTAACTGTTCAGGCGTTCATCATGGATATGGACCAAGGCGGGCCAATGAGTGCCTCAATTACCAGTAATCTGCAGACGCAGAGGAGGGCCAGGGAATAATTATCACAGACTCATCAACTTTCCACCTGCACCCATAAGATTGTTTAACAGACCCGCTTCGGCGGGTTTTTTGTTTGCTGAGGAATGATATGGCAATTGATTATCCCGAGTGGCTACCCCTGGCTCAAAAATCCAGTAAAAACCCCACCAGCGATACAGGGTTTCGCACTGACCAGCCACAGGTTGGTGCGCCCATTTTCCAGAAATTAACTGACGATCTGAAAACGTCTTTCAACCTGACATGGATATTCACCGCAGCTCAGCACAGAGCGTTCACTCAGTGGTTACGCAGCCCTAATTATCTGGATAACTGTAATCAGTGGTTCAACATGCGCGTTTCGACTGGTACGGGGGATACAGGTACTGAGGTTCAGGAGCTGCACTTTACAGCTTTTCCGACATGGAACCAGAAGGGATCAACGTTTACATGGACCGGGAACGTGGTTGCCAAAGAGCTGAAAAACTCTGATGACGAGTTCGATGACTATCTGATCGAGTTTCCGCCGCCATGGGCGAGCTGGCTGGACATTATCGTTACTGGCTATCCCGATGGCCGGGATAAAGAGTCATTACCAAAGGTGGAATAATGCCGACTTTCCGCGAATACAAAAGCCGTCGTCCCAACAGGATTCTTTACGACACCATAACTTTTTATAACCCGGCGTTTGGCTACGTCCGGCTGGTGGATAAACAAATATTCCCCAAAACTTTTGCAGGTGTGGTTTATACGCCCTGCAGGATGGAGATTACTGAGAGCCAGCAAAGCAGCACACCGGTAATCAACAGCACGCTCAAATTCGCTCGCATGGCTCAGGATTTTAAGCAACAGCTCAAATTGTGGCGGGGTACAGGCCGGATCACACCCATCTCAGCAACCTATATGCGTTTTGATGCCTCTGACATGAACACGCCGCTCAAACCCTGGATGCTATACGTGAGCGACGTGAGCATGGATGCATCAGACGTTACTGTCAGCCTGACGCTAAAAAACCCACTGAATAACAACATCTCCCAGCTCTACACCCCAGAAGAATTTCCAGGACTCCAGAATGCGTAAATCAGAATTCATTGAGAGGGTCACAGGTGTGCCGTGGGCAGATCGCGCCTGCACATTTGAGGCTATGGACTGCTGGGGGCTGGTAGTTCTGTACTACCGGCATGTGCTGGGTATCGAGATTCACCACACTGAGGATTATGAATCAGGGCGTGATTTTATGACCTGTTTTGAGGAAGAGGTGATGTTCTGGGATGACACGGAGATTTTCCGGGATTGCGGCATATTCATTGCCTACTACGGCGCTCAGCCCGTTCATGTTGGCCTGACGGTTGACGGCATGGCTCTGCATAGCCGGGGCGAGTGCGGGCATGTCAGAGCCGACAGCATCCGCACGATTAAAAAACTTTTTACCAGAGTGGAGTTTAAAACGTATGCCGGTCATTCAGATTCAGCGCGTACCGGGGCTGCCTAAAGAACGCGTCAATGTAGAGGCCGGGCAGCTTTTCAGTGAGTGGCTGGAACAGCAGCAGCTTCACCGGGACGTGCGGATAAACCGGAATGGGGTTGAGCTGAGTGACGATGATGAGATCGGTTTTGCACTGGAGGAAAACGACCAGATCATCATTTTTGACCAGCCGCGTTCAGGTGGTCTCGCCAAAACACTTTTAAACCCCTTCGAACACTTCAACCCCATCAAATTTACTAAAAAGGTGTTGGCTAGTCTGATAAAAATGCCGGGTGTTGGCAATGCTGGTCAGACGAAAACCTCCTCCAATAATAGCCTTAAGGGGCAGACAAACCTGGCGCGCAACGGCGAAGCCAAACCTGACAATTTTGGGCTCATCCGGGCGTTTCCTGACCTCATTCAGGAGTCTCTTTTTGAGTACTCAGACAACCTGAAATATCTGACTGAGTTTATGAATTTTGGCCTCGGCAGGTATACGGTCAGCTCCGTGCGATTCTCTGAATCGAATCTGGGATCGATGGCCGGGGCGTCATTCACCATCTACAACCCCGGCGACATCATCGGTACTGTCCAGGAGGGCTATCAGTTTGATGATGTGGATGGTCAGGATGTGCCGGGTAAAAACGAATCTGACGATTTTCCGATTGAGACTGCATCAGCCACCAGCGTAATCAGCGGGAGCTATGCTGGTGGACAGATTCTGATGAAAATCGTCAAGGAGGCGACTTTTGATTACTTTATGGGGCTGGCTTTGCCCCATGCCGTGGAGTTTACGATCAACGCGACGTACCCCACAGCCAGGGGGAACGTAACGCAGGATTTTACTCTCTCCGGAAACCTGATATCTGCAGACGAGACGAGCGAGGGGCCAGAGACGGAGCCGGTTTATTATTACAACTTCGTGATAAATGAGATTGAGGGCTCTAATGTTTCTTACATTTCAACGGCCACTATCAACACCTCCAAATTTGTTCTCAATGATAATCAGGCGCTGGTGATAGGACCGTTTTTCTCGCCGGTTGAATCATCGCAATTGTGGATTCATACACAGTCCGCACTGGGTGGCAAATCAGAGACCAACTGGCGGCTGACGATCTGGAAAGTGGATGCGAACAACGCTCAGATTCCTGGCACATCTGAGACGTTTACCTACCGGCAGACTACCCCGCACCAATCTACCTCAGAGACGTTTTACCGCACCGACAAAATCACCCCTATCGGCGGGTATGGACGTTACTCGGTGAGTTTTCAGAGGACCGATAACAGCGGTGACAAGAGCAGACTTAAGGTTGAGGCGATCCACGGCGTCAATATCCGTAATAATGTGAGCTACCCGAACGATACGCTGGTCAGAGTCACTGTGCGTCAGACGAAAAATGCCACCAGCGCCCGCGACCGGAAATATAACGCCCTGATTAATCGCCATGTGATCAGCTACAACATGAGCACGCAGTCTGTTGATTACCGACTACGGGCATCCCGTAAATTCTCAGATATCGCACTGCATAACTGGCTGGTGGTCGGCGGGCAGGCTGAGAACTCTATTGATATCCATAGCCTGTATCTCATTCAGGCTGAGCTGGATGCCATTGATACGCGCCTGTCATATTTTGACTATACGTTTGACGATGAGGATGTTTCCCTCGGACAGAGGATGGAGACAATTTGTGATGCTGCCGGGGTCACTGTGTTCTGGGATGACGGGATATTGTCTTTCACTCTGGACAAAAGGCGCACCACGCCAGCTACCGTGTTTAACCGTTCCAATACCACGGACGAGGGTTATTCACTGAGCTATGAAATGACGCTGCCAGGAGGGTATGACGGCGTTGAGGTGCAGTACCGCAACCCATCTACCAATAAACAGGCGTTCATCCGCTACCGTGTTCGCAACAATCAGATCGAGCTGGGAACGCCAGCCAAGGCCAAAAAGTTCGAGATGATGTATGTCCGCGATGATTTTCAGGCCGACTACCGCGCGCAGAAAGAGTGTCGCCGCCTCATTTACTCGCGGATGAGCATGGCTATCACAGCACTCGCGGATGGTGAGTGGTGCAACGTAGGGGATATGGTCCAGGTGCCGGACACCTACGACATAAATCATCAGGCGGGCTATATCGTTCATCGTTCGGGCAACGATTTCGAAACGAATGAGCGGATCACATTCACTGGCTCAATGTTCGTCATGATTACCGACAGCATGGGAAACACAACCGCCCGCTATCCGGCTACGCCGCGCAGTGATACTGATTATGGTTTTACTGCTGCTATCCCGGCTATCGACCTGAATATTTATGACGGGCTTCAGGTGCAATCCCCATCGAGATATGTGATTGCCTCGACTGAGGAGCTCGACGCCACGCGCTGGATAATTACTGAAAAACAGCCCGGCAGCGATGGGACGACAGCGCTTACCCTTACAGAGTACAGCGACCTGATTTACCCCTGATTAACGCATCCCATCACCAAGCCAGCCTCGTGCTGGCTTTTTTTATGGAAAAAATATGGCTACCCAACCAACCAACAATCCAGTACCCAGCGAATCGCCTCGCGACCTGAAATTTAACGCCGGTAAAATCGATGAGTTCGTCACGTCACCCTCGGGGGAATACACAGACCGTCTCGGTGGCAGGCATAAAACCGTAAGCGGAATGGAGGCGGATTTTGAGAACCAGCTCAGCAGCCAATCTGACCGGTTTAATACCCAGCTCAGCGGGCAGGAAAAACAGTTCACCGACCAGATCACCAGTCAATCCGATCAGTTTAATTATTTCATTCAAAACTCAGGCTATGAGGTGGTCGGCGACTATGAAAATGGTCCGCTCACAATCAATTCGTACAACCAGATTATTCGTTATCAGGGGGAATTCTATAAACTCACTGGCGCAACAGAAATTCCCTGGACGACTACCGGCAATGATATCACCAGCTGGGCCATTGACTCTGCCCAGCTGGTGGGTGTTGCAGATGCTGCACTACGTCAGGAACTGGCCGGTAATGATGGGCTGAAACAAATAGGTCAGTGTCCTGATATCATAACGCTGCGCTCAACAGAGCCTGAAATGGATGGGCAGCGAATCGTTGTTCGGGAATACACCATTGGCACGGGTCACGGCGGTGGCACGTTTGTCTATTGGAAGAAAGACACCACATCAGCAGACGATGGTGGCTACATTATCGTGACCAAGGGGGGGAAGCGCTGGAAGCGCGATTGTGACCCCAAAGATCTGCATATCGAGCATTTTGGTGCAATACCGGATGGGAGAACAGATTGCATTAAAGCCATCAAAATGATGGACTCATGGAGCCAATCGCAGACCGATAACTGCAGCCTTATTGGTGTCCAGTTCCCTGGCGGCGATTTCGCTGTGTCATCATGGGACACTAGCGACACATACCGCAGCCTGTTCAGGCTGGCCGGGGCTGGGGGTCAGTTTTATGGATACAATAACCCGACAAAGCTGATTCTTATCGGTGACGCAGGCTCGGTTGCATTTTCAGTGCAGTCCCGCCGCGTGGAAATCATTAACCTCGAAATTTATGCCCAATATAATATTGACGGCAAGGCCAGGCATTTTTTCAAAAATATCTGTCCTGCAGGGCAGTATATTCGCGTCTCAAATTTTAGAGCATCCTATGTTGGAGGGCGGACATTTCAGTTAATGGACACGCTGGATGCGAAATTTGACCAGTTTTATACGAGCTACACATATGACAATATTTTCAGGGTCCTGGCCTCTGGAACAACGTCGGGCGGCTGGAATCACTCAACAGCGGTGGAGCTAACAAACTTCAACATCCAGCATCATCTGTGTGAGCAAAGCCAGCAGGGGGCATTATTCATACCTAACTGCGGTCAGTCTCTGATATGGAATGGCTGGATTGAACATTGCACATATCCGGGCAATCTCACCCTGGGGCAATGGAATATTCATTCGCTCTCGATGGAGACTAACACCAACCCACTTTATATGTCACAGAGTCGCTTCATGAATTACCTGTTCAGTAATCCTAGTGGAAAGGGGATTGATGTAGACACACAAATGACAGTCGCCTACGACACTGGGGAATATACTTCCCGCTCAGTATCCACCTATGAAAAGGGCTATGGAGAATGGAATACTCACGGCCTATATTTAAACTCTCCGATTCGTTACGACTTCAACGCAACGCAGAAATATGTTTCTAATATAACCGCTGCACCCATTTGGGTATATGTGGGACATTTTTTTCTGCCTACGTTGGCGCAAACGATGAATCTCAGAGTCATCGGCAGGGCAGGTTATAGCTCAGCGTCAACGCACGCAGGGATAGATGGCAGTGCGATCATTTCAATTCAGAACAGGAGTACGGCAAGCTCAACCGTATCATGGCATGCGCCCCGCAACGGGGGCATCCTTGATGTCGTCTACACACAGCCCTATGAGCGTGACACTCACATTTACGTGAAAATTCCGGCCTATTCTCGTGTTGGTTTCTTTGCAGAAACAAATGGCCTTTTGAGAAAGGATACTGGCACGCCCACTTACATACAGTGGGATATGTCAACAGTAGCGGATATCTCCACACTGACTACACAGGATGCTGTATCAACATGCAGTCTGGGTACTACAAGCGCTGGCCTAATCGCTGATGGCGAAAACAATCTGCTCTATCTCTATTCAGCTGCTGATACGGTCGGCGAGCTTGATGTGCTCAAGCTGGGCGTAAATGACAAGATAAAGAGCTTACCTTTAATGTCAGGAGGCGCATGGAAACTTCCTGTCTATTACTTCGAAGATCTTCCTGCGGCGGGCAATAACTGGTGGTCGATTTGTATATGCAGAGCGTTTATCTGCGCAGATAACGTCGTTTATAAAACACAGGTCGTACACAGTGACGGAACTTACTGGCGACCACAGCAAAATCCATCAACTTATATCATAGGGTCTGCATAAATGAGTATTACCGTACAACAGCAGGTACAGACGACCACGAGTTATGACAATTTTGGCGTGAGCGTTGAAGGACTGCTGGCCACTACAGATGTGACTTACACAATCGAAAGAATTGATAATTTTGACGGTAATTTAGCTACCGGCGTTTTTAGGGTCCAAATAGGTGAAACTTACTCAACCGAAAGATTTCGCTTCATGTT
>Ga0308161_1001518_pt1 | contig 27656 bp, 21 predicted proteins | sample PhyFR2_FD_201034 | JGI IMG/M metagenome (GOLD analysis project Ga0308161, IMG submission 201034) | Phyllosphere microbial communities from UC Gill Tract Community Farm, Albany, California, United States - DLSLF.R2 | ecosystem: Host-associated > Plants > Phyllosphere > Unclassified | place: USA...
TCCCCTCGCCCGGAATACCCGACAGCGAGGCCATCGCCGGCCTGAGCTCCGAGACCCGTCTGTCGATGCGCCGCCGCGAGCTCGCGGCATCCTGGCAGCTCGGCGTCGCCCCCGGAATCGGCAAGGGGCTCATCCACTCGCCGACCCCGCTCGCCCCGCTCGTGCGCCACGACCGCGTCAACGAGACGCACCAGATCGTGGTGACCCTGTGGGACCTGCGCGCGTGGGAGACCCCCGAGGAACTGCCCAAGGCCGAGGTCCTCGCCGGCCGAGCTCTGCTCTCGCGCGCGACCAAGCACGCGGACGCCGTGATCGTGCCCACGCACGCGATGGCCGAGCGCCTCGCCGAGGTGGCCAAGCCCAAGCTCGTCAAGAAGCTGCGCGTCATCGGCGGCGCTCCCGCCGCGGGACTGCGCGTGCCCTCCGACGCCGTCGGACGCCTGCGCGCCCTCGACCTGCCGCAGACCTTCGTCGCGGCAGCCGGGGGGAGCGCTGCCTCGGACGCCCTCGGGAGCGCGTTCGCCGCCGTCGTCGCCTCGGGGTGGGAGGGCGACGTCGTCGTCCTCGACGTGCCCGAGGGCGACGAGCCCGCCGTGATCGACCTCGCCGCCGCCGCGGGGCTGGCCGAGGGGCGCGTGCACGCCCGTGGCGCGCTCGACCGCTGGGACCGGGCGGCCATGCTCTCGCACGCGGTGGCGTTCGTGGCCTCGTCCGCGCGCGCGGACTGGCCGTGGCGCGCGGTCGACGCCCTCGCCGTGGGCATCCCCGTCGCGGCGGTCGACAGCCCCGTCCTCCACGAGGTCCTCGCCGACGCCGCCGCCTTCGCCCCGGCCGACGAACTCGGTGCCGCGCTCTCGCGAGCCCTGGGGGAGGACGCCGAGCGCTTGCGCGTGCTGGCCGGCGACCGCGCCAAGGGATTCGCCTGGGGAGCCTCGGCCGACCGGGTGTGGGCGCTGCACGCGGAGCTGTGAGGCGGGCGCCCCTATGCTCGACAGCATGACAGCGCGCGTCGGGATCGTCGTCCGTACCCGGCGGCGGCCGGACTTCCTCCGGCGGGCGCTCAGCGACATCGGCACGCAGACCTACGCCGACCACCGGGTCATCGTGGTGAACGACGGGGGAGACCCCGCCGAGGTCGAGGCGATCGTCGCGGAGGCCGCATTCGAGGTCTCCGTCCTCCACATCGTCGACGGTGAGGGAGGGCGCTGCGTCGCCGCGAATCGAGGCGTTCGCGAAGCCGGTACCGAGTACGTCGTGCTACATGACGACGACGACCGCTGGCATCCCGAATTCCTCACCCGAACCGTCTCGTGGCTCGACGCGACGACCTCTGACGCGGCCGTCGCCGCGCCGACCGAGATCGTCTACGAAGAGAAGCGCGGCGGGGCGTGGGTCGAGGTCGGGCGCGCACCGTTCTGGGCGGGCATGCAACGCATCTCGTTGACCGAGATGCTCAGCGTCAACCGCGCCGTCCCCATCTCCGTGCTCTACCGGCGGTCCATCCACGACGAGATCGGCTGGTACGACGAGTCGCTCGACGCCGTCGAGGACTGGGACCTCTACCTTCGGATCCTCCGGCACGGCGGGATCGGCTTCCTCCCGGGAGAAGCGCTCGCTTTCTGGACGCAGAGACCGGATGCCACGGGCCTCGACGCCAACAGCATGTTCGCCCTCACCGACGCGCACGCCGTCGACGATGCCCGGGTGCGGGACCGGGCGCTCGCCGAATGGATCGGGCGCGAGGGCGACGGGCTGCCGCTGTATCTGGCGGCGTTGCAGGCGGAGCTCAAGGCGCATGTCGATGAGCGGCTCGCGGAAAGTGCGGCCCGGGTGCGCGCGGAGATCCGGGATGATCTCCGACACGAGCTCGATGCCCACCAGCCGTTGTGGTCGCGCGTGCGGAGGCTGCGTCGTAGCTTTCGCCGCCGGTAACGAGCATGTGTCGACCGGCGTGGCAGCTCAGCTGCAGGTCGGGCTCGCGCATAATGATGGCGTGAAGCACGCCACCGACGCAGTTCCTTCTTCCCCTCGGCGACCCCGTGTCTTGATGGGCGCCCTCGCCGTGGTCGGTGTACTGCTGCTGTCGGCATGTGCGACTCCTGCCGGTGCGCCGACACCGTCGGCGAGTGGAGAGCCCTCACCGACATCTTCTGCGTCGCCGACCGCCATCGAGAGCGGGACACCCTCGCCCACGCCGACCGACGACGCCGCTACAGACGCGCCCTTCAACGGTCAGATCCTCATCGTCACGTCGGAGGTTCGCGACGGAAACCTCGAGGTCACGGCCATGGTGCCCGGAGTCTCGGAGTCCGGAGGAAAGTGCACGCTCACACTCGAGGCGTCGAAAGCTTCCGTCTCGGTCGACGCGAGCGAGGGTAAGGACGTCACCTATTGCGGGCTCATGTCCATCCCCGTGGACGCGTCTTCCACAGCCCCGACGTTCGTGGTCGGGTATGCGTCCAACACGGTGAAGGCGCAGTCAGCGGTCACGACGGTCGAGCCCACCCCGTGACCTCGCCTCCGCGGCAGCGGCGGATCGGTGCGGTCGTGGCGGTGTGGGCATGTGCTCTTGGGCTACTCATTGCAGCTCCGATCGCGCTGCCCGCCACCCTCACCCCCGCGCCGGGCGCGCAGGCCGCGAACGCCGCGGATTGGAACCCCGGCAACATCATCGACGACTCCGTCTTCTACGACGGTAACGCGATGGGTTCCCCCGAGATCCAGGCCTTCATGGAGCGCCAGGTGCGCAACTGCCAGTCGGGCTACACCTGCGTCAAGGACTACCGTCAGAACACCGACAATCGACCTGTCGACAAGTACTGCAATGGATACTCGGGCGCGCCCAATGAAAGCGCCTCGACCATCATCGACAAGGTCGCGCGCTCGTGCGGCATCAGCCAGAAAGCCCTTCTCGTCCTGCTTCAGAAGGAGCAGGGCCTGATCACGTCGACGGCGCCGTCGTCGTGGAACTACTCCGCCGCCACCGGTCAGGGGTGCCCCGACACTGCTCCGTGCGACGCGGCGACCGCCGGGTTCTTCTACCAGGTCTATTACGCGGCCCGTCAGTTCGAGGTCTACCGCCTCAACCCCACATGGTGGGGTTATCAGTCCGGCCGGTGGAACAACATTCTCTACAACCCCAACGGCGGGTGCGGCACGCAGCGGGTGTTCATCGAGAACGCGGCGACCGCGGGCCTGTACATCTACACCCCGTACGTGCCGAACCAGGCCGCGCTGAACAATCTCTACGGTACGGGTGACGGCTGCTCCGCATACGGCAACCGCAACTTTTGGCGCACGTTCACAGACTGGTTCGGGTCGACTCGCGTGGCTCCGATCGTGCCCAAATACGGAGTCGACTCGTCCGTCGTGGCCGTCGACCCCACCGGGTCGGTGATCTCGTATCCCTTCAAGAACGGCGTGTGGGGGGATCGCGTGCGGACGGCCGGGGGAGTGGCGAGCACGGACCGACTCTTGGCGACGGGTGACTTCGACGGAGATCAGCGTCGGGACATGCTTGTCATCGATCAATCGAACAAAGTCTGGCTCCGCCCCCTGGAAGAACGCGCCGGAGACCCTCCGGCGAAGCGCATCGACGTGGATTGGTCTGACGCCCCCTTCATCTCTGCTGCGGGTGATGCCGACGGCGATGGCATCCCCGATGTTTACACCACTACTCAAAGCGGACTGTTGCTGTTCTGGAAGGGAACCGGATTCGGAACCTTTGCCGCGCCCCGTCAGGTGGGGAGCGGGTGGACGGGCTACACCGCCTTCGTCGGCGGGACCGACGTCACCGGAGATGGAGCCCCCGATCTTCTCGCCCGTGATTCGAGCGGAGCACTCTGGCTTTATCGAGGCGACGGCAAGGGAGGGTTCCGTGACGGGCGCGATTACCTCGGTGGCGGGTGGGACGCCATGCGAAGCATCTCCATGCCGGGGGACTTCACCGGAGACGGGCCGGGAGATATTCTCGCGGTGGACGGTTCCGGAGTCCTCTGGGCCTATTCGGGCGCGAACAACGGCACGTTCGCTCGGCAGTCGACGCCGGTCGGCAGCGGGTGGTCTGTGATGAGCGTCGTGACATCTGAAGGCCCCAAGCCGGGATGGAAAAAGTCCTTCCCCGGAGGAATGGGCGACCTGACCGGTGACGGCGCCGCTGACGTTCTTGCGGTATCCAACAAGGGCGTCGCGAGCATCTACCCGGGGAATGGGTCCGGGAGCTGGCTGGGGCCGCTGCAGGTCGATGCGAAGTGGGGTGGCGCCACTATCGTCCCGCTCGGCGACTTCACGGGCGATGGCCGGGCGGACATTGGTCGAATCACCTCTGACGGCACATTCCAGCTGCTCCGGGGCCGCGGTGACGGAACGTTCGACGCTCCCACGACAATCGGAAGCGGGTGGAGCGGGTTCAGTCTCGTCACGGGCGGCGTGGATGTCGATGGAGACCGCCGTGTGGACGTGCTCGCGCGGGACGCGGCCGGTGGGCTTCGCCTCTACCAGGGTGACGGCATGGGTGGCTGGCTGACAGGTCAAGGCAAGCTCGTCGGCGTTGGCTGGGACATCATCGACTCTTTGTCCAGCGCCGGTGACGTCGATGGCGATGGGATCAACGACCTCATTGGAAGACGCACCGACGGAACGCTCTGGCTCTACGGTCTGAACGGAAGCGGCGGGTGGGCCTCCATTCGACAGATCGGCGTTGGATGGAACGTGTTCCCGACGGTCTTCAGCCCGGGCAACTTCGACGGCGCGGCCGGCCCGGACGTCTTCGGTCGTGGGAAGAACGGCGATCTGATGTTGTATCGCGGCGATGGTGGCGGCGGGTGGCTGGGGCAAGGCGTCTCAGGAATCGGGTGGGACGTCATGACGCAGGTTCGATGACCCGGCACCTGGCAGCCTCTGGTTCGAAAACCGCCCCGCAATGACCGAAACTGGAGAGTCGGCCCTTTCGGAAGTGAGATCAGCTCAGTGACAACCTCCCTCGCCCGCGGACGTGGGCAGTCTCTCGTGGAAAAGTACGAACGATGGACCGCTCCACGACCCGACGGGCTTCCCAACCGTGGCGTCGTCGGCTGGCCCCTCGCTCTGCTGGGAGCTGTGCTGATCGCCTTCGTAGCGCTGGGTCTGACCGGTTCGTCCACGGGCATCGTCCACGGCTTGATCAGCCAAGGCGAAGACCCTGCCCTCATCGCGGGTGAACCCGAGCCCGTTCGCAGCGATGAATGGTTCGTGCAGACCTCGTGGGTGATCTCGCAGGTGGAACAAGGCCTGCCCGCGCGGAACGAGACCTTCCCGGGTGGAATGGACGCAACCGTCCAGAATGATCTGCCGACCACCGACTGGTCGACCGTTCTCCGACCGCACCTGTGGGGCTTTTTCTTCCTGCCCCTCGATCAGGCAATGGCGCTGAAGTGGTGGCTCCCGGGTTTTGCGATCATCGCTGCGGGCTACCTCCTCTCCGTGACACTTTTGCCGCGCCGGCCGGTTGCCGCGGCTGCCCTCGCCGTGGGTTTCTTCTTCGCCCCGTTCTTCCAATGGTGGTACCTGTCTACGACTCTGTACCCCGCCGCCTGGGCCCTGCTTGTCATGGCGACCACCGTGTGGTGCATTCGCTCCCAGCGACGGCGAGGCGCGTGGGTTCTGGCCGCGTTGACCGCCTGGATGACGGCGGCAATGGGGGTGGGGGTCTACGCGCCCTTCATCGTGCCGGTGGTGCTCGTTTCCGCCGCCTTCGTCGTCGGCTTCCTCCTACGACGGGGCGACCCCGGCGACAGCCTTGTTCGTCGAGTGCGACGATTGGTGCCGCTGCTCGTGGCGGGCGCATTCGCCGCGATCGTCATGGTGGTCTGGCTTATCACCCGCTGGTCCACCATCGAAGGGTTCACCTCCACGGTCTATCCGGGCGAGCGGTTGCAGCAGGTAGGCCAGGGAGGATGGTCTGAGCTGGCGCAACTTTTCGGAGGCTTTCTCTCCTTCGATCTAGGTCGCACAACCGGGCGTCCCTTCGCGATGAACATGTCGGAGGCGTCGACCTTCTTTCTCCCCGGACTGTTCCTCGTCGTCGTCGTGATCTGGTTGCTCATTGAAAGATGGCGCTCCCGTCGACACCTCGACCCGCTGCTCGTAGCGCTGATGATCGCGGGCGTCATCATGATGGCGTTCTTGGTCGTTCCGGGGTGGGACCCGATCGCGCACCTCCTCCTGCTTGATCGCACAACTTCGGGCCGGATGCGGATCGGCTTCGGCGTGCTCAGCTTCGTCCTGGTCGTCGTGGTCGGCCGTGCGTTGGATCAAAGAGTCGGTCGGGGGGAAGGGCGGGCTCCGTGGTGGATCCCCACCCTGGCGGTTCTTCTGATTGTCGGCTCGGTCATCATGGTCGTCTGGCGCATCAGGCAGACCATGGGCGTACAAGCGTATTTGGCGGGTATCGACCCCTCGTCCGCGGTTCTCGGAGCCGTGCTCCTCGCTCTCTTGTGCGCCAGCGTGGGCATGTTCGCGCGGGGCTGGGCGACTTCGGGCGCGCTCGCTCTTCTCATCGTTTCCGTCGTTTCATCGCTCGGGGTCAACCCGCTGTACCGCGGGGCCCTCGACCTCCGGGAGACGAAGACCGTGCACGCTATTCAGAAGCTTGACGAGAAGGATCCCGGCACCTGGGTCGGTATTACATCGACATCGCTCCCCACGATGATGCTCGTCGAGTCCGGAGTCACCGCTCTCAACGGCTTCCAGGGGGCTCCCTCGGACGAGATGTGGCACGAGATCGACCCCTCTGGTGCGTTTGAAGAAGAGTGGAATCGCCTGGGAATGGTGTCCTGGGTGCTTGGCACCGGGGACCCTGCACCTCGGAATCCCTACCCGGACCAGGTGCAGATGACCTTCGACGCCTGCTCCCCGTTCGCTCGCGAGAACGTTACGTGGGTGCTCAGCGAGGTCCCGGTCGACTCCTCCTGCGTGTCTCTTTCAGAGACTGTTCAAGAGGGGCCGACGACCATGCGCATATACGAGGTCGCGAAATAGAAGAGGGGCCGGCGGGCGGCCCCTCTTCTCGACGTTCAGCTCGCTTTCAGACGCCGAGGTACTCGCGAAGACGTTCCGTCGCGCTGTGAGTGGCGATAGGACCACTCCTGTCAAGCGAGAGCAGGCTGTTGCGCGGACGCGGAGCAATGGGGGTGACCGCCTGCGAGAAGTAGTCCTCCGTGCTGACCCCTGTGACGCGATCGGGGTCGTGGCCGAGGAGAGCGAAAACGTCTCGAGCGATGTCGAACCACGTCTGGGGAGCGCCGTCACCTGTGACGTTGTAGACACCTGAAGGAGCTCCGGATTCAAGAAGCGTGCGGATCGCTGAGGCGATGTCCCGCGTGAAAGAGAGGCGCCCGGTCTGATCGTTCACGACTCGGGGGTCGACCCCTCGGCCGGCGAGTGACGCCATCGTCCGGACGAAGTTTGCGCCATCGCCAATGACCCAGCTCGTGCGCACGATGTAATGCGTGGGCACCGTGCCGACGATGGCATCGCCGGCAGCCTTCGTCTGCCCGTAAACCCCGAGCGGAGCGACGGGGTCAGTCGCCGAATACGCCTCGCTTTTGGACCCGTCGAAGACGTAGTCGCTTGAGATGTGAATCAAGGTGATCCCGTTGGCGACTGCTATGCGCGCCAGCGCCGACACGGCCCATACATTCGCAGCCCAGGCCTCGGCTCGTCCCTCGGGGGTCTCGGCCGCGTCGACCTTCGTGTACGCGGCGGCGTTGATGATGGTGCCGTAGTCGCGCCAGCGGCGCGCGCCATCCAGATCGGGGGACGTGAGGTCGAGGTCGTCGCGCGTCGCGTACTCGATCCAGGGATGCTCTCCGAATTCCGCACGGAGGGCCCGGCCGAGCTGGCCGTTCGCACCGGTGACGAGGATCTTCTGCGGCGGCATCGGGATCACGTCGGACAGTCGCGGGTGCGCCTTGTCTTTCGCGCTGATCTCGACCTGGGACAGGGGGATGGGCCACTCGATCGCGGCTGTCTCATCGGCGAGGTTGAGGAACGTGTACGTCGCGTCGGGAGACCAGTGGTCGTTCACCAGGTAGGTGTAGGCCGTGTCGGCTTCGAGGGTCTGATAGGAATTGCCGACTCCGCGGGGAACGAAGATCGCGGTCGACGGGTCGAGTTCGGTCGTGAAGACGGCGCCGAAACTCTCTCCCTCGCGAAGGTCGACCCAGGCACCGAAGATACGTCCCGTGGCGACGGAGACGTACTTGTCCCAGGGTTCCGCGTGAATGCCGCGAGTGGTGCCGACGGCGTCGTTAAACGAGATGTTGTTCTGGACCGGGCCGAAGTCCGGCAGATCGACGCCGGCGGCGGTCATCTTCTCGCGTTGCCAGTTCTCCTTGAACCATCCGCGTGCATCTCCGTGCACCGGGAGGTCGAGGACGACGAGACCCGGGATGGGTGTCTCGCGCACGGACAGGGTCTTACCGAAGGCGATCGACATCGCAGTCACTGACCCTTGCTCGCGTAGAACGCCTCGACGCCGTCTTTGGTGGGCGCCCACCAGGCCTCGTTGTCGCGATACCAGTCAATGGTCGCGGCGAGTCCGGATTCGAAGTCGCCATAGGCGGGGGTCCAGCCGAGCTCGGTCCGCAGTTTGCTCGAGTCGATCGCGTAACGGAGGTCGTGGCCGGGACGGTCGGTGACGAGGTCGTACGCGTCCGCCGGCTGACCGGTGATCTGCAGGATCATTTCGACGACGCTCTTATTGTCCTTCTCGCCGTCGGCGCCGATGAGGTACGTCTCGCCGATCTCGCCCTTGTCGAGGATGGTGAGGACGGCGGAGGAGTGATCGTCGGCGTGAATCCAGTCGCGGACGTTCTCTCCGGTCCCGTAAAGCTTCGGGCGAATCCCTCGCAGTACGTTGGTGATCTGCCGGGGGATGAACTTCTCTACGTGCTGATAGGGCCCGTAGTTGTTCGAGCAGTTGCTGATGGTGGCGCGGACACCGAACGAGCGCACCCACGCCCGCACGAGCAGGTCGGAACCCGCCTTCGTGGACGAGTACGGGGAGGAGGGGTTGTACGGCGTCTGCTCGGTGAAGCGCGCCGGGTCGTCGAGCTCCAGGTCGCCGTAGACCTCGTCGGTGGAGATGTGGTGGAAACGCACATCGTGGCGACGTGCGGCCTCGAGCAAGGTGTAGGTGCCGATGATGTTCGTATCGAGGAACGGCCGCGGATCGTGCAGGGAGTTGTCGTTGTGTGACTCCGCGGCGTAGTGCACGACGGCGTCGGCGTCGGCGACGAGCGGGTCGACGACGGCCGCGTCGGCGATGTCTCCGACGACCAATCGGACGCGGTCGGCGGGCAGCCCCTCCAGCGACGCGCGGTTGCCGGCGTAGGTCAGCTTGTCGAGCACAGTCACCGTGTGGTCGGTGTGCGCGACGACGTGGTGCACGAAGTTGGAACCGATGAAACCGGCGCCACCGGTCACGAGAAGACGACTCATGCCGTCCAGGTTAGCGGGGAGGCGCGTCCTCGCCTGGTGATCCCGGATTGGCGGTCCTTGCGGGATGAGCCAGACTTGACCTCATGCGCGGAATCATTCTGGCGGGCGGCACGGGCTCGCGACTCCACCCCATCACGTTGGGCATCTCCAAGCAGCTCGTCCCCGTCTACGACAAGCCGATGATCTACTACCCGCTGTCGACTCTTATCCTGGCCGGTATCCGCGACATTCTCATCATCACGACGCCCCAGGACTCCGAGCAATTCCAACGGCTCCTCGGTGACGGTTCTCGCTTCGGCATCTCGCTGACGTACCGGGTGCAGCCATCGCCTGACGGCCTCGCGCAGGCATTCATCCTGGGCGAAGAGCACATCGGGTCCGATTCGGTCGCCCTCGTCCTCGGAGACAACATCTTCTACGGGCAGGGGATGGGCACACGCCTGCGCCAGTACACGGAACTCGACGGTGGCGTCGTCTTCGGCTACCGCGTCGCCGACCCGACGGCGTACGGTGTCGTCGAGTTCGACGGAGAGGGACGCGTCGTGTCTCTCGAGGAGAAGCCCGCCGTTCCGAAGAGCGATTACGCCGTCCCCGGCCTGTACTTCTACGACAACGACGTCATCGACATCGCACGTGAACTGAAGCCCTCTCCCCGCGGTGAACTGGAGATCACGGACGTCAACCGCACCTACCTCGAGCAGGGGCGCCTCCGCGTCGAGTTGCTCCCGCGGGGCACGGCATGGCTCGACACCGGCACTTTCGACTCCCTCAGTGAGGCGACGGAGTTCATCCGCACGGTCGAGAAGCGTCAGGGCCTGTCGATCGGCTGCCCCGAAGAAGTCGCGTGGCGAATGGGATTCCTCTCAGACGATGAACTACGGCAGCGTGCGGAGCCTCTCGTCAAGAGCGGCTATGGGCAGTACCTCCTCAAGGCCCTCGCACAGGGAAACATCGACGGCCCGATCTAGGATCGTCGATGGTCCGTGTGCGGTTGAAGTCCCCTGCCGCACGTGAAGAACCGTGCGACGGCAGGGGCTGAAACGGAGCAAGTGGTGGTTTTCCCCCCCGATGGACGTCGGCTCGTGGTGTACGTCGTGTACGACCGTCGAGGAGGCGTCGACGAGTTCGTGGTTCACGCGTTGAAGGGGCTCCGCGAGCACTCAACGCGGATCCTGGTCGTCGCGAACGGAAAGCTGACAGACGAGGGTCGGCGCCGCCTTGAACCCGTCTCCGACGAGATCCTCGTCCGAAAAAACGACGGCTTCGATATCTGGGCTCATCGTGAAGCTCTCCATCATGTGGGCCCAGCACTCGCCGATTTCGATGAAGTCGTCCTGACCAACGACACATGGTTCGGTCCGATTCGCCCCTACGGCCCAGTCCTCGAACGGATGAACGCCACCGAGGCGGACTTCTGGGGGATGACGGACCACGCCCGGGAGGAGCCGAACCCCTTCACGGGCGACGGTGTGCTCCCTTACCATCTGCAGTCTTTCTGGATCGCCGTGCGACGGAGTATGTTCCTCTCGGAGCGCTGGGAGCGATATTGGCGAGAACTGCCGGCCATGCCGTCGTACTTCGACGCCGTGCTGAAACACGAGACGATCTTCACCGAGACGTTCGTAGAGGCTGGGTTCACCTCGGGGGTTGCGTTCGCCTCTGCGGACTACCCGACCGACCACCCCGCGCTCTTCAACCCGACGTTGTTGATCGACGACGGTTGTCCCCTGGTGAAACGCCGTCCGTTCTTCCACTGGCCGGTCTTCCTTGACCGCCACGCCGTGATTGGGCGGGCACTCTTCGAAAAGGTGCAGGCCAGCGGGTATCCCACCGCGCTCATCCTCGAAAACCTCGCGCGAACCGTTCCCCCGAAGGTCATCAATACGAATCTCGCGTTGCTCGACGTCCTTCCTCGTACCGTGGTCACGGCCCCTGAGGATCCTTCTGAACTACGGGTGCTGGTCGTCATCCACGCCACAGGGATCGCATCCGTCACTCCTCTCGTGGAGAAGTTGTCATGGTTCCCCGCTCCCGTAGACGTGATCATCACGACGTCCGACGGCTTCCTGGCCCCCGCCCTAGAGGACTTGCTTTCGTCGCATTCTGAGAACATCTCGGACGGTGCGGTGCGGGTCGTCCCGTCGTCGAGCGGGCGCGACATGAGTGCTTTCCTCATCGGATGCCGCGACGAGCTGATCGGCAACCAGTACGACGTCTTCGTCAAGCTCCACGACCGCCTGCCCACTCGCCGCGGACGGACGGTATCCGAGTACTTCCGGCGGTACACTCGCGAGAACCTCCTAGGTAGCCCGTCTTACATCGCCAATCTCCTCGCACTTTTCGTTCGCGAGCCCGGCCTGGGCGCGGTCTTCCCTCCGGTAATCCAAACCGGTTACGCCACGACCGGCGAAGGATGGTCGTGGTATCGCGGAATGGGCCAGGATGTAGCCGATGACCTAGGGATTCGCGTCCCACTCGACGGCATCACACCGCTTGCGCCCTTTGGTGGCATGTGGATTGGTCGCCCGGAAGGGCTCAAGCCCTTCCTCTCTGCGCGCTGGACGTACAACGACTTCCGAGACCGTTCCCGGGAACTCGTTCCGGACATGCAGCGACTGTTGGAACGCCTCGTCTCGGCCGCGGCAGGTGAGCGCGGCCTGCACGTCCGCACCGTGGTGGATGCGGAGCATGCCAGCCTCACGCACCTCGCCATGGAGTACAAGATCGATCAGCTCGCGGTGAATCTGCCGGGATATCCGATAGAGCAAATTCAGTTCCTGCACCGCGCGGGCTGGATGGGATCAGCTGGAGCGGTCGCGTTTTTCCGCATGTACATGAAGACAAATCACAACAAGATCGTTCAGCGACTCGATCCGGTGATGCATCCGTTCGGACAGGGGGCACGTGCTGTGTTGCGTCGGGTGCGGGCGGGAGCCGCAGCAGGGCGCGCTCTCGTGAAGGGAGTTCGCCGATGAACGTCACCGATGTGACGCCCGCCACTCCCTTTCCGGAGGCCGGTCGTCGACTGATCGTCTACACGATCTATGATCGCCGGGGAGAGGTTGATGAGTATGTTCTCCACGCTCTCACGGCTCTACGAGAGCATGCAGACCGGATTGTCGTCGTCGTCAACGGTGAACTCTCAGATGGGGGCCGGGAACGCCTCGTCAGCGTCGCTGATGAGATTCTTCAGCGCGCCAACTCCGGGTTCGACATCGCCGCGCAGCGCCATGCATTGATGCATCTCGGCGACAGTGTTGCCGAGTTCGACGAGATCGTCCTGACCAACGACACCTGGTTCGGTCCGGTCCGGCCGTTCGCGCCCATCTTCGCCCGCATGAACGCCCGGCCCGTGCACTTCTGGGCGATGACAGACCACTCAGCCGAGGATCATAACCACATCACGGGCAAGGGAACACTTCCCTTCCACTTCCAATCCTTCTGGATCGCCGTGCGTCGCGAAATGTTCCAGAGCGATCGGTGGCGAACGTACTGGGAAGACCTGCCCGAGATCTCCTCGTACACCGATGCGGTTACTGGCCACGAGCTCGTCTTCTACGACGCCTTCGCGGCGACAGGCTTCGTGGGGGAAGCGGCGTTCTCATCCGAGGATTACGCGGTGGTCAACGCTTCGCTTTTCGCCCCGCGAGAGCTGATCGAAGACGGTTGCCCGCTCCTGAAACGCAGGCCCTTCTTCCACTGGCCGCCGTTCCTGGATCGTTACGCCGTCATCGGGCGCTGGGCATTGCAGGCGGCGCAGGAGGGCGGCTACCCGGTCGAAATTGCGTTGTCGAACCTTGCGCGCAACGTGGCGCCGAAAGTGTTGAATGCCGATGCCGGACTAATGGACGTCATAGGTCCCGATCACGCCCCCTACGATTCGACGGCACCCTTGCGAACCGTTGTGATCGCGCACATCTTCTACGACGAGATGACCGACGAGATCATCGAGCGAGCAAACACCTTGCCTGGCGGATACGACCTCATTGTCACTACGCCCGATGCGAAGCGAGCAGGCCGGATCGAGGCGCGCCTCGCCCAGCTGCCTGGGAAGCGCGGCGCGGTATCGGTTCGCATTGTCGAATCGAACGACGGCCGCGACCAGAGCGCGTTCCTCGTGGGGTGCCGGGATGTGTTGCTCTCGGGTGCCTACGATCTGGTCGTCAAGCTGCACAGTAAGAAGACCCCGCAAGACGGTTACAACGTCGGCACTCACTTCCGCGAGCAGCAGTTCCTGAATCTGCTCCACGACGACGCACACACGTCCCGTGTGGTCGCACTCTTCCAGCGCGAGCCAGGTCTTGGCCTTGCCTTTCCTCCCATGATCCACATCGGCTATCCGACCTTGGGTCGCGCCTGGTGGTCGAATAAGCCCGGATTCGAACGCATGGCCGGCGACCTCGGCATCCGCGTCCCCCTCGACGACGTGTCGCCACTGGCTCCGTACGGTTCGATGTTCTTCGCCCGGCCTGAGGCCCTTCGCGTCCTCGTCGAGCATCCCTGGAAGTACTCAGATTTCGGAGGCGTCGAAGCGTACCGGGACGGCGGACTGGCGCATATCCTTGAACGTATGCCGTCGTACGCGGCAGGTGAACTTGGCTACCACAGCCGAACGATCGTCGCACCCGACTACGCGGCGATCAGCCACACGGCGCTGGATTTCAAGCTCGATGAAATGGCTGGGACGACGCCGGGATACGCCTTCCAGAAGATCGACCGCCTTCGGGCCCTCGGCTTCGTTGGCACCGGCTCCGGCAAAGATTTCCTCAGAATGTACATGCGTCTGAATCACATGGGTACGGTGCACCGTCTGAGGCGGTTGATGGACCCCGCTAAAATGCCAGGTTGCTGGATTCACGGAGCCGTGCGCGGGCTGAAGAAACAACGAAAGAAAGCGTGACGGGACAGCGAAAATGGCAACCATGAGCGAGGAGAGCGCGGCGCGATTCGCCCGAATCTCCGAATTGCCGTACGCAGTGGTCGATGTAACGGGGCGCCGTTCCACCGGGCGGCTCGGGAAAGTCGGCGAAATCCTCGGACGACGCGATCTCCTGAATCTGCTGGTGAGACGCGATCTGCAAGCGCGATACCGCGACTCCTTCCTCGGGTTTCTGTGGACCGTGATCCGCCCCCTGATTCAGTTCCTCATGTACTTCATCGTCCTGGGGCAGTTTCTCCGGGCGGCTGAGGGTATCGACAACTTCGCGGTCTACCTTTTCTCGGGTCTCACCCTCTACGTCTTCTTCAACGACATGGTCTTCGGTGCAACGGGGTCGATCCTGCAAAACGGCGGCCTTGTCAAGAAGATCTACCTGCCTCGTGAGATCTTCCCACTGGCGAGCATCGGCGGGGCGGGGTTCATGTTCCTCGTGCAGCTAGGCGTCCTTGTCGTCGCGGCTATGCTTTTCCGGGCGTTGCCCGAACCTGCCGAGATGCTCTGGTTCTTCCCGTCGGTCATCCTCATCACGATCTACGGGCTGGCCATCGGCCTGCTGCTCTCCGCGCTGAATGTGTACCTGCGCGATATCCAATACCTCACTGAAGTTGTCCTCATGTTGGCAATGTGGGGCGCGCCGATCGTCTATTCGTGGCGCATGGTTCAGGATGTCATCAATCGATTTCAGCTGCCGGAGTGGGTTCTCGATATCTATGCGGCCAACCCGCTCACCATCGCCGTCCTCGGATTCCACCGTGCCTTTTGGGGCGCGGGAACGGCCGAGGACTACCCCGCGCAACTGGGCCTTCGAATGCTGATTGCCGGAGTCGTAGGGCTGGTTCTGCTTGTGATTTCGCATCGGGTCTTCACCCGGATGCAGGGCAACTTCGCTCAGGAGCTGTGATGTCTGATAACGCCACCCTTGCGCCCGACATCGTGCGCCTTACGTCCGTTTCGAAGCACTTCCGAGTTCGGAAAGACAACAGTCTGAAGGATCGCGTCGTCCATCTCGGACGCCTCGGCAAGTCGTTCCGCCGTGATTTCGTCGCCGTTGACGACGTCTCGCTGACCATTCAAGCAGGCACCACAGTGGGCCTGCTCGGCGCTAACGGTTCGGGCAAGAGCACACTCCTCAAGCTGATTGGCGGGATCCTCTCCCCGTCGACAGGGCACATCGAGACACGCGGTCGCATGGCGGCGCTCCTCGAACTGGGCGCAGGTTTTCATCCGGATCTCAGCGGGCGCGAGAATGTCTATCTGAATGCCTCCATCCTCGGTATGACGCGTGAAGAGATCGACCGCGAGTTCGACAACATCGTCGAATTCAGCGGTATCGGCGATTTCATCGATACCGCCGTGAAGTTCTACTCGTCGGGTATGTACGTTCGTCTCGCCTTCTCGGTGGCGATCCATACCGACCCTGACGTGCTCCTCGTTGACGAGGTGCTTGCGGTGGGCGACGAGACGTTTCAGCGCAAATGCATGGACCGCATCACCGAGTTTCGCGCGCAGGGCCGCACGATCATCCTCGTCACGCACTCTGCTCAGCAGGTTGCCGAGCTCTGCGATCGCGGCATCGTGCTGAAGGACGGCGCTGTGGTGTTCGACGGGGAAACACGCGAAGCGATCGGCGCGCTGCGCGACGTTCTCGAGGGGCGGCGGGTCGGAGAGGCTCCGCCCGAGCAGACCGTGCACCCGATCCAGGTCAAACGTGTTGAACTTCTCGCCGACGATGGATCCCGCACGAAGACGGTCAACGAGGGTGATCCTCTCACCATCCGCATACACGTCGACTCGATGAAGCCGATCGAGCGGTGGGAGCTCGGATTCAGCATCGACACGCCGCTCGGACATATGGTGCTCGCTTCGAACACCGAGATGCTCGAGCATCGTCTGGATCCCATTGCCGGTCCCGTGTCGGTCGATCTGCGCGTCGCGGCAGTGAATCTGGGCGCGGGGCAGTACTACGTCAATGCGAACGCAGCGGGCGTCAGCGAACCGAGTAGTCATGGTCTCGCCCAAGGCGCGCTCTTCACCGTGAAGACACGCGAGGAGGTCACCGTCGGGACCGTCGCCGCCAGCGTGTCGATTGCTGGCTCCTCATACGTCTGAACCGAGCGCCCGGTCCATCTGGGCCGAAGCGCTACACCCTCTAGGCTGGTATTCCGTGGTAGACACAAGTAAGACCCCTTCTCTTCCGGCTCCTCGCATTGAGCCGTCAGCTGATGTAGCTGGTGCATCGATCGGTGCGGGATCGTCGATCTGGCATCTCGCGCAGGTTCGCGAGGGTGCCGAAATCGGGGAGAACTGCGTCATCGGGCGCGGGGCCTACATCGGGACCGGTGTCTTCGTCGGTGCCGGCAGCAAGATCCAGAACTATGCGCTCGTATACGAGCCCGCACGACTCGAGCGCGGCGTGTTCGTTGGGCCGGCGGTGGTGCTGACCAACGACACCTACCCGCGCGCGGTGAATCCTGACGGAACGTCGAAGTCCGCGTCCGACTGGGAGCCTGTCGGTGTGACCGTTCGCGAGGGCGCGTCCATCGGTGCCCGCGCCACCTGTGTTGCCCCGGTTGTCGTGGGGCGATGGGCGACGGTGGCGGCCGGAGCTGTCGTTACGAAAGACGTTCCCGATTTCGCGCTCGTCGCCGGTGTTCCCGCGCGGCGCATCGGGTGGGTCGGCCCCGCCGGCTTGCCGCTCGAGAGGTTGGGTGAGGCGTGGGTCTGTCCACGCACCGGCGCCCGCTTCATCGAGTCCGAAGGCATTCTCAAGGAGGAAAAGCGTGCCTGACCTGATTCCCGCAGCTAAACCGCTGATCGGCGACGACGAACGTGCGGCCGTGGACCGGGTTCTGCGCAGTGGCATGATCGCGCAAGGGCCCGAGGTCGCGGCCTTCGAACGTGAATTCGCCGACCACTTCGTCGAGGGTCGTGAGACGGTGGCCGTCAACTCCGGCACTTCCGGTCTGCACCTCGGTCTACTGGCGTGTGGTATCGGCCCCGGCGACGAGGTCATCGTGCCGTCGTTCACCTTTGCGGCTACGGGCAACTCGGTCGCTCTGACGGGGGCTCGCCCGGTATTCGCTGATATCGACCCCGTCACCTTCACCCTTGACGTGGACAGCGTCGAGGCGTCGATTACGTCCCGGACACGAGCGATCATGCCGGTTCACCTGTATGGACACCCGGCTGACATGGTGGGTCTGAGCGCGCTCGCGGAACGCCATGGTCTGATGCTTTTCGAGGATGCTGCACAGGCTCACGGCGCGCGGCTGAACGGGCGTCCGGTCGGGACGTTCGGTTCCTTCACGATGTTCTCGCTCTACCCCACCAAGAACATGACCAGCGGCGAAGGGGGAATGGTCACAGCGGGTGATGCCACCATCGCGCGCCAGCTGCGTCTGTTGCGCAATCAGGGTATGGAAAGGCAGTACGAGAACGAGATCGTCGGCTTCAACGCCCGCATGACCGATCTGCACGCCGCGATCGGGCGCGTTCAACTGACGAAGGTGGAGGCGTGGACGCAGAAGCGTCGAGCGAACGCCGCATTCCTCGACGCCCACCTCGAGGGAGTACTCGTACCCCACGTTGCGGACGGCGTGCACCACGTCTACCACCAGTACACCGTGCGCGTTCCCGAGGACCGGGATGGGTTCGTCTCCGCGCTCCGTGAGGAGCACCAGGTGGGGAGCGGCGTTTACTATCCGATCCCGAATCACCGGCTCCCGTCATTGGCAGGTTACGCAGTCGGCCTCGACCTCCCGCAGACCGAGAGCGCAGCGCGCGAGGTCGTGTCCCTCCCCGTCCACCCGGCTCTCAGCGACGACGATCTCTTCCGCATCGTTGAAGCAGTACGGTCGGTATCCGGAGCGGGTGCATGAGCGCGGTCTTGCGCGCGGGCCTTCTGGGCCTGGGGATGATGGGCCGTCATCACGCCCGTCTCCTGCGCGAGATCGAGGGTGTCAAGCTCGTTGCCGTAGCCGACCCGGCGGGTGACCCGCATGGGGTCGCCGGAGACCTTACCGTCCTTCCCGACGTCGAGTCCCTGGCATCCGTCGGTCTCGACATTGCGGTCGTTGCCGTCCCGACTCGCTTCCACGCGTCGGCGGCGACGATTCTGGCGCATGCGGACGTGAACGTCCTGGTGGAGAAACCCATCGCCGATAGTTCAGCAGAGGGACACGCGCTCGCAGAGCTTTTCGAGGCTCGGGGCCTGATCGGCGCGGTGGGCCACGTCGAGCGTTTCAACCCGGCTCTGCAGCAACTGAGATCCCGTCTCGCCAACGAAGAGATCGGTCAGGTCTACCAGATCGCGACGCGTCGCCAGAGCACTTTTCCCGCCCGCATCGGCGATGTCGGTGTTGCTAAGGACCTTGCGACCCACGACATCGATCTGACGGCGTGGGTCGCGCAGTCATCGTACGCGGCGGTGTCCGCGCAGACGGCATTCCAAAGCGGGCGGTCGTTCGAAGACATGATTGCGATCGCCGGACGTCTCGTTGACGGTCCGGTCGTGAATCATCTCATCAACTGGCTCAGCCCGATGAAAGAACGCGTGACGGTGGTGACCGGCGAACGTGGCACCTTCATCGCAGATACAGCGACAGCGGACCTCACGCTGCACCGTAATGGAACGGCGGCACTCGAGTGGGAGTCCGTCTCGACTTTCCGTGGCGTATCCGAGGGTGACGTCACCCGCTTCGCCTTCCCCAAGAGGGAGCCGCTTCGGGCCGAGTTGGAGGCCTTCCGCGACGCGGTGAACGGTGAACACACGACTCTTTCGACGATGCGGGAGGCCGTCCACGTCCTTCGCGTCGTCGAGGCCTCACTCGAATCCGCCACGGATGGCGGTCGTCTTGTGCAGACGATCGAGGCAGCGGTCATCTCGAATTGAAGCTGAGAAACGAAGATCCCCCGGACCCTGAAGGGTCCGCGGGATCTTCGTTTCTCAGCGGGAGACGAACGGCGTGTGCTCTGGGGTGGACGGTGTCGCCTGGATGTCGAGCTGTAGCGCACTGATGAGCAATTGTGTCCCGAGCATCAGCGGCAGGGCCGCCAACATCACTGTCGCTGCTGTCGCGATGACCGACCCGAGGATCTGGAAGAACAACCAGATGGTCACGATGAGCCCGAAGCCCATGAAGATCAGACCGAGGAACAGCAACAACGCGATCGGGGAGAACGACCAGAGGACGTACCTGTACCAGATGCGATGCCAGAAGCCAGCGGTGAGACGGTGCAGGAGCTCCGGCACGACCTTGCCGAGGCGGATGCTCGATACTTCGTCGCCGTAGACGGCCGGAATGGGGACGTCCACTGCTGAGACTTGAAGAATGTTGAGGTGGATGAGCAGATCGTTCTCGAAGCTATAGCGCTTGGCAACGCGGTCGAGCGGCACACGCCGCAAAGCCTCTGTGCGGATCGCCGTGTACCCATTCTGCGGGTCGAATAGGTTCCAGTATCCCGAAGAGAGCTTCGTGATGAATGAGAGAACGATGTTTCCGAAGACGCGATATCCCGGCATCCCTGTGAACGATTCGGGGGAGTAGAAGCGATTAGCCTTCGCAAATCCGTACCCGTCCTCGACGACCGGATCCAACAGTGCAGGCAGGTATTCGGGATCCATCTGAGCGTCCCCGGCCATGATGACGTTGACGTCGCTGCCGAGACCCAGGGCGGCGTTGTGACCCGTGATGATCGCGCCGCCGACACCTTGATTGACTTCGTGCCGGATGAGGGTCACGCGAGAGTCCGCGACTCGGTTCACGGCCCCGCTCGTATCATCCGGGCTGCAATCGTCGACGATCACGATGTGGTCGACGAAAGCGGGCATGGTCTCGATGACCCGCGCAATCATCTTTTCTTCTTTGTAGGCGGGTACAACCGCCGCCACGATGGCGCCTTTATACATGCGTCGGAGAACCTTTCGAACGGGCGAAAACCCAGTAACGGTACGCGAAGTAGTTGCCCACGGTCGTCACCGCGACAGCGACGATCTTTCCCAGGGCCCACGACCACCCCACGGAATCAGAAAAGGCGACGATGCCGGTCGTGAGTACCGTGTTCGCGGCTACGAGCAACGCGTAACGGACGATGCTCGGAGCAACGGAGTCGGTGGCGCGAAACGCGAACAGCCGCTGCAGGGTGTAGGTGACGACGAAACTCGCGAGGAATGCTGTGGGAGTAGCCACGGCGAGCGGCACTCCCGCGACGTCGTAGAGCAGCCACAGCAGGCCGAAGTCGAAGGCGAATGACAGCCCGCCCATGACGAGATAGCGAACGAGGCTCGAAGCCCACAGCCCCGAGAGTCTCCCGCCACGCGGCGAAGAGGACGCAGAAGGCATGGGTTCTATTCTGCCAGCCCCGCCGCGAGGTCTGAAACGCCCGCGGGTCAACGAGCGCGCACCGCCGCCTCGAGCAGCGTTCGCGCACGCGCATCGAACGAGTGCTCGGTTCGAACACGGTCAGAGATCGCCCGCAGCTCGGTTGCGTCTGGGAACACCGCTTCGAGATCGCCAGAGAGAATCTCAATCAGCTCGGGGACGGTGTCCCACATTCGCACAGCCGAGCCGAACACGCTCTCGATACCTTCGACGCGGTCACTGATCGCACGGCCCCCGGACGCGACGACGTCGAAAAGGCGGTTGCCGATGAAGCCCCGCTGCTGCATCGCCGGCCAGTGATCGTTCAGCACCACGCCAGCGCTCTCGTAGAGCGCAGGCAGTTCGTCGTTGCTCACCCCTGTCGCGGCGATACGATCCGCGGGGATCCACCCGCGCCAGTCGGGACCGATGACCGTGACGGGTATGCCCGCCCGAATGGGCTCCACGATGGACGGGCGAAGGATGCCGCGCGCGGTACCGACGAAGAGGATTTCGTCGCTGCGGGGCCGGCCGGCGGGTGCGAACCGCGATGCGTCCGTGCATTGAGGGAGCGATGTGATCGGCGTTCCCCAGTCGGCTGACGCCGTCCGCGCCCATGCAGCCGACGCCGCGAACACCTCATGAAAGCCGCTCAGGTCGGATGCGGAGATCTCATCGGGGTGGCTGATGATCCAGAGAAGCGAAACTCCGAAGGGGGAGGGGGCGACGGGTTCAGGTCCGCGAAGCACGACCGTGACGTCGTCGAGATGACGCGTTGGCCGGGTGCGCGCGGCGTAGGAATCGATGACCACCTCTTGGCCGAGTCGGCGTAATGCTGCGGCGAGGGCGCGGGCGAAGTGAATGTCCCCCCAGCCCTCGGCTCGGGGTCCGACCGGGGTGGCGGTGCGCAAAGCCCACCTCAGCACGGGGACGGTCGTGCCGTCAGCGAGCGTGAGGGAGGCTTGGGCGCGGCGCAACCTCGGGACTGGGCCATCGTCGGTCCGACGCCAGCCTGCTCGCGCGAGGAGCGCGTCGGCGCTGTGAGCGAGCGGGGGGAGTCCCGCCTCGGCTACACGCGATCGTGTGCGGGTTTCAAGGTCGAGCGCGACGATGGCGTCTCCGCGGAGGGAGGCGGCAGGGTCAGCGCCGCGAAGTGATGTGTTGATGTCGGCACGTCTCGCCGCGAACGTCGAGCCCGCCAACGCGGGAACTCGAAGCATCTCGGCATCGAAGGCCGAGAGGTCCTCGACCGGGTGTCCGGCGAGGAGGCGGCCCTCACCTGTTGCTCCGACGGCGGCGATCGTCCCGTCACCATCACGCCATACCGGAGCAATGATGGTGCCGGCAGGGCGTTCTTCTACGCGCTCAGCGAGCGTTCTCGAGGTATGGGCGCTCAGCGTCTGGTTCGGTCCTCTGACGATCACCACATCGGCAAGCGAAGACGCAACGAGCTCGTCGAGGGCGCGGCTCGCGTCTCCGTGGCGGCGCCGTGCGATGCGCACTCGTGGTCGAGCGGCAGACAGAAGCGACGCAAGCATCCAGTCCTCGATACGAGCGTCGAGGACTGCTATGGCGACGCCATGACCCGGGGATTCGGAGAACGCGACAGCCTCCGCCAAAGACTCGTCGAAGTCCCACTCGTCGGGGCCGATCGCCAAGATCAATTCCCGGCTCAGAGGTTGCGTCGTGACACCCGGCGGCACGTCGTCGTCTACACGCGCCTGAGTGGTGGCGTCCACGATGACCTGTGAGAGGTCGGTCCACGCCACTTTGGTGGATTTCGCGGACGGGCCGAAGGGAAGGGAATTCTGGTTCCGCAGGCGCCAGGCGTGACCCACCGGTCCGCCGGGAACCTCCCAGGCGTCGGGGTGCGCGTTGCCGTAGGCCACCGCATCCCACAGCGGGCTGACTTGTAGTCCGCGCGGGTCCGCCACGAGGTACGCGTACAGCGCCGGAACTCGCCAGGCTTCGGGGAGGTGGTCCCCGACGGCGGTGTCTACGAAGAGGGGCGAGAGGCGGAACCCGCGGCGGTATCCGCCTGAGACGTAACGGCGGACGGCTTTGGCGGCACTGAGCCGACGACCGACCTGTGCGTGCACGTAGTCGAGATCCACGATGTCTGCGCGGAGAATGGTCCGCGCCCACCAGAAGCGATCGAGGCGGGTGACGAGGGAACGAAGCATCGGATGATCGCGAGCGACGCGAACACGCGAACGGAGAGCGGACAGCACTATTCGACTATAGGCAGGGGCGCCGCCGAAGATCGGTCGCATCCCACAGCTCGAATCGCCCGGACGGGCAAACCCTCGGTCGCGACGCCAGAGGCTTCTCTCTCGTCGTCAGGACGCAGACGTCAAGAGGCGAGCACCCCGCGGAAGTACTCCACCGTCCGCTCGAGGCCCGCGCGCAGGGCGATCGTCGGCTCCCAGCCGAGCTCGCGACGGGCGAGGTCGATGTTGGGCTGGCGCTGCTTGGGATCGTCCTGAGGCAGTTCCCGGTGTTCGATGGTCGAGGTGCTGCCCGTGATCTCGAGCACGGCGTTCGCGAGCTCGAGCATGGTGAACTCGCCCGGGTTGCCGACGTTGATCGGGCCGGTCACCGAGTGGTCGGTGTTCATCAGGCGCACCATGCCGTCGACGAGGTCGTCGACGAAGCAGAACGAGCGCGTCTGCGAGCCGTCACCGTAGATGGTGATCGGTTCTCCGCGCAGGGCCTGCACGATGAAGTTCGACACGACTCGGCCGTCGTTGGGGTGCATGCGCGGGCCGTAGGTGTTGAAGATGCGGATGACCTTGATCGACAGGTCGTGCTGGCGCCGGTAGTCGAAGAAGAGCGTCTCGGCGGCGCGCTTTCCCTCGTCGTAGCAGGAGCGGGTGCCGATGGGGTTCACGTTGCCCCAGTAGTCCTCGGTCTGCGGGTGAACGGCGGGGTCGCCGTAGACCTCGGAGGTCGAGGCCTGCAGGATCGGCACACGGAGGCGCTTGGCGAGACCGAGCATGTTGATCGCACCCATGACGCTCGTCTTGGTGGTCTGCACCGGGTCGTGCTGGTAGTGCACGGGGGAGGCGGGGCACGCCAGGTTGTAGATCTGGTCGACCTCGACGTAGAGCGGGAAGGTCACGTCGTGACGCATCAGCTCGAAACGCGGGTTGTCGAAGAGGTGCTCGACGTTGCGGCGGGAACCCGTGAAGAAGTTGTCGACGCAGATGACCTCGTTGCCCTCGGCGAGGAGGCGTTCCGACAAATGGGACCCGATGAAGCCGGCTCCGCCGGTGATCAGAACTCTGGATGACACTTCCCCACCCTATCAGCGGGGGTCGGCGGTGCCCGGGGAAGGACCCGATCAGCGGGTGGTCGACACCATCCGGGCCTGCCCGAACGTCCTCCCCAGCGCGCCCTCGAGACGCCCTACGAACATGGGCCAGCCGTCCAGGACAGTGATCGGCCGGGGGTTGCGGACGCCGTAGAGCAGACCAGCGCCGGTGAACGCCGCCCGCCACCACAGGGGGTAGCCGTGCACGGCGAACGCACGGCCCGTGCCGCGACCGTAGGCGCGGAGCTTGCGGCGACGCTCGGCTGCCCCGAGACCGAATCCCGTCGAGATCCCGTCGACGTGGACGGATGCCGGCAGCCATCGGAAGTCGCGGACGAGACCCGGCTCGTGCGCCAGGGCGCGCAGCAGAAGGTCGGTTCCTTCGGCGACCTGCCACGGTGTCGAGGCCCCCGGTCCCATCCGCTCGTCGAAACCGCCGACGGCGTCGAAGAGGGACCGACGCATCAGGATCCCCATCTCGATCACCGACCACACGTTGTACTTGTCGAGAGGGGTGCCCGGCTCGGGCAGCGTCGTCTTGGGGCCGCGCTCGTCCCACGAGGTGAACCCCCCGGCGCGGAAGGTTGCGTCGTCGACGGCGTCGTGCAGGGCGACCACGGTTCCCGCCGGGTAGGTCGTGTTGTCGTTCGGGAAGGTCACGATGGCTTCACCGGCGGGGAGGGCCGCCACCCCGGTGTTGCGGCCGAGGGACGCACCCCGTCCGGAGGTCGTGGCCGACACGGCGACGCCGCGCTCGGCGAACTCCGCGGCGAGGGCCGCGACCTCGTCCTGCGCCCCCTGCGCGACGAGGACGACGTGGTCGCCGTCGCGCAGCTGCCCCTCGAGGGAGGTGAGGAGGGCGCGGAGGGGGTCCAAGCGACCCAGGGTCGTCACGACGAATCCGATGTTCACCAGACGATTCTGCCTGTCGGGGAGCCCGGTGCGGGAATCAGCGCGCCTCGCGGTCGATGATCCGGTTCCAGGCGGTGGTCGTGGCATCCCATGTGAAGCGTTCCGCGTTGGCGAGGCTCGCCTCCGACAGGGTCTCGCGAAGCGCGGGGGAGTCGGAGATCTCCGAGAGGAGGGATGCCAGTTCCTCCGGCTGCGTGGGCGCGAAGTACCGCGCGGAATCGCCGAGGATCTCACGGTTGATGGGGATGTCGGATGCCAGGACCGGAGCACCCAGCCGCTGCGCCTCGAGGGGAGGCAGCCCGAAGCCCTCGTGCAGCGACGGCCACACGAACGCGTCCGCCCGGGCGAAGGCGGCCGCGAGCTCGTCGTCGCTCACCGGGCCGGTCCATCGGATCCTCGCCGGCGCAACGCCCCGAGACGCGGCGTGGGGCTCCAGCTCGGGGTCGAGGTTGCCCACGAACTCCACGTCGACGTCGGATGACGCGGGCAGGAGGGCGAGGGCGTCGATCACGGCGCGGGTGTTCTTGGCGGCCCCGTGGCGTCCGAAGGCGACCACGCGCGTGCGGCGCTCGCCGGGCGGCGTCTGCCGCGGAATGAGCGGCAGGCTGTCCGCCCCCTCGTAGACGACCTCGATCGCGGTGGGGTCCACCCCGAACCGCTCGGCGATCTCTCGCTGCGAGGCGTGGCTGACGGTGACGAGGCGCTGCCCGCGACGGAGCATGCCGAAACGGACCGCGAGCTGCCACTGGAGGCGGAACGGAAGCGTGAAGTCCTGCGGGCGGATGGCGGGGGCGATGTCGTGCAGAACGGTGATCTGGTGGCGGTACGTCATCGGCGCGATGTTCGCCAGGTTGAGGAGCAGTGGCGATCCGTGCCGCCGCAGCCAGCGCGGCAGCTCGAGCTGCTCCCACGCGGGCCCCGCGAGGCGCCCGACCGTCTCGGTGCGGATCCCCTCCACGCTGGAGGTGTCGGCTGACGCCGGAACCAGCAGCACGATGTCGTCGCGGGCCTCGGCGAGGTGGTGGGTCAGCTCGGTCGCGAAGCGTCGCACTCCGCCGAAGGAGTCGATGAGGAAGCGGCCGTTGACGGCGATGGTCATCGCGCGGTCCTTTCGTGGGGGCGTGCAGCGTGAGGGCTCACGCCGCGGCCTCGGCGGGGGTGTGGCGCAGGTCGTGCAGCACGCGCAGGCAGCGGCGGGTGAGCAGGAGAGCGGCGGCTCCCTCGGTGAACGCGTAGCCGAGGGCCGCGCCGATCGGGCCCCAGGCGATGCCGAGGCCGATCATGAGGGGGATTCCTGCGGCCGTGGCGAGCAGCGTCGCGCGCATGACCGCCGATGCCTGCCCGGCGGGGAAGAGCACCAGGCGGGCCACGGCGGTGCGGACGGAGAAGAAGAAGAACACCAGGCCCATGACGAACAGGATGTCGAAGGGAGCGGGAGCGGCGGGCAGGAACGTCTGGGTCAGCCAGGGGCCGACCAGCGCCAAGCCCGCCCACCCCAGCAGACCGGCGACTGCCGCCAGCCCGATCGACATGCTCATGCGACGCCCGCGGTGGTGCCCGTGCGCCTCGCCCACCCAGGCCTGCAGTGCGTTGGCGAGCGTCATCGGGATGAACTGCCCGAGCTTGAGCATCTTGTCGGCCGTCGCGTACCCGGCCGCAGCGGACGGGATCGCGGTGACGTTGACCACCGGGGCCGGAACGCTCGAGTATCCGCTCAGGCCCGCGTCGTTCAATGCGACGGCGAGGTTCGCCCGGAGGAGGCGAGGCAGGTCGCGCGCGCGGGGCCAGGATCCCGGATGCCTCCGCAGCAACCGCACCGTGAAGATCGAGGTGCCGACGAGGGTGACCACGATGCCCGCGAGCGGGTAGAGGACCACGACCCCGGTGGTCAGGACCAGACCGGCCGCCGCGAGGTTCGCCAGAAGGCGAGGCGCGGCGTCGAAGATCACGATCGTGCGAGGGTCGCCGACGCCCGCGCAGAACCAGGTGAACGACAGAGCGATCAGCGCGCCCTGCATGCCCATCAGGATGGTGAGCCATTCCGAACCGGGCGACGCGACGAACCAGCAGATGACGGCGAGCGCGGGAAGCGCGATCACCGAGATCGACAGGCGCACGGCGATCGATTCCCGGTACAGGCGGGCCCGCTCGTCGTCGTCGCCGGCGATCGAGATGAGGGCCGGTCCGACGGTGGCCCACCCCCAGCCGATCGCGATGGCCGCGAAGGTGCCGATGGACTCGCCCGCGATCGCGCTCGCCCACCCGGATGGACCGGCGATGGCGGTCACGGCCGGAAGAGCGATCAGCGGCGAGAGCGCCGCGATCGCGGGAATGAGCAGGAAGCCGAGCAGCCGCCGCTTCATGGAGGGCGCGGCGGTCACCGTCGAGCTCCCGCAGCGACGGAGTCGAGCACTCCCGCGGTCGCCTCGGCGGCGGCATCCCACGTGAACCGCGACGCCCACCGCTGCGCGTCCGCCCGCGCGACGTCATCGACGGGGGCCCGCAGCGCCGCCGTGATCGCCGCGCCGAAGGTGTCGGCATCCCGGGCATCGGCGTAGCGGGCAGCGTCGCCACCGACTTCCCGCAGGACGGGGACATCGTGGGCGAGAACGGGAACGCGTCGGCGCAGCGCATCGACCACCGGCAGACCGAA
>Ga0308161_1001519_pt1 | contig 27603 bp, 30 predicted proteins | sample PhyFR2_FD_201034 | JGI IMG/M metagenome (GOLD analysis project Ga0308161, IMG submission 201034) | Phyllosphere microbial communities from UC Gill Tract Community Farm, Albany, California, United States - DLSLF.R2 | ecosystem: Host-associated > Plants > Phyllosphere > Unclassified | place: USA...
GCGGCGCCACTGCCATTGAAGGCGATACTTTTCATCCGGCCGCGAACATCGAAAAGATGAGCGCGGGGATCCCCCTGAACGACGAAGACCGCGCTGGCTGGCTCGACAGCCTGTGCGATGAACTACGTCGCGTCGATGCCCAAGGCCAGCGCCCGGTGTTGACCTGCTCCGCCCTTAAACACAGTTACCGCGAACGTCTGCGCAGTGCCTTGCCGGGCCTCGGTTTCGTGTTTCTTGAATTGACCCCGGAAGTCGCCGCCGAGCGTGTATCGCACCGCCCGGGCCACTTCATGCCGGCGACGTTGATCGAAAGCCAGTTCGCCACCCTCGAATCGCCCAAGGGCGAGCCGCTGACTCTGCCGCTCAATGCCTCGATTCACAGCGTCGAAGAGCTGGCCCTGCAGGCTCACGTCTGGTGGCAGGCCAACGGTCTGAAACAGGCGGTATGAGTATGTTGAAAAAGACAGCGCTGTCCTCCCGACTTCTGTTCAACCCGCTTTAATAACAACAACAATCCAGGAGACACCCCCCATGTTTGGCATGTCCCACGAGACGTTCCTGCTGCTCGATGCGGTGGTCACGGTAATCGGCCTGATTATCCTGATCACCAAATTCAAGATTCACCCGTTCATTGCCCTGACCATCGCCGCCGCCTTCCTTGGCCTGACCTCGGGCATGCCGATCAACACCATCATCAAGGCGTTCCAGGACGGCTTCGGTGGCGTGCTCGGTTTTGTCGGCATCATCCTTGCCCTGGGCACCATGCTCGGCAAAATGATGGCCGAATCCGGCGGCGCCGATCAGATCGCCCAGACCCTGATCCGCGCCTTCGGCAAGGACAAAGTCCAGTGGGCAATGATGTTCGCCGCGTTCTTGGTGGGCATTCCGCTGTTCTTCGAAATCGGCTTCGTGCTGCTGATTCCGCTGGTGTTCATCGTTGCCCGTCGTACCGGTGTGTCGATCATCAAGATCGGTATCCCGCTGCTCGCCGGCCTCTCTGCGGTGCACGGTCTGGTACCGCCGCACCCGGGTCCGCTGCTGGCCATCGGCGTATTCGGCGCTGACATCGGCAAGACCATTCTGTACGGTCTGATTGTTGCACTGCCGACCGCCATCATTGCCGGTCCGATCTTCGGTACCTTCATCGCCAAGCACATTCCGGGTCACCCGAATCAGGAACTGGTCGATCAACTGGCCCGGGAAAACGATTCGGCCAACCTGCCAAGCTTCAGCATTACTCTGGTCACCGTGCTGCTGCCGGTGTTCCTGATGCTGCTGAAAACCTTCGCTGACGTGGCGCTGCCGGACGGCAACTTCTTCCGCATCTGGATGGACATGATCGGCCACCCGATCTCCGCACTGCTGCTGGCGTTGCTGTTGTCGCTGTACACCTTCGGCTACAAGCAGGGCATCGGTTCCAACCAGATGCTCAAATGGCTCGACGCAAGCCTGGCGCCTACCGCTGCGATCATTCTGATCATCGGTGCCGGCGGTGGCTTCAAGCAGATGCTGGTGACCAGCGGCGTGGGTGACGTGATCGGCCACATGGCGGTCAGCGCGCAGATCTCGCCGATCCTGCTGGCCTGGCTGGTGGCGGCGGTAATCCGTATCGCGACCGGTTCGGCCACTGTGGCAACCATCACTGGCGCCGGTATTGTGGTGCCGGTTGTCGGCATGATTCCGGGCGTCAACCGTGAGCTGCTGGTGCTGGCAACCGGCGCCGGTTCGCTGATCCTGTCCCACGTCAACGACGCCGGTTTCTGGCTGGTCAAGCAGTACTTCAACATGACCGTGGCCGAAACCTTCAAGACCTGGACCGCGATGGAAACCATCCTCTCGGTGGTCGGCCTGGGCTTTATCCTGCTGTTGTCGCTGTTCGTATAAGCGGCAGTTTGCAGGCACAAAAAAACCGCAGTGATGCGGTTTTTTTGCGGGTGAAATTTCAGGGTCTTACACCTTGATCGTTCCCACGCTCCGCGTGGGAATGTAGCCCGGGACGCTCCGCGTCCCAAAGCGGACGCAGAGCGTCCATTGAGGCATTCCCACGCAGAGCGTGGGAACGATCAGAGGCGTGTCAGTTATTTGGTAACCAAGCCATCCGCGCGGAACATCCCGCGAATCCCGCGCACTGCCTGGCGGATGCGGTCCTGGTTTTCGATCAACGCGAAGCGCACGTGATCATCGCCGTACTCGCCAAAACCCACGCCCGGCGAGACGCAGACCTTGGCCTCGGCCAGCAGTTTCTTGGCGAACTCCAGCGAACCCAGATGCGCATACGCCTCGGGAATCTTCGCCCAGACGTACATCGACGCCTTTGGATTCTCGACCATCCAGCCCAATTCATGCAGGCCCTTGACCAGCACGTTCCGCCGCTGGCGATACTGCTCGGCGATGTCGCGCACGCATTGCTGATCGCCTTCCAGCGCGGCAATCGCCGCCACTTGCAGCGGGGTGAAGGTGCCGTAGTCGTGGTAGCTCTTGATCCGCGCCAGGGCGCTGACCAGTTCCGGGTTGCCGACCATGAAACCGATACGCCAGCCGGCCATGTTGTAGCTCTTGGACAGGGTGAAAAACTCCACCGCAATGTCCTTGGCGCCCGGCACTTGCATGATCGACGGGGCTTTCCAGCCGTCGTAGACGATATCGGCATAAGCCAGGTCGTGGATGACCAACACGTCGTACTGCTTGGCCAGGGCAATCACCCGCTCGAAGAAATCCAGTTCCACGCACTGCGCGGTCGGGTTCGACGGGAAGCCAAGGATCATCATTTTCGGCTTGGGGATCGAGCCGCGAATGGCGCGCTCCAGCTCATCGAAGAAATCCACCCCCGGCACCAGCGGCACCGAACGCACCTGGGCGCCGGCAATCACCGCACCGTAGATGTGAATCGGATAACTTGGGTTCGGCACCAGCACGGTGTCGCCCTGGTCCAGGGTCGCCAGCATCAAATGTGCCAGGCCTTCCTTGGAACCGATGGTGACAATGGCTTCGCTTTCCGGGTCGATATCGACTTCGTAGCGCTGCTTGTACCAGTTGGAAATCGCCCGGCGCAGGCGCGGAATGCCTTTGGACGTCGAGTAACCGTGGGTGTCTTCACGCTGGGCGACCTGCACCAGTTTTTCGACAATGTGCGGCGGCGTGGCGCCGTCGGGATTGCCCATGCTCAGGTCGATGATGTCTTCACCACGGCGGCGAGCGGCCATCTTCAGCTCGGCGGTGATGTTGAACACGTAAGGGGGGAGTCGATCTATGCGCGCAAAGCGGCGCGGCGAACCTTGTTCGGCCATTGTTGCCTCGGATAACGTAAGCGCCCGGAACCGTCCGAGCGACGCTGGTCACTGCGGTGACCTGTGGCGGAAGATAAGGGCAGTGATGGCATACTGTCCAGCGCGGTTGTAAACATTTTTTTCAAGGAAAATCGGTCAATGGAATTCACCAGCGGCTTCTTGCTGAGCCTTTCGCTGTGCCTGGACATCGGCGTAGCCAACATCGCAATGATCACCCTGGCCATGCAGCGCGGCTACTTTCAGGGCTTCGCCCTGGGCCTGGGCACCTGCGTCGGTGACCTGATCTATGCGGTGCTGGCCTTGGCCGGCATGACCGTTTTGCTGCAATACGAAACCGTGCGCTGGGTGCTGTGGATTGGCGGTTCAGCGCTGCTGATCTACTTCGCGGCGAAGATGGTTTACTCGGCGATTCACCACGAAGCGCTGCTGGCGGAAACGGCGGAAGTGGGGCAGAACTCCCATCGCAAGGAATTCTTTCGCGGCATCTTTCTCGCCATGTCGTCGCCGAGTGCGATTCTCTGGTTTGCTGCGGTCGGCGGCACGTTGATCGCCCGATCCGGTGGCGGTGGTCCGTTGAGTTCGGCGCTGTTTCTCGGTGGTTTTCTCTGCGCCGGGCTGCTCTGGTCGGCCGGTCTGTGCTTCGCTGCAAGCCACGGCGGCAAGCTGCTGGGCGACAAGCTTCTGCGCTACTCCTATCTGGCATCGGCGGCGATCTTCTGCTATTTCGCGGTGTACGTGATTGTTTCTGGCTACAACGAGTTTGTCGGGTCGGGCGCCGTCGAGCAGTTGCATTCGCTGTAAACGTGCGAAACGGGTCGGGCTTTCTATACTCCCAGCCGAATCCACTTTTCCGTTCTGAGGAGTCGCGTCATGGATGAACAACAACGCGTCGAGATAGCCGAGCCTCGTTTCGAACACGGGCAATTTCTGCTGATTGCCGGTTTCGGCGGGCGATTCACTCAGGAGACCACCGAAGACATTCCCGCGTTATGGGAAAAACTGATCCCGCACTTGGGAAAAATCCCCGCGCAAGTCAACGAAGTAACCTACGGCGTTTGCTGCAATGCGGACGGTGAGGGCGGTTTCGAATACATCGCCGGGGTGCAGATCGACAAGCTTGACGACCTGCCGGAAAAATACCGCTGGGTTGAAATCCATCCGCAGCAATATGCGGTGTTTGAGCACAAAGGGTCACTGACGCAGCTCCCTGACACCTTCCAGTACATCTGGAACACCTGGCTGCCGCAGTCCGGCCACGAAGCGGCGGACGCCCCGGAATTCGAGCGCTACAGCGAGGATTACAACCCGAAACTCAATACCGGCACCCTGGAAATCTGGCTGCCGATCAAGGCCTGAGCGGCGTAACAATCGAGGTGGAGCATGTCCGCCCCGTTGGTTCTGCATTATGCTGGCGGGCCTTGTTTCCACAGATTTTTGAGCTGCCATGAACACCGTGATCCGCAACGTCAGCGCCGCCGACCTCGACCGCTGCTACGCCATCGAAACCGTCGCCTACGAAGGCGACGAAGCCGCCACCCGTGAAAAGATCGCCACGCGCATCGCCACCTGGCCGGACGGCTTCATCGTCGCCGAGGTGGACGGCGTGGTCGCCGGTTTCATCAATTCCGGCGCGGCGTTCGACGTGCAGATGTCCGACGAGGCGTTCAAGGAACTGATCGGCCACGACCCGAAAGGCCCGAACGTGGTGATCATGTCGGTGGTGGTGCACCCGGATTACCAAGGGCAGGGCCTGGCCAAGCGCCTGCTCGCCGAATTCATCGAGCGCATGCGCGCCATGGACAAAGCGACAATTCATCTGATGTGCAAAGAGCAGCACATTGCGCTGTATGCCGGCTTTGGCTTTGCCTACATCAAACCGTCCGAGTCCGACCACGGCGGCATGGCATGGCACGAAATGATCCTGACCCTCTGAGGCCAAGACCTATCGAAACTGCCTGATCGTTCCCACGCTCCGCGTGGTAATGCAGCCGGGGACGCTCCGCGTCCCAAAACCGTGACGCAGAGCGTCACAAAGAGGCGTTCCCACGCGGAGCGTGGGAACGATCAGGGGATACTCAGAAGAACAGCCCCATCCGCCGCTCGTACCCAATCCGGCCCTTGTACGCTTCGCCGCTGTCGACGTAGCCATGCCTGGCATACAGCGCAATTGCCGCCTCGTTATCAGCGTCCACCGACAATTCCAGCCCCTTGATCTCCGGCCACGCTTCACGGGCAACAGCGGGCAGCGCTTGCAGGCAAGCCTTGCCGTAACCCTTGCCCTGCGCGCGCCGATCGACCTGCAGAGCATGCAATGTGGCGCTGTGTTCGTCGGCCCAGTCGGGCAACACCGGCGGGCGCTTGAGCAGCAGAAACGCCACCGGTACGTCGTCCGCCAGCAGGGCAAAACCCTTTACGCCGGGGCCGGGTTTCGACAGCAGGGTGTGCAGGGCACCGTGGATGTCGCCGGAGAATTTGATCTGCTCGGGGTGAATTTCAATCGCCTCGACTTGCTCACGCTGCAAAGGGCTGAGGCTGTCGTAAGGCACGAGTTGGGCTGACACGGGAATTTCCTTTTTCCTACAAGGATTGAAGCTCGGATTCTAGCGACATTGTCGCCGGTGAATTTTTTTTGTTTGCCCTGTCGATCTGCGCAAAGGGCAATCGACTAAGGGTGTCTTCACAACAAAAACCACGGAGAACACCATGAGTGCACAAAGCGAAATCCAGAACCTGATCAACACCTATCGCGAAGCGGTAATGGCCAAGGACGTCGAGAAAGTCATGGCCCTGTACGCCGACGACATCGTCTCGTTCGATGCGATCAAGGCCCTGCAATTCAAAGGCAAAGCGGCGTACCGCGCGCATTGGGTCGAGTGCATGGAAATGTGCCCCGGCCCGCACATCTTCGAGTTCCACGAAATCGCCATCGAAAGCGCCGACAACATCGCTTTCGCCCACTGGGTGGCCAATTGCGGCGGCACCAACGACAAGGGCGAAACCCAGAGTTGCTGGATGCGTGTGACCGCCTGTTATCGGCAGGTCGGCGGGGCGTGGAAGATTGCCCATGAGCACTGGTCGGCACCGTTCGATCCGATGAGCGGCGCGACGCTGTTCGATGTAACCCCCTGATCTTCAGCCATAGTTGATCCGTTCGAATCAGGAGATCGCCATGAAATACCTATGCCTGGTCTACAGCGATGAACGCTTGCTGCACACCTCGCCGGACAGCCCGGAAGACGCCGAATGCTGGGCCTACGCCGAGTCGATTCAGGGCAGCGGGCGGATGATCGCCGCCGAAGCGCTGGAGTCGGTAGAAACCGCCACCACCGTACGGATGCGTAATGGCAAGTTGTCGATCACCGACGGGCCTTTCGCTGAAACCAAGGAGCAACTGGCCGGTTTCTACCTGATCGATGCCAAGGATCTCAACGAAGCGATTCAGGTCGCCGGCAACATTCCGGCAGCGCGGGTCGGCAGCGTTGAAGTGCGCCCGGTGCGGCAGTTGAATGTCTGACATCAGGGCGCGGGTCGAGCAGGTCTACCGCGAGGATTCACGGCGGATTCTGGCCACGCTGATCCGCCTGCTCGGTGATTTCGACCTCGCCGAAGAAGCCTTGCATGAGGCGTTCTTCGTCGCAGTCGAGCGCTGGCAACGCGACGGCGTGCCAGACAACCCGCGCACCTGGCTGGTCTCCACCGGACGTTTCAAAGCCATCGATGTGCTGCGCCGGCGCGCGCGGTTCAAGGCGACGCAACCGTTGCTGATGGCGCAACTCGATGAGCTGGAACAGGCTGACTGGAGTGGCGAAGACGTGGAAGACGATCGCTTGCGGCTGATCTTCACCTGCTGCCACCCGGCCCTGGCGGCGGATGCGCAGGTGCCGCTGACCTTGCGCGAAGTCTGCGACCTCACCACCGAGGAAATCGCCCGTGCTTTTCTCTCGGCGCCGGCGGCGATTGCCCAGCGCATCGTCCGCGCGAAAGCCAAGATCCGCGACGCGAAAATCCCTTATCAAGTACCCACGCTGAACGAATTACCCGAGCGCCTCGACAGCGTATTGCGGGTGATTTATCTGGTGTTCAACGAAGGCTATTCGGCCTCGGTCGGTGCCGAGCTGACCCGCGAGGATCTGACGCGCGAAGCGATTCGGCTGGGGCGCTTGTTGATGGAGTTGCTGCCGGAGCCGGAAGTCATGGGTCTGCTGGCGCTGATGCTGCTGCATGAATCACGCCGGCCGGCACGAACCTCGCCGAGCGGTGAACTGGTGTTGCTCGACGATCAGGATCGCTCGTTGTGGGATGCCCGGTTGATGGCTGAGGGTTGCACGCTGGTCGAGCGCGCGCTGAGTACGCGGCGGTCCGGGCCGTATTGCCTGCAAGCGGCGATTGCAGCGGTGCATGCGGAAGCGCCGTCGGCGGCGGAAACGGACTGGGAGCAGATTGTCGGTCTGTATGACGTGCTGCTGCGCGCGGTGCCGTCGCCGGTGATCGAGCTGAACCGCGCGGTGGCGGTGGCCAAACGGGATGGAGCGTTGGCCGGGTTGCTGGTGATCGAAGGGATTCTGGCGCGTGGCGAGTTGCAGGATTACCACTTGGCGCATTCGGCGCGGGCGGAGTTTTGCCGGCAGTTGGGCCGGGTGGAGCAGGCGCGGGCCGCGTATCAGCGGGCGCTGGAATTGACGCGGCAGGAGCCGGAGCGGCGGTTTATCGAGGGGCGACTGAGGGACCTGGGTTGATCTGGAAGCTGCGTCGGTGCGGCTGGCCCTTTCGCGAGCAGGCTCGCTCCCACAGGTGATTGCATTTCACTTTTGGGAGGCTCGATCCCACAGGTGAGCGCGTTTCAAGTGTGGGAGCGAGCCTGCTCGCGAATGGCAGCACCGCTTATTCGAGCATCTTGCTGAGCAACCAGCTCCCTGCCGGCCCCGGCGGATACAAGCGCGACCACAACGCATCGACAAACACCGGTTTCGGCCAGCCGCGCACATTCAGCTCTATCAGCAAATCATTGGCATAACGCTGCACCAGCCACCTCGGCAACGGTGCCCAGCCAAAACCCTTTTCAGCCATTTCCAGCAGCATCAGATAACTCGGCGCCGACCACACCCGGCCTTTGCCGCGACTGTCGTAGGGATTGACGATGGTCGCCAGCCGCAATTCGCGATGTTGCTCGAGGATCTGCTGATCCACATGCTCAAGCTTCGCCAATGGATGCTCGCGGCTGACGAACAGGGCTATCTCCGTGCGCTCGGCCACAGTGGAGGTCACCAGATCCGGCGGGTAGTTGTCTTGCATTTCCGCGAAGGCCAAATGCGCTCGGCCGCGCTGGACCAGTTCGATCAGGTCGTCACACTCGGCAATCAGGCATTCCAGCTCAAGCTCCGGATAACGCTGCTCGAAATCCACCAGCGCCGCCTCGAAACGATAGGACTGATAAGTGTCGGAAATCGCCACGGTCAGCTTCGGTTCCACACCTTGGGCCAACTGCCGTGCGCTCATCTCCAGACGACTGGTGGCGGCCAGAATCGCCTCGGCTTTCTGCAGCATGACGTGGCCGGCGGGGGTGAGGGTCGGTTTGCGGCTGCTGCGGTCGAACAGCTGCAGGTCCAGATCGATCTCCAGGCTTGCCACTGCCGCGCTAATGGTTGACTGACTGCGCCCCAACTTGCGCGCCGCCGCTGAGAACGAGCCTTGCGTCGCTGCCTGGACGAACGCCAGCAGCACTTCCTGCGAAGCCATGAACTATCGCCTTGATCGATGGTTATTGGTTATGAAGTATCGGTATTAAGTTGGATCATGGCAACCATCGTCAAACAAGGAGTCAGGCCATGACTGCCCACAAGTCCATCACCGAACGTGTTTTCCAGGCGGTTGGTTTCGAGTTTCTCGCCATCCTCATCTGCACGCCGCTGCTCGCCTGGATCATGCAAAAGCCGCTGCTCGACATGGGCGCGGTGACCGTGTTGATCGCGCTGTTGGCGCTGGCGTGGAACGTGGTGTTCAACCGTTTTTTCGACCGTGCTCTGGCGCGGATGAATCTGCCGCACAACGCCTGGTCCCGTGTAGTGCATGCGCTGTTGTTCGAAGGTGGACTGATCGTGATGGGCGTGCCGCTGATCGCCTGGTGGCTGTCGGTCAGCTTGTGGCAGGCGTTGTTGCTCGACATCGGCGTGCTGCTGTTCTTCCTGCCGTACACCTATGTTTATCACTGGGGTTATGACGTACTGCGCGAGCGCTTCATGGCCCGCCGCGCATATGAAAGCTGAGGTAGCCCTGTGGCGAGGGGATTTATCCCCGTTGGGCTGCGTAGCAGACCCGATTTTGGGGCCGCTCCGCAGCCCAGCGGGGATAAATCCCCTCGCCACAAACGGTCTGTTGGTTGAGGTCAGAGAAACATGCCGCCAGACGCCTCGACCCGCTGACCGTTGATCCACTGTCCACCCTCCGACAGCAGCAGCGCCAGTGCACCGCCAATATCATCCGGCAGCCCGACACGACCCAGCGCAGTGTTGCTGGCAACCATCGCGTTGACCGCGCTGTTGTCGCGCACCGTGCCACCGCCAAAATCGGTTTCAATCGCACCCGGCGCCAGGATATTCACGCCAATCTGCCGCGCCCCAAGCTCTTTCGCCTGATAACGCGTCAGCACTTCCATAGCACCTTTCATTGCCGCGTAAGCGCCGTAACCCGGCAGGCTGAAGCGGGTCAGGCCGCTGGAAATATTGACGATGCGCCCACCGTCATTGATCAGCGGCAGCAATTGCTGAGTCAGGAAAAACGGCCCTTTCAACTGCACATTCATCAGCAGATCGAACTGCTCCGGAGTGGTTTCGCTGAACAGCGCATGCACGCCGACCCCGGCGTTGTTGATCAGGAAATCAAAGCGCTGACGCTCAAAGGTTTGCCCCAATACCTGTTCAACCTGCGCGGCAAACGCGGCGAAGTTTTCGCTGTGGCCGACGTCCAGCTGCAGCATCGCCGCTTTTGCGCCGAGCGCCTGCAATTCAGTGACCAGCGCCTGGGCCTCGTCGGCGCGGCTGTTGTAGGTGCCGATGATGTCGATGCCTTGCGCGGCGAGGTGCAGGGCGGTGCTGCGGCCGAGGCCACGACTGGCGCCAGTGATCAGTGCGATTTTGCGGTTCATGCTGACTTCCTCGATTGCGTTGAGCGGGATGGAAAAAGTTTATTTATCCGCCCTGAGGTGATAAACACGGCAAAAGCGGAATCACTGATCGGCTCAGCCGAACAATCACCGGGGCTTGTCATGAACAAACTGGAACTGCTGCGCACCTTCGTCCGGGTCAGCGAACTGTCGAGTTTCACCCTCGCCGGTGAAAGCCTCGGCCTGCCGCGCTCGACGGTGTCCGAGCAAGTGCAGGCACTCGAAGCCTTGCTCGGCACGCGGCTGTTGCAGCGCACCACGCGCAAGGTGCAGGCCACTCAGGATGGACTGGTGCTGTATGAACGCAGCAAAGATCTGCTCTCGCACATGGATGAAATCGAAGGGCTGTTCCGTCAGGACGAGGCTTCGCTGACCGGGCGCATCCGCGTCGATATGCCGAACATCCTCGCGCGACGCTTGATCATGCCGCGCCTTCCGGAATTCATGGATCGCCACCCGAATCTGCAGATGGAAATCAGCAGTACCGACCGGCGCGTCGATCTGCTCAGCGAGGGTTTCGACTGCGTATTGCGCATCGGCGCGCAGCCGGATCAGTCGGTGGTCGCCCGGCATCTCGGCGACTTCCCGATGGTCAATTGCGCCAGCCCGGCTTACCTGCAACGTTACGGCGTGCCGCAGACCATCGAGGATCTGGCGCAGCATCGGCTGGTGCATTACGTCGGCGTACTGGGCTCGCGTTCGGAGGGGTTCGTCTATGAGGAAAACGGCGAGGTGCGGCGCGTGGCGATGGCCGGCAGTGTCACGGTCAACAGCACCGATGCCTATGAAGCGGCGTGCCTGGGCGGCTTCGGCCTGACGCAGGTACCGCGCACCGGCATGCAGCCGCATCTGGAGAATGGCGAACTGGTGACCGTACTGCCACAACACACCGCACCGCCGATGGCGATTTCGTTGTTGTACGCGCGGCAACGGCATTTGCCGCTGCGGGTGCGGGTGTTTATGGATTGGCTCGGCGATGTCGTACGTTCAACGCTCTGACATTGAGCACATTGCCCCTGTGGGAGCGAGCCTGCTCGCGAAAGCGCCATGTCATTCAACATTGATTTATCTGACACACCGAGTTCGCGAGCAGGCTCGCTCCCACAGGGGGACTGTCTTGTGTGTGGGATTTGCGCTCAATAATCGCCACGCTTGCGAAACGCCCAGCGCCCGGCAATCACGGTGAACGTCGCCACCAACGCGACCAGCACCCAAAACCCGTGCGGGTCCTGGGACAGCGGCACACCGCCGACATTCATCCCGAAAAAACCGGCAATGATGTTGATCGGCAAGGCCAGGACCGTCACCACCGTCAGGGTGAACAGCGTGCGGTTGCTCTGTTCGTTGAGGTTGGCGGCGATTTCTTCCTGCAACAGTTTGATGCGTTCGCCGAGGGCGGTGAGGTCGTTGATGATCAGCGCAAACTCCTCGGTGGATTTGCGCAACTCCTTGACGTCCTCCTTCTGCAACCACGGCGGCGGACGATTGAGCAGGCGCAGCAGCGAACCCGGCTCCAGCGCCAACAGCCGTTGCAGACGCACCAGCACGCGGCGATTGACGCCAAGTTCGGCGCGGTTGGTCGACAGGCGCGAGGAGAGCAGTTCGTCTTCGACCTGATCAACACTCAGACTGGTCTTGCGCACGATCTGGGTCAGCACCTCGCCCTGGTCGCGCAGCAGATGCACGAGCAGTTCCGAGGGCGAGCGAAAGCATTCGCCGGCCTTCACCGACGAGCGCAACTTGTCCACCGAATGCAGCGGTTGCAGGCGCGCACTGACGATCAGTTTGCTGCGCACGCAGACCCACAGCGTCGACACGTCGGAGGAGACCATGCTGCTGAGGTTGAACACCACATCGTTGACCACCGCCAGCAGCGCCGAATCGACATGCTCGATGCGCGTCGAACGCGAACCTTCGTGCAGCGCTTCAAAAAACTCCTCGGGCAATTGCAGATGACTTTTCATCCAGCGCTCGCACGCGGCGTGGGCCAGGTTCAGGTGCAGCCAGAGAAATTCTTCGCTGTCACCGTCATCCTGCAAACAGCGCAAAGCCGTCGCCGAATCGATCTCGCGCCCGCGCTCCCCGGGCAGGAAGCGAAAGCCGTAGAGCAAGCCAAACAGGTCCGGGGCGCGATGGCTGATATCGAGGCTGTGGTTCATGGCGGCTCGCTGCGAGGAGGGTGTCTGGTGGGGGATTTTCAGGTTCACCTGAGCGGCATCATCGCAAGCCAACATGACCGTTTTGTGACAGTAAAGTGACTGCAAATCAACGCGTTACCGACTGTCGGAAGATTCTCAAGAAGCGCTCTGGCGCGCCGATCTCAGGTGAGTTAGGTTGCGCGCCATTGGCCTATGGTCATGGTACGTCGACAGGGAAGTCCGGCCATTTTTCACGTCCGCTCGGGCGTGCCTCATCCCTGCTTCGAGTACCTTGCAATGCTGCAAAAATCCCTGAGAGCGCAAATTCTCGCCCTGTTGAGCGGCAGTCTGCTGGCGATATTGTTGATCGCGCTGGCCTGCTTTCATTACCTCTCCAACGGCGTGCAAAGCTATAGCCAGTTGATCGCCGGCCCGCTGCACACTTCGCAACTGATCGATGAAGCCAACCTGCAATTCAAAGTGCAGGTGCAGGAATGGAAAAACGTCCTGCTGCGCGGCAAGCAACCGGCGGACCTGGCGAAATACTGGAGCCAGTTCGAAGAGCGTCAGCGCGACGTGCAGAATATTCTCGGCGAACTGGCCGGCCAGAAAGGCATCGAGGCAACTCTCAAATCCCGCATCGAACGATTGCGCGAGGAGCATCGCCAGTTGGGCGCGGCCTACCAGAAAGGCCGCGATGCCTACGTCGCTGCCGGTGGTGATCCGAGCGCCGGCGACGCAGCGGTCAAAGGCGTCGACCGCGCCACCAGCGAGCAGATGAGCGCACTGGTCGCCGAGCTGCGCGAGCAGGGCACCGCGCAATCGGCGTTGATCAGCGCCAGCGCTGAGCGCACCGTGTGGCTGGGGCTGCTGGTGATGCTCGCGTCGGGCTTGTTGATCGGTCTGCTGAGCCTGTGGCTGGTCAGCCGCAACCTGATCGAGCCGATCCGCAACCTCATCGATTACGTCACCCGCTTGAGCCGTGGGCAGTTGGCTGAACGTGTTGTCAGCGAGCGTCGCGATGAACTCGGCAACCTCGCCGCCGCAGCGAACACTCTGCGCGATTTTCTCGCGGACACCTTCACTCGCTTGCAACGCAGCGCCGGTGATCTGGACAGCGCCAGCGGCGAGTTGAATGCCATTGCCACGACGATGGCCGGCGGCACCAGCGAGCAATTCAACCGCACTGATCAAGTGGCCACGGCGATGAATGAAATGTCCGCCACGGCCCAGGAAGTCGCCCGTCATGCCGCCGATGCCGCGCGTGCTGCCGACGATGCCGATCAGTCGGCGCAGCAGGGTGAAAAGGTCATGCAGACCACCATTCACTCGATCACGCAGATGCGCGGCGAAATCGCCAACACCGCCACGGTGATCCGTCGCCTGGAAACCGACAGCGGTCGTATCGGCAAGGTGCTGGAAGTGATTCGTGGCATCGCCGAACAGACCAACCTGCTGGCGCTCAACGCGGCCATCGAAGCGGCGCGGGCGGGTGAGGCCGGGCGTGGTTTTGCCGTGGTCGCCGATGAAGTGCGCAACCTCGCCCAGCGCACGGCGGAGTCGATCATCGAGATCAACCAGATCATTCAGAACGTGCAGACCGGCGCTGTCGATGCCGCGCAGGCTATCGAGAGCGGCCAGGCGCGCAGTGATGAAAGTGTCGAGCAAGTGACCCAGGCCGGCGCGATGCTGGAGCGCATCACCTTGGCGGTGGAGGCGATTCGCGACATGAACCGGCAGATCGCCACGGCGGCAGAAGAGCAGACTTCAGTGGCCGAGGATATCTCGCGCAACCTGACTGAAATCACTGCGATTGCCAGCACCAACCTCGACAATGTGCAGCGCACCGAAAGTGCCAGTCAGAACCTGCATGGATTATCGGGGCAGTTGAATGAGGTGACGGCGCGGTTGAGTGCTTGATTGCGAGTTCAAGCGTCCGGCATCTTTTGTAGGTCCTCGCCTGCTCGCGATAACGGTGCAACAGTCAACATTGATGTCGCTGAACTCCGCTTTCGCGAGCAGGCTCGCTCCCACATGATTTACGGCAGGCATGAAAAAGCCGCACGATTTTTCAATCGTGCGGCTCTTTAACAGCTGTCTATCAAGTGTCTTGCTTGTTGCTCAGCACTTTACCGGTGGTGGCATCAAAGTCCACGTCGAACTCTTTGCCGTCAGCAGTTTTAAGTTCAACTTCATACTCGTAACCATTGAAGTGGTTATCCAGATCGGTGTCGGTAATCGTTGCGCCCGGGTGCAGTTTCAGTGCTTCGGCGTTCATCGATTCCAGCGACTTGATCTTGCCGTCCTTGACCAGTTGCGGGATCTGGTCGATGCGAACATCAGCCTGAGCCAGGCCAGCGGTGAGGGTCAGGGCAGCGGCGGTAAACAGGGCAGTCAAAGTTTTCATCGGTTCATTCCTTGGCAGTGCGTTGAAGTGGTTGATCTGTGTAAGTGGGTTCAGATTAACCAGCGCAACTTAACTCACCCTTAAATCTCTGCTTCGCGATAAAACTGCTCTTTGTCGGAGCGAGCCTGCTCGCGAAGCAGGCGACTCGATAACAACTTAGAAACCGTTCTTCTTCAGAACCTCATCAACACTGCCAACAGCCGGACGCTTGTAAAACTTCAACAGTTCACTGGCGCGGTTGGTAAAGATGCCGTCGACACCCGCTGCCATGACTTTCTCGTAGTCCACCGCCTCGTCGACCGTATAAACATGCACCAGCATGCCTTGGTCGTGGGTGTACTTATTCATCCACGGTTGCACCAGGTCGGAGTAACTCTGATCACCACCCTGAGTCAGCTTCGCCGAAGGGCCGGTGCCGATCGCGCCCTGGGCCTTGGCGTAGTCGACCCATTGCTTGAATTCCGCTTCCGACTTGGGTTCCTGCTTGCCGTAGAAAACGTTTTTGTCTTTCTCGCCGGACGCGGCAAACGTCACCGCAGATTTAGGCTCGATGCTGCCTTCGCCGACCCACAACAGCAGGATCTTCGGCACTTGCGGCATTTCCTTTTCCAGCAATTGCAGGCTGTTCTTATCGAACGTCTGCAGGATCACCTTGCCTTTGCCCTGACCGACGCGGAGCGCACTTTTCGCCAGTTTCGAACCGGCCGGGCTCAGCCAGCCGCGATCCTGCAGTTTTTCCTTGAGGTCTTTTTCGATCCCGGGAAACAGTTGCGGCTCTTTGGTTTCAATGTACAGGCCAGGCTTGTGCTGCGGGTTGGCGCGGGCGATGTCGATGATTTCATCGAGGGTAAGAATCTTCAGCCCGGCGTAGGAGGGGCGTGCGCGGTCAGGATATTTGCTGTTGAACCAGCTGCCGGCATCGAGGGTTTTCAGTTCGGCCATGGTGAACGCGGTGGCCGGGCTGTCCTTGCGCTCGGGGAATTTGCTGGCGACGTCGGTAGTGCGTTGCAGGTTGTCGTCGTGCAGGGCGAAGAGCACGCCGTCCTTGCTGCGCTGCAAATCCATTTCCAGGTAATCGGCGCCGAGGTCACGGGCCAGTTTGTAGGCCGCAGCGGTAGATTCCGGGGCATCGAACGACGCGCCACGGTGGGCAATCACCGCCGGATGCGGAATGCCATGGGCGGCAGCGATTGCCTTGGGCTCCGGGTGGCTGGCGGCATGCGCCTGACCGAGGCCGAACAACAGACTCAGCACCAGAGCGCTTCGGGTAAAAGTGGCAGGCATGGTCGAGTTCCTTTCGCAGGTTTTTTTCGAGACGTACCTTTTAACAATTGACGCGCCGCAGGGCTATCGCCAGACCGACATAAACCGCGCAAAACGGAAATTTCCTGCACTTTTGTGGCGCTGTTTGCAGTACGCTTGCCCTCGGCTGACGCCCCGGCAGAGGGCGCGCCGCTACATTGCCCTGCGTGTAAACCATCGATCATCTTTCGTGAGGTTTACCATGCGCATCACCTCCCAACTCATCTGCCAGGCCGCCGACGATCTCAAAGGCTTCGTCGGCCTCAACCGCAAGACCGGCCAGTACATCGTGCGCTTCAGCGAAGATTCATTCGGCATGGACGTGGCCGACGACGGCATCATCCCGGCCAGTGAATTCGTCTGGGCGACGGCGTCGGACACCACCATGACCCTCAAGCGCGAATTGATTCAGCTGCTGCTCGATCAACACATCGACGTCCGGATCAACATCACCGAACCGTTACGGGTTTACATGAGCAAGGTTGAAGTGCCGGAGATTGTTGCGGTGCGGAGTCTGGTGCGCGGTTGAGGTTTTGCAGTGGGGTTGCGGGCCTCTTCGCGAGCAGGCTCGCTCCCACAGGGATTTTGTAAACGCCACAGATCCAATGTGGGAGCGAGCCTGCTCGCGAAGGCGGCGTTGTGGGCGCCGCCAACCTCAATGGCCGAATGCATAACGCTCAATCCCGCAATCCGCAGGCTTCGATAAATGCGCGAACCAGCGGTGGCATTTTTCCTTTTAGTGCGGCGCGTTCCGGCTGGAACAGCGTGGCGACGAAAAACGGATGTTTTTTCAATTCGATAGCGCGCAGATCCCCCGCTGAATCACGGCCTACCGCTTGTAGCTGATCGCTCATCAAATGCTGTTCGAACTGCGGATTCACGCCGTAGCGGCAGCGATAGCCTTCTTCAATTTCAGACTTTTCGTACGCCTTGGCGATCAACGAGCCGGGCTGGAGGTGAATGACGTCGATGGCTTCAACCAGCGAGCAGCTCAGCGGCGTGAGCACAGCGCGTTCGGATTCTGGCGAGGTTTCCCCGTGCTCGGCGTCGGCCCAGCCCAGCACATTGCGCGAATATTCCAGAACCGCGTGCTGAAAACCGCCACAGGTGCCGAGGAAGGGTCGCCCTTGCTCGCGGGCAAAGCGGATCGCGCGTAGCGCACCGTCTTCACTTTTATAGGGGCTGGCGGGTACACACCAGAACCCATCGAATTGAGTCAGCGCAGTGTCGGTGCCGATCTCTTCAGTGGCCAGCCACTCGAACTGCACGGTGCGTTGCAGGTGTTCGGCGACCAGGCCGAGTGCAACCGGAATCGCTTGGTGGGCGGTGACTTGGGGGTCGTAATCGCCAACCAGAGCGATTCGGACGGCGCGATTTTCCATGGGATTTCCCTGCGCTTGCTGATGGATGGCAGTCACTATAGATCGCGTGACTGCCATCCCACTATCCCGAGTTTCACTTGGTGACTGAGACTACCGCCATCACCCCGACACCCGCTCATTGGCAAACATGCTCACCGCATCCACCGCCTCACTGGCGCCATCGCGAATCTGCAGAATCACCGTGCCGGCCTGATTGGCCAGTTCCACGCCTTCTGCGGCGCGGTCGCGGGTGCCTTGCATGCTCTTGATCGCCTGCCGTGTTTCGCTTTGGATCAGACTGATCATGGTGGAAATCTCCGCGGTGGAACCGCTGGTGCGCGCCGCCAGTTGCCGGACTTCATCGGCCACCACGGCAAAGCCGCGGCCCTGTTCACCGGCGCGCGCGGCTTCGATGGCGGCGTTGAGGGCGAGCAGGTTGGTCTGATCGGCGATCGCGCGGATGGTGTTGACGATGGCGGTGATTTGCTCGGAGCGGTCGCCCAGTTGCGCGATCAGCGTTGAGGACTGGCTGATGTCCTCGGCGATTTCGCGCATTTCGCTGGCAGCCTGTTGAATCACCTGCGTACCTTGCTCGGCGACTTTTCGTGTCGCTACCGAGATGTGATAAGCGGCGCTGGCACTGCGCGCGTCCTGCTCGTGTTGCTCAACACGGGCGGTAACGTCAGACGCGAACTTCACGACTTTGTACAAACGCCCCGAAGCGTCGTAGACCGGGTTGTAGTTGGCCTCCAGCCAGACGATCTGACCGCGTTTATCCACGCGCTCGAACTGCCCGTGGAAGAACTCGCCCTGATTCAGGCGCCGCCAGAAATCCTGATAGGCGCCGCTGTTGACCAGCGCCGGGGTGCAGAACAAGCGGTGATGCTGGCCCTTGAGCTCTGCGAGGCTGTAACCCATGCGCGTGAGAAAATTCTGGTTGGCGGTAAGAATATTGCCGTCGAGATCGAACTCGATCACCGCCATCGCGCGATCAATCGCCTGCAGTTTGGCGTTGGCCTCGTTCTCCTGCTGCACCTTGGCGGTGACATCCATCGCGTACTTGACCACTTTGATCACCCGTCCCGACGCATCCTTGATCGGGTTGTAACTGGCCTCGAGCCAGATCGGCTGGCCTTTGCTGTCGACCCGTTCAAAGGTGCCGGACTGGAACTGACCGTTTTTCAGGCGTGACCACAGCTCGGTGTATTGGGCACTGCGCCCGAACTCTGGTGTGCAGAAATGCCGGTGCGGCTGGCCGATCGCCTGGGCAGCCGTGTAACCCATGGTCTTGAGGAAATTGTCATTGGCACGCAACACCACGCCATCAAGATCGAACTCGATCACCGCCATCGAACGGTTGATCGCTTCGAGCATTGCAGCCTGGTCAAAAACGGTGTGTTGCAGTTCAGCGAGGGCGGCTTTCTGGCGATTGAAGAACATGCTTGCGATACTCGGGAAGTGGGGAAAATCAAAAGGATTCAGTCCCTATTCCTGCGCCGGCAGACCGAAATGCACGGACGGCATTCGGTGGTGACTGCTCAATGCCAGCGTTCCGTTACTGGCAGATGGCTACTTATACAAAACTTAATAAAGTTGTACAAGGAAGGAATTTTTCACGAGTTTGTATAACTTTTTGCGAAATTAGTTGTACGCGGCTCGCCGCGCCAGTGATTCACCGCTGATACAGTGCCAGGAACATCTCCAGCGCCGACTCGGCAACTGCATTCTGCGCGTCTGGATCAAGGGCCGCGCGACCCAGCGAGATCTGCGGCCAGAACGCGAATGCCTTGAGCAAACCTTGTACTTGATGCGCGGCAAATTCTGGATCCACCGGTTTGAGCCGTCCGTCGGCTTGCGCCGCGCGTATCCAGACAGTCAGGCCTTCCTCGCGCTCGCCCATGCGCTCGATCATGTTCTGCGCACGTTCGGGGGAATGAATGGTTGCGGCAATCGCCACCCGGGCGAGGGTGAGAAAATTCTCGTCAGCCATCATCTGCACTTTTTGTTGCAGCATCAGGCGCAGCTGCTCATGCAGCGGTCGCTCGCGGTCGTAGCTCACCGATGGCTCGGCAATGATCCGCGCCCACAACTGATTAAGGATCTCGGCGAACAGCTCTTCCTTGCTCGGGAAGTGGTTGTACACCGTCCGCTTCGACACCTCCGCCGTGGCGGCGATCTTGTCCATGCTGGTGATTTCGAACCCGTGGGCACGGAATTCGGCGATCGCCGCCTGGATGATGGCTTCGCGTTTGCGGTCGGTGAGGCGTTGTGGAGCGGTCATGAGCGGACTTCGGCAGAGAAGGGGGGAAATTACACTCGGCAGTTTACTTGGCGCCGGCTTTGATGCAACCTAGAAACTACACCGCTCAGTGTAATGTTGCGTTAATCCTCGCACCTTACAAACCAGAGCGTTTGGCCTTTGCGTGCAGCTTGGCCATTTTCATTTCCCGTGGAATACCGTGCAGCACACGGTTTTTCGGAGTCGTTCAGTCATGGCCAATCCAGTCTCTCTCCCGGATAACACTCCCACGCCTGAAGCCTCGCGCCAGGATCAAGGGCTGTTTCGCAATCATGCGCCGGTGCAGCGCGAAGGGGTACGCAAAATGCTGCGGATCATGTGGAACATGATTTTCCACAAACCGCGCGACACCCGTCCGAGCGCCGCCATTCCTGTGCAACCGTTGACCCGTGAAGATCTGCTCGCAGCGCCCAATCACAGCGTTTACCGCTTGGGGCACTCGACGCTGTTGCTGAAGCTGCGTGACAAATTCTGGATCACCGATCCGGTCTTCGCCGAGCGCGCCTCGCCAGTGCAATGGGCTGGCCCGAAACGCTTCCACCAACCACCGATCAGCATCGACGAACTGCCACCGATCGAAGCGGTGATCCTCTCGCACAATCATTACGACCATCTCGACTACGAAGCGGTGCTCAAACTCGCCGCCAAAACCACTTACTTCCTGACTCCGCTGGGCGTGGGCGACACCCTGATCAAATGGGGCATCGACGCCAGCAAGGTGCGCCAGTACGACTGGTGGCAGGGCACCGAAATCGCCGGTATCCGCTTCATCGCCACCCCATCGCAGCACTTCTCCGGCCGTGGCCTGTTCGACGGCAACAGCACGCTGTGGGCGTCGTGGGTGATGATCGACGCCGACACACGAATCTTCTTCAGCGGCGACAGCGGTTACTTCGACGGCTTCAAACGCATCGGCGAACAATACGGCCCGTTCCACCTGACCCTGATGGAAACCGGCGCCTACAACGTCGAATGGCCCCACGTGCACATGCAACCGGAAGAAACCCTGCAAGCCCACATCGACCTCAAGGGCCGCTGGCTCTTCCCGATCCACAACGGCACCTTCGACCTGGCCATGCACGCCTGGCACGAACCTTTTGACCGCATCCTTGCGCTTGCATGGGAACGCAGTATTGCGATTACCACACCGCGGATGGGGGAGGCGTTCAACCTTGCGCATCCACAACGGGGGAGTGCGTGGTGGATGGCGGTTGAAGAGGAGGGGGAGGCGCTAGTGCAGAACGCCTGACGATTTCATCCGGTTCGCCTCGGTGCGAACCGGATGAGTCAGATTCCTATTTCCTTCATTCGCCGGTGGTAATCCTCCATCGTAGCGACTGACAAATCCCTGAATTTTCCACGAAGTATCTGACTTAGTGTTTCCAAGGTGATGCCAGTCATTTGCGCCGCTTCAGATTCGTTCAGGTTGGCAGTCTTGATCAACGCGGCCATTTTTGTCGCATGTCCCGATTTGATCAGCATTTCGTCTGCACCCTGCAGTCCCAAATCTGCGTAGACGTTGCCCGTGCTTCTTTCGATGTCCATCCTTAGCGCTCCTTATTCGGCCATCGCAAAATCCCCACGCCCCACCGATTCCCCCGCCATAGCCTGCGCCCTGACACTGCGCCCCGGTGCGAACCCCGGAAAAAACACCAACCCTTGCGCTTCGAACCGATAAGCCAGTGCCAGTCTTGCGGCGTCCGCCACGTCCTGCTGCGCTTCGAACCGCTGGATATCCGCGACTGCAACTTCGGCCTCGCGCGACAGTTGTTCAACGCTCCAGCCCAGCATGGCGCGGGCCTGGACGCAGTGGGTCGGGGTGAACTGGAAAAGGGCAATGCGTTCGAGGACGTGGTTCATCGCAAGAGAGGCCATGGTGTGCTCCGGGCTCAAAAGTGCTGATTGAAAATGTACTGTGTTTTTGTACAGTTGTTTTTGGCCGGGATCAAACGCATTTTTCGAATTTGCCTAGTTCGTCGGCTCCAACCAGACGGACGGTGCCTGTCCCAGCACACGCCGAAACATCGTCGAAAACGCCGCCGGGCTCTCGTAGCCGAAGTCCAGAGCAATCCGCGTCACCGCTTCCCCCGCCGCCAACCGTGCCAACGCCTGCACGACGCACGCCTGCTGGCGCCACTGACGAAAGCTGAGCCCTGTCTGCTGCCGAAACAATCTGTTAAAGGTACGCAAGCTTATGTGTAACTGATCGGCCCAATCCTGCGGGGATTGATGGGTGTTGGGCATGTTCAGAAAGGTCTGACACAGACTGAGGAGCTTTCCTTCGGCTGGCATGGGAATGTGTAGGGCAAGGGGCGCGCTGCGTGCCAGTTCATGCAACAGCAAGTTGATCAGCACGCCGTCGCGTCCGGCCTGATCGTACATCAGTGGCACGTCCACCGCTTCCATCAGCAAATGCCGCAGCAGCGGCGACACATTGAGCACTTGGCAGTCCGGCCCCAATTCCACGTTGCCCGGTTCGATGTAAAGGCTGCGCGTGCTCACCCCGAGCATCAACACCTCGTGAGCCACGCCCGGCGGAATCCACACCGCGCGCTGGGGCGGCACCACCCAATTACCGTTCCGAGTGCTGACCTGCATCACGCCGGTGGCGCCGTAGAGCAATTGCCCACGGCGATGCGTATGAAACGGGAGTAGGTGGCCGTGGGAATAATCGGTACCGATGGCCACGACCGGGCGACGCGTGTCATCAAGTTGATTGATCGAAATGTTGCGCATCAGGCGTGTTCCAGCGATTGGCGTAAACGCGAACATTATTGGCCCAACTACTGAAGCCGGCCAATGCCTGCCGCACTAATGTCACGGCTCCCAGTTCTGGACGCTCTCCATGTTCTACCTCCTGCTTACATTGTTCGGCTGCCTCACCGGCATCAGCACCGTGCTCTTCGGTTTCGGCGGCGGCTTCGTCATCGTGCCGCTGCTTTATCGCATGCTCACCGCCAGCCACGCAGCCGACGACCCCATCGCGCAATCGGCCATGCACATCGCCGTGGCCACCTCGACCTGCGTGATGATCGTCAACGCCCTGATCGCCACACGCAAACACCAGCGCGCGGGCAATCTGCTCCGGGACTACCTCTGGCCATTGGCCGGGTTTATCGGCGTGGGCGCGGTCGTCGGCGCCATCGCTGCGATGTGGGTCAACGGCGAAGTGATCCGCTACGCCTTCATCGCCTACCTTGGCGTGACCATCGTCGATTGCCTGCTGCGCCGAGGATTTCTCACACAGTCCCAAACGATAATCCCACGGCGACTGACCACGACGGAAACATCCGCGGGCGGTGTAGGCATCGGCGCCGTCGCAACCTTCCTCGGCGTAGGAGGAAGCGTCATGACCGTGCCGCTGCTGCGCCGTTGCGGGCTGAGCATGTCGCAAGCGACGTCCATGGCCAATCCGCTCAGCGTGCCGGTAGCGTTGGTGGGGACGTTGACGTACATGGCGCTGGCCGGTTTCACTGAGTCTGATTTGAGTGTCTGGTATATCGGGTATGTCGATGTGCTGGCGTTTGCGCTGCTGACGGTTGGTTCGTTGCTGGGGATCAGATTGGCTGCGCCGTGGATAGGGCGGATACCGGATCGACTGCATGCGTGGATCTATATTGGTTTGCTCATCGTGGTGCTGCTGAGCATGTCGCTCAAATGAATCGTTGATTGACGCAGGCGAAAGAAATCAGAATCGGCGTCGGGCGTTGCCCTCCAGTCTTCAGCAGAGAACCACGATGTTAATCTTCAATTGCACCGAAGCCGCCAGCAAGTTTTTCAGCCGTGTTCATAAAGGCAAAACGATCACGCCGGTGGACATCAAACCGCCGTCATCAGTTATTGAGGATGATGAGCTGAACGGCGCGGACGAGCAGTGGTTGGTTCATGCGATCACTGTGCAGCGCAAACATGTGTTGTTGGTCCTGCACATCAAAACCCGCTATTGCGTGATCCTGGCCGATGCCAAAAAGGCCGACGCCGAAGGGTTTGTAGCGTGGTTTAACGAGCGTTGGCGCGAAGGTCTGATCCGCGATGCAATCAATCATGACCTCATGCAATGGGTTGATGCGGGGACAATGACCGATCGTCTCGAACTGAGTCGCGAGTATCGTTTTTATCGCCGTGGCCATCGCAGCGCACAAAAGCACATCGAACAAATCGCCTGGTTTTTCGAGGATTGCGCGGCAGAGTGGGGCTGTTTGCCCCAAGGCGAACGTGCAGCTATCGGTTTCGATGCGCGGATGAATTCGCAAATTCGAAACACCAATGACCGAAAAGATTACTTTCGCCCTGATGAAGAAATGCTCGCTCATTGGCTGCGCCAGTATTGCGGAGTGGAAGATCTGGGCGTTCAGGCTGCACTTGAGCGACGCAGGGAGGCGGAGCGGGAGATTCGAGCGTTTGAAGAAGGGGCACGCATCAACTGAGCGTCACTCCAACCCCGGCGCTTCACGAATAATGAAGTGATCCAGGTTCTCGATATTGGCATTGAAGACCTCGAAAGGCTTTTCGGGGTTCTTCTTGCCGGGTACCTGCTTCAACTCCGGCGTCACCCCATAGAAGAAACAGAACAACGCCTTGTCGCTATCCACCGCGTGCTTGATCTCCTCCAGAAACGCCTTGCGCTTGCGGTAGTTGTCGATCAGCTTTTTGTTCAGATAAACGCTGACCGGATATGGCTTCTTCTTGCTGTCTTGGGGCTTCTTGAACCAGACCTTGTCCTCGAAATCGATACGAAAACTGGCGCTGTGGAAGTCCTCGATCTTCTTGATCCGCCCCCAGTAGATCAGCCCCTTGTTGTCCGTCAGATATTCTATCTTCTTGAAGAACGAACTGTACGGCGCCGTATGCTCGCCAATCTTCAACGGCATCCGCTTGAGCAAATCCTTGTCGGCGAAGTTGGAAACAAAACACTCCACCGGATGCGCAAACACACTGGTCTTGTCCGGCGCCGACTCACGACCCGCCGACTCTTTACCACTGTCTGCCACCACCCGAACCGGATCATCCCGCAACACATCCGCCGCCCCCGCTGGCGTGACAGGCTTGCGTACATACTCACGCCGGGTCAGCAATAACTCCGATGGGAAATGCTCCTCACGCCCGTCATCCACCTCGCCATCCGCCGTCTCAACGCCAGAAGCCGACGCCTTCAAACTCGCATACGGACAACCCGCCACATGCTGCGTCGTGGGCAGATTCTTGAAGTGCGGCGTGCGCACGTAATTCACATTCTTGGCGTTGAACGTGCCCAACTCGTTGGAAGCCTCGAACGCCGAACGACACGCATCGTTGGGGCACTGAAAGTGTTCCTTCGCCGAGTCAAACGCCACCGTCTCATCGAAATTGAGATCGCGAACGTCATAGATCGACAACTTGTCGTCGAGGCTGAGGCAGTAGGCGAGATCGAATTTCATGGTGAGGCTCGGATCCTTGAGTGGGGGAGGGGTATTAATAGCGGGAGGTGCGTGGTGGTGCACCTACTAATTCTTTTTTTGCTGCAGTGAAGTGGTCATTTTGTAGACTTCGCTAAAGCATTCTAGAGAGAGATGTGGAACACATGTCTCACCGAACGGCTGAAGCGTTGGCTTGAGTCAGTCGTGAGAGCCTTCCGTAAGTCGTGTAGGACTTTTCTCTAGATTTGGTAATCTCTAGCCTCTGATAAGAGGATGAGTGGATGCCAGCCGTAATTGCCGAGAATGATTTGTCAAAATGGGCCGATCAAACTGGGGTCCTCTACCACTTCCCGAAGCGGTACAAGGAAATCCTTATCCAGGGAACAGAGGTTATCTACTACAAAGGGAAACTGAAAAATAAGGCTTTCTCAGCGTTACGTTTGAGTTCTGCGCCTCACTATTTTGGCTTAGCCCGCATAGGAAGGGTGTATGCCGACAGGAACAGTAAGCGAGGAGACCTGTTTGCCTCTATTGAGGATTTTCGTCAGTTTGAGTTGGCAATCCCAATAAAGCTTGAGGGGGAGTACCTTGAGCAAATTCCCTCAAATCTAAAGAACAATTACTGGCGTAACGGTGTTCGGTCCATTGATCAAACCGTGTTCGACCGGATCTCATCCAATGCTGTGCTGATGCCATCGCAGGCAGATGACTTCATCCAGGCTGACGGTACGGAAGATTTTGAAACCGTAATCGTTGGTACTGAAGGTAAAAAATCTACTTATTACGGTGTGAGATACGAGCGCTGTCCCAAGCTTAGACGTCAGGCTATCGCTATTCATGGCCTTCTATGCAAAGCATGTGATTTTGACTTTGAGAAAGCCTATGGGGCGCACGCGAAGGGCTTTATTCATGTACATCACGTGAAACCCATTTCCGAATTTGAAGAGGAACAGGTTGTCGATCCAGTGACTGACCTTATTCCTCTCTGTGCAAACTGCCATGCAATTGTTCATAGAAAGCCTCAGCAATTACTGAGTGTTGAGCAATTGAAAGGGCTTCTCAATGGTCGTTGGGTTTTCGATGATTTGACCTAAGCGAATGTTTGGAAAACTGCAACGTATTTACGACCCGCCGCCACCAAGAATTAGCTTCGATCGTTCGTCGTCGCGGCTGATCATTTAACAAATAAGGCATATCCCTTAGCCGAATCCAGCCCTCATCTTGCCAATGCAGCAAACTCAAAGACATTTCCGGCCAATCCAACAAACTCAACATTGGCCGATGTGAATCCCCCGAATCCTGCGCATCGCGCAATGTCGGCACTACCTCATTGGTCAACCACTCACGCAGCAACCGATTTCCCGGTACGTAGTGATAGATCAATAGCGCATACACCCCCGATTCACTGAGCATCAGATGCTGTTCTGGTTCTCGAAAGTACTCGATCCGCATGACGCGGCGTTGATCGCTATCTAGCTTGTGGGCCACCCGATCATTCAGGTGGAAGCCCATCAAACGGCCAACATCCCGGGCGGAGAACCATGGCTGATTTTCGAGTAGAAGGGCATGTAGAGAAAGGTTGTGGCGAGAGAAAACAGTTACCGAGCATGGATCCGACATATCTATGACCTCTACGTTATGGATTTTGGGCGGGCCTGACCCCAACGTAGAGCGGACTTAAAAAATCCCAACGAGCAGAGCAGTTGTCACCGACGAATTACGCGTCTGTGTCACTGACGAAGCTTTCTACGTTGGGCGTTTCTTAGGCACCTGCCACAGAGCTTAGTAGCGCTCGCAGCAGGCTTCAATGGGAAGCGACTGTAAGTGCTGTAGGAGATTGAGCGCTGTGACGTAGGCGTAAAAAGGCTCACCGATCGCCCATAAAAAAGCCCCGATCAGATCGGGGCTTTTTGCTTTCTCGACTTGTCGACTCAGGCAGCAATCGTCAAATCATGCCAAGCGAGACTATTAGTCCCAGCTCAGAGCACCACCAGTTTGGTATTCGATCACGCGCGTCTCAAAGAAATTCTTCTCTTTCTTCAAGTCCATAATCTCGCTCATCCAAGGGAACGGGTTAGTGGTCCCTGGATATTCCTCTTTCAAACCAATCTGCGACAAACGACGGTTAGCGATGAACTTGAGGTAGTCCTCCATCATCGCCGCGTTCATGCCCAGTACGCCGCGAGGCATGGTGTCGCGGGCGTATTCGATTTCCAGCTGCGTACCCTGCAGGATCATCTGGGTCGCTTCTTCC
>Ga0308161_1001521_pt1 | contig 27571 bp, 26 predicted proteins | sample PhyFR2_FD_201034 | JGI IMG/M metagenome (GOLD analysis project Ga0308161, IMG submission 201034) | Phyllosphere microbial communities from UC Gill Tract Community Farm, Albany, California, United States - DLSLF.R2 | ecosystem: Host-associated > Plants > Phyllosphere > Unclassified | place: USA...
CATGCGCTCGTCGCTGCCACTGTAGCGGGGTGCGTTGGCTATGCCGGCCTTGAGGCTGTATTGCCAGTCTTCGGCAAGCGCCGTGTCGGCGGCGGCAAGCAGGCACAGTGAGGTCACTGACAGGCACAGGTTTTTTGCGTGCATCAGGTGTTTCTCCAGGTTAGAAATTCAAGGGTGTGTGGGGGGACTGGGTGCGTTTGAAGGAGTAACCCGAAGCGCTCAGCCCGTTGACCTGGCGGCTGACGGTGTCGCCCAGGCCATAGCCGGTGCCGGCCAGTACCGCGTGGGCGTTGTCGACCGGCAGCAGGATGTAGTCAGTCAGAGGCTCGTCGTGCAATTGGCCGCGGATCACCAGGAAGCCGTCTTCCAGGCGCACGCTGATGCCGCTCAACGGTGCGTCGGGTTCATGGCTGTTGAGTACCTGATAGGTGCCGATGGTGTCGGCCCAAGCCGTGGAAAGGGTCGGCGGCTCGATGCGCTCGCCGATGGCAATGCGTTGGCCGTGGCTGCGGGCCGTGAGTATCTGCCGGCCTTGTACCGTCACTACATCAAGCTGGATGCGACCCAGGTCGCCCAGGTCCTTGAGCCAAAAACCCAGGACCTTTTTCTGCGCACGCAGCCAGCCCTGGTCATCGCGTAGCAAGTCGAAGGTGTAGCCGGCCAGTTCGCCGGCCAGGCGCTCACGGTCATCCTTGATACGGAATACCCCCCAGGGGGTCGCGTAGAAACCGGCCAGGCGCTTGCGGTCGACGGCCGCCGGCACGTGGCGCAGTTTCAGACCGTGGCTGGGGGCCTGGCAGTTGTCGGCGCAGGCGCGTTCGCCGGTTTGTGCCTCAAGCATCAGGCGCAGGCTGTCGGTGGACAGCGACACCACCATCTCTTCGGCATTGCTGTCGTTGGCCATGATGATCACGGCCAGTTGCTGGTCCGGCAGCAGGGTCAACTGGGCGGCAAAATCATCGCCGCCGCCGCTGTGCTGGTAAGTACGCACACCGGGGGCAATCGGCTCGTCACCGCATGGCGCCAGAAACCAGCCCAGGCCCATCTGGCAGTCAAAATCCAGGGCGTTGCCGGTGTTTTGCTGGGTGAACATTTGATCTATTGAAGCGCTGCCCAGCACGCGGTTGCCCTTATAGGTGCCTTTGGCAAACAACATCTGCACGTAGTGGCTCAGATCCCTGGGGCTGGCCCACAGGCCGCCGGCGGCAAGGTCGCGTACCTGGGCGTCGGTGCTGGCGTTGCCGTCCTCATAACCCAGGGCGCGAAAGCTCAATTGCGCACCGGTGCCGAGGAAACTGGACTGGTTCATGTGCAAGGGGGCCAACAGGCTGCTTTGTAGCTGGGCCTCGAAGCTTTTGCCGCTGCTGCGCTCGATGGCGGCACCCACCAGCGAATAGCCGAGGTTGGAATAAGCCACCTGAAAACCGGGCGGGCTGCTCAGCCATACGCCCGACACGCGCATCGGCATCTGCCCCATGGCATAGGTGCTGTGCAGGTCACGCAGGTGCTCACTGGGCAGGCCGGATTGATGGCTGAGCAAACGCCGTAACGTGATGGCGCGATCTGCTTCGGCCTGGTCGTCATGAAAGCGCGAGCGTACGTAAAACTCACGCAGGGTTTGCTGGATCGGTGCATCCAGTGCCAGGCGCTGTTGCTCCACCAACTGCAGCGCCGCCGTGGCGGTGATCAGTTTGGAAATCCCCCCGGCGCGAAACGCCGTGTTGGGCGTAACCGGCACGCCCTGGGCCTTGTCGGCCAGGCCAAAGCCACGGGCCCAGATCAACTCCTGGCCATTGACCAGGGCAATCGACAAGCCTGCCACATTTTCCCGGACCATCTCCCGGGGTATGCGGGTTTGCAGGTAACGGATGATCGCGCCGTAATCGCCTTTTTGAATCGGCGGCGGAGCAGGCGGTTGCGAGTGGCAACCGATACTGCTCAGCAGGCAACCCAATAGCGGGATACCGCGCAATCTGCGAAACATGAAGAGCACCCCGGTGGTGGTTTGGATGCTCGAATGCTAGGGCCGCGAGGGCCAACAATCTTTGAGTGCTTTGTCGGGAAACTGTCAAAGACTGTTAACGGCCAACTGTAGGAGCGAGCTTGCTCGCGAAAAACTCCCAAGCGCCGCGTATGTTCAGAAAACACGCGTTATCATTGACGTTTTTCGCGAGCTCGCTCCTGCAAGATCAAGGCATCAAGGTGGCGATCAGGGCCCGAATGGTCCCCGGCAATGCCTCCAGCTCCCGAACCAGAATGCTGCGCTCGCGAATCGCCCAGGGCTCGTCCAGCTTCACCGTCACCAACTGCATGGTGCGGCTGTGGCGCTGGGCGGCGGACTCGGGAATGATCCCGATGCCCACGCCGGCCTCGACCATCCGGCAGATCGCCTCGAAGCTCGACACCTGGATGCGCAGCGACAACTGCTTGCCCAGGCGTTCGACGTGTTCGCGCAGGAAACTCAGCAGCGTGCTGCCTTCATGCAGGCCGATATGCTGGTAGGCGAGAGTTTGCTCCAGCGTCACTGAGGGTTGTTCTGCCAGCGGATGACCCAACGGCACCATCAACACCAGTTCGTCTGTGCTGAAATGCAGCACTTGCAAACCCGCCGCTTCCACGGGACCGGCAATAATGCCCATGTCGCTGGTGCCATCGAGTACGCCGCGCACGATGTCCCGGGACAGGCGCTCTTGCAGGTCGACGGTCACGCCTGGGCGCTGGGACAAAAAGCCCGCCAGCACTTCCGGCAAGAACTCGGTGACCGCCGTGGTGTTGGCGAAGATGCGGATATGCCCGGCTGAATCCACGCCGTATTGGGTGAACTCGCTTTTCAGGTAGTCCACCTGACGCATGATCAATCGCGCATGGTGCAACAGGCGCTCGCCCGCCGGGGTGATCTCCACGCCACGGCTGTCGCGGTACAGCAGGCGAGTATCGAGCTGACCTTCCAGGGCCTTGATCCGCGCACTGGCGGCAGCCGGCGACAGAAACGCGCGCCTGGCGCCCTGGGTCAGGCTGGGGGATTCGGCGATATGGATAAACAGGCGCAGGTCGGCGAGATCAAAGTGCATGCAAGACTCCCGGTACAGGGTGGCGGCGTTCAGCATAACCGAACGCTGGTTTATTGAAATGCAAATTCTCAGAACGGGCAGGCCCTTGCATGATCCGCAGCAGACACCCACTGCCTGAGGATCTGCACCCGATGAGCGCCACTGATTGGATCGGCCGAAGCGAGACTGCCCACGATCACCTGAGCCATAACCTGCTCAAGCGCATCGCCGCCACGTTCGGTGAAGGGGTGCCTGCCGACGGTGCAGCCGTACCCGCATTGTGGCAATGGTGCTTTTTCCAGGACCCGCTGCCGGAGTCGGCCCTGGGCAGCGATGGCCACCCGGCTCGCGGCGGGTTCCTGCCACCGGCCGATAACCGCAATCGCATGTGGGCCGGTGGGCGTATCGAGTTTGTGCACCCGCTGCGAGCTGGCGAGGCGGCAACCCGTGTATCCACCATCACTCAGGTCGAAGAAAAGACCGGGCGCACCGGTTCGCTGTTGTTTGTCACGGTGCGCCACGACTATTCCCAGGCCGGGCGCCTGGCGATCCGCGAGGAACAGGACATCGTCTACCGCGAGCCCACGCCGCCCAAACCCGGCAGCGGCGATGCCCTGGTCCGCGGCGAATGGACAGAAGCGGTGGAACCGACACCCACCCTGCTGTTCCGCTACAGCGCCGTGACCTTCAACGGCCACCGCATCCATTACGACTATCCCTATGTCACCGCCACTGAAGGCTACAGCGGCTTGGTGGTGCATGGCCCACTGATCGCCACCTTGAGCCTGCGCGCGTTCTGCCGGGCACACCCTGAAGCCACGCTGCGCCGTTTCATCTATCGCGGCGTGCGCCCGTTGATTGCACCGCAGCCGTTTGAAGTAGGCGGGCGCATCAGCGCAACCGGCGTCGCAGAACTTTGGGCCGGCAACGCTGAAGGTCTGGCGCAGACCGCCCAGGTGCATTTCGAATAACCCAAGAACAACAGGCGGAGAGCCGCGCATGAACCCCAATGACAACGAAGAACTCAATGCCATCCGCGAAGGCGTGCGCGCTTTGTGCGCCGAGTTCGATGCCGCCTACTGGCGCAGGATCGACGAAGACAAAGGCTTCCCCGAAGCCTTCGTCAAGGCCCTGACCGATGCCGGCTGGCTGTCGGCAATGATCCCCGAAGAGTACGGCGGTTCCGGCCTGGGCCTGGCCGAAGCGTCGGTGATCCTCGAAGAGGTCAACCGTTGCGGCGGTAACTCCGGCACCGTGCATGGCCAGATGTACAACATGTTCACCCTGTTGCGTCACGGCAGCGCGGCGCAAAAGCGCTTCTACCTGCCCAAGCTGGCCAGCGGTGAACTGCGCCTGCAATCAATGGGCGTCACCGAGCCCACCACGGGCACTGACACCACCAAGATCAAGACCACCGCGATCAAACGCGGCGACAAGTACGTGATCAACGGTCAGAAAGTCTGGATCTCGCGAGTGCAGCATTCCGACCTGATGATCCTGCTGGCGCGCACCACGCCCCTGGCCGAGGTGAAGAAAAAGTCCGAAGGCATGTCGATCTTCCTGGTCGACCTGCGCGAGGCCATCGGTAACGGCCTGACCGTGCAGCCCATCGCCAATATGGTCAACCATGAGACAAACGAGCTGTTCTTCGACAACCTGGAACTGCCGGCCGACAGCCTGATTGGCGAAGAGGGCAAGGGCTTCAAATACATCCTCGATGGCCTCAATGCCGAGCGCACCTTGATTGCCGCCGAGTGCATCGGCGACGGCCGCTGGTTTATCGAAAAGGCCAGCGCCTATGCCCGCGACCGTGTGGTGTTTGGCCGGCCCATCGGGCAGAACCAGGGCGTGCAGTTCCCGATTGCCGAAGCGCATATCGAGATCGAAGCGGCCGACCTGATGCGCTGGCGTGCCTGTGAGGAATACGACAGCGGCAAGAACGCCGGCGCCAGCGCCAATATGGCCAAGTACCTGGCGGCCAAGGCGTCGTGGGAAGCAGCCAACGCTTGCCTGCAAACCCACGGTGGCTTTGGTTTTGCCTGCGAATACGACGTGGAACGCAAATTCCGCGAGACGCGCCTGTACCAGGTGGCGCCGATTTCCACCAACCTGATCCTGTCCTACGTGGCCGAGCACCTGCTCGAACTGCCACGCAGTTTCTGAGGGCCTGAGCATGCGTCATACCCAAGCCCTGTGCCAATTCCTCGCTGATCTGACCTATTCGCAGTTGCCCGAGCACGTACTGGATCGCATTGAGGAGTTGTATCTGGATTGGCTCGCCTCGGCGCTGGCCAGTCAGGGCGCACACCCGATTCCCCTGTTCGAGCGTTATGCACAGAAGATGGGGCCGAGCAGCGGCCCGGCCCAGGTGATCGTCAGCGGCGCCAGCAGCAGCGCGTATTTTGCGGCACTGGTCAACGCGGCATCCTCGCACCTGGTGGAGCAGGATGACCTGCACAACAGTTCGGTGCTGCACCCGGCCACGGTGGTGTTTCCCGCCGCGCTGGCGGCCGCCCAGGACCTGGGCAAATCGGGTCGCGATCTGCTGCTGGCCTCGGTGGCCGGTTATGAAGCCGGAATTCGCATCGGCGAGTTCCTGGGCCGCTCGCACTACCGCATCTTCCACACCACGGCCACCGTCGGCACCCTGGCGGCGGCGGTCGCCGTGGGTAAATTGCTCGACTTCAACCAGGAACAGTTCATCAACCTGCTCGGCAGTGCCGGCACTCAAGCGGCCGGGCTGTGGGAGTTCTTGCGCGATGCCGCCGACTCCAAGCAACTGCACACGGCCAAAGCCGCAGCGGATGGCTTGCTGGCGGCTTACCTGACAGCCGATGGATTGACCGGTGCGCGCAATATCCTTGAAGGCGATCAAGGCTTGGCGGCGGGCATGTCGAGTGATTCAGAACCGAGCAAGTTGTCCGCTGACTTGGGTAGCCGTTGGGCGCTGGTGGAAACCTCGTTCAAGTTCCACGCTTCCTGCCGCCACACCCATCCCGCTGCGGATGCGCTACTGGACGTGATGCAGCGTGAAGGCTTGAGCGCGGCGCAGATCTGCCGAGTGGAAACCCGCGTGCATCAAGGCGCCATCGATGTGCTCGGCCGGGTGAGGGTGCCGGCCACTGTGCACCAGGCCAAATTCTCCATGGGCACCGTGCTTGGCCTGATCGCTGTGCATGGCAAAGCCGGGTTGCCCGAGTTCCATGAACTGGCGTTGACCGACCCTGCGGTCGCGGCGTTTCGCGACAAGGTCAGCATGACCCTCGATCCCGAGGTCGATAGCGCCTACCCGCAACGCTGGCTGGGCCGTGTCACCGTCACCACCACTGACGGGCGCACGCTGCACGGTGCCATCGATGAGCCCAAGGGCGACCCCGGTAACACCCTGAGCCGCGCCGAACTGGCGGATAAGTTCCAGCGCCTTACCCACTTCAGCGGTGCCCGTACCCCCGCCCAGGCCAGTGGCCTGATCGAGCAGGTATGGGACCTGCGTAACACCGTGTCCATGGCCCATTGGCTTTGAGGGATTTGTGATGAGTAATCAACGACCGCTGGACGGCATCACGGTTGTCAGCCTGGAACATGCGATTGCCGCGCCATTCTGTACGCGCCAATTGGCCGATCTCGGCGCCCGCGTGATCAAGGTCGAGCGCCCCGGTGCCGGTGACTTTGCCCGAGGTTATGACGAACGCGTGCGCGGCCTGGCATCGCATTTCGTCTGGACCAACCGTTCAAAGGAAAGCCTGACCCTGGACCTCAAGCAGGACGAGGCGGGCGCCATCCTTGAAGCGCTGCTGGCCGATGCCGATGTGCTGGTGCAAAACCTGGCACCCGGCGCGGCGGCGCGCATGGGCTTGTCGTTCGAAGCGCTGCATCAACGTTTTCCAAGGCTGATCGTCTGCGATATTTCCGGCTATGGCGAAGGCGGGCCCTACGAGAAAAAGAAAGCCTATGACCTGCTGATCCAGAGCGAAGGTGGCTTCCTTTCGGTGACTGGCGGCCCGGGTGATGAGCAGATGGCCAAGGCCGGCTGCTCCATCGCGGATATCTCTGCGGGCATGTACGCCTACAGCGGCATTCTTTCGGCGTTGCTGCTGCGGGGCACAACCGGCAAGGGCAGCCGTATCGATGTGAGCATGTTGGAAAGCCTGGTGGAGTGGATGGGCTACCCGATGTATTACGCCTTCGACGGCGCGCCGCCGCCCCCGCGTGCGGGCGCGGCACATTCGACGATTTACCCCTATGGGCCGTTTCCCACCGGTGATGGCGGCACGGTGATGCTCGGGTTGCAGAATGAGCGCGAGTGGGCGGCGTTCTGCGACAAGGTACTGCTCACCCCGGCGCTGGCGACGGACGAACGTTTCAGCGCCAACTTCAAGCGTTCGGCCAACCGCGAGGCGCTGCGTCAGATTATCGTGGACAGTTTTGCCCGGTTGGACGCCGAGGCGGTGATTCAGCGTCTGGAGGATGCGCAGATCGCCAGCGCGCGGGTCAACGATATGCAAGGCGTATGGGCCCACCCTCAACTCAAGGCCCGCGACAGCTGGCGTGAAGTCGACAGCCCGGCCGGGCCGTTGCCCTCGCTGCTGCCACCGGCGCGTAACGCTGCGTTTACTCCACGCATGGATGGCGTGCCGGCGCTGGGGCAACACAGCCAGGGCATTCTCGACCAGCTGGGTTATACCGGTGAAGCCATCGACAGCCTGCGTGCGCGCGGCGTTATCTGATCAGGAAGTGTGCGATGCCAAAGCCCTTAGTACGTTCAGCGTTGTTTGTGCCGGGCAGCCGCCCGGAGCGGTTCGCCAAAGCCTTGGCCAGCGGCGCCGACGCAGTGATTGTGGATTTTGAAGACGCCGTGGAAGAGCCGCTCAAGCGCCAGGCCCGGGACAACCTGGGGATGTTCCTGCAGGCCCACCCCGAAGCCCGGGTGTGGGTGCGCATCAATGCGCCGGAACACGTCGAGCATTTTGAGGATGTGGCGTTCTGCAAGGCTCATGCAAATGTCGCGGGTGTGCTGCTACCCAAGGTCGAGAGCGCAGCCCAGGTCGCCGTAGTGGCGGCCACCGGCAAACCCATCTGGCCGATCATCGAAAGCGCTCGCGGCTTGTTGGCGGTGGCCGAGATTGCCCATGCTCCGCTGGTGGAGCGGCTGTCGTTCGGTGGCTTGGACCTGGCGCTGGATCTGAACCTGAGCAGTCATTCCCGCGCTGCTGAGTTTGCCCTCGACCAGGCGCGCCTGTCACTGATCGTGCATTCCCGCGCCGCCAACCTGGTGGCACCGCTGGACGGCGTACATCCGGCCATCGACGACCCTGAGGGCCTGCGCAGTTCGATCCGGCACGCCTATGAAATGGGCTTTGCCGGGGCGTTGTGTATCCATCCCAGGCAGGTTCCGGTGATTCACCAGGCGCTGGCGCCCAGCGCTGAAGAACTGGCCTGGGCCACGCGCGTGGTAGAGGCCGGTGCCCATGGGGCAGGGGCCTATCAGATTGATGGGCAGATGGTGGATGCGCCAGTGTTGCTGCGGGCACAAAGACTGCTGGCTGCCCAACCCTGACTGGATAAGCCCTCCCACAGGAGCTACATGTTCCTTGAGGTTGGTGTTCGGCCAGGCCGAACGCAGGTATCTAAAATTCGAAATTCTCAACACGCAGCACATCAGGCACCTTGCCTTACAACACAACAATAAGAAGGTGATTTCCCATGCTCAAGCTTTCTCGGGCGCTGCTGTGCGCCGCCACCTTGTTCGCCGCGGGCCTGGCCCAGGCGGCTGACCCGATTGTGATCAAGTTCGCCCACGTGGTGGCCGAGAACACGCCCAAAGGCCAGGGCGCGCTGCTGTTCAAGAAGCTCGCCGAAGAACGCCTGCCCGGCAAGGTCAAGGTCGAGGTGTATCCCAACTCGTCGCTGTTCGGCGATGGCAAGGAAATGGAAGCATTGTTGTTGGGTGACGTGCAGATGCTGGCGCCGTCCCTGGCCAAGTTCGAGCAGTACACCAAACAGGTGCAGATCTACGACCTGCCGTTCCTGTTCAATGACCTGGCTGCCGTCGACCGTTTCCAGGCCGCCCAGGGCAAGCAACTTCTGACTGCGATGCAGGACAAGAACATTCTCGGCCTGGCCTATTGGCACAACGGCCTCAAGCAACTCTCCGCCAACAAGGCCCTGCACGAACCCAAGGACGCCCGTGGCCTGAAGTTTCGCGTGCAAGCTTCCAGCGTGCTGGAAGAGCAGTTCAAGGCGATCCGCGCCAACCCGCGCAAGATGAGTTTCGCCGAGGTTTACCAGGGCTTGCAGACCGGCACCGTGAATGGCACCGAGAACACCTGGTCGAACTATGAAAGCCAGAAGGTCAACGAGGTGCAGAAGTATTTCACCGAGTCCAACCATGGCCTGATCGACTACATGGTGATCACCAACGCCAGGTTCTGGAACGGCCTGGCGCCGGATGTGCGCAGCACGCTGGAGCAGATCATGGCCGAAGTCACTGTCGAGGTGAACAAGCAGGCCGAAGCGCTGAACCAGTCGGCCAGGCAGAAGATCATCGATGCCAAGACCAGCGAGATCATCGAACTGACCCCCGAGCAACGCACGCTCTGGCGCGAAGCCATGCGCCCGGTGTGGCAGAAGTTCGAAGGCCAGATCGGCGCTGAGCTGATCAAGGCAGCGGACGCTTCCAACCAGTAATCCTGTTCACTCCTCTGTAGGAGCGAGCTCGCTCGCGAAAAACGCATAGGCAACGCGTTTATCCAGGATATCAGCGTTATCGTTGACGTCCTTCGCGAGCAAGCTCGCTCCTACACAGTTCGCGAGGTTTTGCCATGCAAACGCTAAGGCGCGTCTGGGAGCACCTGGAGGAAGGCTTTATCGCCTTCCTGCTGGCCGCCATGACCCTGGTGACATTCGTCTACGTCATGCTCAATAACATCTACACCCTGTTCTTTGCCCTGGCCGACAAGTGGGCCTTGAGCAGCGACTTCTTCAACGCGGTAGGCGACGCCACCATGACCTGGGCCCAGGACATGACCTGGAGCGTGGCGCTGACCAAGGCCATGTTCGGCTGGTTGATTTTCTTCGGCATTTCCTACGGTGTGCGCACTGCCGGCCATTTGGGCGTGGACGCGTTGGTCAGGTTGACCAAACGCCCGGTACAACGCCTGCTCGGGATGCTCGCCTGCCTGTGCTGCCTGGCCTACGCCGGCCTGTTCATGGTCGCCAGCTACAAGTGGGTGAGTGCGGTAATGACCGCGCATATCGGTGCCGAGGACCTTGACCAGTTCGGTATCGACGTCGGTGACATCGTGGTGATCGTGCCCATCGGGTTTGCCCTGGTATTGATTCGCTACCTGGAAATTTTCTACCGCATCTTTACCCACCGTCAGGTCGGGTTGGGATTGGCCGACGAGGCCGGGGAGGCCAGCAAGTTGGCCGGCAGCCATGAGGAGCGTCACTGATGGCCGTGCTCTGTCTGTTTCTGCTGTTGTTCGTGTTCATGTTTCTTGGCGTGCCGATTGCGATTTCCCTCGGGCTGTCCGGCGCGGTGTCGATCCTGATGTTCAGCCAGGACTCGGTGAGCTCCCTGGCGATCAAGTTGTTTGAAACCAGCGACGCCTATACCTTCCTGGCGATCCCGTTCTTCCTGCTGTCCGGTGCCTTTATGACCACCGGTGGCGTGGCTCAGCGGCTGATCGACTTCGCCAATGCCTGTGTCGGTCATATCCGTGGCGGCCTGGCGATTGCGGCGGTGCTGGCCTGCATGTTGTTTGCCGCGCTGTCGGGCTCGTCACCGGCCACGGTGGCGGCGGTGGGCTCGATTGCCGTGGCTGGCATGGTGCGTTCCGGTTATCCGAAGGAATTTGGTGCGGGGATCATCTGCAACGCCGGGACCTTGGGTATTCTGATTCCGCCTTCGATTGTGATGGTGGTGTATTCGGCGGCGACCGAAACCTCAGTGGGCAAACTGTTCATGGCTGGGGTGATCCCGGGACTGTTGCTGGGCCTGATGTTAATGATCGCGATCTACATCGTCGCGCGTATCAAGAAGCTACCCGCGCAACCACGGGCGACGTTCCGCGAGTGGCTCAGTTGCGCACGCCGAGCGTTCTGGGGCCTGTTGCTGTTGGTGATCATCCTCGGCGGTATCTACAGCGGCATGTTCACCCCGACTGAAGCCGCAGCGGTGGCGGCGGTGTACTCGGCGTTTGTCGCGCTGTTCATCTACAAGGACATGACGCTGCGCGACTGCCCCAAGGTGCTGCTGGAATCCGGGCGGCTGTCGATCATGCTGATGTTCATCATCGCCAACGCCATGCTGTTTGCCCATGTGCTGACCACGGAGCAGATCCCCCAGGAAATCACTGCGTGGGTGATTTCCGAAGGGCTGACGCCGATTGGTTTTCTGATCATGGTCAACGTGGTGCTGCTGATTGCCGGCAGCTTTATGGAGCCTTCGGCCATTGTGTTGATCCTGGCGCCGATCTTCTTCCCGATCGCGATGAAGCTCGGGATTGACCCGATTCACCTGGGGATCGTGATGGTGGTGAATATGGAAATCGGCCTGGTTCATCCGCCGGTGGGCCTGAATCTGTTCGTGACCTCGGCGGTGACCGGGCTGACATTGGGGCAGACCATTCGCGCGGCGATGCCGTGGCTGATGATTTTGCTGGTGTTCCTGATCATGGTGACTTACTTGCCGTTCATTTCCCTTGCGCTGCCGCAGTGGCTGGGGATGTAAGGTGGGGGGGCTTGCCCCCTCCCACATTTGTTGATTGTTTCGGCCTTACTGATCCATCGCACTCAAGATCGCATGGGCCACTTTTACCCGCTCGGCATTCGGGTAGTTCTTGTTGGCCAGAATCACCACGCCCATATCCTTGCTCGGCACATACGCCACATACGCACCAAAGCCACCGGTAGAGCCGGTCTTGTTGTACAGCACGTTGGCCGGCTGGGCCTGGGCCGGGTTGAGCCAGGTGACCTTGTGCGGCTCCATTGCCATCGGGGTGGAGTTACCATCGATCAACGCTTGCAGGGTGATGGGGTAGGGGTAGCGCTCCCAGCCCAGGCCCTGGGTCATGCCGTTCACGGTGTAGTAGCCAGCGTGGGTGGCGGCGATGGCCTGTTGCACGGGCTGTTCCAGGGTTTGCGGGTGCATGTTCGCAATGACATAGCGGGCGAGGTCCTGGCTGGTGGTCTTGAGCCCGTAGGCTTCACTGTCCAGGGCGCCGGGGCTGACGCGCACAGGTTTTTGCTGCTTGTCATAGCCTTGGGCATATTGGCTGGCTTTGTCCGTGCGCACGCTGACATAGGTGTTGGTCAACCCTAGCTTGGGCAGCAGCGTCTTCTCCATGGCAACGTTGAACGGCTGGCCCAGGCTTTGCGCGGTCAGGTAGCCGAACAGACCGATGCTGGGGTTGGAGTACAAGCGTTGTTCACCCGCAGCGTAAGTGGGCTTCCAGTGCTGGAAGTAGCCCAACATGGTCGATGCACTGTCGGCTGCATCCGGAAATTGCAGCGGCAGGCCGCCAGGGGTATAGGTCGCCAGTTGCAGCAGGCTGATGCGATCGAACGCGCTGCCGGCCAGGGACGGCAAGTACTGGCTGGCTGTGTCCGACAGCTTGAGCTTGCCGATGGCCTGGGCATAACCACCAAGGGTAGCGGTGAAGGTTTTACTCACCGAGCCGATTTCGAACAGCGTGTTTTGAGTGACCGCGGCCTGGGTGTCCTTGGCGGCCACGCCGTAATTAAAGTATTGCACCTTGCCCTGGTTCACCACCGCGACCGCAAGGCCGGGGATGCCTTGCTGTTGCATCAAGGGTTTGACGTTGCTGTCCACGACCTGGCGTATATCGGTGGCGGCCATACAGCCGCCGGATACGAGCAGCAAAGCTGAAACCAGGTACTTTGGCTGATATTTCATGGTGATTCGCTTCCATGTAAAGGTGGCAATGATGATCAGAGCCTGCGCAGGCGTGGCAAATCTAGGTGGATTTTATACTCGGAGCAAACGATGATATCTCGCACCAGCCATTAGAAAAATTGGGGTAAGCCTTGCTGCGTTCCCATCTGCCCCTCAATGCCCTGCGCGCTTTTGAAGCCTCGGCGCGCCATTTGAACTTTACCCGCGCGGCCATCGAGCTATGCGTGACTCAAGCCGCAGTCAGCCATCAAGTCAAAAGCCTCGAAGCGCAACTCAATGTCACGCTGTTCAAGCGCCTGCCACGCGGCCTGATGCTCACTCGCGAAGGCGAAACCCTGCTGCCGGTGTTGCGTGAAGCCTTCGACCGCATTGCCCACACCCTGGGCCAGTTCGAGGGCGGTCACTACCGCGAGGTGCTGACAGTGGGCGCGGTCGGCACCTTCGCCGTGGGCTGGCTATTGCCTCGTTTGGCGGATTTCCACAGCCGCTATCCGTTTATTGATTTGCGCCTGTCTACCCACAACAACCGCGTTGATGTCGCTGCCGAGGGCTTGGATTACGCCATTCGGTTTGGCGCAGGCGCCTGGCATGGCACCGAGGCCTGCCCTTTGCTGGAAGCCCCGCTGACGGTGTTGTGTGTGCCGCAGATTGCCGAGCAATTGCACAGCCCGGCCGACGTGTTGAAGCACACCTTGCTGCGCTCTTACCGTGCCGATGAGTGGAGCCTTTGGTTGCAGGCTGCCGGGTTGCCGGCAGACACCCTGGTGCCGCGCAGTATCGTGTTCGACTCGTCGCTGGCGATGATGGAGGCTGCCCTGCAGGGCAGCGGTGTGGCGCTGGCGCCAGCGTTGATGTTTTCGCGCCAGTTGGAAAGCGATGTGATCCGCCAGCCGTTCGATGTGGGGATCACGACCGGCAGTTATTGGTTGACCCGTTTGCAGTCACGCAACGAGACACCCGCGATGTCGGCGTTCAAGGGGTGGTTGCAGACGTGTATTGAATAACAACGAGGAAGGGACAAGCCCCTGTTTTCCTGTAGGCGCGAGCTTGCTCGCGAAAAACTCCCAGGCTCCGCGTTTATTCAGGAAGCATGCGTTACGGTTGACGTTTTTCGCGAGCAAGCTCGCTCCTACAGAGGTGTAGTCAGGCCAGATACTTGCGGAACCATCCCAGGGTGCGCTCCCACGCCAGGTTGGCTGCTGCCTCGTCATACCGCGGTGTCGAATCGTTGTGAAAACCGTGGTTGGCGCCTTGGTAGAGGTAAGCCTCATACGTCGTGCCCGCAGCTTTCAACGCCTGCTCATACGCCGGCCACCCCTCATTGATCCGCGTATCCAGCTCACCGAAATGCAACATGATCGGTGCCTTGATGCGCGGCACGTCTTTAGCCTCGGGTTGGCGCCCGTAGAACGACACCGCCGCGCCCAGTTCCGGGTAGGCCACCGCCGCCGCATTGGTCACGCCGCCGCCGTAACAGAAGCCGGTGATGCCGACTTTGCCGGTGCTGCTGTCGTGGTGCATCAGCCATTCGATGGCGGCGAAGAAGTCGTTCATCAGTTTGGTCGGGTCGACAGTCTGTTGCAGCGCCACGCCTTTTTCATCGTTGCCGGGGTAGCCGCCCACGGATGTCAGGCCATCGGGTGCCAGGGCAATGAAGCCGGCTTTGGCCAGGCGCCGGGCCACGTCTTCGATATAGGGGTTCAGGCCACGGTTTTCATGCACCACCACCACGGCGGGCAGTTTTGCCGCAGCCTTGGACGGGCGCACCAGGTAGCCGCGCACCGTGCCGTTGCCCTTGGGCGAAGGGTAGGTGATGTAGTCGGCGACGATATCCGGATCGGTGAATTTGACCTGTTCGGCCAGGGCGTAGTTGGGGCTCAGGGCTGCCAGCAGCGCCGAGGCGGTGAGGCCGCCCAAGGTGAACAGCGCGGCGCGGTCGAGAAATTCGCGGCGGTTGATCTTGCCGTGGGCGTAGCCGTCGTAGAGTTCCAGCAGTTCGGGAGCAAAGTCCTTGGCGGTAAGACGGGGCATGGGTGCAGTCCTCGATCAGCGGTTGCAGTCACTGTAGACCAGGATCACGCCTCGCGACCATGGGCGGCCGCGGCCAATTGCCCGGTGTCGACGCGTACGAAAACTGAATCGCCGATGGCCGTGAGCACGTCACCGGCGTACACCTCGCAGACCACGCGGCTTTTGCGCCCGATGTCGCCTTCGACCCGTGCGCGCAGGGTCAGCGGCACGCCCATCGGTGTGGGCTTGATGAATTTGATCCCCAGGTTGCCGGTGACACAGTCGATGCGCGGCAGGCTGCCGGGTTCGCGCTGTTCGGCGCGGTAGTGGTAGGCCATGGCGGTCCAGTTGGAATGGCAATCCACCAGCATGGCGATCAGGCCGCCGTAGACCAAGTCCGGCCAGCCGCTGTATTTGGCTTCGGGTTGATGCTCGGCGACCACGTGTACGCCATCTTCGGCCCAGCGGCTCTTGATATGCAGGCCATGGGGGTTGCTGCTGCCGCAGCCGTAGCAGATGCCTTCTGGCGCGGTGATGTCTTGGAGAGAAGCGGTGGTCATGCAAAGTCCTTGTTATTGTTCAGGCGACTTCCCTGTTTAGCAGGCCACGCGTCAGCGGGCAAACTTCTTCGCCCCGGCCACGCAGCCGATCACCGCGACCGTCACCAGCACCATGCCCAGGCTGACCTGCTCATGCAGCAGGCCCGCGGCCAGCGCCAGGCCGAAGAAAGGTTGCAGCAGTTGCAACTGGCCGACTGCGGCAATACCGCCCTGGGCCAGGCCGCGGTACCAGAACACAAAGCCGATCAACATGCTGAACAACGCCACGTACCCCAGGCTCAGCCACGCCGGCAGGCTGATGCCGCTGAGGGTTGCAGGCGCCAGCAGCAGGCTCAACGGTGCCACCAGCGGCAGCGACACCACCAGCGCCCAACAAATCACCTGCCAGCCCCCCAGGCTGCGCGACAGCTTGGCGCCTTCGGCATAACCCAGGCCGCAGACCAGCACCGCCAACAGCATCAACACGTCGCCTGCAGGGGCGGCGCGCAAGCCTTGGGCAAAGGCATAACCCATCACCAACAGGCTGCCCAGGATGGAAAACAACCAGAACACTGGCCTGGGGCGTTCGCCGCCGCGCAGCACGCCAAATACCGCCGTGGCCAGGGGCAGCAGGCCGATGAAGACAATGGAGTGGGCCGAGGTCACGTACTGCAGGGCCAGGGCTGTGAGCAGTGGGAAGCCGATCACCACGCCCAGAGCGACGATCACCAGGGGCACCCATTGCTGACGGGTGGGACGTTTTTGCTTGAATAGCCACAACAGGCAAACCCCCAACAGGGCGGCGAGGGTGGCGCGGATCATGGTCAGGAACACCGGGTCGAACTCCATGACCGCCAGGCGTGTGGCCGGCAGCGATCCGCTGAAAATCACCACGCCGATAAAGCCATTGATCCAACCCTGAGTGCTGACATCCGGGGTGCCGAAGCGGGCGATGCGTTCCATGACGGTATGTCCGAAAGTGGGGTTGCGTGCGGCTCATCCTAGGGCTGAAGATTAGGACAATCAAAAAATTGTCATGGATACATCCCTATGCCCCGTGCGCGCTATAAATCGCTGGTCGATACCTTCGCCGAGGCCATCCGCAGTGGGCGAATGCCTGCCGGTGCGCGCTTGCCCACCCATCGTCAGTTGGCCGCTGAACATGGCTTGGCGCTGGTCACCGCGAGCCGGGTGTACAGCGAGTTGGAAGCCATGGGCCTGGTCAGTGGCGAGACCGGTCGCGGTACCTTCGTGCGCGAAATTACCTTGCCTGCGGGGCAGGGCAGCGGGCAGATGACGGTGGCGCCGGGCCTGCTCGACCTGAATTTCAACTACCCGTCCTTGCCTGGGCAGGCCGAGCTGTTGCGCACGGCGTTGCGCCAGTTGGCGCTGTCGGGCGATCTGGAGGCACTGCTGCGTTACCAGCCCCATGCAGGGCGTGTGCATGAGCGCGCCGCCATGGCTCGGCACTTGTTCAACCGAGGACTCACGGTGGACGCCGAGCAGGTGCTGGTGGTCAGCGGCGCCCAGCACGGCTTGGCGGTGACCCTGATGACGTTGCTCAAGCCTGGGGATGTGATCGCGGTGGATGCGCTGACCTATCCGGGCTTCAAGGCGCTGGCCGAAACCCTGCACCTGGAAATCGTCGCCATCCCGGTGACCACGGCCGGCCCGGACCTGGATCATCTGCATAGCCTGTGTCGCCAGCGCCCGGTACGTGCGGTATACAGCATGCCAACCCTGCATAACCCGCTGGGCTGGGTACTGAGCCTGGAGCAGCGCGAGCGTTTGGTGGCGATTGCCCGGCAGCACAACCTGATGATCGTCGAGGATGGCGCCTATGCGTTTCTCGCCGAAGATGCACCTGCGCCGTTGGCGGCACTGGCCCCGGAGCGCACGGTGTATGTGGGTGGGCTGTCCAAGAATGTCGCCGCCGGTTTGCGCATAGGGTTTATCGCGGCGCCTTCAGCTTGGGTGAACAGGTTGGAACGTACGATCATGGCCACCACCTGGAGCGTGCCAGGCGTGATGAGTGCGATTGCAGTGGCCTGGCTCGAAGACGGTACGGTGGCGCAACTGGAAGCGCAAAAACGCGCGGATGCTCAAGCCCGCCAGGCATTGGCAGCCCAAGTGTTGACGGGCGTGCGGTATATCAGCCATCCGTCATCGTATTTTCTGTGGCTGCCTTTGGCTGAAGAGGCTCGCGCCGATCAAGTCGCCATGACCTTGCAGCGCGAAGGCATTTGCGTGTCCACCGCCGAACCGTTCGCAGTCTCGGCCCAGGTGCCCCACGCACTGCGCGTGGCCCTGGGGTCGGTGCCGATGGCGCAGTTGCGTGGGGCCCTGGAGACGATACGCAAAGTGGTGGCGTGGTGAGCTGTCCTCAGTATTTGTAAGCCTGGCGCCCGATCAGCAGCCACTTGCCGTGTTGCTTCTGCCAGACCTGGAAGTTGTCGATATCGGTTGGCGTGTCCACACCACTGTTCACCGCCAGGGCATGGAAGTGGTTGCGCACCAGGGCGGTATCGCCATTAAGGGTGATGGTCTGGTTCTGCATTTCCAGAGTCTTGAAGGCGCTGGTGTGGGTTTGCAGGTCGGCGATAAATTGCGCCTTGTTCTGCACTTTGCCGCTGGAGTGGCCGTAGGTGAGCGTGTCGGATGTCAGCGCGTGAAGTTGCTTGACGTCCAGGTGCAACATGGCTTGGGTCAGTTGGTCGACCGCCTGGGCCACTTCCTTTTCAGCGGGGGCGGCGGCGACGTAGCCGGAAAACAGGCACAGGAAGCCGATCAGCACTTTGAGGTTGGGCATGGGTGTTCCTTGTTCTTGTTGGGTGGATACGACGAGGTATGTCGTCGTACAACCATGCAATAATTTCGGCAGGGAAGGAAAGTGAAATTTTGAAATGGACTGAGATGATTCGAGGTTAGAGTGGTAACCACCCCCCATAGCCGAGGTAAAAATGGCTTTTGACTGGCACAGCGACCCTCTCACCCGTGGGACACCGGTGACCCCAGGCTATAAAAACACTCAGAACGTACGCCGTTTCATGCGTGAACAGTGCGGGCCGACGTTCAAGTTCAACCGCCCCTTTATGGCGTGGATTCTCAATGGCGTCCCCAAGACTATGGGTGATGTGGTGGACGAGTGGCAGCGTCGCGAGGTGACGCTGCCCTAAGCCACGGTGCTTGATTGCAAATACAGCAAAATGTGGGAGGGGGCTTGCTCCCGATGGCGGCCTCAGGGCCGACCAGGATGTTGGATCAGGCCGAGTACATATCCATTGCTGCGGTAACGACCACTATTGGTTCCGCTTTTACAGCGGGTCACTTTTGAAAAGCGCAAAAGTAACCCAAACGCTCTTGCCCCACCACTCGGCACCTCGCTTAGGCTCGGTGTGCCCGTAATCCGACAGAGATTTGGGGGGCCGCCGCCACGCGCCATCCATGGCGCGGGGCGGCTAAACCGGCATCCCTGCCGGTTTACCCCCCAAATCCCTGTCGAATTCCGGCCAGCGTGGTTTAACGGGGCGCCTGAGATCAAGAGCAGATCAAGATCAAGAGCGGCTCGCTTCGCATCGTGGTTACTGTTGGCGACTGTAAAGTTGTGTAGATACCCTCCCATATTTGAATTGCTTTTATTCGCTGGGCAGCGGCGGTGTGCGTGGCGGTATCACGCGTTTGCTGCCGGTGGCTTCAAACGCTGCGGCAAAGCGCAGCAGCGCCGAATCATCATAAGCACGCCCGGCAAACGTCAGCCCCACCGGCATACCGATGTCCGCCATCACGCCCATCGGCACGGTGACGGTGGGCACGCCCAGGTGGCGAATCGCGAGGTTACCGTTGGCCACCCACACGCCGTTGCTCCAGGCGATGTCGGCAGACGCTTCGTTCACGTCGGCATCGGCCGGGCCTACATCGGCTACGGTCGGGAACAGCACGGCGTCGAGGCCGAGGTTGTCCATCCAGTCTTCCAGATCCAGGCGCCGGGTTGCTTCCAGGCCACGCAGGCCCTCGGGCACGGTAACGATCTGGTCCCACGGTGTAATGCCGCGTTGGGCCATGCGCACGTATTCATCCATGCCGGCGGCGAGGTCGTCTTCACGGTTGGGCAGGGTGCCGGGGTCGTGGGGGAAGATCTTTGGTCCGTCCACATCCGCCAGGCGGTTGAGCGCCGGATCGTTGTTGGCGCGCAGGAAGTCATCGAAGGCCCAGGCAGACAGCTCCCACAGTTCGTCGTGGAGGAACTCCTTGGACACCAGGCCACGGGTAAACACCGTCGGCGCGCCGGGCCGGTCGCCTTCGCAGTTGGACACCAGCGGGAAATCCACCTCGATCACTTCGGCGCCGGCGGCCTCCAGCGCCTGGCGGGCGGCTTGCCACAACTCGATCACCGTGGCGCGGGTATTGATCCTTTGCCCGGTGGGCCCGCCGATACCGGGTTTTTCGCTGGTGCCGACGTCGGGGTCGGCATTGATGTACATGCGCGGCACGCCAAAACGCTTGCCGGCCAGGTTTTCGCTGCCGGTGGCCAGTGCCGCGTATGAGGCCGGGCGCACCGAGGTGACGCTGGGGATCGGCACCCAGGGTTGCAGGCGCCACAGGTCGCCGCGCTTGTCGGGGTCTTCGGCCACCACAACGTCGAGCACTTCCAACAGGTCGGCCATGGTGCGCGCATACGGCACCACGACGTCCATGGTCGGGGTCAATGGCCAGTTGCCGCGTACCGAAATCACCCCACGGGAAGGCGTATAGGCACACAAACCATTGTTGGAGGCCGGGCCGCGGCCACTCGACCAGGTTTCTTCTGCCAGGCCAAACGCCGCAAAGCTGGCGGCAGTGGCAGTGCCCGCGCCGTTGGAAGAACCGGACGCAAATGGCGCGGTCAGGTAGTCGGCGTTGTAAGGGCTTTCGGCGCGGCCATACACGCCACGCTGCATACCGCCATTGGCCATCGGTGGCATGTTGGTCTTGCCCAGGCAGATAGCGCCACCGGCACGCAGACGCTCAATGGTGAAGGCATCGCGCTGGGCCACCAGCCTGGCAAACGCCGGGCTGCCGGATGCGGCTGTCAGACCTTTAACCAGGTAACTGTCCTTGGCCGTGTAGGGAATACCCTCCAGCGGTCCCAGGGTCTGGCCCTTGGCGCGGCGCGCATCCGACGCCTCGGCTTCTTTCAGGGCGTCAGGGTTGCGCACCACCACGGCGTTCAGCGCGGTAGCCGTCTGCGGGCCATCGTAGGCATCGATCCGTGCCAGGTAGGCCTGGACCAGTTCAACGGCCGTGGTCTGCCCGGCTTCAAGCGCAGCGCGCAATTGGGCAATGGAGACTTCAGTAACTTGCATCACGTTTTTTTCGCCGCCTTCACGTGGGGGGATGGCGGCAGTCTACGTTCAGATATTTCACAAAACCAGCGCGGCATACTCCGCGTAGGCAGCGCGCATGACTTGCCAGGTAGCCTCGTCCGCAGGAATCAAATGCTCGATGCGCAACGAGGTGAGGGTAATGTCCTGAGGCATACCGAAGGTGGTGAAGGTTGACAGGAAGTTCAGCTCACCGTGCCGCGAATGCACGCGTGTCAGCACCAATGGCGGCAGCTCTTGGGGCAGTTGCGTGCTGGCTGGCGCTGGCAGGTTGGCGAGCAGTGCGGCCAATCCGGGGTTGCCCAGGGCCTCACGGGCCGCACGCTGCCAGGCCAGGCTACGGATCTCTTCGCCATTGACCAGGTGATCGCCCAGTCCGCCGGGTTGCAGCAGTGTGGCCAGCAGGTTCAAGCCGTCCAGCGCAGTTGGCTGGATGCCGACCAGTTCAAACAACAGGCCGGCACTGGCATTCGCCGCCAACACTTCCCATTGGCTGCCTATCAGTATTGCCGGTGCGGGGTTGTTCGCGTGCAGCACGTGGTCGAGGGCTTCACGAATCGCCGCCATGCCCGGTGCGGCGAGTGGCGTGGCTGGATAACGCGGCGCAAAACCGGCGGCGAGGAACACGTGGTTGCAGCGCTCCAACGGTGTTTGCAGTGCCGTCAGCAAATGGTGCAACGTGCCCGCGCTGGGCTTGGCGCGGCCGGTTTCGATGCAACTCAGATGGCGCTGGGACACGCCGGTCATCAGGGCCAGGTCGAGCTGGCTGAGCTTGGCGTCGCGACGCAGTTGACGCAACTGTTCGCCAGCGGTGGCAGGGGTATCCATGGTTTATTCATAACCTGCGAGGTCATTGCGAAGGGCCGCACCTTATCACTACCTTGGGGCTCGATCACTCTAAGGAAGGCCCCATGCCAAGACTCTATATCGCCCTGGCCGCACTGCTGGTTTTTTCGCTCTATACCCTGGCGACTCTCCTGACCGCCGAGCAATCACTGCTGGCGTTTGGAGGGGAGCTGATGTCAAGGCCCGATACGGCGCAGGTAGTGATCGACCTGTATTTGATGGCGGCGCTGGCGTGTGTGTGGATGTACCGGGATGGGCGCGGGCGAGGGCGGTCGCTGGCTTCGATGATGCCGTACTTTCTGCTGACGGCGGTGTTTGTGTCGGTGGGCCCGTTGCTTTACATCGTCATCAATGGATTTCGTGATGAGTGATTTTCTGCACGTTTATGCCCTGTGCGGGCTGGGCGGTAGGGTAGGAGCGAGCCTGCTCGCGAAAAACGTCAGCGGTCACGCGGGCGCCGCGCCGGGGTTGAAGGCTTTGCCGGCAAGTTCGCTCCCTGCCAGACTCAAGGATTCATGAACGCCTGGTAGTTCTCCTTGGTGATCTGTTGATAGGGAATCGTCAGTTCCGCCGTGTACGGCTGCTGCTTGACCATCTTCACCGCCAAGTCGATGGAGCCCACCGCCTGGCCTTTGTTGTCCTGATACACCGTGACCAGCAACTGGCCTTTTTTCACCGCATCCAGACCGGCCGCGCCGCCGTCGCTGCCGGCCACCAGGATGTCCTTGCCCGGTTGCATGCCTGCCTGGCTGATAGCCATGGCCGCGCCGATCGCCATTTCATCGGCATTGGCCACCACGGCATCGATTTTGCGCCCGGATACGATCCAGTTGTTCATCAGGTCAATCGCCTTGCCGCGCTGCCATTCGGCGCTTTGTTCCTCGACAATCTTGATGTCGGGGTAGTCCTTGAGCACGGTTTTCACCCCCAACGTGCGGTTGTGGGTCGCGTTGTTGGAGAGCAGCCCGAGCATGATCGCCAGGTTACCCTTGCCTCCCATTTTTTCGGCCAGGTAGCGCATCTGGATTTCACCCGCTTTGATCTCGTCCGAGCCGACATAGCCCACGCCGGCCGGCACCTCCTTGAACTCCGGGCGACGGTTGACATACACCAGCGGGATCTTGGCTTGCTGGGCGTTGAGGGTCATTTTCCGGGTGGCTGCGGTGTCTACCGCGTTGACGATAATTGCGTCCATACCCTGGGCGGTGAAGTTCTGCACCTGGTTGAGTTGGCGCACTACATCGCCCTGGGCGTCTTCGAATTGCAGGGTGACATCAGGCAGTTCCTTGGCGTGGGCGGCCATGTAGTCGCGCATTTGCGCAAGGAATACGTCGTCCACCTGGGCGATGCTCACGCCTATACGAATATCGGCCAATGCCCAGGGACTGATCGCAAGGGTCAGCAGTGTCGCAAGGAGTTGCTTTTTCATGGTTTGCTCCGTTGTTTTTGTTGTTGTCAAAGCAGCGATTCACGCTTGGCGCTTGGCCCGCAGATGCGCCACGGCGGTGGCGAAGTCCGCGTAGGGCCAGCGTTCGTCAAGGGCTTGCAGCATCAGCTGTTGCCCGGTCTGAGGGGCCAGGCCCTGCAAGGGTGGGTCGGTGTCGAGGTTGGTGGGGAAGGAATAACCGTCTGCTGTACAGGCGATCACGACGTGGGTATTCAGGTTGGGGTTGGCCAGCAGCACCGGGTAGACCGCCAGCATCATGCGGTCGCGGTCGAGTGCTTCCATCGGTTTGCCGAACGCCGAGGAAATTTGCAGCAGGTTGGCCATGCGCTGGCGATCGGTCGTGCGGTTGGTGCCGGCGGCGTGGAACAGGGCGGGGTTGAAAAACAGCAAGTCGCCCTTGTTCAGAGGCAATTGCACGGCGTGTTGCTGGAAGTAGTCGATAAACTCCGGGCGGCGCCAGGCCAGGTAACCCAGGGCGTACTGTTGGGAAAACGGCAGCAGTAGGGTCGGGCCGGTTTCCAGCGGCATGTCCGAATGAGCGATAGCACCCTGTAGCGTCAGATACTGCGACAGCACATGCAGCGGCAGCGGAAAACGCTCCACCACTTCATTGGACTGGAAGCCCAGGTGATAGTCGCGGTGTGGCTGCTGTGCCTGGCCACCGGGGCGCACCACATTGACCTGCGCCGTTACCTGGAACCCCGGCCCTAACCAGGCTTCAGCAATCAACTCCAATAGAGGATTGGCGTAGTACTCGGCAAAGGATTCGGGGGACTGCAAGGCAGTCTTTTGCAACGAGTTCCATATCCGCCCATTGCTGCCGGGCCTGGCAAAGTGATCGGCGGCCACGCCTTGGGTGGCCTCATGGGCAAAGATCGCTTCGAATACCTGGCTGTGGCGGTCCACGACTTCCAGGTCTTCATAGGCTTGGCGCACCACCATCACACCAGGCCCGTCACGGAAGAGGCCATGCAGTTCGTTCATGACGGTCAGTCGGTCGTTGTTGCGCAAGGTGTGGGCCTGATAGATCGGCACATTGCCTTGCACCTCAAGGCACAACGGGTAGTCGCCGGGGTCGACGCACTGCGCACAAATGCGGCTGAAGTCGGCCAGGCGCACGGCATCGCTGGTTACGAAGGCGGACATTATGCACCTCCGGGCAGGCTCAGGGCCTTGTGAGGTTGCGGGGTGCTGCTGTCGGTGCAGCCGACCACGCCTTGCTCCAGGTCGATCACCGCGCCGCTCATCATTCCCGACTCAGTGGACAGCAAAAACGCCACGCTACGTGCCACTTCTTCGGGCTTGAGCAGACGACCAAACGGCTGGGCGCGTTCGGCCTCGGCGAGCCAGCCGTCCTGGGCACCGTGGTACTGGCGCTGGATCTGATCTTCGTGGGGCGTGTCCATCCAACCGATATTCAAGCCATTCACGCGGATGCGGTTGCGCAAGGCGCTGAAAGCGACGTTCTTGGTCAGGATTGCCAGCGCGCCCTTGGACGCGGCATAGGCACTCAAGAACGATTGCCCGCCATGCCCGGTGACGCTCTGGATATTCACCACCGCACCTTCCACGCCCTTGCTGATCATCAACTTGAGCGCTTCCTGCATCAGAAAAAATGGTGCCCGCACATTCACCGCAAACAGGCGCTCGAAGAGTTGCGGCGAGGTGTCCAGAATGGTGCCACGGTCAGACATGCCGGCGCAGTTCACCAAGCCATGCAAAGTGCCGAAATGCGTGCGTGCCGCCTCGATGATCGCGCGGCAATCCTCGACTTTTTCCAGGTCGGCCTCGACAAAAAATGCCTGGCAGCCCAGTTGCGCCAACTGGCGCACCTGCTCCTGGCCCTCGGTACGGCGGCGTCCACAAATGATCAGCCCGGCCGCACCCCGGCGAGCCAGGGTATGGGCCACCGCCGCGCCGAGGCCCTGGGTGCTGCCGGTGACGACAAAGTATTGGCTGTTGAACGAGGTCGCAAGATCGGTGTGGGGCATTGGGCTCTCCTGGAGTTTTTGTTGTTTTGCTCGCTCGGCTCGACGCCGGACAAAACTGAGACTAGCATTGAAAAACCTCAGTAAAGCCCAAAAAAGACCTCAAAAAGACCTCAGGCGAAAACCATGCTCGAACGCGCAAAACACTTTTCCGTCAAGCAGCTCGCCACTCAGGCAGGCGTCAGCAAAGCCACAGTCGACCGCGTGCTGCACCAGCGTGGCAGCGTGCATGCGCAGACCCGTCGGCGTATCGAGCAGGCGCTGGAGGAGTTGGAGGCCCAGGAAAAAAACGGCCTGGCCGTGGGGCGCACGTTCCATGTGGACGTGATCATGCATACGCCCCAGCGGTTCAGCGCGGCGGTGCAGGCGGCGATCGTGGCGCAACTGGCCAGCCTCGCGCCGTTTCGCATTGCGCCGCGCTTTCATCTGTTCGAAGAGATCGAGCCCCAGGCCATGCACGATCAATTGCTGCGCTGCCTCGAAACCGGCAGCCAGGGCGTGGTGCTCAAGGCCGCCGATGAGCCAGCGGTGAACTTGGCCGTCAAGCAACTGATTGCGGCCGGCATTCCGGTGGTGACCCTGGTGACTGACCTGCCCAAGAGCGAGCGCGTCGGCTATGTGGGCATGGACAATCGCACTGCCGGCCAGACCGCCGCCTACCTGATGTCGAACTGGCTGCCGAACGTGCCCCAGGACGTCGCGGTGGTGATCGGCAGTGAATTGTTCCGGGGTGAAGAAGAACGCGAAATGGGCTTTCGCACCTGGCTGCGCGGCCGCGCCGAGCACTTGCGGGTATTGGAGATCAGCGGCGGCTACGGCGTATACGAGCGCACCTTCGAGCGAGTGACCCAGGCGCTGCAGCAGTATCCCGGGCTCAAGGCGGTGTACAGCATCGGCGGCGGCAACCGTGCGATTGTCGACGCCTTTGCCGCTCGGAATCGCCCGCTGGACGTCTTTATCGGCCACGACCTCGACGAAGAAAACCGCCAGTTGCTAAGGGAAGAAAAAGTCGCGGCAATCATCGACCACAACTTGCAGATCGATGCCCGCCACGTGTTCCTGTACATCCTGCAGTACCACCGGTTATGGAAGACCGGGCCGATTGCGCCGTCACAGGTGCAGATCGTCACGCCGTTCAACCTGCCGGACTGAAGCTCTGAAACTACAAATCCAATAACGATTCAGGAGTTCAACCATGCTACGTATTGCCGTTCTAGGTGCGGGGCGCATCGCCAAGATCCACGCCGCCAACGTCGCTGCCCATCCCAACGCCACGCTGGTGCTGGTGGCCGACCCCTGGCGCGAAGGCGTCGATGCCCTGAGCACGCAGTTGGGATGTGAAGCGGCATATGACTGCGCCGCCGTGCTGAGCCGCAAGGACATCGACGCAGTGGTGATCGGCACGCCCACCGACACCCATATCGACCTGTTGCTGGCCGCCGTGGCCCAGGGCAAGGCGGTACTCTGTGAAAAGCCCATCGACCTGGATACCGCCAAGGCGCGTAGCGCAGCACAAACCGTGGAGCGTCAGGGCGGCAAGGTGATGCTTGGCTTCAACCGCCGTTTCGACCCGGACATGCTGCGCCTGCGCCAGGCCTTGGACGCCGGCCAGATCGGCGCAGTGCGCCAAGTGATCATTACCAGCCGCGACCCCGGCCTGGCTCCGCGCGAGTATCTGGAACATTCCGGTGGCATCCTGCGCGATATGACTATCCACGACTTCGACACTGCCCGGCACTTGCTGGGTGAAGAGCCGGTGCAAGTCAGCGCCTTCGCCAGCCGCCTGGTAGACCCGAGCCTGGAACAGATTGACGACTACGACAGCGTGATGGTCCTGCTGCGCACCGCCTCGGGCAAGCAATGCCATATCAACTGCTGCCGCCAGGCGGTGTATGGCTACGACCAACGTGTAGAAGTCTCCGGCGCCAGTGGCGTACTGCTCACCGATAACCACAGGCCCAGTACCTTGCGACACTGGAGTGCTGAACACACTGAAGCACTGGAGCCGTTGCAGCACTTTTTCCTTGAGCGCTACGCGGATGCCTATCGTAATGAGTTGATGCAGTTTGTCGATGCGCTGAATGAGGGGCGTGAGTTGCCCACTGGCATGCGTGATGGGCTGTATGCCTTGCACCTGGCTGACTGTGCGTTGGAGTCGGTTAAGACGGGGCGCAGCGTGGCCGTTTGTTATGACCGATAGGTTACGCGGCGTAAATGGGGGGTTTGCCCCGATGGCCATAGGTATCTACACAACTTGATAGCAACCGACCGTAACCACGATGCGAAGCGAGCCGCTCTTGATCTTGATCTGCTTTTGATCTGAGGCGCCCCGTAAAACCACGCTGGCCGGAATTCGACAGGGATTTGGGGGGTAAACCGGCAGGGATGCCGGTTTAGCCGCCCCGCGCCATG
>Ga0308161_1001522_pt1 | contig 27563 bp, 20 predicted proteins | sample PhyFR2_FD_201034 | JGI IMG/M metagenome (GOLD analysis project Ga0308161, IMG submission 201034) | Phyllosphere microbial communities from UC Gill Tract Community Farm, Albany, California, United States - DLSLF.R2 | ecosystem: Host-associated > Plants > Phyllosphere > Unclassified | place: USA...
AAAAAAGAAAAGGGCTTTGATGACTCTCAGCGCAACATTGTCGGGGTGGCATGGGACTACAAAACAGTTTCGCTCTATACCGAATATGTGATGAGTAAGAATGATCCCTTTGTCGGTGGCACAGGCAGCTCACTGGCCGAAGGTGATGATGGTAAATGGAACAAGTTGCTGAATCTGATGCTGGTTTATAACTTCTAGCGATGAGTCCTGTTACAGCTTCCATTGATTCTGCTTTCCTGTAAAGCAACAGATAAGTGCTTAAAATTATGAACTCAATACGTACCATCTTGATTGCAAACCGTGGCGAAATTGCCATTCGTGTCATGCGTGCTGCCTCAGAAATGGGCATTCGTACAGTGGCAATTTATGCCGAAGAAGATAAACACGCATTACATCGCTTTAAAGCGGATGAGTCTTACTGCGTCGGACAAGGAAAAAAACCGATTGCAGCCTATCTGGATATTGCGGACATTATCCGTATTGCCAAGCAGGCAAATGTAGATGCTATTCATCCTGGTTATGGCTTTTTGTCAGAAAATCCTGAATTTGCTGAAGCCTGTGCCGAAGCAGGTATCCAGTTTATTGGCCCTAAGGCAGAGGTCATGCGCCAGTTAGGCAATAAAGTCATGGCACGTAATGTAGCTGTGGTCGCAGGTGTACCTGTAGTTCCTGCCACGGGAGCTTTACCAGCAGATCTACAACAATGCCAGCTTGTCGCTGCCGAAGTTGGATACCCACTGATGCTAAAAGCCAGCTGGGGTGGTGGTGGCCGTGGTATGCGTGTGGTCGAACATGAAAATGAACTTCAGGATGCCATTGAAGTAGCTCGCCGTGAAGCCAAGGCTGCTTTTGGAAATGATGAAGTTTATCTGGAAAAGCTGGTGAGACGCGCGCGCCACGTCGAAGTTCAGATTATGGGAGATCGACAGGGCAATATCGTACATTTATTTGAGCGTGATTGTACCGTTCAGCGCCGTAACCAAAAGGTGGTCGAGCGTGCTCCAGCACCGTATTTAAATGACCTGCAACGACATAAATTATGTGAAGCTGCACTAAGACTGGCGCGTGCAGTTGGTTATACCCATGCAGGCACAGTCGAGTTCCTGATGGATGCCGATACAGAAGCGTTCTATTTTATTGAAGTCAATCCTCGTATTCAGGTTGAACATACTGTCACGGAAGAAGTGACAGGCATTGATATTGTGAAGGCACAAATCCAGATTACTGAAGGGATTTGCATTGGAAGTGAACAAAGCTATGTCCCTCAACAAGAGCAAATTAAGCTATTAGGACATGCGTTACAGTGCCGACTGACCACCGAAGACCCTAAAAATGGCTTTATGCCAGATTATGGACGCTTAACAGCATTCCGTAGTGCGACAGGTTTTGGGGTTCGGGTGGATAGCGGGACGGCGTATACTGGTGCGGTTGTGACACCTTATTACGACTCCTTACTTGCCAAAGTTACGGTCAGAGGCATGAGTTCAGATGAAGCCAACAACCGCATGGTACGTGCCTTAAAAGAATTCCGTATTCGTGGCGTATCCAATAATCTGGCCTTTCTTGAGAATGTGATTACCCATCCACTCTTTACCTCGGGACAATGTACGACGCGTTTTATTGACACAACACCTGAGCTTTTTGAGTTGGCACCAAAGCAGGATCGAGCAACCCGACTGCTTGAGTTTTTAGGCAATATTACGGTGAATGGCAACCCCGAGATGCAAGGGCGTCAATTACCGACAGCTTTTCCACTGTTGGTTAATACCCCAGATTTTAAACTGGCATCACCAGCACCAACGGGAACGCGAGATCAGTTCAAACTATTGGGGGCAGAAGGTTTTTCTCAATGGATGCTTGATCAGAAACGGGTATTGATCACTGATACCACCATGCGCGATGCGCATCAGTCTTTATTTGCAACCCGCATGCGAAGTGCGGATATGTTGGCAGTTGCGCCTTATTATTCACAGATGGCAAGTGAATTATTTTCACTGGAATGCTGGGGTGGTGCGACCTTTGATGTTGCAATGCGTTTTCTAAAAGAAGACCCATGGGAACGTTTAGCCAAGTTGCGCGAAGCCATTCCAAATATTCTCTTTCAGATGTTACTCCGTTCTTCCAATGCAGTGGGCTATACCAACTATGCAGACAATGTAGTTCAGCATTTTATTGCTCAGGCTGCCAAAGGTGGCATCGACCTGTTTCGTGTTTTTGACTCGTTGAATGCCGTGGATAATATGCGGGTGGCGATTGATGCCGTACGCGAATCGGGCATGTTATGCGAAACTGCAATTTGTTATACCAGCGATATTCATGATAACAGTCGTCGCTATAACCTGAAATATTATGTAGAAATGGCAAAACAGCTTGAAAAAGCAGGTGCCAATATTCTTGCAATCAAAGATATGGCAGGGATCTGTAAACCCAATGCGGCGCATGAACTGATTCGGGCATTGAAAGAGGAAACGGGATTACCTGTTCATTTCCACACCCATGATACCAGTGGCATTGCAGCAGCCAGCATCTTGGCTGCAATTGATGCAGGAGTAGATGTGGTGGATACCGCTATGGATGCAATGAGTGGTCTAACCTCACAGCCAAGCATGGGCTCCATTGTGGCTGCTTTAAAACATACCGAACGCGATTCAGGTCTTAACCCGCACAATCTACAGCAAATCTCGACCTACTGGGAAGATGTACGCCGAATTTACGCGCCATTTGAAGCAGATATGCGAGCAGGTACCGCAGATGTTTATCACCATGAAATGCCAGGTGGACAATATACCAATCTACGCGAACAGGCACGTTCTTTAGGGCTTGAGCATCGCTGGTCTGAGGTGTCGGATGCTTATGCGCAAGTGAATTTACTGTTTGGAGATATTGTTAAAGTTACCCCAACCTCCAAAGTGGTGGGCGATATGGCTTTGTTTATGGTATCCAATCACCTCACAGCAGAGGATATTAGCAATCCCGCCTTAGACATTGATTTCCCAGAATCGGTGGTGTCCTTGTTTAAAGGGGAACTGGGAACACCTGCACATGGTTTTCCAGTCGCCTTGCAGCAGAAGGTACTGAAAGGAACGGTGCCACTGCACGATCGTCCTGGTGCAATCATGCCTGCTGTTGATTTAGATCAGCAAAAACAGAGCTTACGTAATATTTTTGGCGATTTAATTGATGATCAGGCTTTGGCATCTTATCTGATGTATCCAAAAGTTTTTAATGAGTTTATGCAGCATAAGCTTAAGTTTGGCACAGTTTCTACTCTTCCATCCTCCGCTTTTTTCTATGGCCTAAAAGAGCAGGAAACCATTTCGGTTGAGCTTGAAGCAGGCAAGACGCTCGAAATTAAACTATTGGCACGTTCAGAAGCACGTGATGGCTGGGTCGATTTATTTATTGAACTGAATGGGCAATTACGTCTGATCCAGATTCAGCAGCAAGGTACTCAGGCAGCGCAACAACGTCCACAAGCTGATCCAATGAATCCTGCACATTTGGGTGCTTCCATGCCGGGTATGATCAGTACAATGCCTGTAAAAACAGGGCAATCCGTGTTAAAAGGTGAAACCTTATTTACCATTGAAGCCATGAAAATGGAGCTGGCGATCAAGGCAGATACAGATTGTGTGATACAGGAAATTTTAGTTAGTCCCGGTATGCAAGTGAAGAATAAAGATCTGGTTCTGGTTCTTCAATAATTCAGTAATCGTAAATTTGATAAGTGATCAAGATGATGATAAGCAAAAGAAATGCAACTTTAATAGGACTCATCGCTGTCCTGCTATGGAGCTCGATTGTCGGGCTGATTCGTAGTGTCAGTGAAAGTCTGGGAGCAACTGGCGGAGCTGCCATGATATATAGCGTTGCTTCGGTGTTCCTATTATTTAGCATTGGATTTCCCAAGCTGCGTGAATTTCCGCGCAAGTATCTAATTTGGGGCAGCTTGCTTTTCGTTTCCTATGAGCTTTGTCTAGCCTTGTCGATTGGTTATGCCAATACTAACCGACAAGCCATTGAAGTCGGTATGGTCAACTATTTATGGCCAGCACTGACCATGGTCTGTGCCATTCTGTTTAATCATCAAAAATCAAATTTACTGATTATCCCTGGTTTTATCATTGCCATTGTTGGAATTTGCTGGGTACTTGGAGGGGATCAGGGGCTTGATCTCGCCAGCATGGGTGCAAATATTCAAGATAATCCTTTGAGCTATGGGCTGGCCTTTATTGGTGCACTGATCTGGGCTGCTTATTGCACCGTGACTGCCAGAATTGCCAATGGTAAGAATGGTGTCACCCTGTTTTTTATGCTCACGGCGGTGGTGTTATGGATCAAGTACCTGTCTATGGGTGCCGAACCAATGCATTTTGATATGCATGCGCTGATTTACCTTGCGCTTGCGGCAGCCGCAATGGGCTTTGGCTATGCAGCATGGAATGTCGGCATCTTGCACGGCAATGTCACCGTACTGGCGGGCGCATCCTACTTTATTCCCGTATTTTCGGCAGCACTTGCAGCAATCGTTCTCCATACACCACTTTCAATTTCTTTCTGGCAAGGTGCGGCTATGGTATGCATTGGTTCAATTTTATGCTGGATTGCCACGCGCCAGAAATAATCACGCTTGATTTTAATGAGGTCACAAATCAAGGACATATAACAACTTAATACTTAAAAGGAAAGGGCCTCAACCCACTCAATGGCAGAAATATAAACTTTGAAATAATTTCTATTTCAACTGTTTAGTGGGTTCGGCTTGCTTGTAACTAAGGAAGTAACATATGAATAATTCTAATATTTCAGTCGAGGATGTGCCTCTAAACGCATTTCATCAGCGTCTAACGGTTTCGGTTGGCGGCGCTTCATTAATGGACGGCTATATACTTAGTATCATTGGTATTGCGCTGGTACAGATGACAGCCAACCTGCAATTAACGAATTTCTGGCAGGGGATGATTGCAACCTCTGCCCTGATCGGGATCTTTGCTGGCGGTTTATTTAGTGGCTGGCTCACCGATAAATTTGGTCGCCGCAAAATTATCTTTGTAGCGCCCGTCATTTTTCTCATCTGTTCGGTACTGCAATTCTGGACAGATTCTCCCGTCATGATCTTTCTGTTGCGATTTTTAATCGGGATTGCCATCGCGATCGACTATTCAGCTGCAACTAGTCTGTTTGTTGAGTTTGTACCTAAAAAATACCGTGGTTCGCGTCTGGCTGGCTTTACCATTTTATGGTTTGCGGGTGCAGCGATGGCGTATATTTTCGGTGACATCATTGTGCATGTTATGGGTGAGCAAGGTTGGCGCTGGGCATTGTCAAGTTCTGTGATTATTGGTGGACTGTTGCTAATTTCACGAATGGGCACAGTCGAGTCAGCACGCTGGTTAATTACCAAAAATCGTTCCCATGATGCTGAAAGCGTGATTAAAAAGGTATATGGCCAAAATTTTTCTCTAGCCAATTTACCGAAAGAACCAACAACAGCAAAACTTTCACTGGGGGATATGCTGCGTATGGGCTATGGGAAACGCCTGATGTTTGTGATTATCTTCTGGACATGCGCAATCATTCCTGTGTTTGCTGTATATGCTTTCGCACCAAAAGTACTGGCGGCATTAAAACTGCAAGGGGATTGGGCGGCCTATGGTTCAGTGGCAATTACTTTATTGTTCGTGATTGGCTGTATTATTGGCACCAAACTGATTGACGTCTTGGGTCGTCGTAAAATGCTGATCCATAGCTTTCTCTGGTCAGGACTGGCTTTACTTTTTCTCGGTGCATTTTCTGATTCTTCGGAAATGGTGGTATTGGTTTTCTTTGGTGCTTATGCATTATTTATTGGCGGCGCGCAGGTACTGGAGCTGGTTTATCCAAACGAAATTTTCCCAACAGAGCTGCGTCCTTATGCTATGGGTTGGGCAGTCTCGGCAACACGTATCGGTGCGGCGATTGGCACATTTCTGGTCCCTATGTCGCTTGAAACCATTGGGATTGGCAATACCATGTATGTTGCAGCAGGCGTCACACTGGTAGGACTTATTGTTTCAATCGCTTGGGCACCTGAGACCAAATCGAAGGATCTTTCTGAAGCGGCTGCGTTGAATTAAACACAGAACACTCCAAACGAAACAGGATATAAGCGATGACTTATATCCCGTTTCCCTCATCAATATGACTTATTTAATTGGAAATGCTTTTTTAAAGAAGGGTTTAATGGCAACCCAGTTACTAGAGAGCCAGCAAATAAACGAACCGAGTGTGACCAGCATGGTCCCTTGCCAGAACGTCACAGGCAATTCAGTATCGAGTACAAACATGGCCAAAACAGAGGAAATAATCGGGGTAAAATATGATGCAACCACTAGAATTGTGATATTGCCGTGAATGATCCCGATATTCCAGGCAGCATAGCCCAATCCAACCGCAGCAGCGGCCAATAATAAATAGAGTGACAGACTCAGGTTTAAAGCAGGCATGACCAATTGATCCGTCAGTCCTAGTTTTAACCATAATGTGAGCGCTACGCCAATAAAGAAAATCGAGATCGGATTCTGCCCCTTACTCATTTTTCTGGTAACAACACAATAAAAAGCCCAGATAATCGCGCCTGAAAGTGCTAAAAGATAACTCAGTGGATTATCTTTTAAATTATTCAGTACACTTTGAACACTGAACGAATCATTACCCGCCTGAATATAAATAATGCCACTAATGGAGATAAATAAGCCAAGTAAAATCAGAAAATTAAACTTTAACTCTTTGAAGATCACAAAAGCCACAATCGTCAGACTCGGCCATAAATAATTCACAATACTGACTTCTATGGCTTGCTGTGAAGTTTTGGAATAGGCAATCGCAAAGGAAAAACAAAGCTCATATACGATGAAAAGCGTTGTCGCGAGAACCAGATATTTTTTAGAAATCAGTTTTAAATTTGGAAATCTGAAAATTGCTAATACAATCAGCGCACTAAAGGTATAGATTAATGTGATGCCCATGGCAGGCCCAATTGCGGCACTCATATACTTAACCAGACCGACCATGGATGCCCACATGATAATCGCGCTTAAGCCGATGAGTGTTGCGAGATTTTTAGACATAAAAACATTCAATATAAGAAAAATTGCGGGAGAAGAAGAGAGAAAACGTAATCAGCCGTACAGAATAAAAGAATCCTGAAAAGTCGAATAGGACAATTAGGACGATATATAGAAAATATTGAAATGCAGCTTTTCTTGCACAAAGCAAAATACCTGAAACAATTTTAATCGATCCTAGCGCTTATTTCAGTTTTTCTACCCCATGACGCCGTTTTCGATAAGCAAAGGGAGTTTCACCATATTGTTTTTTAAACCAGAGAATAAAATGCGAACCGTCAGAAAAGCCACATTCAATCGCAATATTGGTGATGTAGGCACTGGTGTTGGCCAATAATTTACGCGCATGTTCCAGTCTTAAACGACGCCAGTAATTCGCTGGTGGTTCGTTGGTATTGGCAATAAAAGCCCGATGTAATTGTCGTGGGCTGGTATTCACATGTTCAGCGACTTCTTTTAGCGTGACATGGGCGCTGAGGTTTTCGCTCATAAAGGCAATCGCTTTCGCAACCATATGATTTTCGTAGGTTGCAGGATTGTCTAAGGCGGTTGTTTGTTTTTCAGCAGTGGACGGTTTTTTGCCATTGATCAGCAAATAATCCAGCGTTTTTTGTGCGCGAATCTCGCCACAATGCAACCGAATTAGGTCAGCCGCCAAATCGATAGCGGTACCACCTGGACAGGTAAAAATCCCTTGGTCTTCAATATAATTCTGTTCTACCAGCGTGATGGCTTTTGGAAAACGTGTGACAAACTCATCTCGCGTAGTGAAGTGAATCGCGCATTTACGTCCATCAAGTAATCCAGCGTTGCCCAATACGAAACAGCCAGAACATAATGCAATAATCGGGATCTTGGCGCTATGAAGTTGCTGCAAAGTATCTAATAGATATTCGGGCGGTTCACGGGTTTCGCTTAATAGACCACCTGCAATAACGATATAGTCATAATTGTGCTTAAGTTGTTTTAAGTCCATGTCTTTGGTGGGATTCACAGATAACCCACAACTGGCATTTACAGGTTGATTGTTATAGGTCATCCAGTCCCATTTACAATAAATCTGTAAACTTCTAAAAGATTGATCTGCTGCAAATCTAAGTGCTTCAACAAAACCAGAGACAGGTGCCAAGGTGAATTTATCCATAAGAATAAAACCCACCCGCAGATCTGGTTTTATTTTTGCAAGGCTTTCTTGCGTAGGGGAAACCTCATCATAAGCATTAGATGATAAATGCTTCATATTCTTCACCGTCACTATCCCGAAGAGCAGTGTTAAATCAAAATGATTACTTATTTTATTGAATTAACATTCCTGTATCAGCCTCATTTTAACAGGTGTAGAGACTGTTTTTCTGTAAAAATTGGGTCAATATTGTCCCGTAGAATTTTATAAGGATGGATTAAAAGCTTAATTTATTGAAAAGTGATCGGATACTTTGCCAGTTGGTTGATAGCCAGCAAATAAAGGAGCCTAAAGTAACCATCGCAGTGCCTTGCCAGAATATCGTGGAAAGATGGGTTTGAAGCACAAACATTGCAATTACAGAAGAAATGACAGGCGTAAAATATGAAGCAATCACCAGTATGGGAATATTGCCATGAATGATGCCCACGTTCCACGCCGCATAACCGAGGCCAACAGCACTTCCTGCTAGCAGGATATACAGAAAAATCATCGGTTCGGTAGGGAAAACTAGGGGGTCATGGCTGAACAGCAGTTTTAACCATAAAGTGATCGCAAGAATAATAAAAAAGACAGAAATCGGATTATGTCCATTACTCATTTTTTTGGTCACTACACAATATGTCGTCCAAGTGATGGCTGAAAAAAATGCCAAAATGTAACTGACTGGATTTGAATAAAAATTTGCAGCAATACTTTGAAAGCTAAAACCATCATTCCCAGCTTGAATAAAAATAATTCCACTCACAGAGAAAACTAAACCCACAATTATAAATAGATTAAACTTTAATTCTTTAAAAATAACAAAAGCAAAAATGGTCAGACTCGGCCATAAATAATTAATAATACTGACTTCGATGGCTTGCTGGCTGGTCTTGGTTAAAGCAATAGCAAAAGAAAAACAAAGTTCACAAGCCACAAACAGCAAGCTAGAAAGTACCAAATATTTTTTAGAAATCTTTTTAAAATCAGGAAATCTGAAAATTGTAAAAACAAGCACAGCACTACAGCTAAAAATCATGGTTATGCCTAAAGCAGGCGTGATACCTGTACTCACTTGCTTGATTAGACCGACCATGGAAGCCCACATCACTATGGCACTCAGACCAATTAAGGTCGCTATATTTTTAGGCATAAGTATGCATCATGAACTCATTGTAAAAAATCAATGAAGAGAAGAATTGATTGAAATATAAAGCAAGATAAAACAGCTAGAAATAAAGCGATATATCCCTTAGGACCAAATATATAATATTCTTTTTTACTGATGAAATATAAATAAAAGTCATCATAAAAACTCAAATCTTATGATGACTCGTAAACACTTTTCTATTTATATTCTTTGGCACAGTTTGCTTCAAACTGGGCCTTTTTATAAGCCTCATAAGCGGCCTTACTGATAATTACTGCGGGCTCTCTTCCCCGACGCGTAATTTCTACAGCTTGTCCTCCAGCTGCTATATCCATCAGCATGGATAACTGTGCTCTCGCATTTGAATAATTAAAACGGTCCATATTCAACTCCGTGTAATGAAAATAACGATATAAATCTTATGCTAGAGCCTGAAAATCGCTAAAAAATGCTCACCCTTGATTGATCGACAATTGGAGGATGACCCTATGCTTCGGTTTAAAATCACGATTCGGGGTAAGCTATCTAAACATTGTTAAAAAATTATAAATATAAAAAAAAGGTCAATTTATCCCATAAAACGCAAACAGCATTGAAAGTAAAAAAAGAACTAAGCCCAATTTCAAAGAAAACAATTTGCAAAGCAACCTACTGATTAATATATTTATTTTACACAAAGGATTGTTTTATATTTTTTGGTTTTTTTATTTAAATGTCCATTTCTTCATAGTATTCGCCCATTTTGTTATATGCAAGACATCGAAATGAGGACAAAAATAATAAGAAAAGGATTTTAGGAATTTCTTATGAGAAATATCGGCTCGACACCTGCTGATGATAATGGATGCGCTTGGTTTCATTTAAGCCCATCCAGACTGGTCAAACCACAACTCAAAGGAAAAGTTGAGGCAGACTGGGTCATCGTTGGCGCTGGTTTCACAGGATTATCAGCAGCCCGACAACTTGCCCTAAATTTTCCAAATGATCATATTGTTCTGGTTGAAGCACAGGAAGTCGGTTATGGCGCTTCAGGACGTAATTCAGGTTTTATGATTGATTTACCACATGATATTGGTGCTGCAGACTATATCGGTGATATTAAAATTGCAGAAAAACATCTCAAGTTAAACTTGGCAGCACAAGGCATTATAAAAAAACTGGTTGCAGAATACAAAATTGATTGCCAGATCGAAGCTGCTGGTAAATATCAGGCTGCTGTAGAAAAACGTGGTTTGGCAGTTTTAGAAGCCTATAAAAATGGACTGGAAAAATTAGGTCAGCATTGCGAAATTATTGAAGAGCAGGATATTCCAGAACATTTTGGTACACACTTTTATAAAAAAGCACTCTACACACCAGGCACTTTATTGGTTCAACCCGCGGCTGTTGTGAAAGGATTAGCAGATAATTTGCCTCAGAATGTCACGCTATATGAAAATACGGCAATTACTCAGGTCGATTATGCAAAAAAAATTACCTTGCAATCGGCAAATGGCACCTTGATTGCAAACAAGCTTATTCTCACTAACAATGCTTTTGCCTCCCAATTCGGTTTCTTGAAAGGGCGATTACTGCCAATTTTTACTTATGCCAGCATGACTCGGGTACTCACTGAAGAAGAGCAATCTGCTTTAGGTGGCAAAAAAACCTGGGGAATTATTCCTGCTGATCCATTTGGAAGTACCTTACGTAGAACACCAGATCAGCGCTTATTGGTGCGAAATAGTTTTAGTTTCAATACCGATGGCCGCAGCAAACCTCATCTTTTGCCTCGGGTCGCTCAACGCCAAAGAAAGTCTTTTGAAAATAGATTTCCAATGTTACCCAATGTTGAATTCGAATATACCTGGGGCGGGTCGATGTGCCTGTCAAGAAATCATGAATCTTTCTTTGGTCAACTAGCACCGAATGTTTATGGTGCATTATGCTGGCAAGGCCTTGGAACCACCAAAGGCACCATCGCAGGAACATTGTTGGCGGACTGGTTAGCAGGGGAAAGAAATGAACTGATCGACTTTCTTATTTCATCACCTGGCCCCAATGCCAACCCACCACAACCGTTTTTATCACTTGGCGTAAATGTCAATTTAATGATGGGCCAATGCCGAGCAGGTCAAGAAAGTTAGATGCTAAAAAGTAAATAAAACATTGTTAGCTCATGCATTGCGTGAGTCATAACAATTGTTTTCTAAAGAAAGCTGTTAAGGGATAGATAACAGTTTTATACCGTGTAGGTAAAGGAGTTTATATGCGTAATAAAATACCTTTAGAGGAAGTTCCTTTAAATAAATTTCACAAAAAACTGACCATATATTCGGCAGGTGGTCCATTTCTGGATGGCTATGTGTTAAGTATCATCGGTGTTGTAATGCTCCAGATCTCTTCTGCATTACATCTGTCTTTGTTGTGGGAAGGGTTGGTTGCTGCATCAGCACTAGTTGGAATTTTCTTTGGCGGTTTTCTTGGTGGTTGGCTAACCGATAAAATTGGTCGTAAATTACTCTATATTTTAAATCTGGTCGTGATCGTCGGTCTGTCCGTTGCTCAGTTCTGGGTTGAAACGGCGTTAATGCTGGTAATTTTGCGTTTCTTTATTGGCGCTGCTGTTGGAGCAGATTGTCCAATTGCAACGTCATTACTGGCAGAGTTCTTACCGCGTAAAAATCGTGGACCACGACTTTCAGCATTAGTTACCGCATGGTTTTTAGGTGCTGCAGCGGCATATATTATTGGTGAGTTAATTTTACAAATTGCTGGGCCAGATGCATGGCGTTGGGTACTTGCAAGTGCCATTTTGCCAGGTGCATTGTTCTTGATAGGGCGTTTAGGTACACCTGAATCTGCACGCTGGCTCGTCAGTCAAGGACGAATTGCTGAAGCGGATAAAGTGATCAAAAAGATTTATGGTGCTGAATATTCTGTAGAAGATCTGTCTGAACAACAAACTGATGCAAAGAATAAAGTATCTGTGATGTCTTTATTCCACTCAGGCTATGGTAAGCGCACTTTATTCGTCGGTTTATTCTGGACCTGCTCAATCATTCCTTTATTTGCCATTTATGCTTTCGCACCGAAAGTCATGCTAGCCTTAAATTTAACTGGTGATATGGCAAAGTGGGGCGCCGTGGCGATTACGGTACTGTTTTGTGTCGGATGCGTTGCTGCAACCATGACAATCAATACAGTCGGTCGTAAAAGAATGTTATCGCACAGCTTCTTTTGGTCAGGTTTAATGTTGCTATTACTGGGCCTTTTCCCAAGCGCATCTCCTTTAATTATTCTGATTCTATTTGGTGCTTATGCCGTATTCATTGGCGGCGCTCAGGTCATGCAATATGTCTATCCAAATGAGTTATTTCCAACCGAAGTTCGGGCTACAGCAGTAGGTTTAGGCACGTCATTATCACGTATCGGCGCAGCGGCAGGAACTTACTTTGTGCCTCTATCATTGGCAAACTGGGGCATTGGAACGACCATGCTAATAGCCGCTGCCATCAGTTTAGTCGGGTTATGGGTAACACGGGCATGGGCACCCGATATTGATGTTGTAGATTTACATCAAGCTGCTTCATTAAATAACAATTAACTCCATTATATAAACCACTTTATCTAGATGATATAAAACAAATAGTTAGCTCCTTTTTCGGAGGAGCTATAGAGATTTTTTGTCTTAAAAAAATGGATAGAGTGCAATTTGCTTTAGAAAAGGCAGGTAGTACCAATGAAAACCAAGATTCCTTTAGAGGATATTCCTCTGAATTCATATCATAAAAAACTGACCTTTTATTCATCTGGAGGTCCTTTTTTAGATGGTTACGTGCTGAGTATCGTCGGTGTGGTCATGTTGCAAATGACAGATGCCTTAGCACTTACCACATTCTGGCAAGGCATGATCGCTGCTTCAGCATTAATCGGTGTATTTATTGGTGGATTTCTCGGTGGTTGGATTACCGATAAATACGGAAGAAAAGTTTTATATCTGATTGACCTAATCGCCATTATTGGTTTTTCTCTGGCTCAGTTCTGGGTTGAATCCGCGCTCATGCTTTTTATCTGGCGCCTGTTAATTGGTATTGCTGTTGGTGCTGACTACCCAATTGCAACAGCCTACCTCGCAGAATTCTTGCCTCGTAAAAATCGTGGTCCTCGTCTGGCGGCCATGGTCATGGTCTGGTTTCTTGGCGCTGCAGTCGCTTATGCAGTAGGAGAACTCATCTTAAGAATTGGTGGCGAACAAGCTTGGCGTTGGGCACTCGCCAGTGCAATCGTCCCTGGTGCTTTATTTTTAATGGTCCGTATGGGAGCTTCAGAGTCACCCCGCTGGTTGCTGAATAAAGGGCGAATTGCAGAAGCAGATGCTGTGATTAAAAAGGTATATGGCCCAGATTATTCTCATCAGGACTTATCTGAAACAGTCGGAAATAGCTCCACCAATACCTCAGTTTGGGCACTTTTTCACTCAGGCTACGGTAAGCGCATGCTATTTGTTTCTATTTTCTGGACGTGCGCCATTTTACCTCTGTTTGCAATTTATGCCTTTGCACCGCAGGTATTAACCGCTTTAGGACTCACAGGCGACTTGGCAGGAGTGGGTGCGGTTGCCATTACCTTCTTATTTTTTGTGGGTTGTTTTCTAGCGACTGCCCTGATCAATACCATGGGCCGTAAAAAGATGCTGTTCCATAGCTTCCTATGGTCGGGTATTGCCTTGTTTATTCTCGGTTTATATCCCGAAGCCTCACCTACAGTTGTGTTGTTGCTCTTCGGTGCCTATGCCGTATTCATCGGGGGAGCTCAAGTCATGGAATATGTTTATCCAAATGAATTATTCCCTACAGAAATTCGTGCCTCCGCCGTTGGTTTAGGGACTTCTATTTCACGTATTGGCGCAGCAATCGGCACATATTTATTGCCATTTGCTCTGGCCAGTTGGGGTGTGGGTATCACCATGATTGTGGCCGCTGCTGTTTGCCTAATCGGTGCATGGTCAGCATGGGCACTCGCGCCAGATGTAGATGCCATGGATTTAAATCAGGCAGCAAGCCTAAAGCCAGTGGAAAAATAACATTTATCAAATCTCGGTCTAAACACCATAACAGGAGAACATCATGTCAAATCAGCTCGTTGTTGTACGTCAGGCAGAATCTGCAATACTCGGTGCACCTGCACCTGCAAAGTTGCCAGTCGGTGAATTAATTGCCCAACAAAGCACGGCTCAGGATCAAAGCTCTGAAACCATTGCCGCAAGCATTGGTGTATGGGAAAGCTCACCAGGCAAGTTTAAACGTCATATTGCTAATCGTGAGTTTAGCCATATTGTCAAAGGCTGGTGCATTTTCACGCCAGAAGGGGGAGAACCTGTCGAACTTCGTGCAGGAGATGCTGTGTTATTCCCAGCCAATTGTGAAGGGGTCTGGGATATTAAAGAAGACTTCCGCAAAACTTACTGTATTTTCTAGGGTGAAATGAATGAGCGATATTCAAAGACTTCGCAGCGGTGCCCGTGCCAGTCAAGTGGTTATAAGTGGGCAACGTATTGAAACAGCTGGACTAATAGCAAAATGTACGGACAAAGGAATAACTGAACAAACCAATTGCGTGTTAGAGCAACTAGAACAGTTATTAGAAGAGGCAGGTGCAGATAAAAACCAGATTATACGTGTTCAAATCTGGTTAGCAAATATGCAAGATTTTGAGGCCATGAATCAGGTTTATGATGCATGGGTGAAAGAAATTGATAAGCCTGCTCGTGCCTGCGTCGGCGCTCAATTGGCAACGCCAGATTATTTGATTGAAATCCAAGCCACAGCGGTAGTGAATTAGATTTTATGGTCTTGCTGTGCCGATCTGAGGCATTTCAGATCGGCATTGAAGTTGAATAAAATGTTGGGGGATATATGGGACGTTTGGCTTTAAACAGTTTAGATCAAGATATTTATGATGTTGTGGTAATTGGTGCGGGTGCTGTTGGCTGTGCATCAGCACGAGAGTTAGCCGCACGAGGTTATCGTACTTTACTGGTCGACCGGGCTGACATTGGTGAAGGCACCTCGTCGCGTTCAAGCCGTATGTTGTATTCTGGTGTGGGATATCTGGCACCAGATTTTCCTTTATGGCAAATTCCATTTCGATTAATTTCTTTATGGAAACGCTTTCTGTATGCCCGCAATATTATGCACTGTCGGGCCGAGTTAGTTGCGGACATACCACATCGACTGACTAAACACCGCTTTCATTATCCTTTCAGAAAAGGCGACCGTTACCCACATTGGTTAATCGATTTCGGTTTTCGAATGATGGAGATGCTCACCAGCCGCGGCGTACCTCTGGCATATCGTAAAGTATCACCCGATATCGCAAAAAAGGAGAGTGCTATGGTAGCAGCGCTGAGCAAGCCATCACCTGAAGTCGCGATATTTGAAGAATATATGTATGACTGGCCTGAACGTATTTGTGTAGATACGGCATTAGATGCTGAACGACGTGGCGCTCAAATCCGCACTTATACCAAAGTTACTCAAATTGAAAAATGTAATGAAATATGGGAAGTAACCCTAAATGAACAAGCGCCTGAAATGGATGGACATGTCAAGATAACAACAAAAGCGATTGTTAATGCGGGTGGGCCATGGGTGGACCGGATTATCGGTGGAGGTAAAAAAGATATAAATCGAGTGCTGGGACGTAAGGGCGTCAATGTGATGGTACGATTGCCGGATCAATGGCGTGGGCAAGGCTTAGAAGCTTTTTCCAGCAAAGGTGAAACATTCTATGTATTTCCATGGCGTGAATATCATTTTATTGGCCCAACTGAATCGCTTGTGACGGATGACCCAGATAATATTCAGGTGTTAGATGCTGAAATTGACTATATTTTAGCTGAAGCGAATTTTTTGTTTCCCGATCTGAATTTGACACGCAAAGATGTAAAGCATTGCTGGTGCGGTGTGCGACCGATGTCGACATTAGATGGTCAGACAGTGAGCTTACCTGTACGTGCGATTCAGGATCCAGCTCTGGCTGGCTTGATCACAATGACAGGCTCATACATTATGATGCATCGTCATGCTGGACGTTTGGCTGCACAATCTGTAGAAAAATATCTTGGCAAACGAAATGCACCTGCACAGGGGATGATGTTCAAATCTCATAATCCCAAGAATGACCAAGATATTACACAAATGATTATGGAGGAGCATGTTGTGCGTCTCTCCGATCTAGTTCGTAGACGACTTTCTGATGGTCTCGATCCAGATCTAGGATTTGCTCGTGCCGAAGCATTATCCATGATTGCTGCAAAGGCGCTGGGTTGGTCAGAACAACGCCGTCTGGCAGAACTTTCTCATTTTAAAGAAGATACTCAAAAAGTTTATCGAACGCCCAATGAAACGAGCATTTAAAAAACGGCAGGGAACGGGCGAGCTGTTCCCACTCGTTAATTTATTTTTTCAACCACATGTCTTCTTTTTCTATATGCAAAAGGTGTTTCTCCATACTGCTTTTTAAACCATAAGATAAAATGTGAAGCATCTGAAAAACCACACTCTAAGGCAATAGTGGTGACATAAGCACTGGTATTTGCCAAGAGTTTTCGTGCATGTTCTAAACGCAGTCGACGCCAATAGTTAGCTGGAGGCTCATTAGTGTTGGCAATAAAAACCCGATGCAATTGACGTGGATTGGTTTTGGCGTGATCAGCAACTTCTTTTAGCGTTACATGTGCACTCAGGTTTTCACTCATAAAAGCAATGGCTCGAGAGACGGTAATATTCTCATAGGTATCTGGTTTTTCGATTTCAGGAGCTGCTTTCGTTTTTGGTGGTTTTTCTCCATTAATCAACAGATATTCCAATCCTTTTTGTGCCCGAACATCGCCACAGTGCTGACGGATAAGATTGGCCGCCAAATCAATCGCAGTACCACCTGGACAAGTAAAAATCCCACGATCTTCAACATAGGTTTTGTCTACCAGTGCAATCGCATCAGGAAAACGCTGAACAAATTCATCTCGAATCGTGAAGTGCACTGCACATTTATGATGATCGAGGATACCTGCTTTTCCTAATACAAAACATGCAGAGCAGAGCGCAATAATTGGAATTTTTTGCTCATGGATTTCTTTAAGAGCATCCAGTAAACCTTGTTGCGGCTCTCGTGTTTCACTCAATAAGCCGCCCGCAAGCACGACGTAGTCATAATTCTTTTTCAGGTTTTCTAAATTGAAGTCTGTCGTCGGCTGGATAGTTAACCCACAACTGGCGCTAACAGAAATATTATTGTAGGTCATCCAGTCCCATTTACAGTAAATTTGCAAACTACGGAAAGATTTATCCGCCGCAAATCTTAATGATTCAACCAGACCTGTAACTGGCGCTAGCGTAAATTTATTCATCAGAATAAAAGCAACCCGCATATCTGGACTAATTGGGGTTAAGCTTTCTTCAGGATCGATAATTTCTTCATAGGCATGGGCAGTTGCATTTTTCATATTGTCACCGTCAAGTTCCATAAGAGCAGTGTTTAACAGTTAGAGACTGTCCGTTTTATTATATATTTCTTTTTTATAAAAACGAAGTAAAATTATTTTAAAATAAAGACATAATATATTGTTTTTTATAAATAAAACTAGAGATTAAGCGTAATTTCTTAATCTCTAGTTAAAGCATTTCCAGGTCAGAATCAGGTCTTATTCGGCCCAGATGTCACCTACAGTAAAACCTTCTGTAAATGGATCATCAGGATCTAATACATAAGTATTTAATCCATAAATCCAACTGGTGCCTGTAATTGTTGGAACAACTGCTTTTTTATCGCCAATCATGGTTTCTTCAACTAATCGGCCTGTAAATACATTGCCAAGAATACCTTGATGACGGAAATCCTCATTGAGTTTTAATTGGCCTTTTGCATGTAAAATTGCCATTTTTGCACAAGTACCTGTACCACATGGACAACGATCGATAGCACCTGTCCAAGTTTGTGGATCATCCCAACTTAAATCACCAGAAGCCACAGTTACTGCATTTTTCCAGTCTGCATCGGGGCTATCTGTTGGGCCTGAAAGTTGTGAAATGGTAATTCCAACCCCTGGGTAATCTGGATGGGCGACAGGCAACTGTTCAATAGCCGCCTGACGGATCATTGCAGAAATACGGGCAATTTCAGCGCCATATTCAGGTTTTAGCTGAATATGCGGGAACTGTCTAACATCGGCAATCACATAAAACATGCCACCCCAGCCAACATCTACAGTCACTTTACCTAAATGCGGTACATCAATTTCTGCATCCAGATAAGCTGCGAAAGCAGGAACATTTTTGAACGTGACATTCTTGACTTTGCCATCTCTACATTCAGCAGTGATCTTGATGAGACCCGCAGGTGCTTCAAGAATTAATTCGGTTACAGGTTCTTTCATGGGTAACATCCCCATTTCAAGTAATACTGTGGCGACTGAGATGGTATTTCCACCAGACATTACCGGATATTCCACCTGTTCCATAATGATATAGCCAGCATCGGCATCAGGATGACACGGCGGGACGATAACATTACAGCAGAGAGGAGGGTAACCACGCGGTTCACGTAGCATCAATTTGCGGAACTGGTCATCGTTATCACGTAACCAACACATCTTTTCGTAAACTGTATTGCCTGGAATATGGGGAACACCGCCTGTGACCACCCGCATTGGCTCGCCAGCATGGGTATCTACCGCGTGAAACGTTCTTTTAAATGCCATTTTCGTCTTCCTTTGAATTTATTCGAGATGTGTTGAATGAACATGCATCTATTTTTCACAAGCTCTGAAAGTCATAACTCCATTACTCTTCATAAGATATGCTTTTGCTGGTTTTAAGGAATAGTGGTATTCGGTCTTTTACTAGAAGATTTAGGACATTATGCTGATTCTTTAGTCTGTAATCCTTTAAAAGCTTTTTATGAATGATGAAAAATAAAATTCATCAAATAAATCAACTTATAAATATTCAATTGATATAATTGTTTCATCTATATGATGTTTTTATAAGTATTCCAACAAAAATAAAAAAAATAAGTCTGCCACAACGTTCTAATTATTGTCATTTTCTTCATATCGCTGAATGCAGTTCATGTCCAGAATCTTATACAGGAAAACGAATTTCAAAGAGGCAAATTATGTACCGTGGATTTTGGTATGCAGAGGCGTTAGATCGTGAAAGTGCACTTTCTCCGGCCTTACAAGGAACTGTTAAAGCCGATGTTTGTATTATTGGTGGCGGTTATTTAGGACTATGGTCGGCAATTCGACTCAAAAAAGCCAACCCAGCCATGAAAATTGTCGTCGTTGAACAAGACCGCTGTGGCTCTGGCGCAAGTGGTCGTAATGGTGGTTTCGTAAATAACTGGTGGCCTAAATATTTATCTTTAGTTGAAATTTGCGGTGAAAAAGAAGCGCGTCGTATTTGTGAGGCAGCAGATTCTGCAATTGATGAAATGGGGGAGTTTTGCCGTGAACATCAGATTGATGCACAGTTTCGTAAAGATGGTTTGCTATGGACTGCCAGTAACAAACGACAAATGGATTCATGGCTCGGTTTAACCCGAGAACTTGAAAAATATAATGTAAATCCCTTTAAAGTGGTCTCTAAAGAGGAAGCCCAGCGCCGTTCAGGTTCTAAGCGCATGTTAGGAGGAGTGTTTGACTCCAATGCAGCCACAATCCAACCCGCATTTTTGGCACGTGGTTTGCGTCGTGTCGCAATCGAGCTCGGTGTCATTATCTATGAAAAAACACCAATGACACGTCTAGAACGTAGTGAAGCTCCAGTTGTTCACACTGAAAAAGGGCAAGTGCAGGCAAAAAAAGTTGTGATTGCAATGAATGCATGGGGCGCTCAATTTCCTGAACTGCGTCGCATGATCATGGTGATGTCGAGTGATATGGTCGCGACTGCACCCGCCAAACAGCGTCTGGATCAACTTGGTTTTAGTGGTGGAGAATGTGTCATGGACTCGCGCACCATTTTGAACTATTGGCGCAATACCCCACAAGGCCGCATCATTTTTGGCAAGCCATTAGGTGAATTTGCTTTTGGTGGAAAAATTGGTGATCTGTATGAAAAGCCATCACCAGCTGCGGCAGGCGTAGAAGCTGAAATGCGTTCTTTCTATCCAGAATTAGAAGATGTACCTGTTATCAGTAGCTGGACTGGCCCGCTGGATAGAGCAATGAAAGGCTTGCCTAACTTTGGTCATTTAGGTGGGCATAAAAATATTATTTTTGGTATCGGTTTCTCAGGAAATGGCGTGGGTACAACAGTATTTGCCAGCCGCATCATCAAATCATTAGTAGAAGATGCCAATGATGAATGGGCAAACTGTGGTCTAGTTGAGCAAAAAATGAAGTTATTACCACCTGAGCCATTCTGTTATATCGGCGCACATTGGGTTCGTGATGCCTTAGTCAGAAAAGAATCACTGGAAGATCAGGATCGGGATGCTGGTCCGATCACTAACTTTTTAGTGAGTTTGGCACCAGCAGGTTATGCACCTAAGAAAAAGTAAGCATCGGTAACTTATAAATACATCAGGAATGGATGAGAAAGATGAAGCATCATATTGTTTTTTTAGATAATGAAGGCATTGGGCCGACGGTAAAATTACCAGAGTTTCCATTTCCACATACTTGGGCAAGTTACCCTTATACCCAACCTGAACAAGTGGTAGAACGCTTAAAAGATGCAACGATTGTGATGACATGTAGCGTGCCATTACGTAAAGAACATTTAGCACAATTACCAAAGTTAAAAATGATTTCGATTGCTTTGACAGGCACTGATGGAGTCGATCTGGATTATTGTCATGAGCACGGCATTATGGTCACCAATGTGCCTGGCTATGCCCAAAATACAGTTGCTGAACATATTATAGCGATGATTTTTTCACTCAATCGCCAAACGTCAAGTTATCACCGGTTGTTGAGTAAAGTTTCAAAAGGTGAGACAGAGCCACGTAACATTTATTTTGATTATCGAATTCGGGATGTTCGCGGACAGATTCTTGGCATTATTGGACATGGCACCATCGCTAAACGCCTTGCTGAATTAGCCGCCGCTGTTGGAATGAAAGTGCGTTTCTTTGACCGAAATGGCAAGTACAAAGGCAATGAATTCTTTAGTTTTGAAGATATTTTATCTGAGAGTGATGTGGTGTCTTTATGTTGTCCACTGACTAAAGAAACCAAAGACTTAATTGGGGCGGCTGAAATTGCCTTGATGAAATCGGATGCAATTCTGATTAATGCTGCACGTGGTGGGATTGTCAATGAACCCGCATTGATTGAAGCGATTCAAAATAACCGTATTGGTGGTGCTGCACTTGATGGTTCTGTTGAGGAACCGATTCAGCCTCATGATCCTTTATTTCAGATTATTGACTATCCGAACTTTATTTTAAATCCGCATGTTGCATGGAGCAGTGAAGATGCCATGCAGACACTCATTAATCGTACTGTGCAAAATATTATTGATTTTGCTCAAGGGAAAACACCTGCTTCTGTCGTGAAAAAGGAAGAATTATGTCAAGCGTAATGAAAACCAGTTATGTAAATGGCGAATTCGTTGTTTGCCAAGGTACAAAAGAGATTCTGGAAAATATTAATCCATCAAATCCGAGTGAAATTGTTGATCGTTTTGCCCGTGCAGATGAGGCTTTAACTCAGCAGGCCATTGCTGCGGCAAAAGCAGCCAGTAAAGAATGGGCCAATAGCAATCCTCAATTACGTGCTGATGTACTTGATCGTATTGGTACTGAAATTCTAGAGCGTCGAGAAGAACTCGCTAAATTGCTGTCTTTAGAAGAGGGAAAAATCTTTAAAGAAGCATTAGGTGAGGTTGATCGAGCAGGGCGTTCTTTTAAATTTTACGCACAAGAAGCATTACGTGCGGTGGGCGAAAAATATAACTCAGTACGTGATCAGGTGGGTATTGATGTTTATACCCAAGCGGTTGGAGTGGTGGGAATTATCAGTCCATGGAATTTCCCTATTGCAATTCCTGCATGGAAAATCGCGCCTGCATTATGTTTTGGTAATACCGTTGTGTTTAAACCAGCTGAGTTAGTGCCTTCTTCGGCTTGGGCTTTAGCAGAAATCATTTCTCGTTCTGGTTTACCTGCTGGTGTGTTTAACATGCTGATTGGTCCAGGCCGTAAAGTAGGCGATACCATTATTCGTTCGCCAGATGTCAATGCGATTACTTTTACGGGTTCTGAAGGTACAGGACGACAAGTCGCTGAGATTGCAGCTTCACGTTTGGTCCGTGTTCAGCTGGAAATGGGTGGTAAAAATCCTTTAGTTGTATTAGATGATGCAGATTTAGACACAGCAGTAGATGTTGCATTACAAGGTTCTTTTTTCTCAACTGGGCAGCGTTGTACCGCAAGTTCACGTGTCATTGTTACAACGGGAATCTATGATTCATTCATTAAACGTTTAGAAGAAAAGACGCGTTCTTTAAAGATTGGTGATGCTGCAAAAGCAGAAACTGATATTGGTCCAGTGGTTGATTCTAAACAGCTCAAGCAAAACCTGTCTTATGTACAAGCAGGTTTGGATGAAGGTGCAACATTACTTTGTGGTGGTGAACATCTTCCAAGTGAAGAAGGCGGCTTCTATTTCACTCCAGCAATATTTACCGATGTGACATCGGAAATGCGAATTTATCGTGAAGAAATTTTCGGTCCAGTATTGTGCGTGTTGAAAGTTGAGAATTATGAAGAAGCTTTTGCAGCCGCAGAAGACACACCATTTGGTTTGTCGGCAGGTATTGTGACCACTTCACTGAAATATGCTGAAGATTTTAAACGCCGTTCATCCGCAGGTATGGTGATGGTGAACTTGGCAACAGCAGGCGTTGATTACCATGTCGCATTTGGTGGAAATAAAGGCTCAAGTCTAGGACCTCGTGAACAAGGGACTTATGCAAGACAGTTTTTTACCAAGGTTAAAACCACATATCAACTTGCATAACGCAGTGAAGCAGACTTCTTATTCAACACTTTGCGAACGCTGAATAAAGAAGTCACCAAAACTAAGTGTTTCAGCTTAGGGTTGGATTCAAATGAATACCGAAATATGACTATCTCTGAGGCGATTTAGGATGAATAGCTTTTTATTATCTCCAGATGTACTTGATGCATTAAAAAATATTGTGGGTGAAAATCGTGTAAAAACAGATGCGGATAGCCTCGAAAACTGGGGTAAAGATCATACGAAATATTTTGCGCCACATGCCTCGGCGATTGTATTTCCCTCATCGACAGAACAGGTACAGGCAATTGTTAAGCTTGCGAATCATCATGCAATTGCTTTAACTCCATCTGGTGGTCGGACTGGGTTATCGGCAGGTGCGGTTGCTCATAATGGTGAGATCGTCATTAGTCTGGATAAAATGAATCAGATTTTGGAGTTTTTCCCAGCTGATCGTATGGTTCGGATTCAAGCTGGTGTCGTGACAGAACAATTGCAAGATTATGCTCAAGAACAAGGAATGTATTACCCAGTAGATTTTGCTTCAGCTGGTTCAAGCCAACTGGGTGGAAATATTGCAACCAATGCAGGTGGAATTAAAGTCATTAAATACGGTATGACTCGCAACTGGATTCTGGGTTTAACAGTTGTGACAGGAAAGGGGGACGTACTTCGCTTAAATAAAGGCATGATTAAGAATGCTACAGGCTATGCTTTACACCATTTATTTATTGGCGGTGAAGGGACGCTGGGTATCGTAACAGAAGTGGAAATACGGCTGGATCGTCAACCACAAGATTTACAAGTATTGGTACTTGGTGTACCTGATTTTGAATCAGTCATGCCGATTATGCATGCCTTCAGGAAGGAAATAGATTTAACAGCCTTTGAGTTTTTTAATGATTTGGCGATGCAGAAAGTACTAGATTATGGATTAGTGCAGCGCCCATTTGATACTTCATGTCCTTTCTATGTATTGCTAGAATTTGAGGCGCCTTATGAGCCTGTCATTGATAAAGCGATGCAAATTTTTGAGCATTGTATGGAACAAGGATGGGTTCTGGATGGTGTTATGAGCCAATCTCTGGAACAAGCGCAAAATCTATGGCGTTTAAGAGAAGATATTTCTGAATCTATCTCGGCATTTACACCTTATAAAAATGACATTTCCGTTTTAATTACCCATGTACCCGATTTTATTGCTGAAATTGATTCTATCGTCGCAAACAATTATCCAGATTTTGAAACATGCTGGTTTGGCCATATTGGTGATGGAAATCTTCATTTAAATATCTTAAAACCAGCAAACTTGAGCAATGAAGATTTCTTTGCAAAATGTGAAATCGTCAACTCCTATGTTTTTGAAGTGGTCAATAAATTTGACGGCTCTATTTCTGCTGAACATGGGGTAGGTATGACAAAAAAACCTTATCTTGAATTTAGCCGAAGTGAGCAAGAAATTGAATATATGAAAGCACTCAAGAAGGTGTTTGATCCCAACTTGATTATGAATCCTGGAAAACTGTTAGATTTCTAATAGGGGGATTCGAATTGAGTTGAAATATATTCAGCGTTTTTTAGCGATTTAATTTTATCTAGTTAAAAGTTGGTTTTTATCAAGGCCAAAGGTTTCTTGCATTTTTAATTTAGTGCTGAACTAGATAAATTTTATTAAATATCATCGGTTTGACTATGGAGAGGAATATTCTATTCAAACCGATGGGTCGGAGATCATATGGAACACATCGAACGTGAATCGATGGAGTTTGACGTTGTCATTGTAGGTGCAGGACCTGCCGGTCTGTCTGCTGCGATTAAGATCCGTCAATTAGCGATTGAAAATAACTTACCTGATCTTTCTGTTTGTGTCGTTGAAAAAGGCTCTGAAGTCGGTGCGCATATCTTGTCTGGTGCTGTGCTTGAACCACGTGCCCTCAATGAACTTTTTCCGAACTGGAAAGAAGAAGGTACACCACTAAATGTACCCGTTGCTGAAGATAAAACGTTCTTCTTGCTTTCAGACACTACTTCTAAAGAAGTACCTCACTGGATGGTTCCTAAGACCATGCACAACGATGGCAACTATATTGTCTCTCTAGGTAATGTGGTTCGTTGGTTAGGTCAAAAAGCTGAAGAACTAGAAGTTTCTATCTTCCCCGGCTTTGCTGCATCTGAAGTGCTTTACCATGAAGATGGTACGGTAAAAGGTATTCAAACAGGTGACATGGGTATTGGTAAAGATGGCGAACCCACGCATAACTTTACCGCAGGCTATGAACTCCACGCTAAATATACCCTCTTTGCTGAAGGTTGCCGTGGTCACCTTGGTAAACGCCTGATTGCAAAATACAACCTCGATAAAGATGCTGATCCTCAGCACTACGGGATCGGGATTAAAGAACTTTGGGAAATTGACCCTGCAAAACATAAAGCAGGTTTGGTCATACATGGTGCTGGCTGGCCGTTGTCTGAAACAGATTCAGCAGGCGGCTGGTGGCTATACCATGCTGAAAATAATCAGATCAGCTTGGGAATGATTGTCGATCTGGCTTATGAAAATCCACACATGTATCCATTTATGGAAATGCAGCGTTGGAAAACTCATCCACTGATTAAACAGTATTTAGAAGGTGCTAAACGTATTTCTTATGGGGCTCGAGCTGTTGTAAAGGGTGGTTTCAACGCATTGCCTAAATTGACTTTCCCCGGTGGTTGCTTGATTGGTGATGATGCAGGTTTCTTAAACTTTGCAAAGATCAAAGGCTCACACACTGCCATGAAATCAGGCATGTTATGTGGTGAGGCTGTATTTGAAGCGATTGCTGCTGGTGTGGAAAAAGGCGGTGATCTTGCCATTGCCCGTATAACCGAAGGCGAAGATTTATTTGTTAAAGAATTAACCACCTACACTGACAAATTCAACAACAGCTGGTTAAAAGAAGAGCTTTATAACGCTCGCAACTTTGGTCCTGCTATGCATAAGTTTGGCATGTGGATCGGCGGTGCATTTAATTTTATTGACCAGAATATCTTTAAAGTGCCGTTTACTTTGCGTGATTTAAAGCAAGACTTTGCCGCCTTAAAAAAACTTGATGCTGTCCAGTTTAAACCGAAATATCCAAAACCCGATGGCAAGTTAAGTTTTGATCGTCTTTCATCTGTGTTTATTTCCAATACAGTTCATGAAGAAAATCAACCCGCACACCTAAAGCTGCAAGATATTTTGATTCCAGTAAAAGTGAATTTGCCTGTTTGGGATGAGCCAGCCCAGCGTTATTGTCCTGCGGGTGTTTATGAAATCACAGAAGATCAGAATGGAGATAAACGTTTTCAGATTAATGCAGCGAACTGTGTTCACTGTAAGACCTGCGACATTAAGGATCCATCTCAGAACATCACATGGGTAACACCGGAAGGTGGTGGTGGACCAAACTATCCAAATATGTAATTTGGATAGTTTTTACGGAGCTTTTATCGCTTCTTATACCCAACCATGTAGCGCTCTAGCATGCTGCATTTTGACTTTTTAGGTAACGGTAGTCCCTTCGGGGGCTATCGTTAAAAACAATTTTAATCTGGGTCACTTTTTAAAGCTGACCAGTAAAATCAATAAATGATTGTAAAACAAGGAAAAGTTGATGAATAAAATAGCAATAAAAATCGGTATAGGTTTTTTTAGCTTCGGGATGGGGTTACCTACCTATGCAGGCATAACATTTGGTGACCCAAAAACAGATACAGGCGCTTTAACCGTTTCTGGTACCTTACGGGCCAATTATCAGAATAAAGATTATGGTGAAGCTGCCTCTGACCAGAAAATCAAATTTGATGCCGCCATTTTACGCTTGGGTTATGAGTCGCCAAACTGGTTCGGCAAACTTGAATACCGTTGCTATCAATACAATACCTTATGTGATTTCTCTACGCTGGTGTATGGCTATGTCGGTTATCGTCTCAACTCGACCGATAATATTACCTTCGGTTTACAACCCATTCCTTTTGGTCCAAGTCGTTTCTGGGACAGCAGCTTCTATGCTGGAATCAACAACACTATGGGGTTGCAGGATGCGCTGGATCTAGGCGTGAATTATCATTTTGAACTTCCTAGCGCAACCAAAGTAGATCTCGCTT
>Ga0308161_1001523_pt1 | contig 27558 bp, 30 predicted proteins | sample PhyFR2_FD_201034 | JGI IMG/M metagenome (GOLD analysis project Ga0308161, IMG submission 201034) | Phyllosphere microbial communities from UC Gill Tract Community Farm, Albany, California, United States - DLSLF.R2 | ecosystem: Host-associated > Plants > Phyllosphere > Unclassified | place: USA...
TAATGCTAATGGCGGCGTTTGAATAAATAATAGTTGATTAGCTAAGAAGGTAACAATCGTTTTATACCTTTGATATTATGTAATTTAATTCAATTAAAAAATGTTCCCTTCATCCTGTAATGAAGGGAACAAATCTTTGAAACTATTAAATATTTTCCAAACAATACACCAGTTTTGAATAGGGGAAGGTATTCTTTATGTGCATTTTAATCTAAACAGTAAATTATACGTGCATATCTCGAAGAACAGTTAGTTTAGGTATTTTTTAGCCATTGATGAATTATTTGGATCAGTAACAAAGCAATGAAACAAATCAAAAATATATTTCTATACCATATGTGATTTGAATACCAAAAGCTTGCCGATAACGAAAAAAATACAACTAAAATGAGTTGATAAAATTTCATTACCGCAATTTTCATATCCCATGCTCCTTAAGCCAGTTTTCACATTCAGTAAAGCAATCTGTTTAAAATAAATTGACTGAATATGTATTCTTAGTAAGAAATATTAAGGGATAGGACTAAAATCCAATATGGTGCCACCATGAACCTGAAAAAATATCAAACATCCTATTTCCTCCTTTTTCGCACTGCTTGTTTGTATTTTCAGCATACAAAAAATGAGATATAATAGGGGGTGAATGTGATCAAATGTACCGCGTGCGGAGATGGAGGAAATTGATGGAGAGTCATGAGGTAATCAAAGCACTCAGAGAAGAGCGTGGCATCACGATTTCGAGTCTTGCAAAAGATATTATGAGTCGTGAGGCATTAAACAAATTTGAACTTAGAGGTACTTCTTTGTCTTCTGAAAAATTAACCAAAATTTTGGCGAAACTAAATGTAACATATGAAGAATATCTTCACCGTTTGGACATGTCTAGTCTGGATACAAAAAAGAAATATGATATCCTATTCAAGCAAGCTGTATTACATGGAAATGAGGAGAAGTATCAATCGTTATCTTTAAGTTTGGAACAAAAATATGCTGAAACAGCAGAAATGTTTTATGCAATCAAAAAGGAACAATTTGCTATCGAGTATAATTACATACAAAATCGTTCCTTAAAAGGTAGTCAAGAAGGCATCAGGTTTATCAAAAAATACTTAAATAGTATCGAGACGTGGGGAAAATTCGAAATTTCAATTTTTGGCAGTTGTATGTTTGCTTTTCCTAATGAGTATATTTATGGGAATTTGAACCGATTAAATCGACGTATCCATTCATTTATTGCAGACTCGCCGATACATAGCGATTTTTCTCATATTTTGTTAAACGCATTGATTTTATTAGTTGCAATACGAAAGGATTATACGTATGGTCCAAAGCTAATTGATCAGCTACAAGAATATACAAATGACCCTAACTATATGTATGAAAAAATTTGTGGTAATATTTTTAGCAAAGTAATTAAAAAAAAAGAGATGTTTACACTAAATGATATCGAAAGAGAACTATCGATCTTACAGTATCTTGGATATGACGAAGTAGCAAACGGAATTGAGCAAGCGTTAATAAGTGGTAATAAGTAGGAAATTTTACAAAAAGTCCCTCATAAGTTGTATGAGCATCAATAAAAAGACATATTTCAAAAGCTTCACTTTTGAAATATGTCTTTTGGCTTTCACAACTTCACCATTCTAAGAGGTTTGTTTTAAAAATTGTTTTTTCTTATATTGACGCATCAACTGTTTCATCCATCGTTCAACAAATCGCTGCATGTACGTGGCATAGTTCAATAAAGCAATCAGCAAGATGAGATTCATGTAGGTTGTGTTGCCTAAATTAAAGAGGTTTTGCCCGATGATCAAAGCAACAAAATAGAAAAATTGGGTACAAAAGAATATCGTTGTTCGATATTTATTGATAGGTGGGTAGACTTTTCTTTGCAACAACCGATAATTCCAAGCCGTAAAAATAATACTCATGATCGAAAGGGCTTGCGTGCTGCTATTGAACCAATACCCGACATTGATGATCAGCAAGGTGCCGATCGAGATGGTCATCGCTGCCGGAAAAGCCTGTTGGAAAATCGTTGTCATAAAGTCTCCCTTGATCCGCTTGAAATCTGGCTCGAAGTTCAAGAAGAAAGTCGGGATGCCGACAAAGCAGGCATTGATCATCGTTAATTGAATCGGTTCAAATGGATAGGTAGTCCCTGAAAGCAAGGTACCAATGGTAATGATGATCGAGAACAATACTTGCACCAAGACCAATGAACCTGAGCGGGTAATATTGTTGATGACGCGGCGCCCTTCATCCATTACGGATGGCAATGCCGCAAATTGGTTTTCCAATAGCACCAAATTCGCTACTTGTCGAGCGGCGTCAACACCTGACGCCATCGCGATCGAACAATCCGCTGCTTTCAATGCCAGGACATCGTTGACACCATCGCCAGTCATCGCCACTGTATGACCAAGTTCTTTGAGATAAAGCACCATTTCCTTCTTTTGCTGTGGGGTAACACGACCGAAAATTTGATACCTGCCAACAGCTTCCTTCAATTCGACAGCGGTTAAAGTAGATACGTCAATGTAGTTTGCAGCTCCGGGCAAATTGACCTTCTTGGCGATTTGGCTGACAGCAACTGGATCATCCCCAGAGATGACTTTGCATTGAATACCTTGAGAACGGAAGTATTCCAAGGTAGCTTCAGCGTCTGAGCGAATCGTATCTGATAAGAGAAAAAAGCCCAGCGCTTCTATGTCTGTCAAGGACTGATCGATCTCGTAGGCGTGAGGACTATGGGCCAGGAGTATCACGCGATAGCCTTCTTCGGCAAATTGTTTTTCATTTTGCAAAAGCTGTTTGTCCGTTTGCGAGAGTAAAATCGAGGGCGCACCTATAAAGTAAGTGCCTTGCTCAGCAAATGTCACACAACTATATTTGCGGTCGGAAGAAAAAGGCGTCACTTGCTGCATCGAAAAAGTTGAAACGGAGTCATAATGCGCCCGCAACGCAAGCGCAGTCGGGTTTTGGTCAGGTAGCTGTGCCAATAGATTTTGTGTGATCAGCGGGATATCTGCTGAATCCGTCAGCGGGATCACTTTTTCGACAGTCATTTTTCCTTCGGTGATCGTGCCTGTTTTGTCTAAACAGAGCACATCGACCCGTGCCAACGCGTCAATACAGTTCAATTCTTGGACCAATACTTTGCGTCGTGCGAGATAGACAGCACTGATGGTTAATGTCACACTAGTCAATAAGAATAAGCCTTCAGGAAACATGCCTACAGCTGCAGCTACAGTTCGTAAAATCGCAGTATCGAAGGGGGCGTGAGAAAAGAAGTATTGTTTCGCGAACAACAGGCTGCATAGTGGAACCAGGATCAAACTGATCCAGCGAATGATTCTATTCAAACTCCCTTGGATCAAGTAAGTCTGGCGCTTGCTGGCTTTTGCTTCTTTATTGATTTTTTCGATATAGTTGTCTGCACCAACATGGATCACTTGGCAGACAGCTTCACCTGAAGTGACAAAGCTCCCTGAAAATAAGGCATCACCTGCTTGCTTATAAATACTATCTACTTCGCCAGTCAACAAGGACTCGTTGACTTCTAGCGTCCCAGAGATGACCTGCGCATCTGTAGGGACTTGATCCCCATTTTTCAGTAGGATTTGGTCATCAAGGACGAGTGTTTCGATCGGTAGCTGCGTTAGGGTGCCGTCACGATACACATCGACCTTAGCGACTTTCAACAGAGCCATCTTATCCAAAGTTCGCTTCGAACGGATTTCTTGGAACAGGTTGATGATGACGTTGCTGAATACCACGAAGACGAACAGCCCATTCTGATACGCACCTGTGAGGCAGACGAGTAAGAAAAGCACTGTGTTGATCAAATTAAAGAAAGTAAAAATGTTGCTGCAGATGATTTTTGGATAAGAATTGGCATGGTCTTTTTTTGTTTTGTTGACAGCACCGCGTTGCACACGGTGTTTGACTTCAGATGCTGTCAATCCTTTTATGGTTTTGATGTCGATGCTTCTCATCCTTTCTGTTTACTGAATAATATATGATATAGTCTACAAATATATCTAGCGACTGTAATCAGTCTTGAGTCCCGGATAGGGTATGATTCATGTTGGGGTGAATCAAATGTGTTGTGTAAAATATAGCATATCCTGGCAAGAATAAGTCGTTTCATTTTTGTCACTTGGTCGTTAGGTCGTGTAAGGTCAGGTACCTTTGTTTGTGTTTGGATCAGCAGGGTACACTTGAAGACTTTTCGTGAAAAATAGGGTATTGTGTGAGAGACAACTAGAAATAGTTCGCCGATAATGTAGGAGCGTGAGAAGGAATGGAAAACAAAAATAGGTCAATGGACCGTATCAATCAATTTCGAGATGAACGCAACTGGCGACAGTTCCATAACGAAAAAGACTTAGCCCTGTCGATCTCCATCGAAGCAGCAGAATTGCTGGAGATTTTTCAATGGAAAACATCGGAGGAAGCGTTGAAAGACTTTGAACACTTGAAAGAAGAAATCGCAGATGTGTTGATCTATAGCTATATGCTGGCTGATAATTTGAATTTGGATATCGATGAGATCATCCAAGAGAAGCTGATCAAAAACAACCTGAAATACCCTGTAGATCAAAGCCGTGGGCTGAAATAGCAGAAAAAAAGGGCGAATCTTCGCCCTTTTTTTTGATTCAGCATATGAAGTGAATTGCAAAAAAGCCTGGACAGACCTTTAGGTGAATCCCAGTACATCCACGAGGTGTTTATAGCTAGCTCATGCCATACCGGATATCAGTCAATGGCCACTTGTAAATTTAATGCCTAAGATACCGACAATGAGTAGGACCACGAAAAACCAAGTCAACAGCGACAACTGGTCCTTAAACAAGATAACACCAACGATGATCGAGCCCACTGCACCAATGCCTGTCCATACAGGATAGGCGATACTCAAAGGCAATTGTTTGACAGCTAAAGCCAAGAAGCCAAAACTAAAGACCATGCCAATCACTGTGAGGACACTATACCAAAGCTGACTAAACCCATTACTCAATTTCATCGTACTTGCCCAAACAACTTCAAATAACCCACCTAATAATAAATATATCCATGTCATCTGACATTCCTCCTTACACATAAAAAAAAGCATCTAGCCAACTCTACTAAGACCTAAAGAGTTGTCTACATACTGGGATCACCCGGTGGTGATTTTTTTATAATGAGGCTATTATTGCACGTTTAAAACAGAAGGTCAATAGAAAGCATCATTGGTATCGTTGTTATCATTTGTTCATTCTCATATAGTGTCGTACACTATTGATATAGTAAATAAAAACGAGGTGAGTAGAATGAAAAAAATGACAACTACATGGCTGCTAGCCGCTCTTTTCGTGTTAGCTGCCTGTGGTGATACGGCAACAAGTTCCCCTAGCGACAGCAGTCAGACAAGTAGCGCATCGTCCCTTTCATCGACTACAGCGAGTCAATCATCTACCGAAACGAGCACCGTGACCAGTACAACAGATGCCACGAGTACAACGCAAACCTCAGGGGCAGAAACAAACCCACAAGCTACACTGTGGAATGAAGACAAGGCAGCGCAATTGCGTAGTTTTATGGATGACTGGGGGGCGGAGATGGAGCAGACGTATCAAGCCTACAGCCCGGGGAACAACGTTGATTTATACGGATTGGCTTTGCCAGATGGTGTCCTCAGCGGGTCAGACAAATGGCAAGCGGTGATTGATGATACACCGATCGACATTGCCTGGTCTGATACGGGAGAATCAAGTGCAGCATACACCCTAGTGGCCGTCTACTCTGACGCAGAAACACAAGATTATCTTGACAAACATGTCTATTTCTTTACGATACACAATGGCAGTCCGCTTGTGTTGGTCACTAGTCAAAACCAAGGGAACGAAAATGATTATTTGTATTTCACGGAAACAGAGAATGCGAAGTTGAAAGAAGGCTTCAAGCAGATTATCCAAGCGTCCTAACCAGAGATAGGCCAAAAGCATGAGTGGCAGCAAGCAAGAACATATCCTTCGACACATAGACCACAACCAACTCGCTTAAGTTGGTTGTGGTCTATTCATGCTGGCGCAAAGGCTGATCTGCTGCTTCAATTGACGCATTCGGCAATGTGCAACGTTCTTTTGCAGCTATTTCTCGAATAAATGTCTGCATATCAGTAATAAAGTTGCGTATTTTTTTGTTGCGGGCTTCTCCTTGTCCGAATTGATAAATGACATATAAACGGCGGTAGACCGCACTTTTTGTGGGCAAGGTTCGGATATGGTTATTTTTCTCAGCAATATCTTGATAGACGCATAGAGGAACGATTGCCCAGGTATGGGGTGCTGTCAAATAGTCCATCAGCAATTCGGGGGAATCCAACGTCATTCTTGCGGGAATCGTTGTGTCCCAATGGCGATGGTACCACTCTTTATAAGCGGGTCCCCAACCAATATAGATTTGATCCCCGCGGTTCAATTCCGCCATGTCTTCGTATTGTGCGAAACGATCATCATAAACGATCAGTAACGGCTCGTCCAGTAGAGGCACTGTGGTGACTTGTTTTGATTGATAAGGCCGAGAAACAATACCGATATCTAAATGAAAGGCATTGATCATCGTGTAAATCGTTCGATTCCAATGGGCGCTCACATGTAAGTGATAGGTCGCATCTAAATATTGTCGATAAAAATCTCTGAATAAATACGTATTGACGCTTTGCGGTGCACCAATCTTCACTTGCGGCAGGACTTTTTCTTGTTTCCAATCGTCGATTTCTTTTTCCAATTCAACATATCGGGCAGCATAGTCCAAAAAGGCGATGCCTTTCTCGGTCAAACTTAAATGCTTGTTTCCTGAGCGACGCTGGATCAGCCGAATCCCTAATTCCTCTTCTAAAGAAGACAACCGATCAGATAGGGTAGACTGGCTCACATACAACTTCTCTGCGGCTTTCGTGAAACTGTTTGTTTCGACGATTGATAGAAAGGCGTTGATTTGGTTTACATTCATCTCAATTCTCCTTTTGATCGAATTTACCGATAGGTCTACCGTAAATCTGTATTTATCTCCGTATGCAACCATGCTAGTATGAATCCAACGAAACGGTCATCTATGTTTTGTAAAAAACATACACGCAACTATTACCTATAGTATGACGATTTTGCTGCGCTGTAAAGAGGTGGACTCTCCAAGATAGGCGTTGTATAGAAAAAACGGAAAAGCCGGTTTACCTAAAAACAAGAACAAATCGATGTTGACGCAACCGATAGGACACAGCAGCGGTTTGAAAAGCGAAGAGAAGGGGAACGAAAGACTATGACCAATAAACAAGCATTTTCGAAAATCAGACACAACAGCAGGCCGCAAAAGCCCAGACAATATGGTGTGACCGAAATACGCGGTCCTTATTACAACGTCATGGGGGAGCGTTACTTGAGAGATATTATGGAGACAATGGGCGAACATGTAGATATCATCAAGTTTGCGGGCGGCTCTTTTTCATTGATGCCAGAAGACCAATTGATACAATTTATCAATATCTGTCATGAATATGGCGTGAAAGTCGATACCGGCGGCTGGATGGAATATGTATTGACCCAAGGCATCGATGCAGTAGATCATTACATTGACGAGTGTAAGCGCGTGGGGTTTGACATCATTGAGATCTCAACCGGTTTTCTGACGATGCCGAGCGATGACATTGTCCGCTTGACCCAACGTGTTCAAAAAGCCGGTTTGCTTGCTAAACCTGAGATTGGGATTCAATTTGGCTCTGGCGGTACCAACACAGCAGCTCAAAATGAAGCAGCGGGATTGACCGATATTGATAAAGCAATCGAAACCGGGAAGAAATGTTTGGCAGCAGGCGCTTATATGCTGATGATCGAATCAGAAGGCATCACAGAAAGTGTGACGAACTGGCGAACAGATGTGGTTTCTAAATTTGCCAAGGAGTTAGGGACAGAAAACGTGATGTTTGAAGCAGCAGATCCGAATGTATTTGCTTGGTACATCAAAAACTACGGGCCTGAAATCAATCTCTTCGTTGACCACAGTCAAATTGTCCAACTTGAAGGATTGCGCAGAGGGATTTGGGGGAACAATGAATTATTTGGCCGCGTGCTGACCCTTGATGATGGCAAGAATGACTAATGGGCGCCTGAGGATAACCAAAATCGTTGCAGACTGGAGGCAGATACAATGACAGAAACACAACAAACAATGGTTGAAGCACTTGCCCATTGGGTAGAAAAAGCCGCGTGGTCAGATCTATCACAAGAAGCGATCACTGCATTGAAAGGGCGCTTATTAGATAGTATCGGGGTGGCGATTGGAGCATTAGAGAGGCAACCTATCCAAGCGATTCGTCAAATGACAGAAGACCTAGGTGGTCAGCCAGCAGTAACTCTGATTGGCGGCGGGAAGACTTCACCAGTCAATGCGACGTTCTTCAATGGTGCAGCCATTCGTTATCTTGATTTTAATGATTCATTTTTAGCCAAAGAAGAAACGTGTCACCCCTCGGACAACATCGCACCGGTATTGGCTGCTGCGGAATACAACCAAATCAGCGGCAAACAATTTTTGGTGGCACTGGCCATTGCCTATCAAGTGCAGACCAGGCTATCTGAAGCGGCACCTGTTAGAAAACATGGATTTGATCATACAGTCCAAGGGGCGTATGGCGCTGCAGCAGGTACAGCGCGTGCGTTAGGCTTAGATGGGCAGGGCATTGCACAGGCAATCGCTATTGCGGGTACCACGCAGAATGCCTTGCGGGTAACCAGAACGGGCCAATTGTCGAATTGGAAAGGGTTGGCCTATCCCAACACGGCGATGGGGGCGATGCATGCAGCGATACTCGCAAAATATGGTATTACTGGTCCTCGCGAAGTCTTCGAAGGGAATAAAGGCTTCATGGAGAGTATCGCAGGCCCCTTTGCGATTGAATGGGCACAAGAAAACTATGAAGGCGTCACCCGGACGATCATCAAAAAATATAATGCAGAAATCCATTCTCAATCAGCAATTGAAGGGATTTTAGCGCTAAAACAACAAGCAAACATCGCGCCATCAGCAATCAAGCAGATTCGCTTAGATACCTTCGATGTGGCGTATAACATTATCGGCGGTGGCGAAGAAGGAGAAAAGAAAACCATCAAGACCAAAGAAGAAGCCGATCATTCGCTGCCTTATATGCTGGCGGCAGCTTTTCTGGATGGACAAGTGATGCCAGAGCAATATCAACCACAAAGGATCAATCATCAAGATATACAATCGTTGTTGCAAAAAGTAGACGTCAACTGCTCAGAAGACTATAGCGCACGTTTTCCTCAAGAAATGGTGTGCAAAGTCACCATCGAAACCAACGATGGCCAAATCTTTTCAGTAGAAAAACACGACTATACAGGATTCACGACTAGTCCTGCCAGCTGGAATCAGTTGTTGCAAAAGTATCAAAATCTGACCAAACACATCGATGGCACGTTAGCGGCACAAATCGCGGAGACCATCCAGCAGATCGATCAAAAAAAGATAACAGATCTGACGGATTTGTTGGCACAGATCAACGTACACCATTAAGCCAAAAGCATCTTTCATTCATTTAAAGAAATTGTTGGTGAGAAGAGCAGGAAACGAATGTTCCCGCTCTTTTTTTGCATGGACCGCGTCACTGATTCTCCAACATGTAATACATGAATCGTTGTGGATCTGACATGAAATGCTTCATAAAAGAGACATTTTCAATCTCATCGTAGTCGATTGGGGCGATGTGTGTATCGCTGATTTCGTAAATGACCGCCTCTGGATGGGCAGTCAGGATCGGAGAATGAGATGCGATGATAAACTGAGCCCCTTGTTTGATTTGATCATCGATCATTTGCAGCAAAGCCAATTGATTTTGGGGACTTAAAGGTGTCTCAGGCTCGTCCAATAAGTACAAACTGTTTGGGGCTAACCGACTTTTGAAGAGTGCCAGAAAGGATTGTCCGTGTGACAAGGTGTGCAGCGCTTTGGGGTAAGTGCGTTTTAATGCAGCCAAAGAGTTCTCATACGGTTGCCGCTGGAAAGATAATTTGGGTACCCCTTGCTGATCCAACAACGCAAGCTCCTCTTGCAACTCATGGCGCAAACGCTCATTTTCGCGAACGAAGCTGATAAAATCATCCGCACGAAAGAAAAAGCCGCTTTTGGATTTCACATCCCATTCCGTTTTTAAGCGATTGGCAAAGGCCAGCAGTGCAGTGTAACTTGGGTCATCTTCATAAGGTGCATTGGTGAGTTGCGGAATCTGCGTTTGAATGGCCAATGCTTGGATCAAAGTTGATTTGCCAACACCGTTATTGCCAACCAAAAAAGTCAAAGGTTGATGAAAATCCAAGTCCTCAATCGCAGATAACCAAGGCAAATGAAATGGATATTCTTGCGAAAGACCTGCTGCTGTGTACCGTACTTTTTTTTAACATAGATAAACTCCTCATCGTTGTTTTTTGTCCTTCGAAAAACCATGGATATGTATGTAATTCTACTTGAAAAGCCAGTCAAATCAAGTGTTTTCACTTGGTTTGACTGGCTTTTGTTCAAGTCGATTTTAAGATAGATAGGGGCCCGCCACAGCGTATGGAAAAAATGATTCGACAAAAAGGGAAGCTGATTTTCAAGACTGCGCAGACGAGGCAATAAGCAAGGGAGATTTGATTGCTGTGTCAATTTATGGACGGCAAGCGTGAGCGGTTTGAAAAAAATGTGGGGTGCCATCTGACACACAACGACCGATTCGTATGAAATCGATCGTTTTCGTCAGGGGATCGGTCAGTCTTGCTCTTGGTAAAAAGCAGGTGACCAAGTGTCATCTAAATGGGTGGCATAAAAATGCAGCCCCTTCGCGAAATAGCGGATATCAGGATCTTGATTGTCAGGCAACAAAGTAAGGAACGCTTTCTCTAATGCTTGTTCATAGTGCTGGGTATTGAATAATGTTAGCGCATAAAACAAATGCAATGGCTTGTATTCGGGGAATTGTTCGACCGCTTTTTCTAGAATCGCGAGCGAATGTGCATATTGACCAGTCACGCGATAGGAACTGCCCAATCCCAAATAACAACGACGCAAATCATCCTCACCCAGACCTAGAGAGATGGCTCGTTCATAATGCGGAATCGCATCATTGGTGAACCCAAGATTGTCAAAGCAAATGCCAATTTGATAGTGAAGGACTGGCTCTTGAGGGTGTGCGTGTATCAAATCTTGAAAGCCCGTCAACGCTTCTTTCAGTACTGCGGTGTCTTGGGATGCACGTCCGGACTCTCTTAAGGCAATCAAGGAATCAAGTTTTTCCGAAAATGTTGTTGCGGTTGCGTGCTGTGTTGGTTGGGGCTCGGCATCTATCTGCCGTACCATCGAAATGTCTGTTTCGAGATAGCCCATTTTTTTGTATAAATGATAGGCCGATTGATTGTGGGCGAAGACATGTAAACCAATTTCCCGAATCCCTTGGGTATGGGCCCATTGTTCAGCAACTTTCAGGGCAGCTTTGCCATACCCTTGGCCACGGTAAGCGGAATTGATCTCAAAATCATAGATAAACGCTTTTTGATCTTGCGCATGGATCCAGAGTATACCGATCGGCTGATCGATGCCTTCTTGCATGAGTGAGAAGACGTAATGATCTGGGGTGTTTGGTCCATCTGGCAAAAGTCGTTGGAAACTTTCTGCAGCAAGCGTCTGGGCTTCTGCTGGTGACCAAGTACCAGCTTGGATTTTATCTTGGGCATATGCGTGAGTAGCATATGTCAAGTAGTCTTGATAGTCAGTTATAGACATTTTAGATAGATACATGTGGTACGTCCTTTCCAAGTCAAACCCTTTTTTCTAGTGAGGGATGCTTGAGGTGATGGCACAATTATACACGATACAGGGGGAGTGCGGATGCTTTTATGCGCATTGTTGAAAATATTCCAACGATTCCCTTGATGCGAGATATGTCTAGTGGAAGGGAATAAGGCTAAGGAAGCGCGTGTTCGATTTTTGTGAAGGCTTCTTGCTTTTTCACTTCTTGTAAATAGCGGTAGACTGTTGCTTTCTTTAAGCCGGTTCTTTCGCAAATCACATCAACGGGATACGCTTGTTCATAATACATCGTCACCGCTTGCTGGACCAGTTGCTGATCGACGCGCGGCCGTCCACCAATTTTCCCTCTTGCGCGAGCCGAATCCAGTCCTTCTCTTGTTCGTTCCACAATAATGTCTCGTTCAAATTGGCTGAAAGCTTGGAAAACAGTCATCATTAATTTTCCTTGCGGCGTTTGGGTATCGAAGTTTTCTTTGATGCTGATAACCTTAACGCCTTTTTCTTCAAAGAAGGAAACCAAGTCGATCAAGTCCTTCGTACTGCGACCAAGTCGAGAAAAGCTTTCAATCAAGACCTGATCTGACGCTTTGACCCGCTTTTTTAATTTGTTCAATTCTGCTCGATTTGTATGGGCACCGCTGACTTTTTCGGTATATATTTTGTGGCAGCCGTAACTATTAAGCAGGTCTAATTGGCGTGCTAAATCTTGTTGCCGCGTAGATACACGGGCATACCCATAAATTTTTTCTGTCATAATTGTTCCTCCAATTCGATAGGCTATGTTTAGTATAGAGGATTTTGGAATGGTTATCAGAAGAATAGTGGGTATACTGAACTTGGCATAATAAACGAGGTAAAAAATTAAGGGAAAACGGGGATCTAGATTGTGTCAAGACGTTCATTTGATAAAGGGTTTAAAGTCGTTGCTGTAAAACTGTTAACTGCAGCCATTTATTTTAAGAAATCAAAAACTTAATATTTTTTGATACACGGGATAATTCGCGGGATGATAGGCTTATGAGTGTGTCCTAGACTCGTGTCATGAAATCAAGAGAACTTTGCATGATTTTAGCGCTAAATTAAGTATGACAATGCTTCATATGATAAAGCATATAAATGACTAGGAGGATTGGAGATGAAGAAAATAGCAGTTTTTATCAGCATTTTAGGAATTTGTATTTTGATCGGAGCTGCAGCATTAGTGCTGCAAAACAAACAGACCAATGAGGAATCTATTGGAAAAGAAATACCGATGTATGCGATTCATGCTGACTATAATATTGATGTTGAAAATCCAGAAGCGGTAGTCGGTTCAGGAAATTATGTGTTTGTAGGTGAAGTAACTGAATTAACTGGTACAACATATGAAGACGAGGTTCCCGTTGAAACAGAAGATAGCACAACAGAATATGTCGGAGATGCTTATACACAGTATAAAGTAAGCGTTCTATCTAACATTAAAAACGAGCTGGTACTAAATAATGAGATACCTATTGCAAAACACGGTGGTATCCGAGAAGATGGATCCGCTTATGATATATTTGAAAATGATCAATTACCCGAAGTTGGTAAAGTCTATGTATTTATAGCATATACTCAAGATGATGGATCTCTGCTTGTTTCCGGAGCAAATTCGAATATTCTTTTTGGTGAATCAGCTGAAAATTTAACTAACGAGAAAAATCTGGAATCAACAGAAGAATATCAAAAATATTCAGATGCAGTGGATCATCAAATAAATGATCCTTATATAGATGACGTAAAGTCTGAATATGATTTATCAAATCAATAATCAAGTCTATATGATTACACAATATCCAAACCACTTAGACCAAAAGGATTTGTTCGACTGAAAGGGGAAATTCATGGTAAAAACGAATAAGATGTTTTTTGCTTTAGCGATAATCAATATCGCGTTATCATTCTTTTATGCTATTTCTTTTTTGTACTTTAATAATGAATTCATCTCAGTATTTATACTAAATATTGGCATAAACATCGTTCTGGGTTTCTTAATGATTAAGATCATTTTGAGTAAAAAGTTTATTTTTACTTCTTTATTGTTGATAGCATGCGCACTATTTTTGACGGGAAAAAATAACAATAACATTGAACATATAGATGCCTACACGAGTATCATTTCAAAAGTTGAAATGAATAATCAGAAGTATATGATTAAAATAGAAAATTTTGGAGATTTATCCAATGAGCCGATTAGCTTAGAAGTTAGCCAGCATGATTATGAGAAATTGTCTGTGGATAATCAAAAATATTTAATCACATATAGGAACTGCAATATCAACGAATTTTCAAATATTTCAAAATTGGAGACTATTCATTGGGACGAATAAGCAAACCAAAGTATTCTATCCGATGTACAGGTTGTATTTCTTATTGTTGTCTATCTTTTGAATACTTTTTTGCCTACAAAAGTCGTTTCAGCAAAAAAAGCGGCAAGCGCCCCCTAAGCATCGCAATTCCCATTTCTTGTGTTTCTCGTTATACTGAAGGAAAAGAAGGTGGGATAAAATGAACAAAGAAACGGGTTTGCGTTCTCTTTATGCATTGATTGGCGTAGCCATTCTAGGTTTTGGTGCAGCATTGTTACGTGTAGGCGGTGTGGGTCTTGATCCATATACAGCAGCCAATATAGGTGTAGGTGCTGTTTTGGGCTTGTCTTTAGGCACCTATCAACTCATGATCAATGCGGTGATCCTTGTATTGATTTTTATTTTTGGCCGTCGGCACATTGGCATTGGGACCATTATCAATATGGTTTTGACAGGCTTTTTTATTGATTTCTATACGATGATTTTTGATCGATTGTCAGTTGCCCCTGATGGTTGGCTGCAACAAGGCTTGTTTTTGCTGCTAGGCGTATTGTTCTTTACTTTTGGGGCGTCCTTTTATATGTCGGCACACCTTGGCAGTGCACCCTACGATGCATTGGCACCGACGATCGTTGATAGAACAAAAGCAAACTATCGGGTGGTTCGGGTGATCCAAGATGTCTCGTTTGCTCTGATTGGCTTATTTACAGGTGGACCGATCGGAATTGGGACATTTATCTGTGCCTTCTTGGTTGGCCCGCTCATCAAATTCTGGGATGATTTCATCTCAGTACCCTTTATTGAAAAAAGCGTAAAAAAAGCCGTATTCAAATAAGCAAACATGGCTGATGCGTGAGACAGGTCGTTATCTGTCTCACGTTTTTTTTCGTTCTGGCAGCAAGGAGCTATGATACAGGAAATAGCCACAGGTTTCCCGTGACTAACACAAACATTTTTGCGCCATTCATTCGATAATTTCTGCTTGCATATTGCCCCTTCAATCGCTAAAATAAAAAAACCGAGGGGGAACACGTATGGAATTACCAATTTCTTTTATTGAAAAATACCAACATTTATTGGGGGAAGAAGCAGCGGCATTTTTTGACGCGTTGACGTCTGGCCATCCTGTGAAGGGATTTCGTTTGAATACTGCGAAGCCGCAGGCTGAAGCCATGCTGGCAAAGTATGGACCGGCGCACGAGAAAGCACCTTATGCACCGAATGCCTATATTGGAGAAGTCAAAGGCAAGTCGCTGCTGCATCAGGCTGGCTATGTGTATAGTCAAGAGCCAAGTGCCATGATCGTTGCGGCAATCGCAGATGCCCATCCAGGGGAACGTGTGTTGGATCTTTGCGCAGCACCGGGAGGCAAATCAACGCAATTGGCGAGTCAATTGCAAGGTGCTGGTTTGTTAGTCAGCAATGAGATTTTCCCCAAGCGAGCGAAGATTCTGGCTGAAAATATCGAACGCTGGGGATTTGCGAACGTCGTCGTGACCAATCATGCGCCGAATGAGCTGAGTCACCATTTTCCGCAATTTTTTGACAAAATCATCGTTGATGCACCTTGTTCAGGAGAAGGAATGTTTCGTAAAGATCCAGTAGCGGTTGCTGAATGGCACAGTGGTGCGCCGGAGCAATGCGCCAACCGGCAACAAGCTATTTTGATAGAGGCTGTGAAAATGTTAAAGCCAGGCGGGCAATTGATTTATTCCACGTGTACCTTTGCACCAGAAGAAAACGAAGCGATCATCAGCTGGCTTGTAGAGAACTATCCATTCGTGATCCAACCTATCGCCATGCCCAACGTGGCGCATGGACGCCCTGAGTGGGGACATGCAGCCGATATCGACAAAACGGTTCGTCTATGGCCGCATTTGAATCAAGGCGAAGGCCATTTTGCAGCAAAGTTGCACTATCAAGGTGAAGCTAAGTCGATCAAGCAAAAGAAAGGCAAACATAAAGAGGCACTGCCTAAATTAGAGCAAGAAGCCAGCAAATTATGGGAAACCTTTCAAGCAACATTTCCTTATTTGCCTTTTGATGAAGGTACGTTGCACATGCTTGGTGATCAGCTATGGCTTGTGCCAAAAACGCTACCCTCATTGCAAGGACTCAAAGTAATGCGGCCCGGACTGCATCTTGGAACGATGAAAAAGCATCGGATCGAACCAAGTTACGCTGTGGCGCTGGCATTTCTTGCAGGCAGTCAAGGACCGACGCTGCCGATCACGATCCAGCAGTGGAAGCAATATGTTGCAGGGGAAACCATCTCTGTACCGGGAAATGCCGGTTGGGTGATTTTACAGGTCGATGAGGTGCCAGTAGGCATTGGCAAGCAAGTCCAAGGCATCGTAAAGAACTTCTTTCCTAAAGGGTTAAGATTTCAAGCAGATTGATCGAAATAGTATTCATATCTGGAGCGCCGTGCTATCATGTAAGTAGCAAATCAAAGGAGCTGATCGATATGAAAACATCATCAAAAGTAACGGTTGGATTAAGTATTGCAGCGATTGCTGGCATCACCACTGCAGTCGTTGTTTCAGACAAAGTCTTCAATAAAGTACGCTTCGCTTGCAACCGCCATAAAGTAAAAAAGTTTGTCGATGACAAATTCCATGGCAACGAAAAACTATTGGATGTTGTAGATGGTTTATCGGATAACGAATTGGATTCTTTATTGGGCGTTATGAAGAAAGTCAAAGATGGTCGTGACAAAGTTTCTGTCTATGGCGATAATATCAAAGATTCAACGGAACATGTCAAAGACAAATTAATCGGATTTATTGACTCTGTTTTTTGATCGAACCAAAGACCAGACCCGCTGCGAAGCAAATCGTTGCGGGTTTTTCTCGTTTTTAGTCAGACAGTTCGCTATAATAGATACAAGTAAGTAAAGAAGCGGGAGTGGAGTCTAACGTGGAGAAAGCCAGTACATTGACCACTGAACAAAAAGAATATTTTATGCGAGAAGCCATCAAAGAAGCAGAAAAAGCCGCTGCCATCGCTGAAGTCCCAATTGGTGCGGTGGTGGTATTACATGGCGAGATCATCGGTCGAGGACATAATTTAAGAGAACACCAGCAACAAGCAGCGGCCCATGCAGAAATGTTTGCGATCCAAGAGGCCTGCAAGAGAGTCGGCAGTTGGCGTCTAGAAGGGGCGCAATTGTTTGTGACGCTGGAACCTTGCCCGATGTGCAGTGGTGCGATGATCTTATCGAGGGTGGAAGAAGTCTATTTTGGCGCTTACGATCCGAAAGGCGGCACTGCAGGCACACTGATGAATCTTTTGACGGATGAACGTTTCAACCATTGGGCACATGTTGAAGGCGGTATTTTGGCAGAAGCCTGCGGTCAGATGCTGACGGATTTCTTCCGTATGCTAAGAGAAAAGAAAAAACAAAAAAAGACTGGTAATCCTGAGTAAAGTACGTTATACTAATTACTGCCGTAAGGCTAGGACAATGAAGGTCTTGTGAAGCGTGTCAGATCCGGAAGGAAGCAGCACTAAGCAGGGTCCTTCATGTGTCTGATTGAATGCCTATAGAATAGCTTTTTATCAACTCTGATGATGGTCCATAACAAGAAATGGGGCAAAAGGGGTATTCGTTTACAATTTAATGATGATTGTTCAAACCTAGGGTTTATAACCCTAGGTTATTTAATTTCTCTCAAATATTTTTTTTACTTCTCAATTACATGAGTGTATATCTTCAGAGTGGTATTTTCAGGGGTAACCACTTTTTGTAAAAAAAAAGAGAAAGTTGAACCGACTTACTCTCATTTTCAGGTTTGTTCTGTTTTATTATAGATGAAGAGGTATCTCTAAGAAATTTTTTTTGTTGATCATGAGGAACTCATTTTTCTCTACTTCGCATCGGCAAATAACGATTCACCAAAATCGCTACCCCCATCCCAATAAAACTGTCGATCACGCGATTAAAGGCATAAACATAAGATTCAGTATGCGGCACCATAAACAATATCGTCAGCAAGGTTGCGCACGCACCAACAGTGCCTTCGTTATAATCAAATCGAACCAATAGTGCAATCATGCACATGATCACCAATGGAATGGCGATGATTTGGACAAGGGGCGTGAAGCCAAAGTATTTAAAAATCGCGATACACAGCACAGATGCCATGGCGCCGAAGGTATTGCCGGCGATCCGATGTTTGCCGTATTTAAGGGTGTTTTGGTGGTCTTCTCGTAAAGTAAAGACAGCTGTGATCGTTGAGACCACATATGTTTCTCGTTGCAAGAGAAAACTAAGTAAAATACAAATAAAGACACTGATTCCTGTCTTTACATTGCGTAAGCCGAATGTTAAGCCGCATATTTTCAAGCAGTTCATCCTCTCTTATTCTTATGGTTCGTTTTAGTCAAAAAAATATTATAGCATAGTGCATCGGCATCGTCAGAAATAGTTTTGTGGCATAGAGAATCTACCAGTAAAGAATTTATTTGGGTTTTGTAGTAAAATTGGAAGAAATCCGCCCTATAGGCAGAGGCAACAAAACAAGTATCGTTGAACCGAATCAACAAAGGACGATAGGAAAGAGGCAGAGGATGGAAAAAATCACGATCATCCACACGAATGACATTCACTCACACTTAGAAAACTGGCCGAAGATTCGCCGTTATCTGGACCAGCGACAACGAGAAGCCATCGCCATTGATGAATCAGTGGTGACGGTAGATTTGGGAGATTTTGTGGATCGTTGGCATCCGCTGACTGAGGCAACGAATGGACAGGCCAACGTGGATTTGATGAATCAAGGACATTATGATGCAGTGACGATCGGCAACAATGAAGGCGTCGGTAACCCGAAAGAAGATTTGCAGCATTTGTACGATTTGGCTGAATTCCCAGTGATTTTAGGGAATTTATTTGATAAAAAAGACCTGCAACCGCCGACTTGGGCCAAAGAGTATCAGATCATCGAAACTCAGATGGGGACAAAAATTGGCTTGATCGCCTTTACCGCGCCGTTTCCATTGACGTACGCACCCAACGGCTGGGATATACGTGAGCCGATGGAAATCTTGCCTTCTTTGGTTGCGCATCTACGTCCAAAAGTAGACGTGCTGGTTTTGATGAGCCATTTAGGGATCAATGCAGATCGAGAGATCGCCCTGAACTTTCCGCAACTAGATGTTGTTTTGGGTTCCCACACCCACCACTTATTTGAACATGGGGAAACTGTGAATGGCGTCCAGATCGCTGCAGCAGGGAAATTTGGGATGTATATTGGTGAAGTCGAACTTCAATTGACAGATGACCACACAATCATGGAGAAATCAGCCAGAGTCATTCCGACGCTCGGCTTGATGGCCTTTCCCCAAGATGAAGAAGAAATCGACAGCTATTTATCGATTGGCCATCGTCTGCTGCGGGCAAATCAAGTGGCGCTGCTGCCCCATGCTTTGACGGAGCAGCAAACGGATCATTCATTGATCAAAGCCGCATTATTGGCATTGTGTAAAGCGGGAGACACGGAAGCTGCGGTGTTGAATACTGGCTTATTTCTTGGCGACTTGCCTGCTGGTATCGTTGATCAGGATCAGCTACATACGATTTTGCCCCATCCGATGCATTTGATCAAAGTAACCTTGTCTGGCAACGACCTTGTCCGCATGGTATTAGAGATGGAAAAAAATCGCGCATTTCTGCGTCGTTTCCCCATTGTTGGGATGGGCTTCCGGGGTCAGATTTTCGGCGAGCTGGTTTATGAAGGTATTCAGTATGATGAAACCAATCATCAAGTGTTGTGGCAGCAGCAACCAGTGGATCCAAAACAAAGCTATACGATCACACTAGTGGATCATTATCTCTTTATCCCTTTTTTCCCGACGATTGAGATTGCAGGGCATGTGACGTTCTTATTTCCAGACTTTATCCGGACTGTAGTGGGGAACTATTTAAGCGAGCACTATCCATTACAATGAAAGCGACTCCCTTGGGCAGTCCCTCGCAAATCCGCGACTATCATTGCAGCATAAAACAAGGTATAATAAGCAACAGGTGGTGAAAAGATGACCGAAAAACAAACGATCACAGATGAAATCACATCTGTACTTGAAGAAATTATAGAAGAACCAGAGAAACAGCCCAAAAAAGGTGAACTGGTCACTTTGCTAAATGAAGAAGAAATCATGATCGGGTCACGGCAATATAAAGTCATGGTCAACTATCGCGATGGCTTTGATTCTGAAAAACTAGGGGAACGCTATAGTGAAGTGCTGGCTCGTTACGATTATATCGTAGGAGATTGGGGCTATGAACAATTGCGCTTGAAAGGTTTCTTTGAAAAGGACAATCGCAAATCTTTGCCAGATCAAAGAATCGATATGTTAGAAGATTATTTGTATGAGTATTGCAATTTTGGCTGTGCCTATTTCGTGATCCAACGAATCGGTGGCAAGAAAGAAAAAAGTACCACGCGTCGCCGCAAGAAAAAACCAACGAGCCAAAAAACACAACCACAAACGGCACATACCGACGAAAAACGAGAACCGGTGACCAACAAAAAAACTAAACCGACAATCAAAAATCGTAAACCCAAAGAAAATAAAGCAAAGACGGCAGAGACAGCGACCGTTGTGAAAAGCAATAAAAAAGAGTTTACGATTCGACAAAGGGAAGAATAGCATGAGTTATAAAGGATATTTGATTGATTTAGACGGAACGATTTATTTAGGCAAAGAACCAATACCGGCAGGCAAACGGTTTGTCGAAGCGTTGCAGACTAAAGGCTTGCCCTTCTTATTTGTGACCAACAATACGACTAGATCACCTGAAGTCGTAGCGAATCGTTTGGCACAAGAATTTGATATTCATGTGGGACCTGAAACAATCTATACAGCTAGTTTAGCAACGATCGATTTTATGAAAGATGATGGCAAAGGCAAGAAAGTCTTTGTGATCGGCGAAGCGGGCTTGATCGATCTGATTCTAGAAGCAGGTTTCGAATGGGACGAAACCAACCCTGATTATGTTGTTGTCGGTTTAGATAACGATGTGACTTATGAAAAGTTTGTTTTGGCCACATTGGCGATCCAAAAAGGTGCTACGTTTATTGGTACCAATCCGGACAAAAATATTCCGACAGAACGTGGCTTATTGCCAGGCGCTGGTTCATTGATTGCGATGGTAGAGACAGCTACGCAGACGCCGCCGATTTTTATCGGCAAGCCAGAAGCTATCATTATGGACAAAGCGGTCGATCATATTGGCTTACAGAAGGATGAAGTGATCATGGTTGGGGACAATTATGATACCGATATCTGCTCAGGTATCCGCAACGGCATTGATTCATTGCTGGTGCTTTCAGGTTTTACCCCGAAAGCAGCTGTCCCGTTGTTGCCAGTCGCACCTACGTATGTATTGGATTCATTAGATGAATGGGATTTTGACAAATGAAGCAGCAGCTGTGGCTTGAACGCATTGCATTTGTTTGTTTGTTCTTGTTCTTGATCAGTTTTGCGATTACGATCACGATCAATTTCCGTCCATTATATTGGTTTGATGTCCATTACTTGAATATTTTAGCGCAGACAACGGTCTCCCAAGAAGTGTTGCACAAGAATTATGGCTTGTTGTTAGATTTTTTGAACAATCCTTTTAATCAGACCCTCTCATTACCGGATTTTCCAATGTCGGCAGCTGGGGCCGGTCATTTCTATGATGTCAAAAAGCTGTTTATGCTGAACTATGCAGTCATGTTTTTGACGGTGGTCCCGAGCTTTTGGCTCAAGCGACGCTTGAGGAAGCAACAGCAACAATGGCGTTTGATCCGTCCGTTTCAATGGGGCATGCTGATCCCGGTCTTTTTCGGCTTTTTGATGGCCATTGGATTTGATCGTTTCTTTGTGACATTTCATGAGATTTTTTTCAGCAATGATGACTGGTTGTTTGATCCTAGAACTGATCCAATCATCAATGTTTTGCCGGAAAGCTTCTTTATGCACTGTTTTATTTTGTTCTTTGTATTGATCGAACTCTTTTTCTTTGCTTTTTATTTCTGGGGAAAGAGAAGTTTGAAGCAATCTGTTCGCTAATACAGTAGACGTTATCGTAAAAAAACACTTCAGTTGCGGTCGCAACTGAAGTGTTTTGCATTTATTGGGTAATATAGTGAGATTTGCTAGGATGTTGATGGGCCAAGCGACTAGCAGCTGATGCGGCGATCGCGCCGACGATATCATCCAAGAAAGTGTGCACTCTCGGACCGTCATGACGATTCAGTTCTTTCAGGATCCCCGGTTTTACCTTATCAATGTAGCCATAATTGGTAAAGCCGATCGAACCATAGACATTGACGATCGACAATGCCAAGATCTCATCGATCCCGTACAGCCCTTCATCATCCTTGACGATTTCTTGCAGCGGATGCAGTAGCTGGTTTTCTTCTGCCAAGATATCCAATTGGATACCCGTTAATATCGTATTATGGACTTCTCGCTTACTTAAGACTGCATTGACACTGTCGATACACATGTCTAAAGTAATATCTGCAATGTAGTCTTTTTGTAAAAACATAACGAGCTCGCCGATATCTTGCATGGATACCCCACGGTCAGCCAATAATTCCCGTGCTTTATCTTCTAAAGTTTTGTTTTCTAATACCATCTCTTTCCCTCCAATATCTTTTTTGTAAGGTGCTTTTTTCACAATAATTCATGATTCAACTGCGCAAGCGCGGCGACCGCCCATGGATGGGGGACAACGATATCTCCTGCGAAAAGCCAGTCCAGATACACCTTCGCGGCTTTTTCAAGAGAGTCTGTTAGCGCCGCTTGGATATCTGTCAAAAAGGGGGCTTGGTCTTTGCGGTCCCATTTGATCTTATCCGCCAAAAAAACAACCAAATCCAGCGAGCCAAAATTTTCCCGCAATGTCGTATGGCAAGCGATGGCCGATAAAATCTCAGGGTCAGTCACGAAAAAGACTGTCTCAGCCAACAGAGCGGATTGCTGTTGGTGCAGCAAAAAAGGGGCCGCTTCTTCAGCGGGTAAAACAGGCGCCAGCATATGATGCTGAAAGGCCAGTCGATCAGCATTTGGAATCACCACACTAATATCATGCAGTAGACCAGCTGCATACGCTTTATCAGCATCAATGTGGTATCGAAGTGCCAGCTCCCGGGCGGCTTCAGCTACATCTAGATTGTGTTGTGCTGTATCGTCTGCGCCAAATTGCTGTAAATAATGGATCATTTGCAAGGTCGGATCGTTTCCTTGGACAGGGGCCAAATAAAGATCGAAATCTTTCGATCCCATGATGCCTCACTCCTTAAATAGACTTGTGCTATGGGCAGGTTGCGTGCGTGTTTTAGGATCAATAAAATGCAAAGCATTGTTGACAGCGGTAGGGGCTTCACCGAAACCGGTGGCAATCAGATCGACTTTGCCATCATATAACACGATGTCACCACAACCATAGACACCAGGGATCGACGTCCGCATATCAGAGCCGACAAATACCCCTTGACGCGTGCTTTTTAAGCCCCAATCTTTGATATTCAATGTGGAAGAAAATCCATAGTTGACGATCAAGGCATCTACATTCAGTGAAACTGTATCTTCACCTTTGACTTGTTGCAAGGAAAGACCGGTGACTCTTTGCTCGCCTTCGATGGCTTCGATCACATAAGGCGTCAAGACATTGACCGAGGAGTCCTTCAATTTGCTGACACTATGTTCATGGGCGCGAAACTCGGGCCGGCGATGGATCAAGTACACTTCACTGGCAATCGGTTCCAACATTAATGCCCAATCGATTGCCGAGTCGCCGCCGCCGGCAATCGCGACTTTGCGGCCAGCATATTTCATCAAATCGGTGACAAAATAGTCAAGTCCATATCCTTCAAAGCGTTCGGTATCCGGCAAAGCCAACTTTCTTGGTTGGAAAGAACCATTGCCTAGTGCAAGAATGACAGCCTTCGAATAGTGGGTCGTCTTATCGGTAGTGATCTCAAGATAATCTTCTTGCTCGTCGATATGCAACACAGTTTCTTCCAAACAATATTGGTGATTAAAGGTCGTTAACTGTTTTTCTAAGTTTTGGACTAAATCGCCAGCTTTGATTTTGGGGAATCCAGGTATATCATAAATATATTTTTCTGGGTACAACGTGGCAAGTTGGCCCCCTAATTGCGGTAAACTATCGATCAACTTGGTTTTGGCGTTGCGCATACCAGCATAGAAGGCTGCGAACATGCCGGCAGGACCGGCTCCAATGATCGTGATATCAAAAATATCCATCTAATTCCTCTTTTCTACACATGTAAAGCTATTGTTTGCTCCATAGATCGGATAGATTCATTATAGCAAAGATTATTGAAACTAGCATTTTTTCAATTTTCTGCTATCATGGATTTAGTATAGAGAAGGAGGAGTTAGTTGTGTCTGAATTTCCACAGTTAGCATTAGAAAATCAAACTGGTCATCAAGCAGTCATCAAAACAAATCGCGGGGATATCACGGTTCAATTGTTCCCTGAATTAGCCCCTAAGACAGTCAAAAACTTTGTCGAATTGGCGAAAAAAGGGTATTACGACGGGATTATTTTCCACCGCGTGATTCCAGATTTCATGATCCAAGGAGGCGATCCAACTGGAACCGGTATGGGCGGCGAAAGTATTTATGGTGGTAGCTTCGAAGACGAATTTTCAAAAGAATTGTTCAATCTTCGTGGTGCATTGTCAATGGCAAATGCTGGTCCAAATACGAATGGCAGCCAATTCTTCATCGTAAATAACCAAAATGTACCAAGCAATATGCTGGGTCAATTAGAAGGTGCTGGCTATCCAGCAGAAGTAGTCGAAGCCTATAAAGCAGGCGGCACACCTTGGTTAGACTTCCGTCATACTGTTTTTGGTCATGTCGTTGAAGGTTTATCTGTTGTAGATGAAATCGCTGGCGTACAACGCGGACCACAAGACCGTCCAGTACACGATGTTGTGATCGAATCAATCGACATCACTGAATAACAAACGAATCCCACTTGTCAGACATGTTGTGTCCGGGCAAGTGGGTTCTTCTTTTACTCTTTTCTGTCAATCGTTTCAAAAGCTTCAGCTATTTGCTGCAATGCTTGTTTCAAAATACTGCGAGAACAAGCGAAATTCAAACGCATGCGCTGACTGCCATGGGGACCGAAAATCGTTCCCTGATTCAAGACGACATGGGCCTCTTTGATCAAAATGCGCTGCAATTGCTGGTCTGACAATCCATAGGCAGAGAAATCAAGCCACATTAAGTACGTTCCTTCAGGCATTTGAACACGCACGTTTGGCATGTGTGCCTGTAAGAAAGATTGAATGAAAGCAGCGTTATCGGAAAGATACGGCAGCAAAGCTTCTAGCCATGGCGCGCCTTCTCGATAAGCGGCTTCTGTAGCCACTGTACCAAAAGTATTGATTTCACCTTGTACATTTCGTTCTTGTGCGGCAACAAATCGTTTGCGTAAGGCAGGGTCTTTGATGAAGACCATTGAGTTTTTGATTCCTGCCAAGTTGAATGTTTTGGTTGCTGAAGTCAACACGATAGAAAATGCGGTGAAACTTGGATCAACAGTTTGGAAAGAAGTAAATCTGTGTGGCGCAAAGACGATATCTTGATGGATCTCATCACTGACAACGAAGACGTGGTGCTTTTGACACAATAGACCGATGGTAGTCAATTCTTCTTTGGTCCAAACCCGTCCGCCAGGATTATGCGGATTGCATAGAATGAAGAGTTTGATATTGTTTTCAACGATCGCCTGTTCCATAGCTGCAAAATCCATTTCAAAGTGCCCATTTTTTTCAAGCAGTGGAGTGCGAACCAATCGTCTGTTATTACGCTTGATCACGTCAGCAAAAGGATGGTAGACAGGATCGTGGATCAAGATGGCATCATTTTCTTCGGTATAACTTTGCAAGGCCAAGGCTAAACTGGGGACCACGCCACTATTGAATAAAATCGCTTCTTTTTCTAACGAAAAACCATGGCGTGTTTGTTGCCAGTCGATGATAGCGCTATAAAGGGAATCTGGAAAAATACTATAGCCGTAAATCCCTTTTGCTACGGCATCTTGTAAGGCGATGGTGACAGCTTTTGGTGCCAAAAAATCCATATCTGCTACCCATAAAGGCAACAACCCCTCCCGATGATACATCTCCTGGATGGCATCCCATTTTACACTGTTGGTACCTGTTCGAGGTTGTACTTTATCAAAATCGATCATCTAATTCCCTCCTATATAGTGCAAGATTGGTTCTGATACTTCAAATCTACCACTTGTTCAAGTATAATAAAAGAGGAAAAGCGAGGAATGAATATGAGCTATCAAATTGGCAACATTATAGAAGGAACAGTCACTGGTATCCAACCTTATGGTGCATTTGTTTCTTTAGATAAAGAAACGCAAGGTTTGATCCATGTATCAGAGATCCAGTCAGGATTTACCAAGAATATCCATGAAGTATTACAGGTTGGTCAGAAGATTCGTGTGCAAATCATTGATATCGATGAATACAGCCAGAAAATCAGCCTGTCTAGAAGGACACTGGAATCCACATTTGTGCAACCGCCCTTTAAACGAAAAAGATACTTTACCAACAAAAATAAACGCATCGGATTTCGCACAATCGAAGAGATTCTCCCAGTCTGGACAAGTGAAGCCAAACAAATGCTAGAAAAAGAAAGCAACCGCAGATAATCGTGCATATTTTCTGAAAATGTGCTAAAATTACTTTGCAAACAAATGAATAACTGAGGTGGGTATTTTGGGGTCCAAAAAAGTAGCAGGTACAGTTATGATGCACTTAGCAAATGGTTCGAAACGATTTTTGATGCAAATGAATGAAGGCAATGCAGAACTAGCGTCAACAGATTTTTCAGAGGATAAAACCGGCTTGGCTACGATCCTACAATTGTTCAAAGAGCAGATTCACTTAGATGTGACAGCGATTGAACTGGTTGAATTAACAAATGGAAATATTGGTATGCAAAATATTCCCTTATTTGTTTTTGAAACAAAAGAAGCAGTACAAACCCAACAATTGCCAACAGGCTATGCCTGGGAAGAACCAAACATCTTCCGTAAAATCATTGAAGACTACGATATTGAAGGTGTTCCTTTTTTCTAAAATGAATCGACAAATGATCAAACATATGACCGCAGCAGCGGTCTTTTTTTTATGGAAACGATTTTTGTAAAAAAGATGAAATATTTCCTTGACCGAAGCGATGAAGCATGGTAAATTTATCAACGTTGGCAAAACGCCAGCAGGTCAAAATATACTTTTCAAAAAACATTGAAAAAGTGCTTGACCAAATCTGAAACAGATGATATTATAACTGAGTCGCAAAAATAAATTGATTGATCGTTGTT